>JAAUXU010046504.1_pt1 | contig 10099 bp, 13 predicted proteins | sample 7278151 | NCBI WGS metagenome assembly JAAUXU01 (sample SAMN14350113, study PRJNA611818) | marine sediment metagenome | isolation source: surface marine sediment (1.8m) | place: French Polynesia: Moorea | collected 2018-08 | reverse complement strand
GGGAGGGCTGCGGGAGGTTTCTTGCCCCCCTTCTTCCTCTTCTCGCTGTCCGACTCCTCCAGGCAGCCTGAAATGAAAAATAATCTGAATTGTTTTTGCTGCTATTTTTTGTTGCTGCTGATCCTGGGCCAGACGTTGACAAAGAAATCCCTCTGTCTTCTCCTCAGCTCACCTTGCGGCCTGAGCTGCTTGTACTCCTCCTCCGACATCCCCATGCACCTCAACAGCTTCCTCGTCACCCCGCCTCCTCCACCGCCTCCGTCCTTCTTGGCCCCTCCGCCCCCTGACGTCATCTCGTACATGAGGAGCTTCTGCCGCGGCTGGAGCGTCTTGGAGGAGAGCATCTTGAGGAGGCGGATCCGCCGCTCCAGGTTCTGAGTCAGGTGCCGGCGGACAAAGTCGGCAGAGAGCTGTTAAAACATAAAGTAATTAAATTCTTCGGTAAGTTTTAAAAGTTTCCGTTGCTCTTGCATAGCGTTACAACAAAACCGTTGTCACATGTATGCAAGTAAATTAGAGAGAAAGCCTCTTTTTCACCTGTCCTCCGTGTCCGTCTAGGACGGCATTGACGGCGACGGTGCCGCCCTCCACTCTGAAATAGATTTTTTTAAAGTTACAGCACGTTTTCACATTGAACGTCTCACTTGATCTCCCTGCTGATGATCCTGTCCTCCATCGCTCCTCTGCGTCCGCGAATCCCGTACGCGCCGACGACCGGCGCAGCGCCACTAGCTGCGCCGCCGCCGCCGTCGCTCTTGTGCGCCAGCGCCTGGTCCTTGGCGCCGGAGAACAGCCACTCCTCCACGTTGGAAAACCTGCGAGAACGAGAACGCCGGCGAGGGCGTGAGCGGAGTTTTGAAGACATTTTTCGACTAAAATTCGGCTGTGCTAGCCAATTCCTATTTGCTCATTATTTTAGTGATTCATGCAGCCTGATTAAATGGAACTTTTTGATGGATGGAAGAGTTCGTCCCGGAAGTCAATCAAACGAAGTCCATATTTTGTCGCCATGCACGACAGCATGAAAAAAAAATATACAAAATATGTTATGGTAGTTCACCTCGGAGCTAGGTAGAGTGCTCCGCAGGTCAGCAGGATTGCCAGGACCGCCAGCAGGATCTCGCCCTGCCTGGCCCTCAGGAACTCCAGTTGCGGCAGGAGCGCCGCAGTCACCAGCTCCTCCTCCAGGTCGTCCTGAATTTCGAACATTGATGTGTTCAATTGGATTTGCTGTTTTGTGCATGTGGCATATTCTCCCCTCTCACCTGGTCCCTCATCTTGACTCCTAGAACCATCGCCGCCCCAGGCCGCAGCTGGGGAGAAGCCCCTCAAATTTTATCTGTATGCCGGCGGAGACTTTTTCGTATTCGGCGAAGCAGCAGCTTGAAGTATGCGGCAAAACAATGTGTGGCAGCAAAAACAAGCGCGTGCGATATATGTTGCGGCGGAGCGGGAAAAGTGTGTTTGCCCAGCTTCGATTGCGGCTGAGGAAGAGGCCGGCAGCTCGATGCTGCGAAAATTCTCGTCACGCAACACTCGTGTGGTGAATGTTGGTCTTGTTGCAAACAGCCAGTGTTTTTCCCCTCAGCTCCTTCTATCGAGAAGGTGGCAACAGCTTCACCCCCCCTCACTTGCACATGTGCGATCGCCCTAATGTTTTTATGCGACACTAAAAAAGCCTCAACTTCCTTGTACTTTTCTCACGCTCAGCCTCGCTTTGGACCTCGGCCCCCGAGCAACTGAGAGAGTAACAGGACTTTCTCTCCCCCTTTCTGTTCCAAGCGGGCGAAGAACGCTGTTTCCGAGCTTTCTCTTTTCTCCCTTATTTCTTTTGCTTGCTTTCTCCCTTGTGTGTGCCGGGTAGACCATGCATGTACAGTAGTACACAGCACCGCAGAGTGTCAAAACTATGCACATACGTAAATAGGAGGGGGCAAAAAACGGAGAGGGGCCTTCTCCGTCTCGCATTTCACATCAACCGCGTCATAACCAAGGCAGTAGGCACTTTGAAGTCCTGTCGCCTTGCCGGAGGGTGGAGGAGCGGCAGGCAAGCGGGGGAAATATTCGAATAGCGTCCGCTTTTTAACTCTGTGCCCGTGGGGAAGGAGGAGAGGAGCAATAAACATTTCATTGCCCCGAGGGGGGAACCCAAGTTCCAGCGCCGCTTCTACAGTACAGCACGGCGGCTGCGCGGGATTTCCCAAATGTTTTAATTTCGGAGTCAAAACATGAGACACACATTATAGTGTAATACCGTCCCGGGGCTGTGGGGCCGTCGCGGATATTTGAGTTTTACGACCGAGTGCAGCGCGGTTGTCTTTGTGGGCTGATCGACTTTCCCTGTGTGACGTCTTGGCTAATTTGGACGAGCGCCAAGAAAGCCGCCGCCGTCTTTCTCCCGCCTAATGCCTCAGTTAGCAAAGTGATTCTTCTTCCAGCCGACTTTTGCACTTATTGGGAAATCGCCCTCTTGCAAGCGTACTTCTCCTGCTGCGTAATGGTGGTTCAGCTGCAACACAAACCCATTTTCGTCTTCTTTTATTGATATTTTTTATCTTTCAAAGAAATATATTTATATACTGTTCGTTACCCTTGTTAACCCCCGTTCCAAAGAAAAGTTTGTACCTTTCGTCTGCGGTTTTTTCCCCGCGGCCGCGTCCCACTTAGCGACGGCCTCCGACCGACGTTTCTTTTTCTCACCCTTGCTTGCACACATGACCGAGAGAAAGGGAGAGAGAGACCGCGCAGCTTTAGCCAGAAAGAGGCGGTTAAAATAAATTCTCGTCAATTATGTGTGGCGTAAGTTCAACGGTTTTTTGTATGTAAAAACAATGTGTACTTGTCTCTAATTTTCTCGAAACTAGCAGTTCAGCTTTTCAAATCATCTTGTCCCGAACACGACGGCGTCGTCATCGCCCTTCTTGGCAGCGGCGTTGTCAAGGCACTCTGGCCCGTCCTCACCCATGGTGGACATTATCCAGCTCTTCACCTCTGTTGAAAAAAAACATTCTTGATTTTTTGTCGTGCTCATGTTAAGTTGGTATGTGTTGCAAGTGGTGAATACCAAAAACGTCCGCGAAGATCCCGGGGAACCCCTCTCGGGCGCACTGCATACGATGAACAAAAGCATAACAAGGGGAGGTCGATTTCAACAAATCAACTTCTGATCTGAATCGCACCTGGAACCCGAAGGAAGTGACCCCCAGTATCTCGAACCGGGCGTCCTTCCCCTGGCCGCGCCAGTGGATCAAGGGCCCGCCAGAGTCGCCCTTTGTTCGTTGATAAATTATTTTGCGGGAAAACGCGTGATCAGATGGCTAAATTTGCACTTAAAACCTGGCAGGCGTCCTTCCCTCCTTCTGGCACCCCCGCGCAGAACTGCGCCCGCCACGTTTGAAACTTGGTCTTGTAGTTTCTGCACTCGTTGTCTGGGAGGACGCTGATATCAGCCTGCAACAGAATTATATGACTTTTCGTTCAAATTGTGTGCGGAAATCATTTGTTTCTTTTGCTGGCCTTGCGCAGCACGTTTGACGGGTCTCCCTTGTAGGCAGTGGTTCCCCAGCCGGAAATGATGGCCTATGGAATAGTTGCGATACGCAATGCAATGCACTTTCAAAAGATTAATGCAAGTTCATTTTGGGGGGAATTGATTTATGGTGCTTCTTCACCGGCATCCCTTCCTCCGGCGGCCCCAGCGGGAAGCAGACCGGCCTGATGTGGTCGAACTTGTGGAACTCCACCCTGTCCGTCAGGCGCAGCAGGGAGAAGTCGAAGGCGACCGTCTTCTTGCTCAGCTCGAAGTCGGGGTGGTCGAACGCCCTTTTTGACGGAGAATGATATGCACATTTTCCCGGTTTTTTGGGGGGGAAGCTGATCTCACTTGTCCACGTCTGAGTCGAATATCTCCGGCTCGTGCTGGAAGAAGCCCGTGTGGTCGTGCTCGCCCAGGCGGACCACGATGTGGTGGGCAGCGGCGCTAAAAACCAAGATGCAGTTTATGGGGATAAATGTTTTAAATGAATTAATGTGCGGTACCTCGCCGTGCAGTGCGCCGCCGTGAGCACCCATCCCGCCGCCACCAGCGCCCCCCCGCAGAACGGCTGCTCCGTCTCGGCCGTCTTGAGGAGGAGCCCGGCCTGCCAGGGGAACTCGCTCACGGAGGTCTCGCTCCCGCCCACGATGCGGGTCTCGATCTCGCGGCGGCCGCACTCTGCGCGATTTCGCGAAAAAAAAAGAGTAAGAATAATTGTAGTTCATATTCGACGTTATAATGTAAGCTGCAAACCGCAGGTGAAGTCGGCCGGTTTGGCGTTCTGCGAAGGATAAAGTACAGGTACCCTCAGATGCTAAAAAAAATAGTGTCAATGTTGTTTCCAAAGAAAACCTCGTTGTTGTTGGTGGTGTCGCTAAAGTGAGGCGGCGTCTGCTGCTGCTGTTGCTGCGCGCCGCCGCCAAAGACGGAGCCGAGGATCCCAAAGAGGTTGTTGCCGCTGTTGCCGTTGCTATTGCCGTTGCCATTGCCGCCATTGTTGCTGTTCTTTTGGGGCCTGTTTGCGTTGCCGCCGCCGCCGCCGCCTCCGCAGGACCGCGAGGAGCCCGCCAGGAGGAAGACTACACAGGCCAGGGAGGCGATCGATCTCCACCACATGGCGAGAATCAAAATGTGCAGTGCCTACTTGAGGTACCGCAGGTCTGCTAGTTTGTTCAACCGAGGCATTCTTTTTTCCGGCCGTATACCAGCATACTACCATATCGGACAAGGCTCTATATATTGGGAAGGGAACAGTCACATATGGGCGGGGGGGGGGGGTTGCACTCCCCCTGAGGGTCAAAAACAAGTCCCCTCCCCTGCACCAGAAAAATAAGTACCCATCACAAAAATTCCTTGATCTAGTCTACTTTATACCCCTTTTCTTGGCTTTTTTACTGTGCATGTCTCTTCTTCCATAAACCTGAGAAGTTGCAGTAGTTAACAAATGAATGAAAAAATCATTTCTTATTTAGCAGCCAGCAATTATTTTCTTTTATATGTAAAAATTTCTTTCCCCCCTTTACCCAGGCTACAGCAGCCAAAAACATCACCTCCCCTATAGCCATTTTTGACCCATGTACACATGAAAAAAAATTCTTCCCCCCCTCTACGAATAAAGCGGTGCCCATGTGTGGGAACAGTGATTGGACCGTCGTATGCGGGCACAATTAGCTAATAGCCATGATCATCGTCTCTCCTCAATCCATGCGCGTAGGTCCTTTTCCGAATAATATCAATCATTCGCCGCAAAAAAAAGCCAACGTTGCGTTGCTTTGACAGATGGATAGCAAAAAGAAATTGCGGACTGCAAAAGAGGCCCTCACGAAAGGGTCAAGTGTTTCATTTCGCCGATCTAGAGCGAGCAAAAAACCCAATTTCTTTTTTGGCACAAGCAAGATTACATTTTTCCCTGACCTTGGACGGACCAGCCGCTAAATGCAATGATTTTTTGGAGTATGAGTTTTTGGTTGAAAGATTGCTGTTATAAAAGAGGCGTCCCATTACAACCCTGTTTGAGATATCGTTCAAAGAGTACTGCAGTATCTAAAAACCGTCATGTTGAGGTACGAATAATCGAGATATGTAATTGTATCTGAACTCTTGGTGACTCCATATTGAGCACGAAAGTCAATATTTCAGAAGTTCGACTGAGAGCACTGACTTTGAAACCACATACTTTACAGATTGGCCATTCCCATTTTGTGCCTCGCGGCTCTGATGGCGGCGGCGGCGGCGGAAGAAGACCGCGACGAGACTCAGTCTCCGGTCATGGCCTCCCTGTCCGACCTCATCGAGGAGGACAGGAACACCAGGGGTGAAGGAACATAGCTACTCAAATTATATTTTGCGCGAAACTCAAATGTTCTTTTTTCATGTCAGACTGCAACAAGTGCTACACTGACGCCGACTGCATCCAGACCTGCAGCCACAAGCCCAGGTGCAGGGTGGCCAGCGGGAGGGGCGGCATAGACAGGAACTCCAACGCGCCCAGGAAGCACTGCGTCTGAAAAACGTTTTCCAAAAAAGTTACAAATTTGAAATTTATTAAATCGTCGTGTATCTGATACACATAATTCGGCCATTAGCTGTCCCTTCGTCAATTCTTTCAAATCCCAGCATCAAGCGTCGGTAACACAAGATCGCCTTGAACTTGGTTTTCTCATATGATTGCAGCATCCGTACAGAAATAGAGGCGGTTCTTTCTCGTGTTTATGATGTGTGGCATTTTTGCAAACGTTATCTTTTTCGCACTCCCTGTGGTCAACCCATTTTATGTTGCTAGCTGGGCTGCTTTTATAACCTGCAGAGATTAGCCACTGCTGCTGGAATAGCACATACCGGTACAGCCTGTAAAATGTTCATGTACCTATATAGGCGGGCAATATTCTCTCCCACAATTTAGAGCGCTTTCAGTTCGCCGTTGAGATCGGAGGCAGGACTTGACTAGAAAAAAAATGCTTGGCTTCTGGAGCTGCGCGTTCATTTTTGTGCTTTCGTGGTGGGCTTACTGGTTCTTTGTTTTAAAGAGGCACCCAAAGAATTTTCCTCCGGGACCAAGGTACTAGTTATAGTCATTCCATGTTCTCTGGTATTTGCCAGCTATTTATCACATTTCCAATATACTGGAAAATTAAATGTTTGTACTTTATTTACATTTTGTTTGTGTCACCAGGATGCCCCTTCCCATATTGGGGGACTTTTTGGGCTTCCACCATGGCACTGTCCTCTTTCCTGAGCTGAAGAAAAAGTATGGGGACATCTTTGGCTTCTGGAAGGGCGACAGGAGAGAAGTGGTGGTTTCTGACTTTGACCTGATCCAGGAGCTGGGATCCAAAGAGGAGTTTTCTGCAAGACCTCCTGGCCTGGTATCAAAACCAGCACTGGAGAATGGTGATGTGCCTGGTCTGGTCTTCAGCAGCGGCAAGACGTGGGTGGAGCAGAGGAGATACACTTTGCACACTTTGAGGGACCTTGGCTTTGGAAAGCACACAATGGAAGACAAGGTGATGGAGCAAGTTGAAGAGCTCTGTACTCACATTTCTTCCCAAGGGGGACAAGCTGTGGACATGAGGATCATCTTCAATGTTTCCATTCTCAATGCTCTCTGGTACATTATCTCAAATGAAAAGCTTTCCAGGGAAAGCACCAAACTCATCAGCCTTCTGCATTTGCTAGACTTACTCAGTAAGGGTGCACAGCATAGGTTCACCCGCTTTGTTGTGCCCCTGATGCCCATTATTAAGTACTTTAAGAAAATGGGTACTTTGGGCAACTTCAAGGCAATTCATGACTTGTCTGAGAAGACTCTTCAAGACCATGAGAGTACATACCAGGAAGACAACATGAGAGATTTCATTGATGTGTACTTGAAGGAAATTCATGAACGATCCTCAAGGCCAGAGCCATCAAGCTTCAAAGGAAAGGATGGAAGAAGTAACCTTTTAGCTGTTATTTCAGACTTATTTGTGGCAGGATCGGAAACAACAAGTGCTGTTCTCAACTGGGGTATCCTCTTTATGATCTTGCATCCTGATATACAAAAGATTGTCCAAAAAGAGTTGGATGAAGTCACTGGAAAATCACGACTCCCTCTGTACAAAGACAGGACAAAGACACCATACACTGAGGCCGTCATCCAGGAGATATTTAGACTTGGCAACATCTTACCACTCGGTGTTCCCCACTACACTGCAACTGGAGGAACACTTGGTAATGGAAAATACTACATTCCACCTAACACATCAGTGATTCCTGAGCTTGGGGCAGTCTTGAAAGATCCAAAAATCTTCCCTGACCCAGAAAAGTTTGATCCAGACAGACATTTGAACAAGAATGGGACTTTTGCAGCTCATCCAAAAGTTATCCCTTTCGGACTTGGAAGGAGGCGGTGCCTGGGCGAGACTCTGGCTAAGCTGGAGTTCTATGTCTTCTTCACTGGCATTCTGAGTAGGTTCACTGTGGAAAGCCCGGTAGACAAAGAGGAGCTCTCACTGAAACCCTTAGTGGGTATATCTGCCCTGCCAAGACCATATTCAGCGCGGTTCGTGGAACGCAATTGAGGTACAACCATTGTCATGCCTGCAACAAATACTTCATTTTCTATTGTATTGACTGATTTTTGAACATTGTCGAAAATATATATCCCCAGAAATACGATAATTCCCTCGCTATGAACAACGGGTGTCGTGTAGCTGTAAGTTCGGAAGAATGGTGATGGCGTATATTTTTTAAACATATACATGTACAATATACACTCTATAGAGGACAAACTGAGCATGTGAAGGGAGTGGCACAGTATACATATTCGTACACACTCATACATATAGTATACTCACATAAATACTACGTACACATGGTTCAATAAAAAAACGGCGTTTCGAGCAAAAGATTAACATTCACTAGAGCAGCCTGTCGCAGGGTGCCAGGTCGGTGGGGTCCGAGGTGACGAGGGCGCACAGGATGTCGTCGCGCTCAGAGTTGGACGCCTGGCCGGCGAAGGAAACCTGCTCAGAGAACATGTTGTACTCGTGTTGTACCCTCGATCCCTTTTACAACGGTTTTGGAGGAAGAGGTGTAATCGATTGTGTTCCAGTACCTCAGAGTTGTAGTATCCGTAGAAACGGTCCCACAGGTCATCATCGGCAGCCTAGGGGGAAGCACAGGATTGCAGGATCATGGCTCAAACAGGAACTGATGTGCGCCATCGAGAAAAAAAGACCATGTATGCATCTTATCTAGCTTCTTAAACATTGCTCACCAGCCTTCTGGCCAGGTCGTCCCAAGCGGACGGCAGCAGCGAATCCATCTCAAGGCCAATCAGGGCGTTGTATTCCTAACATTGTTTTTAAGCAGATAAGTAACTTTGGAAAATTTAATTGAAATCAAGAATAGTGCAAATACCAGCCTCCACTGGGGCCTGAAGGCCGGCCCGGCCTCGTTGGCCTCCTCCAGGTCCATGTAGTACGTGTCAAAATCAAGCACTCTCTGCACGGGGAAAAACTTTGTCAACATGTGTTGTTGGCGGACAGAAACACTACGTACTGTACCTGATGCATTTATATCTTTTTTCCGGCCAATATTTTTTGTGCTGTCAGAGTGCAGGGGAAAAACTGATTTTTTTCCTTGATTTTCGGAAGAAAGACTTTGTGTGCAAGGAAACAAGTGTAGAGCGGGGTGCAAATAATTATCTGGATACAAGCATAAAATGCTTGCAGAATCTCGCATTTTGTCATCAGGTGACTCCGTAGGGATCATCCGACGACAATTCAATACAACATGCTCAGGTATCTTGCCCTCGCCGCTTGCTTGGTGGCCGCCGCCGCCGCGATTGAGGAAGTCGACAGGAACAGGCCAATGAACCCCAACAAGCATGGTATGGAAGCTTCGTCACAAGATCACACAGCTAACAATTAATCTTCTTTTCGCTTCCTAAGGTATCGACGCCGAGGCCGAGGGGGAGGCAGCGGCTGAGTTCGCCCTCGGCGACCCTCAGACCTTCGCCTTCCACCTGAAGGACCTCGCCGAGGACAGGAACAGCAAGGGTGAAAATAAGAAAAAACAATTTACATGTCTGTGTAGGACTACAGGTGAAAACAAGTGCAATGTTTACAAACAGGGTGCAACAAGTGCTCGAGCGACTCGGACTGCCGCAAGTACTGCTCCCACTACCCGAAGTGCGCCCCCGGCCGCCGCTCGCTCGACAGGAACAAGCCGATCAACCGCGAGTGCGTCCCGGCCAACCACGGGCGCCGCTGAAATGACGCTCACAAAGGCATCCCAACCAAACCGATTCGACTATCCGCTCCTGCTACATTATCTTTCTTTTCCCATGAATTACAACATACGTCCGCATCTCAGCAAAGGTTTTATCCGCTATGGTTCAGTCTCCCAAGCTTCTTACTTTTTGCAGCATTTTACAATTTCCCACCTCACTGACCTCGCATCCCTGCTTACATTGACCCTTCAATGAGACGGAATGTGCTAGCAAGACTTCTTAGAGGGCATTGCTAACCGACCAAAAAGCTGCTCCCATTTCATCCATTTCGACCCCCCCCTCCCCTTGCC
>JAAUXU010130554.1_pt1 | contig 10101 bp, 9 predicted proteins | sample 7278151 | NCBI WGS metagenome assembly JAAUXU01 (sample SAMN14350113, study PRJNA611818) | marine sediment metagenome | isolation source: surface marine sediment (1.8m) | place: French Polynesia: Moorea | collected 2018-08 | reverse complement strand
GGCAGAAATTGAGATCAAATGTTGCACTTACTACATAGGTCATAGACAGCTGTGCCAATAGGTATAGCTAAGCCTGCGTGACCTAGCTATGTGGCACCAGTACTTGTCAGTATCTTTCTGTGGCTAGAAGAGTCAGTTGAAGTGGAATGTGAGCTGGACAAACCCAGCAAGCCCAACTGGGGCTTGACCTGTCAACTGGCAGCCTGCTGTCATCACTGCCACGAGCTAGGGAGAGCAGGAGAGTGTCCGGATCAGCCAGTTCCAAAAGTAACAACAAAAATAGTGCATGGTGAGGTCAAGGCACATGGGCAGCATGGAGTACGTGGTGGACGAGGAGAACTTATAGAATTCTCCCGAGCAAAGCTGGGTGCAGGTTCAGCTAGTTATATATAATATCCTTATATGTACGTGCACGTTGGTGACATTGTCGTAGGTAGGAAAACTTCTGCAGAATCTTTGACCCCCATGACAAGTCGTGACAGCTTTTGGACTGGCCACCAAGGTCATTGTCATCATTGGCAAGGATCTGGTCAACATGGCATGAGCATGGCATGAGCTTGCTCAATTGTAGGTACTTTTGGAAACCTTGGTGACACTGGTTTCGGGTCCAAAGTCAGCTTGGGCACTGACAATGGATGGTAGCATCTTTGCTACACAAAACTACAGCACTGACATGCCCCAGGGTAACGGATGACGACATTGCCACATTGTGGACTCAAGGCTGGTATCTGTGTCTCTGGGTCCTGATGCAGCTTGGGCCGCAGAATCGAACGGACATGCCTGGCTGCACCTGGGACCAACCAGATGTGCTGTGCTCAATAAATCTGGAGGTGCAGCACCTGTTTGGTTTCAATTGTATGATGGAGTCTAGAGTGAAGGTGAAGCCAAGCTCAAGTTTGCCAAAGTTGCAGTGTAGCCATCATCATTCCACCTGGTTTGGGCGAGACACCAATGGTGGCATCTGGGTGCATGACGGTGTTATTGCAGATTTGTGCCAGGGAGTGTCTTGGGTATCCGAAGACCTTCCTGTAGGTCCAGCGCATGCAGCGGCTTCTCTGGCTGCATCAGAGAGCCACGTGTGGGTGCTTGCATCAAATGGAAAACTTTTCAGGCGTGATGGCATTTCTCAGATAAACTTCATTGGAGACTTCTTAGCATATAAAGCATTTCTCACCACACCATGGAAAATTCGGCAAAATGCATCCGAGTAACAATTTCAAAGTTGACAAGACCTACTGATCAAGATCAAGCCCGATCAAGTGTATGCCAGTCAACGTGATGGTTGATGCGACAGTCGATGCCATCACAGTCCACGAGACAGTCAACACCACGGTCAATGTGACAGTCGATGCCACCACGGTCCACGAGATGGTCAACACCAAGGTTAATGCCCCCCTGTCCCCCTTTGATGATGGCGCTGAACACGAACATGGTGGTGGATGCCCTCAAATTCTACCTAACTTTTGTCCTCACAATAGACCCAGAATGCAAGATTACTTTTGCCGAGACATCTGGCCATTTCTCGTACACTTCCTGAAGAAGGATGAGACTGAAGCCTACAGAAATGCCTCGAAATCTGGAAAGTATAAAGTGGTTTGTATCTGCGGATCCAGAATCTCTTCATAGAGACGATGACTGCCACGTGGGGAGAGGAGGCTTCAACGAAACACTGTCATGGGAAGATCACTCTGAAGTTGAAGCGATGCTACAACTTCAACGAAGTGCCTTCCACACTTCCGGCCAGGATCATAGATTTCCACAACTTCGCCAACATTCTTGACTGTGGAGTAGGAATCTCCAAACTGGCAATGAAGAGAAATGTACTGATGATGAAGCCAGCTATTCCCTGTTATCATACTGGATTGACTTTGTGCTGTGTGGTCGGCAGTCTTGATCTGGCCCATGTGAGAGCTGACTTCCTCAGTGCCTGAGTTGAGCTCAAGGACTGCTGCAAGGCCTTCAATGACAGACCCACCCAAGAGCTCTTATTTGACAACTGCTCGATTCAGCACCATGGAAAGATTGATCCTCATCAAGACACTCTACAAACTGTCAAGAATCCACTGAAGAAAAATCTTGTATGGGCTGCTGACATTCAATTGCAACCACATTGCCCAGAGGCTCTCGACATCAGAAATCGAATGTACAACAAATATCTGGGAGGTGCCGGAGAGTAGCATCATCCCGCAGTTCACCCTGGCCGACATCAACCAAGATGACATCGTGGAAATTTCAATGCACATCAACAAAAACATTGATGGACCCTAAAGGGTCGGACAGAGTAAGAAGAACTTGGCACATGATAGAATTATTGTGTTATCTCGGAGCAAGTGGCATTGGCACCACAGAGATGAAGAGCTCCTAGCACTGAAAGAAAGATATTTTTTTTCTTGTATAGTTTCAAGAGCTTGTGTTCACTCTCATTTTTACTCTCAAGGCGTCAAGATTACTATTAGTGCAACAAAATTGCACACATTTTTGTGTCTTGCCCATTTTTATTCCTGTGTTGAGTTTGTCCATCCCAATGATGTTGCAGTTGTCAACATGAGTTTCCACAGCTCTGCATCATTGATGCTGCATTCTAATAGTGTATTCAGGTGTGTGTAGTTCATATGTGGATTTGGTCCAAGTTTCAAAGGTTTTCAGTGTTTTTTTGAGTGTATTTGAGGGTGGTGAAATGGATATTCAAATTTCCCACCAAAACATGACTCGTGCTGGTTGCTGAAAGAGATGTGGCTCAAGTCAGACAAGTGGCCGGATCAGTGAGTCATGACTCGAGCTGGTGGCTGAGAGACTGCCATGAACTGTACACAGAAAGATGAAAATTTCCTGCTGAAACATGTTGTGATCCTGTCAAGAAGGAGCTAGGCCAGTGAGTTAACCTGGTGACTGAGAGGCTGGCAGTAAACTTGCTTAAAGGCCGTCTTTGCAGTTATTTTATACTTTTTTTTAGAATACTCCTTTATGAAAATAAAATTTTGTGGGTTGCTCCATTGGACCAACAATCACAGCTGCAGAGGTTCCCTCAGGACACTTTTACTAAGCAAAGTCAAGAAATTGGCAAACAAGTCAAAAAAGCTATTTTGTACTTTTTTGTTCAAAATATCCCACATTATTAATAAAATTTCAGGGGTAGCTCCATCAGACGAACAATCACAGTTGCAGAAGTTACCTGAGGGCAAGGATCTTTGGCAGCCTACAGCCACTTTTTGGCGGAGGTGGGGAAAAAACTTTTGTATCCAGCGAAGTTTGTATGACCAGCCACATAAATATAAAATTTTGAGTTAAAGGGCTGCCACCCAAATGTACGTCCCCACAAGGTTGGCAGTGAGGAGCCAATCCTCGACATGTGTGAAGAAAGCTTAGTGACGATGAAGAAAGCTTGAAAAAAGTGAGTCGGAAAAGTGTGCAAACTGTTATCTTGTGACTAATCTCGCTCTGCCCAAAAGACCCTGATGCTTCCAAAGTTGTTGCTATTGTGTTTGTCCTGCCCCAGACTGAACCTACGTCTCTCGCGCGAGAGTGGGACCAAGTTGTCCTCCATGTCAGAGAAGGAGTCTTCCTCTTCCTGGTAAGTCTGGTCCACGTTCTGTATGTCAGAGAAAAAGTCACCTTCCTGGGGAGTCCAGCCTGTGTGGTCCATGTCGGAAAAGGAGTCGTCCTCTTCCATGGAAGTTTTGGCGAAGTTTTGAGAGCCCCAAACAGCAGTGCGTGGATGAGCCAAGTTTGAGCTCCGAATGGCGAAGTCTCTGGAGCTCCGAGCAGTGAAGTTTCGTGACCGCCGAACGGCGGTTTGTCGATCGAGTGTTGAAGGCTTAGGATGTAGCAAAATCCTCCGACTACAAAAGTTCTCCTTCGAATTCCGCACTTTGTCTGTAGCAACTCCAGCTGTTGAGAAGTCGGTCATTTTTGTGGTGCAAAACTTAACTATTTATTTAGAGAAACATTTTAATGACCGACCTCATTATATAATTTGTAATCTAGGTGGATGTTGCAACACATGGAAACAAAGCTTGGATTTAGTTACCAGTGGGAAAAGTGTTCTTCCCTCCATGATCCATTGAGCGGGGCCAAGCAAACACTACTACTAATGAAGAATAATTTTCTATGCCCAAGAGAATGAAACATATAATTGCCCCACTCATGATCATTTTACATACAATCGATTCCCACATTAAGGATACTTTCCTCCTTCATAGCGACAATTTGAGCAACAGCTCTTTAGCCACCTACGGACCCTCTCATTGTGTACAAATTCTCATTTCAGTAGTCATGCATTCAGTACAATTTGCATGATTAGGACTAAACGATAACTTATGGCGGACACTGATAGGCCTTAATGACACGTTTGGCCTATCAGAAGAAACAATTCAACTCACCATATTGTGTTTGTCTACTTTTCGTCCCTCAAAATTCTTATTTTGGGAAACTTTTTTCCATTCAACAATGATTGCTATTTCTTCCAAAGGTCGATATTGCGCTTCTTCCGGAAAATAAATCGTTTCGTCCGCAAATGTTGTCGACCTGAGAATCGACTGTTTTTGCATAATTTACCAATCTAATACTTTTGTTAAGGCACTGAAAGTCGAAAATGTGAATAAGGAACAGGTTTTTCCACAAGTTTTTTCCTTTTAATTCGAAACTTTAAAAGGTTTGGATCGCTGAAACAATGCTTCTCTTTTTTTTGACAGTGCAAACCCTGTATAGGGAGTCAGCTTATTTTGATCCTTTACTCTTTTGGTGTGAAAGAAGGGGTTCCACTATAAATTGTACAGTGCTACCGTTTCCATGCGAATGAGCTTTGCACCTTTGATTCTCATTTTTATGCGCAGAGAAGGAAAAAGAAAACATTTTACTCTGAAAAAATATAAGCAAATTAATGCTTTTGGGGAGGTTATTCTTCCACACACTACAAAATGTACTTTTGTTTGAGGAGTCCACTGATATTGATCCTCGTAGCGAGGTTGTTCTTGTGTGGAGGACAACTGAGCAGTTTTATGCTTGCAGGGAGAGGTCATTGTTATATAGAGGTTCCATTGTACGCGCATTCGTTGTAGAACAGTGGAAGCTGCGTCTGAAATCAGCTTCTCTCCATTTTATAGGCATATCATGCTCGCATTCTGGTGCCACTGTAACCCGTGCAAACCTTTGCTCCTCCTTCAGATTCCTGCTCGACTCGGGCGCGTCCATCGACGTCCGGTCGTTCGTCACCGGCCGCACCCCGCTGTTTCCGGCCGTGGAGCACAACTCCATCCGGGTGGTGAAGCTGCTGCTGGACGAGGGCGTGCACGTGAACGCCCGCGAGGTGCGCAAGGGTCACACAGCGCTCACCGTGGCCCACCGCTTCGGCCGCCGCGACGTCGGCCGCCTCCTGGCCCAGTACGGCGCCGTGCGGGGTGCCGGCAGACACCAGCCAGCCTGCTGTTGTGTCATGTGATACCGAAATAAATGCGTCCTGTCCATATGCGGACGTGTTCATGCATGCAAAGCCAGGCTTGAACTGAACGCTAACGATGTGTGAATGGTCCAATGAATGACCTTTCCTCATTCTTCTCTATGTACACTTACTGACTTACAAAGAAGAAAAAAAAGATCCCCTGAGGGGGCCAAGAAGGTGTCGTCCGCCTCCAGGACGGGTCTGGGCCGAGCACTTGCGGGTCATCAGGGCAGTCGACATTCCATTTAGGGAAGCAGTCAGGGTTGCCACTTGATCGAGAGGGCGATCAAAGAGAGGCTGTCACGTCCGGCAGATTGAGCCTGGTCAAGTCAATTCGTGTCAAATCCACCTAGGTCAAAGTTCAATGGGGTCCAACTCAGCCAGGCCAAGTCTTTGCATGTCAAACCCAGCCAGGTCAAACTTTAGTCAGGTCAGGCAAAGTTGGGTTTGCTTTTTTATTCCCTGATGAAGCGAGTGGCAACCCTTCTCAGATCCTACAGAACAGATTCGGTCCAAAATATTTTGGACACTTTGGAACGCTTTCAACCGTTTTGCTTCTTGCAGGTGTGATATTTTTTTCGTGCAAAAACCGTTCAGATCGAAGCTTTTTTTTTTATTTCCAGAGGACCAAAACTGCTCGCTTGTCTCGTGCTTCAGCGATGTTCTGCTTGTTGCTTGCGTTGTTTTACCGACTGAACAGGGTGGCCCACGACGAAGCGCTGCTCGTCCAAGCTTGTGTTTGTCCCTCCCCACCCTGTAGTGCCAATGTTTGAATTGTCAGCGTGGCCAAATCGGGTGTCGACTGCAGCAGCGTCCTGGACGGGCGGAGCGACCATAAGTGGATCTCCGTGGGAAGCCTCGTTAGGAGTCCGTAATTCACTCACCTCGGACAAGTCCAATGATCGCTCGGCGTCCGCGGTTTCCCAGACTGGCGCGCAACCACTGCTTGCACACCCTGTACGAGTCGGCGTGGATCAGCCACATCAGCCCAGTGCAGATTCTTGACCAGGCTGTACAAAGTGGGAACTGTGAGGAAAGCTGCGCGTGAAGATTTTGCTCAGTGTTGGTGCGACTCTTACGACCAATTGTGCCATCCATTATGTGCACAAAAAAGCCTTTTATCTTCTACCCATTTGTCGTCATGAGGCTGCAGCCGGGCTTTGAAATCCGCCGAAGAACATTCAAATGCAAATATGAAGCTTTTAGAGAGTGAGAAAAAGAGAGGCATGTCTTTCAACTCATTGTGCGCGTGCGTGTGGTTCGTGCGCGTGCGCCTCTGTGTAGCTTTGTGTGTGTGCGCGCGCGCACGCAGTTCTCGGAGATGTACGACATCCCAAATTAATCCATATCGCGATATTCGATATCGATGCGAGTATCGCACATTCCTCGTAGTCCTCGCGTGTTTGCACATGTGTAGTTTCGCGTGTGTTCGGTGCTGTGCGAACAGGGTTTTCTTCATAATTCACGAGAGCCGTGAAAAAGAGGCAGAATTTCTTGCCATTGCTTTGTAACTCACACACACGCACACTCACACACTCGTACTGAAGGCTGTGATTTATTTAGCTGGAGTCAGTTTTTCTGGCAGGTCGTAGATTGGTCAATCGCATAACCTACATTGAAGCTTGCTGGATCAAAACAGAAAATTGCCAACTTTCTTGTCCGCCTTCACCCAGACTGCCAAGGTCAAGACGATCCCCAAGGTCCGACCTCTCCTCCAGCGATTGACACCGCCGACGCAGCTGAATATTTGTCACCGGTGTTAAGAATTATACCGAATTGTCCATCATAAATTTGCTCCAGGAGTGCTTGACACGAGCAAAAAAGAGATAGCAGCGACTGCGCTCGCAGTGACAAAAGAACCTGATTTATTTCCTTACCTTTCCTGTGCGTGCGTGCGCGTGCGTGCGCGTGTATCGACGAGAGATGGGGGTAGAAGAGAAATTCCTCTCGGGATTTGCGTTTGAAATATCGCTTTTAGATGCATATTTACTGCTCACGCGTTCAGGGAAGAAGCGGCAAAGAAGCCCGCGCATACGTACGCGCACGGGGGGGACGAGGGATGAAAGGATTAGGAGAGGTGGAGAACAATTTACTGCGTACGTAAAGAGTTTGGCGCGTGCTCATTTTTTGTGAATCATCGGATTGAGAGAGAGAGAGAGAGAAAATAATGTATGGCACCTACGCTCTCGTCCGCCCCGACGGAGGGGAGGGGGGAGAGCCCAAAAATCCCATTGAAGTCCGATGTCCTCGCGTCGATTCCACCGCAGGAATTTGAGCTCTCTTGCATGCGCTACAGGGTGTCCCAAGCTGAGACCAGGAGATGTTCAGAAAGAAGGCTCCACACTGTTGCAGACACTGCACCAGCAACACCGTTGTACAGGGTTCCAAAGGTTAAATGATGAGCACTACTTCACTTTAAGGAGCCTCTCTTGAACGTGCTACAGGGTGTCGACACGGTTTCAGACACTCCATACGTAGTCAACGCTGTTGAACAGTGTGAGCTACATTAAATCACTTTAAGCTTCACTTCACTTTACAAGACTTCATTTTTTATTACCTCATCTTGTTGAGCGCTGTACAGGGTGTCCTCGATAAAAAACCAGTGGGAGTATAGAAAGCTCACTGGCAAACGGTAGTTTTCTTTTCTGGGCTACCCTGTGCGCCAGCCTCTTTAAAACCAGGTGACGAAAAATGCATTTTACTTTTTCTCTTGCTGTTGCATAATTTCATTGCAACTTTATTTCCTTTCCTTTCAAAATTTCACAGCGTGCTGTATTTTTGTCTTGATTCTCCAATTTTATCATCCAATTTTGGGCCCCAATGTTAGACTTCCAACATGTTTTTTTTTAAAAAAAAAAAATTACCCCCAAAGGCCTGCCTATAACAGGGTGGATGGGAAGAAAGGAGGGCTAAAGGTGAGGCCTCTTATTGGTATTAGGCCCTTTCTCTCTCAATTATTTTTCGCACCTATAAAGGCGTCTATTTGCATGGTTTCAGGCCTGGACTTGACCTTTTGACTTACAACCTCAGGGCAAGTGCAGGACGAGCCAGGCTGTGCAGTTGGAATGCTCAGCGCAGTCACTTTCGGCTTTAGAGATGATTTGCAGCATGAAAAATGGACTCTTTATGTTTTTATATGATGTATTTTTATACAGGGCTTGCCATAAGCGGCGACTCAACTACGCTTTGGCGGTAAAGCCTTCATGCCTGTTGACAAGGGATTATCACATGCGGCATTTAAATGTTATTAATTATTCAGAAGGAGTGTCTGACTCAATATCCTGAGGAAACAGTTTAGCAGAGATGAAAGAAGGATGAGAGAAAAGCCCTGAGAATCAGACCACGCACGAGGTCGGGAGTCACTGTTGTGACACCCTGTGCAACTGTGGAGCAACCTCCGCGTAACCAAACACAACACAGCCAATTCGATGGTTGCGTCGCTTCAACCACAAATGATGACAAATGGAATTTTTCCAAGTCATGCGAGAGCGATGCCTTCTCCGCAATACATAATGCATACGTGCTCGTGTGTGTATCACTCTGCGTACAGGGTGTGTGGGGAGAATTCGGCATTTCCTATACAGCAACCATTTGCCATGACACCCAAATTTAACCACCACAGCTGAGAGCTTCAGCTTTGGTTGCCCACTGAAAATCGGTCCACAGATGAACCCAAAATATAGTCGAAGTGGCAGCTCTGCTCAATGAATGAAACACATACAGGTAGGTGTCATTTAAACTTCAGCCCGTCATGGATTGGAAATATTATTCTGATTCAAAGAGTCTTTTGGAACAGTGTCATCGTCTACTTTAATAAAAACATCAGCTATGGAAGTTCTTGATCGTGATGAGCTTGGGCACCAACCTCTGGTCATCCAAAGAACTGCTGTGTGTGCCTCTCAGGCGTCATGACCCTGTTCATGGTATTCATATTCACGGCCAATACTCTTCTTTTTGCTGGGTTCAACCTAACTGCATGAGAAATGAAACAATTACCATTAATGCACTTTCTGCCACCCACCCTGTACGTACTTTTCCACGTGCTACGTATTTTTTGTGTGCGCAGTAAGTAGAGTTTGAGCACCTCTGTGCATACGAGACCCTTGGCTGAAAATGTGCACACTTTTCCGCAGGTCTCTTGGGGTGCCTAATGACTGTTTTGAATAATGGCAAAGATCTCCTCTGAGCGACAACGCGCTTTGTCTCTTCGAACAAGAAAGAGGAGAGGCAGAGAGACAGGATAAATATGGGGAGAAGTGTGCTAAAACTTCGGAATTCGCAGCTCAGGTGTTCTGCAAGGGTCTTCTCCAAACGTTTTCATTACGCGGGCTCACATTTAAAAATATTTTGGCGGGAAAGGGTGCTTTGCACAATTTTACCAAATCACTCGCGAGATCCCTGAATGATTTGAATATTTGACAGAATGGTTTAGGTTGACGCCTAAAGTGAAACGGTTCTTTACCCTTGCAGAAAGTACTTTAGCTGATGAAGCAGACATGTCAAAGTAGTCAAGATCACCTGAAAATAAAGTACAGTAAAAGTCTGACTTCATCAAGTCAGTCAGGAGTCCGGAGAATATGTCAACTTCACGTGATGACACAGAGTGCGAAAACTGCTGCAGATGAATCTCGTGTAAGTCGTTCCTGTTCTTGACCCAGTTGCTG
>JAAUXU010045200.1_pt1 | contig 10106 bp, 9 predicted proteins | sample 7278151 | NCBI WGS metagenome assembly JAAUXU01 (sample SAMN14350113, study PRJNA611818) | marine sediment metagenome | isolation source: surface marine sediment (1.8m) | place: French Polynesia: Moorea | collected 2018-08 | reverse complement strand
CCCGCCCACCCCCATACGGGCTGCAGAAAAAGGACAACGCAGCGAGACAATTTTTCATCCCCCCTCCACACCAAAAAAGAATCCTCTCATGAAGATCCTTTCTTGTCTCTTGCACCCGTCTCTTGGCCAAAATTTGCGGCAAATCAAAGCAAAGAAAACTGTCTCCTCCCCCCCAAAAAAACCCCTCAATATTAATTCAGGTTTTGCTCCGATGTTTTTCTCATCATTTGTATGCAGAGCAAGAAATGGGTGGAGAGACAGAAGGGCTTCCAAGGGATCCAAATAGCCTCTTTGTGTGTGTGCGTGTGCTCTTGTACATAGTGGTTTGGAGAGATTTTCAGGTTTATTTTCTATTTGCTTTCTCAAGCATCTCTCTACTCATATTTTCTTTCTCTTTTCTCAGAGGCCTCATATTCATAGACATGATAGCGAAGAAGAAAAAAAGGCAGCCTTCAACTTACGTCGAAACTAAAGCCAATGTACGATTGCCACATGTGTAGGCATTCCTACTCAGCTTCAGTAGTAAACACAGGGTGTGTCGTCAGTATTTTGTGACTTAAGCAATTGGAGGAAGGGAGTAATTTATTGCATCAATTGCGCAGGGAAAGCACATCCAGCAAAAGCTACCGTAGAGAAAGAGTAAAAGTACAACCACGAGTGTTACCTGACAACCACAGCATAGCAGCAGTACTTAAATTCAATGTAGCAGCAAAGAGACCAGAGTTGCGAGCAATCACAAGTGATTTTTTGGCAAGTGCTCTGGTGTACCTGCCCACGCAGTAGAGGGGAGACAGAAGCAGAAGCGAAGTTTAAGTCGTGTACGTGCGTGGAGCCCCACTTCTGAAGTACAGTTTCCTCTTAAGGATTTAGAGTACACTTGTTAAAAAACAAATTTCGAAATGAAACCTAAGCGTGCATTTCTGCTTCAAGTGGCAATATCAGCACTCTCCCCGGGGAAAGTTACTTTGCCTCTACGGTATGAAACATCAATGTAATGTTTGCACAGCAAGAGTGAAGTGCGACCTTCAAAAGAGAAGTGAATAAATGATGTCCACTTGATGGCTGCAGGACTAGAGCGATGGACAAACACTGGTGAAACCGTCCACGGCTCGGCAACGGACGCACAATGGCCGCCCAAGTACTGAGCAGCTTAATAAGTTGGGTCTCCACTGTCCGTACACACTTTACTGCCACGTACGTGGTGGTGCTTCAGCATTAGCGCCCCTAACTTTGGTAGGTAGCAGCAGCTCTTTGTGCCACGGCCACAACGGTGCCTTTAAGCGTCACGAAGTCGGCAGTTGCGACAAAAAGCTACAAGCCCGTAAACTAACATGGTTTGTTCGTTTGTCTGTCCCTCTCCTCGCGGTATCGAAGTGCTGTGGTTAGGACAGACGCAGTGCGTAGACGCTGAGTCATCTTGGATTGGGGGAGGCAGAAAAAAAGTAAAAAAGGATCACTGACCGGAACTTTTGGGGGGGGGCCTCCACCACTTTTGCTGCGAACAAGAGCAAGGAGAAGAATCTTTGCTAGGTGGAAAAAGTTGTAAAGGCATCTAGCCAATTTTTGTACATGCACCCGAAGATTGATAAAATAACTTTAAGGCCAGATCTAAGGTTGAATGTCTATCAATAAGGGCCGGTTTTTCCGTCACTTCTTCCTCCTTATTCACCAACACAAACGCAGTCCAGAGAAGAAAAAAAAAGTGACACACACAAACTCTGCCTTGCCTTTTCCCTAACAGAGCTCTGAGTTAAGGTCGACCTTAACTTGTGGGATGATTGGCCAGTGTACACAGACTGAACAACATACAGAGAAAGATACTGCAGTGCGAGTCAAAAAGATGAGACCGAGGAGATTGTTTTTGACTCGTGCAGTTGTACATCACACAAAAGAAAAAGAAAGAAAGATTGCGATATGTTGGCACCACACTGTATAGAGCAGCGGCTATAACTGATCAGATCTCAACCAGACACTCTCGAGGGAAGTTTCCCTACCAAAAAAAAAAAAACTGACCCATTGAGCCCCCCAATAAAACAAAAAACCATTTGAGCCTTAAAAAGTCTTTTCCTCTCAGTTGAACTTGCAAATGAATAACGACCTTCGTGAGGGGGACACCAGCACCTTCGTTTTGAACGGGGAGTGGCATTTATTAGGTAAACACTAATAAATAACGGAAGAAAACTGTTTTCCCTTAAATCTTGATCGTCGTCGTACAACCTTAAATAAGAGCCTCTTAAAAAAAGCGTTCTCTAGCTCTCTAAAGCCATGTTTGCATTGGCAGAATTTTGCATCGGGAACCCCGTTGTCATACTCGCAGAAATGCCTGTGTAAACACATCCTCAGTACGTGTATTCTTGGCACCACACTAAATCGGCTATACACTATATATCATAGGGTCTTGCTGATCTAACGGAATCCCCCCTAAAATGTCTCTCACCACTGTTAAACGTGCACAAAATTAGGCTTTATACGTTTGATAACTAAATATCGTCCTAGTATCTCATTCATGGTAGATTCAGACACTAAAAACTTGCTAGAAAAGTTGTTTTGAACATGTTGTTGAGACGCTGCTTTTCTCGGTCGTAGAGTTTCCGTAGTACAGGTAGGTAGGTAACTTTCAGTAGCACTCACAAGAAGCAAAATTTTCAAGCATTTCTGGTAAAATTTGCTGAGGAAAAAAATTGCCCTCGGGTGAGTGCACAAGTGCCAACATATGTCTCAAAAACATAAAGACTTTTTCCAATAGAAAAACCACACAAACTTTCCCCTAAATCTTGTTTGCTCCGTTCTTGCATGACAGTGTGTGATTTGCAGCACTCGCAGATTTAGTTGGAACGCATGCGTGGATGTAAAGTGAATCGGTTATGTTCGCAGCTGTAGCTTTCGGCTTGCTTTTACCTCACATTCTCCACTTGTCGTCATTCTCTGTGTGTTGAGAGGCCCAAGCAGTAAGAAACAGCTTTGTTGTAAAGTCTTTACGCCTTCGTCCCGACTCATTTTTTTCCTCCTGACAATCGCAGGACATTTAGTCAGCAACAAAGAATCAATCACAGAGCTGACGACAAAAGAAATGAAGAATTTGACGTAAAAAACCGACATGCGCATTTTTTTTTGTAAAAAAAAAGACTTTATGGACTCTTTCTGATTGCAACCCGCACAATTCCTTTCCCCGTGCACTGAACCATTGCACTTGTCACAGCGGTGTCAACATGCATCCTTATGTTGCTTTCAATGTACATGGATGGTAAAAGATCTGCAAAGTTCTGTAGCAAAGTGTTCAACTTGCATGATTTCCCAAAAAGTGTATGAGGACAGAACAACTAATCATGTGCTTTCCCCCCCTCTTCCCATCTCTCCTGACTTGCTCCTGCCTTAATCTTGGACCTCCTTCCTGGATCCCTCCCAACTCTCTTCAATGATGATCCTTGTCAATCCCTGGGGCTGATCTCAGGTGTCCCTGGCCAGCGCAATGAGGTGTTCTACGAGTGCTGTCCTGAGCCTTACCTGGACATCACCTTTGTGATCAAGATCCGTCGTCGGACTCTCTACTACTTCTTCAATCTCATCGTCCCCTGTGTTCTCATCGCTTCCATGGCTGTACTAGGATTCACGCTGCCACCAGATTCTGGAGAAAAGCTGTCACTAGGTGAGTTCACCTCCTCTTCCGGTCGAGTTGCACATAGAAATATACATATGTACGCGTATTTGTTCTCACCGCTCTCGGTCGTTATGAGATAACGCACATTTTTGTCTTACAGGAGAACTAATTTTTAAGTCGCATAACACTATTGTCTATGAGTATATTTGGTAGACGAAAGGCAGGATATTTTTCTCTCATCACACAGACACTCTGACCTAATCGTGTTGATGTTCTGCGTGTTCATTCGGTTCTCAGTGTTAAATTTGCATATGCACACACACACACGCACACATCATTGTTGTGCGTGGGTGTGTTTTCTCTCATAAATGACCATAGCGTGGCAGCTCTTTGAATAAATTACGTCATTTTTTTCCACTAATCTTAAAGCCTCGATTTACACACAAGCAGCCAATACAACCCTGCGACTTTTGACTCAGTTGTACTTTGAGTTTCCTTTCTTCTTCATCTTCTTCTCCTGCTTCCTTTTTCTTGCACAAGTTTCACTTTATATTTTTATTCTCTGGTTCCATTTTAAGCACCTTAACCATTATCAGTGTTTCACACTACGCCAGCCAACGACGTGTGTGCACAGAGAAGGTTCCTAAGGTGAAATTAATCTTGCTGAGTGCACATCTAGCTCAAAAAAGCAGGCCTATTTCTTCTTACCCTACAGTATAAAAATTGTACTTGTTCTTCCTCTGTCAGACAAAACTCTCTTTGGTCTTACCTGGCAGATTTTCCTACATCTATGCTGAATGACTCATTGATGTTTCGTCGTCAGATTTTTGTCATTCCCCCCCCCCCCCAAAAAAGGAAAACAATGGGTGTTTTTGTAGCCCTGAGGAATCTGTGAGGAAGTTTCTTGGAAGTTCTTCCAAGGTAATTGTGTTTTATATTACATATATCTCTAAATATGAAAATCAGTTTAGGCAGATCTGCATAATAAACTTAAAAGGCATCTGGGAGAGAGCAGGAAATTATGCCCAAGTCCTGACTGCCAAAGTTTTTCCCCAGCCGCTTTTATTTATATCACCGCAATTTTTCCTTTTTTATCAGGCGAATCTTGTACATACAACTGTGATATGTTTAACTATATATACCTACATGCATATGCATACATATGCCACATGTATGTCTATATACCGTAGAATGGCATGTGTGGGTGGGACTGGGTAGGTGTGTAAAGGCTGCTTTATTAGTTTGTGTACGCAGTAGACCTGATGCCTATGCTGTCTGGTAGAGGCTTCTCTTTCTCCTTCTCTCTTTCTCTCTCTCTTCATCTGCTCCATCGGATGAAGTTTGTCTGGTGGAGTATTTTAACACTAGTTAAGTAGTCCAGTCACATCCTTTGCATGCTCTCCTGTCTCACTAAGGAAGAAACATTGCTATGCACACTGTTATAGGGCCCTGAAGAAAGAAAAAAAAGTTGGCAGCAAAGATGTATTTTTGTTGCAAATAGCTTTGCAAGCGTTTTTTCTCTTCTTCACCTTCTAAACTAAAAGGGACACAAGTTCACATTATGCCAACCTTTTCCTTTGGCCCATTTGCTGGACTTTTGCTCGAACTTCAGCGCACACCTGTGACTGTGCACCAAAACACCTCGCATGCATGCATTCTTTTTGGTGCAGTATGTAGGGAGAAAAAGGTTTCTTAAAGTTCTGTAGTTGAATCCTAGTAATTTAAGCTGTCTTTGTCTTAACCAACACACAGACACTCCAAATTATATGTTTAGGTAGAGTCAACTAAAGGGTCTTTTTCCAGAAATTGATGGCAGTTACCTGAGTGATCCCTTTTCAGGTGTGACGGTTCTCCTTTCCTTGACCGTTTTTCAGCAGAATGTGAGTGAGGCAATGCCTGTCACTTCCCTGCAGGTGCCTCTGTTAGGTAATTAAGATACAGGGTGTCTAAGTAGGTGGAGAATTACTCATAACTTGGATTAACTTTATATCGTTCCAAAGCCCTACTTAATATCGAGCTATTCAGCAGCTGATAAAATGCAACTGAAACTTGCCAATTTTCTGTCTACTAAAGCATTAATTTTTTCCAACCCTGTAGAGATTACAACCATTTGACTTTTTTTTCCTAAGAAGGGTGAAGAAAAAACTGACACATAAAAAACACCGACACAAACAAAGCATTTTTCACAGTGTCAACCTGTACTTTTCTCGAGGCACCAAACTCATTTTTAACTTGCATTTTTACCTGCCTCACATATATTTGAGGGATTTTGGGAAATGCTGGTGTCACCAACAAGTATTTACGCAGATTGTGTACATAGCATTACTGTAGCCATGCTTTCCGCATGAAAAAAAAACCCTCGATTTTTTAAACACTCTCCTGCTTGCACGTCGACAACAGGTACAACGCCTGTTATAGGTGCTTCCACCCTCCCCCCCTGCAGGTAATAATCACACTGTACCACATGTATCCAAAATCATAGGAGGGGAGGACAGATCATGTACAGAAAGATCTCGACTACAAGCTTTAGCATCCTTGTGTGGTTCTTGAAGGAATTGAAAGTACCCTGATTTATTCACACCTGACTGTGTGACCCCTGCTCAGGTAAAGGGAGCTTTCGGGCAACTTTCAGGACTGCAAAGCCTCGTCAAAGGCACATGACACTTTGTAAGCAGCTCAAAAAGTCTCATCTCAGTCTTGGGGAGGGGAAATTTCCATGTCTTCCCCACCTTGTCCTGCACAAATAAAAGTTTGTAACCAGGGATAGATAAATCTGCTTTTGATTAAAAAGGACTTGCAGGACTTCTCCACTTGGAGCCTCGCTGAAAGCTCCACTGATTGGGCAAGGGGGCACAAGCAAGAGTGAATTGAAGTATCCATTATTTTGGGTTTTCTTTCGCCAAATGTCTTGATGTCATAGAGATATGCTGAGAAGCCCGTTCTTTCATATAGACACGCAAGCCCTTGTGTGCCTTCCCAGTTCTTGTACCTAGTGTAAACAGAGTGGTGAATATGTAGACAAGTATGGTAGAGAGTTGGTTGTGTCAGGGGTCCCAAGGACAAAAATTGTTATTCTTTATATCTTGGAATTGCTGTCACGCTCGCCGCTGCTGTATAAACACGCTTTCATATTATTGTCTTTTTCTCTCGTAGTAGAGTAATTAGCTTTCTTTCCTGCATAACTTCGTGGTTCCTTTTTCCGTTGCCTCATTTCCGCACCTTCGTACTTTTTGTCTGTATACCCTGTAGTCGGTTCCTTGAAAGTCTCTGTTGTTGGAGCTGCGGCTGTTTTTTGGCACCAGGATGAGGTCATGTGTATGAAAAATACTGATCATCGTGAATTTGCCTGCGCACAAGTAGCGAACATCATTGGGGTGGGGTTACAGCCCCGAAACTACATGTTAAGTATGTTGCAGTTAACTTTGGAGGGATTCCCTCTGGAGAGAGATTCTCCGCTCGGAAATTCCCCCCAAAAATTCCCTGCTTGGGAATTCCCAATGATATTTGCTACCTGTATTTGGGCCATGAGGGGTTGTTGTACTGCTGGACTATTTGCAGGCGTGACGATTCTCCTGAGCTTGACAGTGTTCCTTAACATGGTCTCTGCTACCATGCCTGTCACATCTGACAATCCTCTACTAGGTAATCAAAAAATCTGGCAGAGCAGAGACTGCTTTGAAAGACTGATTTCATCAATGGACCAAATTGTTTGCAGTGATTTGATCATTTTTTGGCTAAGTTCTGGTCCTCTTCCTCTCAAAACAACAAAAAAAGATTGATGAAATCAGTGGTAAAAAAAAGCTGACACACAAAAAACGGACATTGCAGAAAATTGGCTTGGAGACTGCAACCATTTGACTCTTCTTAAGCAAAAGTACAAGAATATTGTTACAATATCGGTATACTTGACAGCCACATCCTTCCTCACAAACCTGTACACCTATGTTCAAGAAGCTAAGGGCGCGCTCACACTGTCATAATTCTGCCACTTGAGTCTGTCCAGCTCTAGGATGACGACTGCCAAGGCTGCTGTCAGTCTCCAACTCAGGGTGAGCCAAGCTGGATGCAACGAGAAAGTTGCACTTAGCATTCCACCCTACTCCACCCTGTAGGAGACGCAATTTGACAACTCCAAGGAGAGAAATTTCCGGATTTTCTCCTTTCTCCCCTTCCCCACACAAGTTTTTTTACATCTCCAGCAACTGTGCACATGAGTGGCAGAGGTGTCAGTGTAAACGCACCCTAAGACAACAAATAAAGCATTTTCACTCTGGTACCACCATCCAAGACCAAGTCCAAAAAAGCCGCTGCCTTTTTGTGTTCGACATAAAGCACGAGTTAAGATGCTTAAAGGGGTCCCCACTAACAACAACCCTTAGGTAAACTTTTTTAATATTGTTTTCTCAGTTCTTTCTCCTAAAACAAATAATCATTTCTAGTAGTGAAGCCGCCCGAATTTCCTTGTTTTACTAAATAGTTCTAGAATCTGAGGCCATGTTAAAATCCACTAAAAAGGATCGCCAAAGTCAACTGAGGAAGAAGATCAGATCAGAGGAGGAGGGGACCTCTCAACACTAGGCATAAATGAATGTTGTCCCTAGTTAAAATTGATATCAATCCACGTGGCTTTCAGGATGAACAGGGCTGATTTTTTTGGATGCTGCAAATCAAAAAGTCACACGTCAGAGAAAAATAAGTGAGAGTGTTTTTTGGTAGAGACTGCAAGTCCAGCTCTTTTCTCCTTGCCATTTGTGGTTTGTTCTTCACTATAAACTGACTGTCCCATTCTTCTCGCCAGATAAATAAACTGCTCTTTTGTTACAGAACATCATCATGAAAAAAGTTCCTTTTTAGGGCCTGTGTACTCTACGTAGATCATAACTTCTTCATTTAGTGCAGATTTAAAGACACAGTGTGAGTAACAAAAATGTGGACCCAGTACTGTTCGGCTGAGAAGGTCCTACAAGGAAGGAGATTGCAAATTGAACGCAAAGTTCTACTTCCCAAGAGCCCCCAATACAGTCTCAGATCTGAAAGAAACATGTAGAGAGAGAAAGCTGCTCTGTCAGACCTACAAGGTTATTGTTGACAGTTTTAGACTTGGCACAACAACACCGATAACGTGAAAAGTAGATCAGTCTGCTGTTCAAGGCCGTGCTGGCTACGACCATATTTTTTTCACTCACACTGTAACCCCCCATGTTGAAGGTGTGTGGAAAGTACGAGAGCACTTGACTGAATTTCAGAGCCTATTTTTTTTGCTTTAGCTGTGGGCTGGTTGAGAGCAAGCATTTTTTCGCCACATGCTACGTGCAGAGATGTCAGAGGGTCCCTCCTGTATTGACTCACACAAGATATTTCAAATGGTTCTCGTCCTTTCACTTCTGACTGTGCAGTAACACTTTTTGTAGTGACCACAGCTATCTAAAATGACTTTCTTACTTGCCCTGTACTCATATAGACTTGGAGATAAGGAAAACCTCAGCTTATGTAGTAGTATGCTGGCCCCCTCCCATAAACTGATATATATATTAAGAACTAAATATATAATGACAACATCATTTGTGTTCTTTTCTCTCTCTCCTTCTTTTCGCAGGCGTGACGATTCTCCTGTCATTGACTGTGTTTCTAAATACTGTGTCAGAGACCATGCCAGTTACCTCTGATAACCCGCTGTTAGGTAAAGAACCAAAACAAAATTTGGTGAAGGCTGTTTTTTGGGGGTTCAGTTTATTTGGGGAGCCAAAAGGGGATCTCCGAAAGTTTTGAAGCCTACAACCATTTCAGCAGTTAGATTTGGTTCTATGCCTGACTTGTTTTGTGACCTGCTAAAGCTACTTTTCTTGCTGTGTCAGCCTGTGGCATGATTTTTCTCTATAAGTATAGATACAAGGTGAGTCAAAACCAATTTCACCAATGTAAAGGCTCGTCACTGGGTGGTTCCAGGGCCCCTTTGAGGCTGTGACTGGTCTCCAGAATTCATACAAAGACATATCCCATGCCACAATTTCCCAGTGGCAGCCACAAAACAAACACGTGACTGTAACGTTACTTTTGACTCACCCTGTGCTTTGCAGATGAAGAAAGAATCAAGCAAAAGAGAGAAAGACAGAGAGAAAGAAAAAGAGAGAAAGAGGGAAAGAAAGAGAAAGAGGGAGAAAAAGTGTGTGAGAGAGAGAGAAAGTAAGAGAAAGAGAATAGCAAGAGAGAGAGAAAGTGAGAGAGAGAGAGAAAGTGAGAGAGAGAGAAAGGGAGAGAGAGAAAGGCAGAGAGAGAAGGTATGAGAGAGAAGAAAGAGAAAGTATGAGAGAGAAGAAAGAGAAAGGGAGAGAGAGAGAAAGGGAGGGAGAGAGAAAGGGAGAGAGAGAGAGAAAGGAAGAGAGAGAAAGGGAGAGAGAGAAAGTATGAGAGAGAAGAAAGTATGAGAGAGAAGAAAGTATGAGAGAGAAGAAAGTATGAGAGAGAAGAAAGTATGAGAGAGAAGAAAGTATGAGAGAGAAGAAAGTAT
>JAAUXU010094969.1_pt1 | contig 10108 bp, 6 predicted proteins | sample 7278151 | NCBI WGS metagenome assembly JAAUXU01 (sample SAMN14350113, study PRJNA611818) | marine sediment metagenome | isolation source: surface marine sediment (1.8m) | place: French Polynesia: Moorea | collected 2018-08 | reverse complement strand
CTGTTCTTGTGCTGAGGAGTCGTCATGATCTCCACGGGGGTGCTGTCCAATGTCATCATGACCCCTGTCTCCATCACAGCTTCCCTCAAGAAGCGAATGGCTGAGTGCATCAGAAGCTCTTGATCCCATCTCTACTCAAAGACACTTTCAAAAACTGATCTCTCATGGCGCAATGTTCATTTTTGCGGCGGAGACTTGAGAGGATGGTTGACAATGATGGCGGCTACATTGAAGGCCACTGCCACAACCGTTGACTCTTGACTCTCTGCCTTGCCGACCCTTTTGGCCCGGATTCTCTCAACCTTTCTGGGCCTATGTTATCTACTGAGGCACAAGGTCACACAACTGGGAAGGTCGCTGGGAAGTTCCAACATGATTAATTCGACTAAGATCTTGTATCCACGACTCCATATTCAATGTGCAAATGATATGTGATCACCTAAGCAACGAAATTTGAAAAGGTCTGCAGTAGTCTCTGAATCTACTATAGTGCCCAGTCATGTCCTCCACAGCTCCGTACTTGGATGAAGAGAACTCAATTCAGTTCAATGCCCTTTGATTACTTCTATCTCTATGGAATGGAGCACTCTTTTTTCTTTTTATGAGGGGGGGGGGAGAAGTAGATAAAAGTACGCAGTGTGAATGAGTAAACAGCCCCTTGCTATTCATGAAGACTTAGTTGTCAGATACTTTTAGGAAGAACTAGCAAGCGAAGAGACAAAATTTTGGGGTTGGTGACTAAAAGAGGGTGAGCTCGTGAGAAAGACCACTCTTCTTATCTGCTCAGACTGCAACTCTCTACGTCATTCACCCGTACTACAAAAGATGGCGACCAAGAAGAAACAGTGTTTTAAGTAGTTGTAAGTGCAGCCGGATCTGTGCAACTTTTGACCGCAACACACATCACTTTCAAAATCACATTGCCAAGGATCAGAAGTAAGTGTCAGTAAATTACCAAAGAGCACATTGAGAACTCCTAATTAGCCCGAGACGCATGGGGATTTGCTAAAAGTGCTTTCTTAGGGATCAAATCTTGGTTCACCGGTTGAGTCACCAATAAACCAGATCCCAAGAGTAGATATTGCAGTCAAAGATGGCCGAAGCAAAGAAACGGCCAGAGTAACTTCCTTACACTCTTGAGTAACCAAAAAACAGCCTGATGCTGTTACTTGACGTAAAGATTACCGATAACTAGAAACATACAAGGTAGTAGAAAAGGGAGTGGAAATCGAATTTCACGATCTTCAAAAAACAGTGCAAGTTAACATTCAAATTTCAAGCTTGCAAAAGGTAGTAGCTGAGAGTACTGTTACAAATCGCAATTGACACTGCCAGACGTTTACACTACATGATCGTGGACCAAGCTTTTACATGTGATACTCGTGACGGACGATGAGGACCCCAGCATGGATGGCATAACTATGACGGATTCCATCGCGTTCATCAGGGAAGGACGGAACAGAAGATTTGATTCAAGTTGAGGTCCCGGTAGATTTATGCCAAAAATTAGCGACCTCCAAGAAGCATCATGAAAAACTGTAGCTCAAACTTTACATAGAAGATGAGATATTTGAATTTGGAAGTACAATGCTGAGAGCAGGAACAGACAAATGAACGTCATAGACAAAAATAGGATAATCTTCTATAAAGGAAGGCATTGGTTACTGTTGTAGGCAAAAGCGAGAAGATGAGTTTGAGAGAAAGGAGATCGGCTTGGAACAGTGGAATTTGTCAATTTTCGCGTGGACACCTGCGACTGGAATGCTTCATGCAGTGAGCAAGGTACATGAACTATATCGGGGAGTTGGACACGACAAAAGATTCCCGGAACTCTACTCCAAACCTTAGGCAAGCTCACTGCCAAGCTACGTGTAAAAACGATCTGACATGGACAGTGAGCTTCTGAATGTTGATCCACAAATTGTCAATGACAAAAGTAGAGGGCTGGCGGGCAGAAGTTATCACTTTTGAATTTGTTGCCAAATCAAGGTTTGCATGCATTGGACCAGGTTTGCACCAAAACACCATCAGTAGCTAAGAGAAAAATGAAACATGTTGGCTTTCTGGGCGCATGTCCAGCTCTCCCCATTATGCCAAAATGCCATGTCAGAGAAGGCGAAGGGGGGTCTAATGCTTGATCTTCTACACTAGAAGATAAATCCAGCTGAGATAAAGTGCATGACGAATTGACGATACTCCAGGTCTGTCTGAGCCGGACTGATGAGAGGAAGCCAAAGGAGCGTCACAGCCTGTGTGCCAGGTGGGCCAGCGGATAAACTGGGATACTAGGATGACTGTTTCAGTGCTAGCGTAGGACTTCAGCATGGCATCGTCGAGGATGAGGAAGCTACTGGGGGATGTCTTGGGCATGAAGTATTACACCAGACCAAGAGTTCACAAAGTCTCCACTGGTGCAAAGTTGCGCCAGGTAGATTGCGCCAGAGCCCTCCTCAACCACAAGAAGCATGGATATGCTGGGGAAAAAAGGCAAAAACTTCGCTGACAAGCAGTACTTCACCTTGGCACAGTGCAGCAACCGCCAGAACGACAAGGTTTCACTAAAAAAAGGCGAACAAGACTCTGCACCAGATCAATTCTGCCACCGCGGCTTGGCACAGTGTGCCGCTGGCATCCCGATTCCCATTTTCGTGCCATCTTCAACTTCAATAAAAGTTTCATCTTCATTGTCTTCTTGGTCGTGAAGAACATGGGCACCAGCCTCTGGTCATCCAAATAAAGCATGTGCTCTGTCTATCACTCAGGCATCATGTCTCTGTCCAAGGTATTCAGATTCGTGACTAATGATTTTTTTTGCAAGGGTATCTGCTATAAGCACCAAAAATTTCAACCTAATTGCGTGAAACCTAAAAAAATATCATCAATCTAGCTCTTTCTGTTCTGACCTGACACATTCTCCCACAGGCAAAAGTTCCAAACCCCTTAATGAGAGCAGGCGTCCAGGCAAATACAGCCGAATTTTCGCAAACGAATGGACTGCAGTAGCAGTCAATGATGGACAAATTTTCAATATATCAATAGTTTACAACCGGATACCTCATGAATTTGCTGAAAAAAATTGAGTCCTTTGTGTAAAAAGAGGTTCAGACAATCCAGAAATCAAATTCACAATAAGGGAGACAATCTGTTCTTCCGGATGCCAGAAAAAGTTTATGCACTCAAGTCCAGAGAACTGTGCAAGTGCAAGGGTCGCCTTGTTCCCTTGGCAGATCGTGATGAAAACCGACATCAATTGATGTAAGTGATGACGCAGAATGACATGAACTCATACCACATCATTGCCCACCAACTAACGCGTAGTCCATGTGTAGCGTTTGGATTAGAGACGATCATCGAGTACACCAGACAACATCCCTCTGACGACAACGGCTGCTACATACTAGATAGATGACTTGTAGATGGTGATACTAAAGCTTCAAACTTTGGGATGGAGTGTCACGACAAGACAAGATTCCGAGTCATGCTGAAGAGAAGTATCTCGAATGTTATCGAACAAATTGATGGCCGAACATGCATTTATCTAGTCTTCGATGGGAACAGTTAACCTTTGTCACCACTTTGTAGACGAGGTTGAATAACATGCAGTGGAAGAAATTCAGTCAATCTTGAACACCGCTAGAGAGCTCAGCGCTGAAGTCGATCCAAACTCATGAGACCTGGTAGCAATATACTCCGTGCCATTTTGATGTGCAAGTACTCAAATCGGAGATTTCTGGGCAACCATATTGAGTTGCGAAGTGTAACTTTCTGTGTGATTGACATGAGGCTAAGTCACTTAGGCCTGACGACAATGAAGACATAGACAACTATCATATATATACATTTTTAGAAAAACGAAAAATGTAGGGTACAAACCGTACCATTGTGATAGGCAAGTCCTCAAAAAACCACCATTTTTTCATCAAAAAGTAAGCTCATATTTGCAGAAAGTCTAGACCTGAACGTCAGCAGGTAGTTCCTGTAAATTGAGATTAATGGGAGATAATTTTACTACATGTGTAATGAATTGTACTTTAGTATTTACAGCACAGACGATATTTCACGTATCTATAAGACATACGGTATCTATATGCTAGCTTGCACTTCTGTACATTCTTTCTCTCTTAGCTCGCTCACTTGCTTAGCTCGTATTACCGTAGACAATAGTCACTCTCAATCTGACCTTCTCCGAGTTCATTTCATACCTTATGAATTAGCCTCACCCTCGGTACATTACACATAGCATTTTTTAATAATTTCCATGAAACTTCTCATTGCAGATGTTCTTGGACACTGCCCTAGAAGTTCACTTGAACAGAACTTCCCTTTCCCACTAAAAATTTCGTACTTGACTCGGACCCAGACTTGATTTGGATACAGACTGATCCTTGGACTCAGATCTGGCTTGGAGTCAGACCCAACTTGGGCTTGACTTAGACTTAGGCTCGGCCTTAACTCAGACTGGAGTCTTGGAAAATCCGGACTCGACTGCGACTGAAGTGTTGGAAACTTGACTCAACTCCGGCTGGAACGACTCAGGAACTCAAGAAAAGGACTCGGGACCTTCAAGAAAAAGTCGGTCCCGTTCCTGTTCCTCAAAATCAAAACGCGTTCATCAACACCTCCGCTATTAGGTGCTCAAAGGCATAGGGTACTAGGTAGAAGGTGTACTTTGAGGTGCCACCGTCTAAGTAGTCCGCACCACGCACATGCTCCATGCGCTCTGCACCGTCCGTGTACTCCGCAACGTCTGTGCGCTCCGTGCTATTCATGTTCTCCACACCCAATCCTCTCCACGTGCTTCTTTTACTGCTGAAGCTGAACGATCTGGAGACTCATCTGCCTCCGTTCTCTTCCCTCTCTCCCTGTAGTGATGGCAATGGGTCCTCTGTCCACAGGTCGGACTGAGCAGACCCGTAGTTGGGCCCACTGAATCTGCTCGTACCCAAGCCCAGCCTGTCTCACTCCTTTTCTTGTCTTCTCCTGTGTCTGTAGAAGTCAACTTTTTACCTCAATTTTGACCTCAAAATGGCCTCACAATCCATCACCCCTTCCACGTCCACATGACCAGACCCATGCCAAAAGACGGCTCCGTACCAAGTTTGAGCCCTCTGGGTCCAACGGTGCGGCCACCTACCTGGAATACACGAAGGAGCGAACAAACAGACATTCCATTTTAATATATAAATAACGTATATATTAGGCTAGGTGGAAAAGGGATCAACTTTGGAAATTCACTGACAGCGTCTGGGGTTTGTTACATGTGGTCAAAGGATGAGGATGTAGTCAAATACTTTGGAAAAAAAAATGTGTTTACCTATGCCCAACCTGATTTGACATTTATGTAGTAAGCTGCTGTAGTAAATTTGCGGTGAACGTAGATTTCAACTCTGGTGGCTGTCTGAAGCTGACAAACTGAGTAAAAATCACTCACCAAAATGCTGACATGCTCCAGTTGGTCAGAGGAATATTTTACAGCAAGTCCTGAAGAAAATAAATTATAACTTATTTTACAGTATCATGCAACTTTAAATGCATTCGGGCATAGCTAAAACTCCTTTTTTTTCACTTTCATTTGACTACAAAGTCTTCAAATGGTAGGTGGTGACAAATTTGGGGCATCCATGGGGAATTCCAATTTTCGACCTAGCCTAGTATATAGGTGGTGTTAGATATAGACAAACCATATCATCACGAAGACTATTGAGACCTGGCGTCGCCTGGTGCTGAAGTCAAAGCCTAGTTTATATCACGAGCTTCATTGTGAATTAATCACCTTTGGTAGTGCTCTGCAGACGAACTGTACGTCTTGACACGTTAGAGAGTGATAGGAGTAAAGTTTTGAATATCTTCCTTAAGCTAATAATGTGCTTTTTTAAATTTATGCTGTTACCGGCTGAAAGAAAAGCAGTTTCAGAAGTCCCAATTCAGCTTCAGGTAGTGCTTTTTAATGTGTCTTATCGTTGTGGCTTGAAAGCAAAACTTCTTACCAGTTCTTCATAAATATTTCTGTTTCATGCGAAGAGTTTGTTGTTTGACGTTCTGGAGGAAAACTGTGCATTGTGCTGCTCGCAGATGCACTTAAAGTGGGGATTTCAGATTCCAGCCAAAAAATGATGTAGTCCAGCAAAGAAGTACAAGGGATTAAAAATCTGTCCTTAGAGCAAAGTAGGATTGCTCTGTTGTTTTTTGCTCGAGTTCAATCGTATTTCCATCACAGACTTGTTCAACACAAGATTGGACTTGTAAAATGGTCTTGATGACAACAACGGACACAGAAGATGGCGAAGACTTGGGTCGTTGGTAACTTGAAACCAATTCAAGACTTCCAGTGGAGCCAGACCAGGCTGTTCTGAAAAGTCTATGACATCCAGCCAAATTCATTGACGCAAAGAATCAGTCCTGACTGATCTCGATAACTTTGGGACAAAAAAGAAACAAGCATCTCGCTTATCCCATTTCTGGCAGTATTGGTCAGGCACAGATTGTGATCCCAGCGCCATCTAGCGAACACGCCCCCAAAAAAGTCAATGGCAATCTTGCAGTGGAACCTCTGTGCAAGAATATCACTTTAATGCTGCTGATCTCGACAAGAATTACCTCCACATAAAAATTATATCTTGTGTCTTATCAAGAGGTTCCAGTGCAGTCTTTGTATCATAAAAACATCACTAAATGAGAAGAGAATGGTTTATTTACACTTGTGTATGCAACGGGGCTGAGCTATTTAACGTGTAATACATGTAATGCTGCAGTCACCACTGCCGTCCTTTACATTTGTAAATCTGACACGCGTCCTTATTCCCAAAATTTCATGAAGCTTTCCAAGCAAATTAGAATGTGGTCTTAAAGTTGTAAGATAAGAGAGACCGACGAACAAATCTTTGAGTTTTCTTTTGACTTCATTCATGCAATATGATGCATCGTTTGCCTTCAGGTCTCGCGAGTTCAGGCGACTTGGGTTTACACCCGTAAATGTCTGATACAAGGGATGAGTAACAACTCATTTTGTGTGTAAAATAGGGTTTTAAATCGAACCCAAACTGAAAACTTCGAGTTTCGAACTCTTTTGACGGAAAATCGGTTCGAAACAAAAAGTTTCACTTTAAAAAAATCCGAGTTTCCCTCTGCAAAAAACGAGCTTAAAACAAGAATGATGGCTTGAAAGCAAACTTCAATGCATAGTTATCCTGACTTTGGCCTGAGAAGAAATGAGTCAAATAAAAGTTTTACACCTGACTGATTTTTGTCATCCAAATTGGTCGCCTTCTCCCCCAAAACTCGTAAGAAGGATTTGTCATGTCTGATAAAATATCAGTTATTACACATTTTTAGGTGTTTAAAGAACCAGAATGTGTGTTCTAAAAATCGAATATTTTTTGCCAAAACTCGAAGTTTTGGCAAAAAAGATGTCGTTGTCAATACTCTTAAGACCACGGATGCGTGTTAGCAACATATACGAGAGCGTTCAAGGCATTGAAACGTCTCCATGGACTATGTTGGTTGAAGATGCAGCTATTTACATGTTCACAACGAGAGGTGACAACAAAGAAAAAAATCGCTTGTGTAGAGAAAATTTGCCTGCCTTGGCGGACATTTTTTTGTCACAGCCCTGAGTTCACAGCCGACACAAAAATTTTCGCTCTGTTCGCAGGCAAAAAAATCATTGCACAGAGTCTTTGGTGAAGAGTGAAGAATAGCAATGTGAAGCTCATTTTTTTTCAAGCCACTCCACTGTCCAGATGCTGTCTCTTGGTCTTGAGCTTGCCCTCCATGGACGTCCTGTGCTTGGCCAGAAGCTTCGGCGTGGTCATGGCCGAGGTTGACGTCGCAGATGCCGCCGGCATCGCAGGAGGGGGAGGGAGCATGTTCATGTAGTCGGCAATCAGCAGCGTGATAGCGAGGATCTACGTGAATAAGAACAGTTAACAATCCTCCTCCTAATATAAGAATGTATAGTCGAGTCAAGTGAATTGAAGGAAACCTTCTGTTTTGTCTTGGTTCAAGGACAGTTATTTTTCTTGTAAAAAATTTAATTAGTGGACCACGGAATTTTTAGCAAATGGGCGATTAAAGTTTGATTTTAGGTTGCTTTCTTGCATTTTCAATCTATTATCTAAATATGCGCTTCTATTTCGTTTTAAAATCGCCCAATCCTGACACATGTCAGTTACATGTACTTTGTTTTGTCATGAATGCAGCACCTGAGGCTTCTTCATATGGAACAGCAGCCTCTTGGTGATGCCCGAGTCGTTGGCTACGACGATCATGAAGTCGTCCTGGCAGCCTCCGAACGTGACGACTCCGTTGAAGGCATGTCTGCAACGGACTTGCAGCGTCTGGTGATCTAGCACAAAGATGCCCTCCTCGCCCACTGCCAGCCAGCCGTTGGTCGACGCGGACGTGTCCTCGCACTAGAGGAAGGACACATTGTGGAACCCTCACTTCTGCAGCGGTCAAAAACTACTACCTGAACCTCGAAGAGCGACGCGCCGAACAGACTCCACTTCCTGGTGCACGTGAGGAAGATCCTGACGCAGTCGTAGCTGCTCTTGGCCTTCAGAGAGAGCCACTTGTTCAGAAGGAGAGACTCCAGAGCCCCGGAGTCGTCGCTGTGTCGGTATCTGCGCGGGAAGAAGCGATCCAGAGCCTCGGCGACGAAAGACGCTGAAGACGGTTCGGAGGATGCATCGCCGATGTGGATCTAAATTACGTCCAAGCAACAAAGGGGTGAAGGAGACGTAGAAGAAGGGGTCTGGAGTCAGTATTTAGTTCTACCTGAGCCATGAGGGCAGCCAATTCCAGTGCCAGGTCTCTGTTGAGCGGAAATTGTCCTCGTACAATCTGTCTGCTGACTTGGTAAGCGAGCAAGAGCCTCTCCCGCTCGCCCTCGCCTCCGGTCCTCCTACGCCAGTACAAGCGGCTCCGGAACGTGAACCGGATGGCCCGACGGGGCTCGAACCTGCCGAGGCCCTTCTCGCGCAACGCTGTCTCCCACCTGGACAGGACGTCGCATACCTGAAAGGGAAATGAAAGAAAAGGCTTGACAGAGCTGCCCCAATCGTGCTGAGTTCGAGCTACCCTGTGCATAAGTGTAATAAGCTGCTGCACATCGAGGTTCAATCTAACATTATGATTGATCCACAAAAACTTATTTAAAGTACGCGCATGTACAATAGTAGTAGAGCTTTCAACTGCTTTCTATCCTGTGTCTAAATATATAAATCAAGACATTTTTTCTTCTTAGACCCCATTTAGTTTGAGATTGAAAGGTCAAATTCACGCCGAATCAAGCTCAGATCGTGCAGACTAATTTCACTCTCGCTTGACCTATCAGGGCATTTTTCAGACTGAATTCAACTGTAACTAAAATAAGTCTTGTACTTATGACATCAGAATAACTTTGTCTTGGTGCCTCACAATTGCGAGGGCTGGGAAAGTTCGTCTATCGAAAGCACATTTCTTTTGGAGTCACGCTACTTATGGCAGACTCAGTGCGTGTGTTACGCGAGCAGGAGTAGAGAAAGGAGTACCTTCAACGGCGATTGGGGCCGCAGTTCGCCGTGAGGACACCGTACTGAGATGGAAAGTTTGCCTACACCTGAGGAAAGCCTTCTTTTTCTCTGCTATCTCGCTCGGCTATGTTAAAAGTGATTGAAGTAGCACTCGGAATGGTGATATAACTTTGAATGAGCTTCGTTTTTTCCTCCCATACGTAAACAGTTGAGGTCAGAGTGTTGCATTCACCTGAGGGGAAATAAAACCCAACTTTTTGTCCTCTGGTACGCCGCAGCCAAGTGAAGTTGCATGCATGATACAAGGCTGAGGTGATATTGAATAAAGTTTATTCTATTCTTGTGCAGACTTTGGACCTCATTCATAACGGTCATGGGTCGGGTACGCAAGAAGTCGTGCATAATTTTTGCCTCCCAAAATATGCTAGCGGTAGTGCAGTGATTAAAGTTGGATCAGGGTTACTAAACATTAATTGCCCCTTGATTGTAATTTTGTATTCGCGTCGCGCCCTCGCAAAAGTTGGACTGACACTCACACACACACCCCGACACGTACGTGGGGGGGGGGGGGGGGGGGGGGGGGGGGGGGGGGGGGG
>JAAUXU010111223.1_pt1 | contig 10109 bp, 10 predicted proteins | sample 7278151 | NCBI WGS metagenome assembly JAAUXU01 (sample SAMN14350113, study PRJNA611818) | marine sediment metagenome | isolation source: surface marine sediment (1.8m) | place: French Polynesia: Moorea | collected 2018-08 | reverse complement strand
GCCTACGACACTTCTACTGTCTACAATGTGAGCTGTAGAGCGCTCTACGGTGGCCACCGCCGCCGCCGCCGCTGTCGCCCTCATACCACCCCAGGATGCAAGATAGCCCACCTGGGTCCACCTGCCCAAAACCTTGTTTGCCTGCTCCTCTCAGAGATGCACATTACTGCGCTGAGTTGCTCAGCTGAGCTTAGCAGAACAGAGGGAGAGGGAGGTTGCAACCTTCTTGCACTCCCAAGTGAATACATACGTACAAGCGGAGCAAGACAGTACCAGAAGATTGATACCAAAATTACTCACCCTTTCTAAATAAATTTCTGAATAGAGACAAATGCATTTTCCAGTGAAAGCTGGAACTTGTAATGAACAGATGTGGCGTATGCATGTAGCGAGAGTACCTGAACTCCTCTAGCGGGTCTCATAGCCGTTTTCTGGTGTCATGATTTGTGCAAACAATAAGAGGTCTTCAGCAAAAGCTGAGACAAACTTTCTACCAATTACTCTTCCGCTGATGTGCATCTACGAGTCTCAAAAGCTAATACAGCTTTGACAGTTTCACCTATTTCGCGTTCTGAATCCCCTATTCGGAAAGAAGATATCTGAAATTCTATTTTTCTTTTCTACACGAAAAGAGGTGCAGGCACTGGTGTAGGTAATACTTCAGGTATACCCACTGAATATGTCACTCATAATCATGGAGTGTCTCCCATCAAATTCATTCGTGGTGACAATTAGGAGACACATGACAGGTGTCACCACCAGCGACCATTAGTCTACCCATGTATTTATCCTCCTAAGCTAGGTGCCCGCTATTCATTGTCCACTTAGAGTAATTAAAGTTCCCATATTGTCAAACAAGAAGCAAGAACAAAGACCAAAAAAGAAATGATCCAATGCTGAGGTTGTTGCCAGGTTGGGCCCGGCAACCGTTCCTCATTGTGAGAACTCCTCATTGCAATACAATGGCAACTGCAACAAATCCTGACTGCCACATTTGAGCCCCAACTATGAATAGTTCCCCATAAGTGAAAAAACCCCTATAGCAGACGGTGTATGTGGCCTTTGACGAGCACTTGATTCTTCTATCCTTTTCCTTTGAGCAACCCATGACGAAGGTTGCTTGAGCTGTCAAGTCTGTCTTCAGAATGTTGTTGGTTGGACGACACTCTGCCTGGCATATACTTCAAGGTAAATCGAGACTCTATTGTCGTGTTGCCTTAATATCTTGCATATAACTGCTACTGTCTCAATCTGTTCTCCTAGAATTAAGTCCAAAGGAATTGAATTGAGATGATGAGATGAGATGGTACAATATACTGTAGTAACCCTGACTGAGTAACCGATTGGGAACCCTGGACGTAGGGGGAAGGGGGTAAACAAACCACTTGCGCTTCACTCAAGACCGCCGTCAAATGTACCCTTTACATGTGGCGACCCTGACATTTTTTACCCGATGTTTTTTACCCGACGTTCTTCACCCGACGTTTTCACCCGGCCCCGATGTCTGAGACAGTCGAGGCCCTAACAAGGGCCCTCACAGAGGCAAATGCGGTGTCACTCAAATTGCCACTGCTCCACAGCGACCTCGACATCCGTCTGTGGTTTCACCAAATCGAAGCGCAGTTCAGCTTGAAAGGGATCACAGCGGATCGCACCAAATACGAGTATGTCATCACTTCCCTGGACAGACCGGCTTTGAGGGCTGTGGCAGACATCTTGGAGAACCCCCCAGAGGTTGCCAGATACGGGGCACTCAGGAGCTCTCTGCTTAAGACGTTCCAGAAAACTCCGGATGAGAAGGCCACCTTACTCCTCGACCACCACGGCCTCGGCGATAGAAAGCCATCACAGCTGATGCTGGATATGCTGGATCTGTACACTGATGGTGATGCACTCCTTCACCAAATATTTCTACGACACCTACCGGTTGAGGTTGCAGCAGACCTGGCGAGGTCAGGAATCACCTCGCACAAGCAACTGGAACAGGCTGCGGATGACATTTGGTCAGTGTGGAGAACTAGACACGAAACACCATCGTTCCCTTCTCAGTCTGCCCTGACGACTGTTGAAGCAGCTGCGGCCACTCACAGGACTCCCAAACAATCCCAGCTTTGCTTTTACCATCACAGGTGGGGGACCAGGGCACAGAAGTGAACCCCACCCTGTTTGTGGAAACCTTCGGGAAACGACCAACCCGACCGGCAGTAGTGGTGCTGTCAGCCGATGTCAAGCCAGCTCGCCACCTCTATGTATTGAACACTAACTCTTATCAACCGAATATGGTAGATTCAGGCGCCATGGTCTCACTGATGCCTGCATCACCGACTGACTGAAGGCGCAGACCAGACAATGATGTTATCACCGCCAACGGGACCACAATTAACACTTTTGGTACCCGTACAGCAGCGCTTCAGCTGGGAGGCCATCATTTTACCTGGACATATGTCCTTGCTGACTTAAACAAATACATCCTTGGAAATGACTTCCTCACGCACTACGGGTTGATGATAGACCCAGCAGGACACCGGCTCATACATAGGCTCCAAAGATACAAGATTGCCGGGTACCTCGCAAGTTCCACGGATTCCCCTACTGTGTTGGAAGTAAGCACACCTCCGGAATACGGTCGATTGCTTGAGGAGTTCCCTGACCTCATGCACCACAACTTCAAAATAACCAAGCCCAAACATGGCATCGAGCTCCCAATCACTACAGTGGGCCCCCCGGTACATGCCCAGACACGCTGGCTAGCTCCAGATAAATATAGGGCAGCCAAGCGTGCGTTTGAGGACATGGAGGCTTCTGGAATAGTGCGCAGGTCACGCAGTACCTGGTTCTCAGGACTACTCCTTGTCCCTAAGTCAGATGGAGGCCTCCGACCTTGTGGCGACTTCAGACACCTGAACGCGAAAACAAAGATGGACAGATACCCTATCCCAAACATTATGGACCTCTCAAACACACTTGCTGGCAACATTGTGTTCTCCAAGGTAGATTTAGTAAAGGGCTACCACCAGATCCTGGTGGCAGAGGTGGATATCCCAAAGACGGCAGTAACTACACCGTTTGGCTTATACGAATTTGTCAGGATGCCATTCAGGCTGAAAAATGTGGCTCAGACCTTTCAGCGCTTGATCGACTCAGTGCTCCAAGGACTGCCATACGTGTATGCTTACCTAGACGACATAATCATTGCCAGCCAGACACCAGAGCAGCATTTCGCTCACATGCGTACAGTGTTTGAATGCCTAAGACAAAGCAATCTCGTCATCAACCCACGAAGGTGCATCTTTGCGGCTCAGGAGTTGGAGTTCCTAGGTCACCAAGTCACAAAATGGGGCATCCTCCCTCTACCGGACAAGGTGAAAGCAATCCAAGAACTCCCTAAGCCCAAAACGGTGGAGGCCTTGCAGGAGTTCAGTGGAATGATTAATTTCTACTGCCATTTCCTACCACAGGCCGCCAACACGTCCTTAAAACACTTCCAATACTATGTGGAAGGGAGGAACTTCACCATCTTCACAGACCACAAGCCATTAGTCGGGGCGATGACAAAGGCCTCGCCCCTCCCTCTGGCATGCCAACAGAGGCACTTGGCATATATCTCTGCATTTACCACAGATCTCCAGCACATGTCTGGGAAGGATAACACGGTTGCAGACTGCCTCTCCCGACCATCTTGCATGGCAGCAAGTGTGAGAGCCCCTGAATTGATGCTGGACACCATTGCCCACGAACAAGAGACCGATGTGGAGCTTCCCCTCTACAAGACATCAATAACAGGACTCCAAGTCGGGAGACACACCTTGAGCGGCCCTAAGGGCCCGGTTCAAGTGTGGTGTGACTCGTCACAATCCGAACCATGGCCAATAGTACCCACAGCCCTCAGGCGTACAGTGTTCAAGACATACCATGCCCTCACTCATCCGAGCAGCCGCGCAACAGTTCAGTTGGTAGCCAGAGCCTATGTCTGGCATGGCATGCGAAAGAACATTCTCCGGTGGAGCAGAGAGTGCCTAAACTCCCAATGAATGGGCTAAAGTCCACAGGCACATCAAGGCACTGATACAGGCTTTTGAAGAACCAAGTTCCCACTTCGAACACATCCACGTCGACTTCGTGGGGCTACCACAGTCAAGAGGTTTCCAATACATATTCACGATAATGGATTGCCAGACTCGGTGGCCAGAGGCCGTCCCAGTCCAGGAGGCCCCAGCAGTGTCCGGGGCCACTGCCTTGCTGTCTGCGTGGATAAGCAGGTTCAGAGTGCCTGTCTTGATTACCTCAGACAGGGGGGCTAGTTTCACCAGCCAACTGTGGGCTTGCATGTCTGACACCCTGGGCATAGCACTCAAACCCACCACCGCATATCACCCCCAGGCTAATGGAGTGTTAGAGAGGTTCCACCGTACCTTGAAGACTGCACTCAAAGCATGCTTGGCAAATGCTAACTGGAGTATGGAGCTCCCGTGGGTGCTCCTGGGGCTGCACACAGCTCCCAAGGCGGCTCTGGGATGCTCCCCAGCACAACTGGTCTACGGGCGACACCTCCACATACCAGGTAGAGTGCTGCCCAGCTCATCAGGAGACAGCGCAACACCCACTTTAGAGCGACTGCAAAAATTAGATGCCGACCTCGCCCCGGTGCCAACAGTTTATTGCCCAGTGGCATCACTGCAAGTTCCCCAAAGCATGCAGAGGGCGAAGTACATTTTTGTACGAAGGGACAACCAACGGAAACCATTGGATCAACCGTATGAGGGCCCCTTCAGAATCATCGACAAGAAGCTGAAGTATTTTAGTATCGAACGAGGAAGCAACATAGTCAAAGTATCTGTCGACCGTTTAAAGAGTGCAATAGTTGATGAGGATCAGAAGGTTGATGTATATGTTCCAAGGGGACGGGGACGCCCCCGAGGAAGTTAGTTCTGTTCAAAGTTTCAAGAGAATAAGTCTCGGCGGTCTTGGGGGGGAGGGGTGTAGTAACCCTGACTGAGTAACCGATTGGGAACCCTGGACGTAGGGGGAAGGGGGTAAACAAACCACTCGCGCTTCGCTCAAGACCGCCGTCAAACGTACCCTTTACAATACCATATATTCAAGAAACCCGCCTCAGGACCCACGGAAGCTCTCTTCTCCTGGGCCAACTTTGCGAGGCTATGATCCATACATGGGAGGTGTAGGAAAAAAGTATTTGATTGGGGTATCATTTTACATTCAGCCCCACATAGATATCAATCTTGACGGTACATCTTCTTTCAAAATTGCCGAAAAGCATCGCCCTAGATGTGCGCGTTCTTACAGTATGTACGGAGCTTGGCATAAGAGTCCACGAGGTTCGGGTTTTTTTCCTTCAAAATTTTGGTTCGGGGGTATGGATACCCGGAAAATTCAAGCCTGATAAACTGAGATCTCATTGAGACCATGGGAAACTGGTCTACACGGAAATTGAGGAACAAATACTGAGCTCAGTCCCTTAAATCTTGTTGTGGATGTAGTCACGTACGTGCTTTCAAGAATTTGAGCCTGTCTTTTTTGTGATACGTGCTTACTTTGGCAAGCACTCTTCCGAGTCGGCAAGCGCGAGAGTCTGTTGGGGGTCTTCTATCCCTATACCATGAACCAGGATACCAGTGAACTCAGGGTTTCCACAGTCCAGTCAAGTTGGATTTGGCACTGGCAGGTCTGCTTTTCTCATTGCCTTTGGAATTCCGAAGGCTCCTTTCCTTGCGCAGATTGGCCAGCACAGACACTTCTTCAAGTCCCACGAATGTTTCTTCGTGTCAAGAGTTGACTGCCATTATTTTCCCTCATCTGACTCCGGCCAAATCTGGTTCGTGGCAGAACTCCGTAGATGCACTGATCACTACCCCTCCACTCGTGCTCAAACATAAGGACATTGAACTTCAGAATTGCCGGTATCTCCAGGTGATCACTTTATCATCCTTCAGGTAATTGATGAGGTACTAGATGTTCTTGTAGAGGCACACGTGCCTCCTCCTCGCTGACTTCAGTCACCAAAAATTTTGCGGTCCTACGCAAACCGCCACTTAGGCTGAGACGACATATGACACTCGTTGAATACAGATGTTAAGCAGATTCACCATTCAACCTCTTACACCCTAATTTAAAACCTCTTGTGCACCCTCGAGCGCAAGGCCTATATAGGTCGTCCCAAATGTATGGCGGTGTAGAAGGTGTAGAGGACATTAGGAGAATGAGGGAGCCTGAATAGAAATATGAGGAGCACGACCACTCCCTTCTGAGCTAGCATATCCAATTAAAGGCAGAGGCTCCAGTCAAAAGAAGGTCAGTCGCAGCAAAGTACCCGCATCTGCGTACAATGCAGTCCGGTCTGCATTGCAAATGCAAAAGTTTTCGCATAACAGCTGAGGCGTCTGGCGTTGCTCGGCATACATAAAAAGAAACTGGACTTGAATGTGACTTTTGTCCCCGACCGCACTGAAGAAAATTCAAGGATTTTGGAAGGGGCAGTGAAGTGTCATAAGTGGTCTTTGATAAAATGAGAACTCGAATTATATGATTCAGCTACAGAATAATTAAGTTGATACCGCTAATGCAGGTAAAGTATGTTTCACCGGTACAAAATCTTAAACCCCAACTAGTCTCGAAGATCAGATCTGACCTCATCGGTTCCCCCAGCTTGTGTGTGTGTGTGTGTGTGTGTGAGCAACTTTGGTTATGGGGTTGGTACCCAACCGCAGGGAATCTTCCTTCCCTGTGTAATGCCAAATTGGGCACAGATCCATCCCGGGGTTCGGTCGTGCACAGAGGGCGAACAAACGGAACAAACACAAAAGCAAGCAAACGGTGAATTTCATTAGTATTAGCTATTTAAATTTATCAAGTACCATTTTAATCGCATCCTAATCTTCTTTGCTGACTGAACTGTTATAACATTTTTCTCAGAAAAATCATCTTTCTTGACAATCAGATTTTTAAACAAATCTGTAGCAACGGATTGACTTTTTGATTGTGTATTGAAATTGACAATGATTTCATATGCATATACTAGAGGCTCCTATAAGCTCTAAAATGAGTCTCCCAATTTCTGACGTAAAACCGTTGTCAAGAGCGCTGCTAATAAGAGAAACCCACTTTGAAGACCAGAAATCCTTGGGGCAAAGTCAAAATGACAACTTAAGAAATAAGCTTCACCAGGTATTAAGGTAAAAAAACCCTCTCCACATGTGCGAATCAAATATCCCAGCGGTATAGCTGGACGGTTAGATCAGAGCCCAGCACAGCTACCGGGTGCGCAGAAACATCGTATACATTTTCATTGACTTTTACAAAATTGATTTCCACAATGAAATGTCAAGTTCCAATGAAACTTTATTAACAAAATTTGACCTATAGGGCATGCATATATCATTTTTCAAACACCCCGCCCTCATCCGCAAGGCACTTCTCCAGGCGGGACCTGAAAGCCTTGATAGCACCAACAAGGTTACTGTCAGAGATCAGGGCCCACTCACACTCAACAGAAGCCTTGAGAGCATTCAAATTTGGGTGAGAGCTCGCACAGCCTTGCTCTGAACACGTGTCGAGAAATGATAATCCAAAGGATTCAGGTTCGGCGATGATGGTGGCCACATCGACTTCATCCAGAATCCCTTTGATCCCAGTCAGTGCCTTAGGAATTTCTGCGTGGCCTTGCTGGTGTGACAGGGTGCGCCATCCTGCTGAAATGTGTAGTCCCATAGTGCTTGTCTAAGGCTGAAATGACAGTCTTGTCAAGAATCTTTATGTAGCGCTTGCTGTTCAGGGCACCACAATCGATCCAGATCGGTTTGAACACGAAGCCATCGGTTCCATCTTCCATATGGAGGATTTGTGTGATTGTGTGAAAGAAGGTTCACAGGCTGACAGGGTTCTTTTCTCATGAAACATGAGGGGAGAGAAACTCAAAATGTATATCAAGGGACAAAGCGGGCAAACAAGGTGTTTCAAGAGTATCAAAAAACTCCCAGCCAAGTATGATGGAGACAAGAGTGCCTGGATGACAACTGCTGTCTTTGAAAGTGGTGGGAATGGATGCAATGTGAAGGCCCTCAATATGGGAATCCATATTGAGGGCCTTTACATTGGAAAATGCAAAGGCCCTCAACAGGAGCAACATCTGTCAATCAGTGCTCCAGAAGCTTGACACGGCAGAAGAGCGAGCCACTGCCACAGTCCTGGCCATAACTCTTCTTGACTGCATCCGCCTTTTTGCCTCTGCCCAGGATCAGGTGGAAGAAGTTTCCATGTACAAGTGGAGGAAAGGCTGGCTTGAGCCGGGATGTCTGCAGAAAGATGTGGATGACGATGCTGATGAATTGTAGGCCCTAATGATTGCAGTTGGCAGAATTGACTAGTCTTGAGGTTGCTCTGACAAGCGGTAATGACTGTACGTAAAGGTGAGTCTTTATGATGAAAAAATTGGTCAGCAGCAAAATTATCGTTGTACGTAGTGAGACTCATTGTAGGTCTTCTAGACTTCCCCTGCATTTTTGTGAGTAGAGGATAATGGTGCATAAGATCAAGCTTAGTAAGTCACTGGTAGGTGTGAACCAGAGCTTGTAATTGGAACCTCCACCCTTTGGATTCAGAGCTGTCTGACGGACGCTGCTTCGTCATGCTACTTGAAAACTAATTCTCATCTACTTTGCGTTCTAGCATGTAGGGCCTCAAAAAGTTTGCTCCCGATAATGTGAGCTTCAAAGAAAGCAAATTCCTCACTGTCAGACTTTAGCACTGGCCAGCTAACGTGGAGAGAAACACCACCAATGTCTTTGGAGAGAGCTTACGCGCACCAGCCCTGCCTGGAGCACCTCTGCTTCAAATGGTGGCAAGCCTCATCCCATTCTCCACTGCTGTGAAGCTCTCCAAAGTAGAGCCTGTATGAAGATAATGTTTTGTAGTACTTGATATATCGCTGATGCTCTATGGCTTACGAGAGAAAGTCACAATTTTGAACATCACAATGAAATGTTCTGCTCTGGAGTCGTTGAGGAGGTCACACATGGTAAAACTTTTGGTAAAACATTGTTTTTCAAGTGCAAAGGTTAATACTTTTTTGGCTCCAATGCCTTCGGACCCCATGGCTAAAGCCCAGTGGTGGGTGTTGATTTTTGATTTGGGATCTGTCGTACACATCTGAGCTGTACGAGGGAAAGTTTCCCTGAACCTTTTAGAGACTTCTTCCGTAAACCCACGCGCAGACGCGGACGACTCTTTGATCCTACTATTATGTCCATTGCATGAAGAAGTTGGCAAAATCCAACTCCCTCCACAAAATTTTTCTTCCCCTTGCTCGTCGAGTTCATTTTCATTGAACCGCTTTAAGAAAAGTCAAATTTTCCTTTGACTCTGAGGGGTTTGCATGGACTTCTAGGTAGCTCAACTGAAGTTTGGTGCGCTAAATGAGGGGTAAATTTCGTCTTTTCATTGCAGCGCCATGAAGCGACGTCGTGCCAAGGCCGCCCGGATGACGCACAACTCCACCAAGATGGCCAATTCCTCCGCCGTCACTTCCAACGCCCATCAGGATTCCGAGGTAGAGAATCGGCAAGCCCTGGTCCTCTTCGCCATCGTCCTCCTTTTCCTGATGTGCAACGTCCCACGCATTGCGCTCAACACGTACGAGGTGCTGACGCTCGACCAGTTCCAGAAGAACCGCGACAACGAATGCTTCGTCCTCCCTGTGTGGGTGCAGTCGGTCTCGGTCCTCTCACTGACAGCCATCACCATCAACTCGTCGGTGAACTTGCTCATCTACTGCGTGGTGAACTCTGCCTTCCGAGCGGAGTTCTTGGCCAGGGGTCGAAGCCTCAGATGTTCCAGTTCAACGCCGTCAACGTCAGCAACGACGCGAACAGAGTTGAAGGAATGCAGACCGGGGACAAAGACTGGGGCGGCACAAGTTTGAGTGAACTTGGGTGCCAGTGTAAGTGGCTTTACTGTACAGTCCTTGGCGTAAAGATTAGCCACAGGCATGACTACACCTCATGCGCTACACTGGGACATTTTGATGTGGAATCTTGATGTGGAACACGTAGATATGATACTCAGGCACAATGTTCAGTACAGGGGTTCATTGTCAG
>JAAUXU010022727.1_pt1 | contig 10112 bp, 13 predicted proteins | sample 7278151 | NCBI WGS metagenome assembly JAAUXU01 (sample SAMN14350113, study PRJNA611818) | marine sediment metagenome | isolation source: surface marine sediment (1.8m) | place: French Polynesia: Moorea | collected 2018-08 | reverse complement strand
CTCGCCGGACGCGACCTCGCCGGACGCGACCTCGCCGGACGCGACCTCGCCGGACGCGACCTCGCCGGACGCGACCTCGCCGGACGCGACCTCGCCGGACGCGACCTCGCCAGACGAGGTCGAGCAGAGGCAGACAACGAAGAACAGGAAAGCAGTCATAGTTTTTTCGCTTATTTCTGCAATTTTCCCCCCTGTCCCGCCAAAAGAAGATGTGGAACTGTCTGCCTCGGTTAGATCTGCAGTCAAGCGAGGGAGGGGGAATTTCGCACGCACACGCACTCATCCAGGATTTGGCAACTTTCTAAAGTGAAGCAGAAACAACCATCCAAGCTGGAACGAGAGTAGGTTGACTCTTTGTCACAGGCAAGCGGAGAGACTTGGCTGCGGATGCCCGAGTGTTCGTCGTCGCCGACTCTGGTCTGGTCGTCGGACTGGACCGAGCCCCCGGAGGGCACCAAGTATAAGCCAGACTCTTTGCACTGAAGACCTAAAACTAGGGGCAGAATGACTATTCTACGCCAATGGCATAAAAAAATCACTTTGCCCCAGGTGAACAGAGTCTGGCTTTTTTTTTGTTTTTTGCACATGTGCTTTTCTTTGACAAATCTACTTTCTGTCTAGAAAATCAGTGAGGCGTCAACATTGGCGACTTGCACGAACTCACACGACTGCAGCAACTCGTCAGACAGTTGAACCTCTGACCAGGAGCAATTTCTTGCCTCCGACCTTTGATGTCCCAGTTGGAGTGCGAGATAGGACTGTTATGAATATTTATTCATATTCAAAGTATTCGAATAAAATCCACTTTTTTGAAATATGTACCCAACTATTTCTCTTGGATTTTGACTCTTTAAAAAATAGCAATATTATTCATAGGTAGGAACCAAGGGTCATTGAGAGCAGCATCAAGTTCTGCTGCATATCTGTCCTGCTGCATATCAGTCCTGCTGCATATCAGTCCTGCTGCATATCAGTCCTGCTGCATATCTGTACTGCTATATATGTCTACAGTATATGTACTGTCAGCTTGATTTTGCCAGGGGTCAGCTGAGGGCCACTAGCCAATGAGGGACAAAAAGCCCTACTTGTACCTGTGACAGATGGTTACTTTTTCATTCTCTTCACTGATCTTCTACTTTTTGGTGAGCGCGATGTATATTTCCGTCATGAGCGTGAGACTGCGGTCTGCAGTGCGGTCCCTGCCAACACTTTCAGTACAGCCAGACTTTCCGCATTGTCACCTGTAACCCGAGCACCTCGTGCTGCATGAGTGAGTGCACCGACCCTTGCACATCGAAAAAAGTGCATGGCTGTGATTGCCCAACAGGGTCGTCACCGCCCGAGGAGGCGCAGCAGGCTTCGTTGGACCGATGGTCGTGGTTCAGCGTCACCGTTGCCACCTCAATTTCACGGACGAGTGTAACGATGATGCTCAACCTTGAGGCTCCGAGGCCATGCCTTTGAGGCCATGCCTTTGAGGCCATGCCTTTGAAGCCATGCGCTCAGGGCGCAGCCTACTAGGCTCTGTAGCATTGAACATTTCAGCAAAAAGCTGATGGTTTTCGTAGTCCGACTGATGAGTTTCGTCACGTGAGCTCGTGGTGCTTCCACCATCTGGTGTGGACGAGTACAGTCGAATCTCGATCTGACTCATTTCTAGGTCAGCACGACAAAATGCGACATGCTTAACACAGACGAGTAGAAGGAATCGTTCGTTCGTCGTATGTTCGATATTCGTTAGTTCGAGCTTCGACTGTATTTGAGGCAACGAAGAGCGCACAGAGCCGTGAACGCAGCAGCTTCTATGAATGTCATTTCTTTGTGAGTTTCTCCGACTCCCGTTGTGTTTTCTCCGACTCCCTCACAGTGTACGACAGTGACAATTCGGTTGTCAGAGAAAAGTTGGCCAAATCCAGGTTCGACTGTCCAAGAATACGCGAATGGGAAGGGCCAAATATGCAAAAACTTGAAGCATGCGAATAAAAAAATGACAGCTGTGCCCTCTCCAGTAAGTAAGACTCTAGTTATACTTATCTGAAATCGAAAGGGCAACTATGTGTTCCGTTTCCGCATTCCTCGCATCCTCCTTGGACACCTGGATGGAGTCGGATTTGGCCATCCAGGGGGCTGCGAGCAAGGACGAGGTGACGGCAGTTGAACTGGATCCAGTGCTTTCCTTGTCAGACCCAACCCTCTTGTCCATGTTGAGGGCTTCTTAGAAAAGCTCATGTTAGTTTTATAACGTGAATTTAAGTCGAAAAACGAGCGCGCCAGCCAGAAGTGGTGACGTCCAACTGCAACCAGTGGTCCTCCATCCACGTCACAGTCAGGCTGCCAAGTCTGCATCGGGCCGGAGAGTGGCTTGACGTGGAAAGCTAAATAAATGTATATAAAGTGCAGAGAAAAGACAAAAGCTTTAAAGGCTACCTCGTAGCTGGTGTTGTGAGTGTGGAAGTGGGGGTCTGGGTCCGCCACCTAAAATGCCAACTCACCCAGACATACTTTTACCGCTTAGAGTCACACAGTCGGTACAGTCAATAGTCATATAGAACAGTATTAATTTGCGCTGTAAAGAATAGTAATCTTGCACAGCAACAGTAGTGACTGTCAATCGTTTGGTCGTGAGCCGAACTCTACTCGAGGCTCGAAAAGATCCGGCTCAACACATCTCTACTCTCATCCCCTGAACTGCTCACGTGGCAGAGTGATGTATGAGGAGCTCGCCGAGCCTCGTGCGAGAATCAGAATGAGCACTTCGAGTACAGCCAGCGTAACTATACTCAAAGAGGGTGTGGCAAACCTTTCGTGGACAAGGACGTCGTCGATGTAAGTGTCGTGGTAGAAGTGGACTACGACGTCGTCGCAGTTGTGCGTGGCATTCTACACATTGACGTCGACATACATACTCGTACAGTTAGTGGTCTGAGGGTCGCTGAACAACTGAAGCCTTTAGTTCGTCGGCGTCCTCGCAGTACGGGCAAACTGACGGGCAAACTGACGGGCAAACTGACGGGCAAACTGACGGGCAAACTGAAGGGCAAACTGACGGACTCAGTCAGTCTCAAAGAGGACTCGGTCACGAGAGTTACGTGCATGGGAGGACACGAGCACAGAGGATTCGGGATGCCTCCATTCACTTGTTTAGCGCCAGTGCAAGATGTTCATACGAGAGAAAAGAAGCCAGAAAGAAGAGTTTGCAAGCCTTACTTAGAGCTATAATGATTCTCATTTTCACGCTGCCGTCCGAATTCCCTCTGTCATAAGTGTGGCAAAAAACAAAAGCCGGGGACATTGCGAAATCTCATTTTGATCACAGTTTTGCAAGCGCGATTCCATGAACAGCTGGAACAGATGGCGAATCGAGTCGTGGGAGACTTTCTACGAGAAAACACTGCCTAGCCAAGGTCATGAAGTAATAACAAGTATTCAAGAGGATTCAACAGGGGAGAGCCAAGACCAGGAGATCTGAAATCTGCCAAGAAAAGTCCACCTTGTGAACATCGTGAACCAAGAAAGAAATGTATGAAATAAAGTCCTTCCATTTATCTTAAGCAAATAGTTTCACTTTGTCTACATTTTTGCCACCCTCTCTTTTTTGTCAGGTATAGGATGGGTCTAACATATATGCAACTTTTGTGCATTTTGAAAAAAAAATAAGTAGTACCATATGTGCACTTAGCAAAATTGCATTTTGCAAACACCTATTATTATTTGGTGCTGCTCTAGGGAGGCTTGCATAGTGCTGCTTTGCCAAATGCTTGTATTACGTTCATATCAGATTCTCCATTCTCAGTGGAATGTTTCGGCTAGTGGACTCTGTTGTTCCGGCCTTGACTCCTCCTGGTGGATGTGGTTTCAAACCACGAGAACCACCCTGACACACAGTATTTTCAGTCTCCTTGACCACGAGACATGTCTGTGGGAAGAAGATGCCCTGCGGTAGCCGAAGAATGGCCAGAGGCTGTCCTAGTGCGATGAAATCTGACCTGACACTTGGTGCATGCCCATGGCTGACACAGTATCTGTCCAACCGGATCCCAAGCAACCTGACCCTCGATTGATCCCATTCAAAATGCTCATCAGTGATAATAAGCATTTAGATTGCTTTCGATTGCATTCTGATCACTGAGTGATAAGTTATCACTGCAATGTTAGTAAGTCGAGTTGAGCTTTCTCAAGCCCTGGCCGAGTTTCGTCCGGCTCGATCCAACTTTCAAATTTTCCCGCTCGATTCGATTCGAAACAGAAAAGCCTGAATGACATCCCTAGTTGACACTGAGTTTATTTACTTTTTTCGCCGGAAATGAGCAGAAGGGTTGCGAGACTCACGACCGAGTCCTACAAGGTCTGGACTCTTAAGGCCCGGCAAAAAGAAAAATATGCAATTTTGTCTGGCGAAAAATGTGCGAAAGTCGCAGTGTAAACTTTCCACCAAGGTAGCAAAGAGCGCAGGCGGGTTCCTGGCCTTCGCCCCCACAATCATGCGAGACATTTGCTTCAATCACTGGGCGGAGCCAGTCCGAGGCCTCGTCCAGTCCATCCGCAAGCGTCCACCACGCCGGGACCGAAGCCAAGTCGAAGAAGGGGATCTCCGACCTCTTCGGGCCGACGGACGCGACTGCCACCAGGCGACCGCTTGATCGTTGCCCCTGTTCAGAGTGCAGACGACTGACCTGTTGCGCAACTTTCTTGGAGGACCGACAGGCAACTCGCCAGGTGGCAGAGCAGCAGCATGTGGATAGCGGCGTGACCGACAGCCACCGCTTCGAACTTGAAGTTCACTTTCGCTCTTTTTGGTCCACGCCAGGGCTGCCAGTCGGGCCCATGCGGGACCAGATTTTGGGAAGTGTAACCGAACTCAAAAGGTCATTGTACCACAGGCACGGGTCTTCACCCGTGCCTGTGGTACAAGACTTGTGCAAACGGTTTTATGCAGCTAGCGAAAGGTTCACATTCACCCTAGCCTGAGCTAAAGATCGGGTCAGCAAGCAAAATGCTCATCCTAACCTAGCCTAACCTAAAGGTTAGATTAGCTTAGAATGAAGATAAACAGTTCATTTGCCTCGTATAACTGTCGTCTGTGCCTTTGCCGATGTCGCAGCTATCTGAGGTGTTCATGTTGCATGTTGATTCACTCACTCTCGTCCTCTTACTGGCACCATTGTGTATTAGGACAACTTTGTCCTAAAGGTCGTAAGCCTAAAGGTTAACTGTTAAAAATGCATTTGCCTGCTTTAGCCTTGGCCTTCTCTTGGTCTTCGTCAATCTGTCCGACTCGTTCTCCCATCTGGCCACAAACACCTCCCCGGACGTGGCAACCCTGACTCACGCTTCAGACATCGAGCAGCGTGACACAAGGTTCTCGGCCTTTTCCCCGCTCACGATCCGGGCCTCGCTCACTTTTGTGTTGCGCGGTGTGACGCAAGGTCTGAGACTCTGAGGTGATGCCGCCGAAGACGAAGCGGAAGGAAGCGGCGGACTCCGACACCCTCAAGAGGATCGCCATAGTCAGCAACGACCGCTGCAAACCCAAACGATGCCGCCAAGAGTGCAAGAAGTCCTGCCCGGTTGTCCGCATGGGCAAGTTGTGCATCGAAGTGTCGCCAAACGACAAGATCGCCAGCATCTACGAAGATCTCTGCATAGGATGCGGTATCTGCGTAAAGAAGTGCCCCTTCGACGCCATTCAAATCATCAACTTGCCTAGCAATCTCGAGAAGGAGACGACTCACCGGTACTCTGCTAACTCGTTCAAGCTCCACCGGTTGCCTGTGCCCCGACCGGGTGACGTGCTCGGCCTGGTCGGCACCAATGGCATCGGAAAGACGACGGCGTTGAAGATCTTGGCCGGCAAGCAAAAGCCCAACCTGGGCCGGTACGACAGTCCTCCCGACTGGACAGAGATCCTTGCCTACTTCCGCGGCTCGGAGCTACAGAACTATTTCACCAAGATCCTTGAGGATGACCTGAAGGCAGTTGTGAAGTTGCAGTACGTAGACCAAATCCCTCGAGTGGCCAAGGGCTCGGTTCAGGCCCTGCTGGACAAGAAAGACCAGCAAAAGAACCAGGATGAGATCTGCAACATTCTCGACCTGGAATGCGTGCGCAGTCGCCAAGTGGAGGAGCTGTCAGGTGGAGAGCTCCAGCGGTTTGCTATCGCTATGGTGTGCATTCAGCAGGCGGACATGTTCATGTTCGACGAGCCCTCCTCGTACCTGGATGTGAAGCAGCGCCTTAATGCATCGCGAGCTATCCGCAACTTGATCAGACCGGACAAGTACGTCATCGTGGTGGAACACGACTTGGCTGTGCTTGACTACCTGTCCGACTTCATCTGCTGCCTGTACGGTGTGCCTGGTGCCTACGGAGTGGTCACCATGCCTTCATCAGTGCGTGAGGGCATCAACATATTCTTGGACGGCTTCATCCCCACAGAGAACTTACGCTTTCGAGAAGATTCCCTCGTGTTCAAAGTGTCGGAGAACGCCACGGAAGAGGAGATCAAGAGGATGACACGTTACGACTATCCGTTCATGACCAAGACCATGGGAAATTTCCAGTAAGTTTCTTAGCGGGCAGTCGGTCTCTCAAGATCAAGTCGACTACTGGCAACTTTTTCTATTCAGCTTAGATGTTGAGGCTGGTCAGTTCTCCGACTCCGAGATCCTCGTCATGTTGGGAGAGAACGGCACCGGCAAGACCACTTTCATTCGCATGATGGCCGGCAAGCTGCCTCCAGACTCTGGGTCAGGTATGTGTGCGTTCAGACCCCCAATACCTTGCTACTACTGACTTGGTCATGTCCAATCTGTGCAGGAGATGTGCCATCGTTGAACATTAGTTACAAGCCGCAGAAGATTTCGCCGAGGTTCCAAGGGACCGTGCGACAGCTGCTTCATGACAAGATCCGCGACGCCTACGTGCATCCTCAGTTCGTCGCGGACGTCATGCGGCCTCTCAAGATCGAGGATATCATTGACCAAGAAGTGCAGAACCTTTCCGGAGGAGAACAGCAGCGAGTCGCCATGGCCCTCTGTCTCGGAAGGCCCGCCGATGTCTACCTCATCGACGAGCCGTCAGCATATCTGGACTCCGAGCAGCGTCTGGTCGCTGCAAAGGTTTGTATTTCATCTTGCGGCGACATCTAGTAGCCTCGTCATGTTCCCGCACGTTTCCCTCGAGCAGGTCATCAAGCGCTTCATTCTTCATGCCAAGAAGACAGGCTTTGTGGTGGAGCACGACTTCATCATGGCCACGTACCTAGCAGACCGGGTGATCGTGTTCGAGGGCACGCCCAGTGTCAAGACTAGGGCCTGCTCGCCCCAGTCGCTGCTCACCGGGATGAACAAGTTCTTGGAGCAGTTGGAAATTACCTTTAGAAGAGATCCGAAAAACTTTAGGTCAGTGAGCCCTGAAGCAGACCTGTTTCTATTGTCCGTGCAACTTATCTCTTGTGCTTCCAGACCAAGGATCAACAAGGAGAACTCCGTGAAGGACTCAGAGCAGAAGGCCTCTGGAAACTACTTCTTCCTGGAAGATGACTAGCCTCGGTGGCAAGCAGATCGTGTTTTCTATTCCCTCTGTATGAATAAATTGTGACCACCTGTGGTGGTGTCCGATCAGTAGCATCATGTAGCAGACGGATCTCAAGTAGCTTTCTGAGTCACCCTGTACGCATTTATCAGCCGTCGCGACCATTGTATTTGCCGTCGTGACATTCCAAAATTGATCCACGAAGATGATTCGAGCTGCTCCAGCTAAGATCGTTGTAGCGAGCAGCCTCCCCGTCTCTGTCAGGAATGGGGGTCAGGCCAACATCAGGCCGCCGCTGGACGAGTCCCGCAACTTCAGGAAGCTCGACGCCGATATCCTGGGGTAGAGCGAGCAAAGCTTTCGGCGCCTGCACAAAGGAGACAAGTCTGGAGGGTCACTTGTGAAAGAAGATCGTGCCGATACCACGTCGTACATCTTTGCGGACAACATAACGGGCCTGTTTGATAACTTGTACTCCCTTGACTTCAACAAGTCCGACGGAACAGGAGAATCGAGTGGACTCCTACGTCCTACACCTTTCTCCTCACCTTCCACAATGATTCAGGCAACAAATGTGAGACTGCCACCAAGACCTAAGTCCCTCGTGAAGCGCGTGGAGGAAATCTTCAAGAAGGCCGTGGCCAGGTTGTCCGATCTACTTCCTCGAGGAACTGCCAAATGCGATGCTGCAAAAATCCCCAAAAGACACGTTGAGGACTCGCCCCAAATTCTCGTGAGTGTCTTCAATGACGCAGTCGTCCAGATTCATCTGGGCAATGCTGTCATTTACGTCCTTTTGAACAAGTCAGAAGACCATGACGATGGAAATGCGGAATCCCTCATTGAGCTGCACGACTCCCATTGCACCGCGATGTCTTCAAGAGCATTGAGATCTGTGACAAGTCATAGTAACCTCTGATAATTTAATATTGCGTCATTTGTTGAGTTCCAGAACAGTTACATGGATGGATCAGTTTGGTGCATCCCGATCTCTTATGTCACTATAGTTACACGCCTTTAAAACCACTTCGTTGAGCTCCTCGCTGCCGTCGGCGTAAACGTGATGTCCGGATCCCTCGATGATCTGAAACACACACGACGTGACCATGACCGAGCACTTTCTGCGTAGGCATTACAATGTGCTTACCTTCACTACCGTGTACGAAGAATCTGGCCTGTTGCCTTTCGTGACGAATTCTTCCTTGCTTATGGCGGACACCCACGAGTCTCCGCCGTAGATGGCGGTGAGCGGAATGTCCGGCTCCAGATCCTTCAGCCGTTCAACCATGGGCTCCTTGGCCCAGGCGAATCCGGACATAAGTGAGTGAAAGGCCGACTCCCCTCTGTATGTAAGAGCACCAAATCTTCAGGACTGAGCGATCCAGACAGAAGTGATATCTTAATCTTACGTCGGCTTCTGCGCGTTGCAGTGGAACATGTAGTTGGGTACGACTGAGGTTTTGTCTTCTTCGGAGTCGAAGAGCTCTTCAAACTTGTTGATGAGATCGGGCCTCATTCGCTTGATGGCATTCAGACCAAATGGTCCGGAGAGTCTCAGGGCCGCCAGAGGATTGAAGTGTCTGAACACTTGGAATAAACATCTGACGTACCAGGGGATGTTCCTTCTCGGTGCTATTTCCTTTGGTCGCAGTGGAAAGCCCCAAGGATCCACCAGGATGAGGTGACTCACACTGCGGGAAAAGACAATGAGATGGTCATTGTCGACATGGACTCCACGTCCATGACTCTTACTGCTTGGGGTAACTGAGCGAGTAAGATGTGGCGAGGTAGCCTCCGAAGCTGTGTCCCAGAAGGCACATTCTTTCGATGCCGACGCTCTTTCTCCACTCCTCGATGGCTGTGACCAACTGCTTCTCAGCCACTTTGTGCTTGGAGCTAAATCGAGGCCTTGAGCTTCGGGCAAAGCCTGAAAAGTTGGGTTAGGTTAGGGACTGTACCGAAAAAAAAGACCTCAAGATGGGCGAGATCTTGCTTCTCAGAGAAGACAACCTAAACAGGGGAGAGTGGAAATGGGAGGAGTGGAGGAAATCCATCATGGGCGAGATGACTTGGTTGGATCCTTACGCCTACCCAAGAGACTCCTAGTGAAAAGACCAATTCAAAAGCTGTCTCTCCTAGAGTGCAGAAGTACTCCTTGAGCTGATGTCTCCAAGACCAGATGGATAATTCATCTCTACCGATCTATCAAACTCTCTCATTCAAACAGGGTTGTAAGATGTTTAACTGTGTGCATATATGACCTTAACTCATTTCGTACTCAAATCGCTTAATACATGAGATCAACGTTGTTATACTCACTCCAGACAAACACTGAGGACCCCAACGACATGCTTCTCAGCCCATTGAGATCCCAACGTGCCTACACCGTTATGAACCCCATCATCTTCGGTCTCATTATGGCCGCGATCACAAGCGCACATGCGCATTCCAAACATGGCTTCTGATCTCGCCTCCCCCCCCCCCGGGGGGGGGGGGGGGCCCGGGGGGGGGGGGCGGGGGGGCGGGGCGGGGGCGGGGGGGGGGGCGGGGGGGGCCGGGGGGCCGGGGGGGGGGGGGGG
>JAAUXU010065331.1_pt1 | contig 10116 bp, 12 predicted proteins | sample 7278151 | NCBI WGS metagenome assembly JAAUXU01 (sample SAMN14350113, study PRJNA611818) | marine sediment metagenome | isolation source: surface marine sediment (1.8m) | place: French Polynesia: Moorea | collected 2018-08 | reverse complement strand
GTTCTCCATTGATGCTCATGTAAGTAGCTAGAAAACATGAACCAGCTGGTGCCATATTGGTGCTTCAGTTTCCTCTTGATCCTCCCCTATTTGTTTTCAGTATTCTGTGAGTTCACACGATCATCTTCAGGGTCTACAAAGTGGCATTCATGGACAACAACACTGTGGTCATAAATGCCACCATGAATCTCTTTTAAGTTGTAATAGCTGGCCCATCCATCTGACATAATCCTTGTCCCAGGCTGGATCCATTCAGTAATGATGGGCTCCAGTGCCATCGCAATGCAAACTACAGTCCCACTACTACAGTTGCTATGGTGTATTCTATGTATATGCCACTTCCTGTACTCAGTCATCTACGGTGGCCGCCGCCACCACTGTCACTGTCGTGCGCCCCCAGGATGCAAGATAACCCGGTGTCTGGCCTCTTCTCTCTGCCTGGCCTACAAAGCACAGCACAGGAGCAGAGGGAAAGCATTTATCAGAGGCAAACAACTGCCTACACGAGGTCAGCCTCATTGTTCGTATATCAACAACAGACATATATCAAGACCTACATCAAGACCTACAACAGACCATGGACCCAGACCAGTCTGACGATGACTCTCCTAATTGCGAGCCAGATTGCGAGCCGATTCCATCAGAGAATTTTACGCGGTATGAGGATGAGTGGAATCCAAATCTTGATAGTTCAAGTGATGCTGACAAGTCATCTGAAGAAACATCTGAGGTCAATGTGGAACAGCCATAACAAGCACAACATGCTGAGGATAGTCTGCCACAAGCAGCATCTCCTGGACTGTCTCCTGAACCATCTCCTGGACCGTCTGCTCCTGTGAGATGCCACAGCAGTATCTAGAAGATGTTCGGAAAACTTGAAAAGGGCCGAGCTGAATGTGAAATTTGCCACAACGTGTACGAGACCAACGATGGATCGACATCCAGCATTTGGCATCATGCCAGAACTGCCCATCCTCATGAAATTAAGGCCAGGTTAGTTCAAGAAAAGAAAAAGCAACCAACCATTACTGAAGTGTTTAAGTCATCCACACATTATGCTCCTGGCTCTGCAAGAAAGCAGCAGTGTGATAGGGCTCTTACTGCAATGATTTCTCAGGATCTCCGTCCTCTTGCCACATGTGAATCCCCAGGATTTAAGGAATTTTGTAAAATTCTTGACAAGTGTTACAAGATTCCATCACGCACAACAGTAACTGAAACTCTGTTGCCAAAACTATACAAGGAAGAAAAGAGTAAGGTAAAAGAATCTCTGAAGAATGTCCACAGCATTTCCATCACGACTGATCTTTGGACAAGTGTGGCCAATCATGGATACATTGGAGTTACTGCTCATTTTTTGACCCTGAGAAGAAGAAGTTGGCCAGCAGCACCTTGGATTGTGCCAGAATCCTCACTCCGCATGACGCAGATAATATTGCTCAGGAACTGCAAAAGGTATTCGTGGAGTATAATATTACTGATAAAATCTTTACCATTATTACTGATAATGCATCAACCATGAAGTGTACAGCAAAGCACTTTGGACGACATCATCTGCCCTGCTTTGCTCACACTTTAAATTTGGTGGTGAAGGATGCAATGAAACAGACAAACTCTTCTCAGTCAGCTGTAAGCAAGATTTCCAATCTTACAACCCTGATGAAGCAAAGCACAAAAGTGTCTGAGAAGCTGACAAAGATTCAAGAACGACTGGGCATAAAGCCCAAAAAAAATATAAAAGATGTTGATACATGGTGGAACAGTGTCTTTGCCATGCTGGAGCGTGCTGTGTGGCTAAAAGATGCAATAACATTACTTTTGAATGACCAAGATGTGTCACCCACTTTTGACTTGCTTACCAATGAAGATTGGACTGTCATTGAAGATGGTGTTGCTGTCTTACAACCATGCTATGAAGCAACCACTGTGTTAGCTGGTGAGTTATTTGTCACTGGCAGTAAGGCTCTCGCAATGTCCAAAGTGCTCATAAGTTTCTATGCCGATAAACACTGAGAGATGAAAAGCAGACGAGACCAGCTTCAACTTGCATCACCTGGAATAACTGTGTCTCCTGGTGAAGAATTGTGTGGGCACATTCTAAACGACCTGAACATCAGACTCAGCCACATGGAAGAGGCAAGGGTTATTGGTGAAGCCAGTTTTTTGGACCCCTGATTCAAGTTACAGAGTTTTCTTTTCGAAGAGCACAGGAAGAGCATGGTGAGTGCTCTCCAAACAGAGCTGCAAGAAGCCTATGATCCTGCGAAGACAGCCAACAATCCTGATCCAGCTCTACCTCCCAGCAGCAAGAGAGCCAAATCGGGAATTTGGAGCAGGTTTGATAATGACACAGGACGTTCAGCAGCAAACTGTAAAAGACTATTAAACAAGGTTGAATGTGAGCTCCGATCGTACCTGAAACTGCCATGTCTGAAGAGACAAGACGACCCCTTCAATGGGGTGGAGAGTGGCAAAAAGGAATTTCCCCACCTATATACTATGGCAATGACATATCTTGCAATCCCTGCCACATCAGTGCCATGTGAATGGCTGTTCAGTGTGGCAGGGGACATTGTCTCAAAGAAAAGAAGTGCCCTGACAGATGAAAATACATGTATGCTGGTATGTCTTCATGAGTATTTAAAATAATCCTTTTCAAGTTTCCTGATCATTTTCTGAAATGCGAATATAGAAGTATGAGAATTTTGTGAAATATAAGAATTGTGAGGAAGAATTTAATGCGCATAGCTCTAAGTAACATGTGTCTGTGTAATGTGTCACGTGTCTCACCACTATGTACTAGACGCTCTTAGCTCCTAGCTAGCTAACGAGAATGACGATGTATCGTATCATGCTTCTCTCTATGCACTACGAGACCAGAGCTCTAGATAGTGACGATAGTGGGGGTGACAAAGGTCATGGGCTTCCTCATGCCCATGACCGTATATAGAACTCTACAGTCTGTATGTCTGTCTCCGTCTGCTTTTCATGGAGCACATGATGAGTGCATCCTTATAGTAAGGAAAATGGCTTCTTTTGACCGCCAGTTAACCGCGGTTAACCGGGTCTCATGGCCCTCTGGACCGAACCGAATCGTAACCGACTTATGCTTCACCGTTGCACCCCTAATAGCCTCCTTTGGTATCAGCTGACTTAGAGCTGACATGGTGGTGGCCGTCAACAGGTAGAGTTGTCAAGGCTGCTACTCTTTTTGTATTCCTGTGAATACGAATATTCCCAAAAAGTAGCCGGAAATATATGTGAATATTGAAAAAGTAACCGCCAAAGTAACCTTTCAAATTTGCTGAGCCGAAATTAGCAATCGCGCATTGAACGCACTAAGCAACATAGATTACACCAGCTTCAAATTTTGGCTGTTGAGAGCATTCTCAGTCACTACCTTGTTTTGCAAGTGATATTCAAAGTAGGCGAATGTTTAAAAAAGTGTCCGGTTCTTTTGAACATTCCCCAAAAGTGTATTCAGTACGGTTACTTTGAATATGGCTACACATTCATTGACAACTCTATCAACAGGGAGGGGAGTAGGGCGTCACGACGCAATCTTTACCAACACAACCCTTACCGACACAGTCCTACTGACCCTATCCATACCGACTCAGCAAATTGATCCAAAAGTGATGCCCAATACGAGAGAAAATCATGGGAAAGTGGCAAAAAATTGCAAAGGGGATAAACCGCCCCCCTTGAATCCCCCCCTGCAACAGCGATGTCCGCAGTGATGGCGATGGTGACGATGACGACTTCTTCACTGGTTTTGCTGCACTATGATGAGCCCTAGCGGGTATGAAGATCCTCCTGTTCTCACTCTTAAGCTCGCTTTCACAATATAGCCTGTCCGTACACTATGTCGGTGAGAGTTGTGTTGGTAAGGGCGCTATGATCCAAAAGAAGCTCGCGCTCACACAATAAAGTTGTGACGCACTTTCTGCTGTACTACCTCTCTGGGTTTTCTTGTTACTGGAATCTCCGAATGACGCTGCGATTCATCCTGCTCTGGTTACGCGCTGCTTGGTTACCAGTCTTTAGTCTTTTGCTGCCCTGAGCAGAAACAGACCCTGGTATGTGTTATGCCTCACCAGACTTATGCATCATTCATTTACTTTGCACAGTCGTTCTGTTTTAAGATGTACCAACATGACAAAGAGGGTGACATGTGACGAGGTTGCCCAGCTTGGCACCCATGACAACGCCCGCCGACGTTGATAAAAGCCAACAAAAATTGCCTAAGCTAATTGGCGCAACATTGACAACAATGATCTCCTGAATGCTGACCAAGTGGATGACGTTCAGTGTAGCGCCAATGGAGATGCACGTTGAGATATCATCACACTTGAAGGATGCAATTGTCAAGGCCACCTTAAGTGAATGGTGAGAGTTTACTTCGATTAGGAACATTTCTGTAAGGCTGTTGTGTAATAAGGCAGAATCTATTGCTGAAGAGGCAGGATACAAATCTTCTCCCCGATTCTCCTACCGGAAGGCAAAGCTCAGGGTTATTTTCGCCAAACTGGATGGAGAAATGGCGCTGACTGACATCCCTGCTTCAAGAAACTTCATTGCAGATCAACAGCTGGAAGGCCTCGACATGTACGACCTTGAACATCTTGAATGCCGACGACACCGGAGTCCATTTTCGATAAAGCTTTGCCTTCCATCATATTCGTGGCAAGGAAGAGCAGAAACAACGTCAAGGGTACAAGACGGACAAGGACAAAGTCAGTTGTCCGATGATCTGCGCTAAGGACAGCAGTATGACCGACGACCTTCTTGTCATCGGCAAGTCGGAGACACCCAGATAAGTCCAGAATATCAATCAAGGCTTGTTATGGAATTCCTGAATGAGTGGCAACATGAGGGAGTGCCATCAGGTCCGATCCTGAACATGAGACCTAGATCACAAAGCCACCCTGTTCGTAAAAACAGGGCACTTCAGATCGTTGGCCTGTCGGCTCATATGACCTAATCGTGCTCGGGCAAGGGTGGACAAATAACCCTGAGAGCGCTGTACAGACTGAAGCAGGATGGGCTTCCCTCAGAAAACGACTCGTATGTAGTAGCTCATTGCAAATGTTGACATCGATGGGACGCAAGATTTGAGTCCGTCCATCCCAGTTATGACTGCAGACGGCCTTGGGGAGAGGCATCATCCTGCGTTTCTCTGTTCGAGTCTTGGGAAGCCTCCACGAGGACAGAAACACTTAGAGTACAAGAAGAAAAAGAAACGAAGTTGCGTCCGTCTGTGGTCAGCATTGTTGAGCTCGACTACTTCAAGGTAGGTCCGTCGTGGCTTCATACAATTTCTTGGCAGTACACTGTGCTGCAGTTGATGTGAAAATATCAATTGCGATGGGACTGTTGCCCACTTCAAAGGCCTGGTGGGTTCTTTTGTTGCCGCTGTCCAGCCAATACGACAACACTGACAGCACTCGCAGAAAAGAGTAGTAAAGAAGGAAGTGGGTTTTTCTCACTGAAGCATGGATTTTGAGAAGTTTCTCGTGGAACTGGTCAGTGAGACACTCAGATGTGAGGTCAATTCCGCTAATGCAGGATTATGAGTGCTCACGGTGAGCTTGAGCACTCGAAGTGCGGCGCCGCACACATCTTGGCGCTGAAATGCGAGGTCGACCAGCGCGTGCAGCGGACGTAGACCAAGCGTGACTGATGGCGCTGTCGGTAGGGGAGAGGGAAGAGGGGGCTGCCGAATCGGGGTGTTGCACACATAGCACAACCTGGAGGCGTCTGGGTGGAGTGTCCGCACTAAAAACGGGCCGGTAGCCCTTCACAAAATTTCAGCAGATTTCCCCTAGCAACAGTGGACGAAGAAGGCCCTAGGGATTTTCGCAGTTTGTGCCAGGCCATTTTGATCTTGAGTACTCAGTCTTGTTATGTCCATGAGCCGAGACTCGAGTCGCAGGTTCTGCCGAAAAAAGAATCCATTTTCCAGCGGTCTGCGCACTCCACTACCAGCGACCGCCGTTCTGTACTGCACTGTAATACATTGTGCATCGTAAAACTTGTACTGTGCTTTAGGTGTCGCGCAACCGCACGTCTTCACACAGGACTTCTTGGTCACATTGACTCTAGTTTTCCTAAAACGAAGCCTTTGCAGAAGCCAAATCCGGGTGAAGATTAGTATAGGTTTTTCTCTTAGTGACTTCTTTGAGGCCACATTTTGTAGGTTGGGACAGGTATGAGGTCACATCTTTCAAGGCCTACAGTTGGCAACACTTTTGTGTTTATGCTTTTGAGTTCTGCTGCCCGCAGTAATCTCCGTGTGGAACTGACATCCAACCACGGCGTCGCCACTGTCTTCAGCACCGTTAAGAACACTGGTGTTGACCCTTGACCTCTTACCAAACCAGTGCGACGGCCTGTACGTACATGCATCCGTTCCGTTGAAAACAATGACTGACACCTAGCATCCGTGCAGAAGCAAGAAGCTCCTGAAAAAGATACGGCACATTCAGACCCATCACACGAGACATCACGTGATGTCTTGGCGCAGGACGCCAGCCAAATGTAGCCCATGACAAGGGCTCATCCAGGTAGGGCAGGCCTGGGAAAAGCGCAGTGAAGAAAACGGAAGAAGTGGAATGCTGGCAAATGACGACAAAGCACATTTGATGGCTCTTTCACCCTGCCAACGCGGCCGGTGTGGTCAGAGGCAGAGGATCACGTGAACATTCGAAAGGTCAGGAAACATGCCCAAAGATTACATGGTGGAAGATGACGAAGAGAATGGAGATATCAATGAGAAAATACCCTTGCCAGTAATGCTGGTGTTGGCTACTCATTCCTCATCCAAACAGATGAGGTTTACAGATGACCAAATTGCCCGGGTCTTGCTACCACGTGCAGACCAAGCTGGGTTTTGCCAAGGACGAGATTTTATAGTTGTTACCTAACGCCAGTGCACCCGTTTGCTGTCATTAAGCCCCTGCAGGTCCAGAAAGCACTGTGTACAGTACTGTTGTCCCGGATGAATCCGGATAAGGTTCAAAGTGTTCGAACTCCTTAACCAAATGTTGCAGAGCAGGGACAGTTGAAAGATTGCTAAGTCACCCGTTAAAACTGATCCCTTATTAACTCTAGTTTCCAACAGTTGCTTTAAGATATTCTAAGCTTTGACCAGATTCGTCTAGGATTCTCTGTTTGGGCTTCAGCGCAAGTGTTCTTGGCACCCCGAAGAGTGACAACGTGACATTGCATGGACCAAAGGCTCAGCCACATTAACTGTACATTTATATTGGACATGCGTCTGGCGCATGACCGACATAAGCAGAAATTCGCAACAAGCATTTCAATGCGCAATGACGTTTGCAAAAGCAAAAAGCAGATGTCTCCATGAAAGGTGCTCATTCTCCAAGTCCGTTCCTACACGTCCGCTTTATATGAGCTCCTCAGCTCTGTGAGAGGTCCAGTCCTTAATTTCCTTGGGGATACAACGGGCGAGAGAAGGCACATTACACATATTATAACGGTTGTTGCCTCGCCTGGAAACTTCACTAACTACGCGTACGATCGCACATGGAGATTGAGATTGACGGTTATGCTGGTGGCAATGAAGAAACCACGCATGTACGTAGTGCTTGAGAACAAAGCTGGGGTTGGATGGGATGAAGTTTACACACAGATGTTCCTCCGGTCAACCGATATGCGCATCCACAAGGACGGGCTTGCGTTGGCCGTGAAGTTGCTTCGGTTCGATACATATGTTTCTAGTCTACGTCAAGATTACTCGCTCACAGACATCATCAGTGCCAACACACGGCTTCGAGGCATTGAAGTCCTCCGGAGCTGTGCGAATTCACGCGAGATTCCTGCCAGACCCTCGACGGGGATCTAGCGCGTGTCGCCGAGGCCCACTTTGAATCTTTGGTGTCGTACCCTTCGGATGGGTGAGGTCAATACGAGTCAGTTCATCAAATGCTGTGGCAAAATGAAAGCATCGGACTAGCAACAGAGCGTCTGAGGCGCAGACCAACGTTTTCGCCACTCTCCACCGAGGTGCAGCAGGGACAGACAAAATAATCTGATGACGTCAGCAACAAAGCTTTGTCTTTGGTACTTCAGTTGCAGTGGCAAGAAAAGCGTATTTCCCGAGGGGATTTCCCGTACGTGCTGTATTCACACACGTAGAGGGGTGTCTGAAAGTAATGACTCCTCAATTCGGTGCATTGAACGAAAAGCAATCATAACTTACAGTACTGTATATGTGGGTGAAGATGCAAAAAACGAGTACATTTGTCACTTTCCACATTTGCCAAATCTGAAGCCCGAGCGTCAATAGCTCACAGTTATTGCCTTACTTTCAAATCTTTGATCACTCACTTAACATGGAAAGCCTTCGTCGAGGGATTGTCTTTGATCTTTTCACTCACAAACCGACAGCGACATCGCCATCAGTCCAACCGATTCTTGCATCGCAAAGACGTCGCCGACACCACCGAAAAATGTTTGGTCCGCTGGAACTTCACGGCTGACGCATTGGAACACGTGAAGCTGAAAGTCCACGGTTCATGTGGCGACTGACAACCATGCACAAACGATTCTCGAGCTACTCAAGGTTTCGCTGATGGCGGATTTTGCTTCACGCAACGGAACTCTCAATTGGTTGGTTAGACACTGCAGCCCAGTCCAAGGTAAGACCAGTGAGTATTATGACCTGAAGACAGCTATTCACTATCACTTTTTTCTGGAGGAAGCGCTCTCAACATGAAGAGCAACATGAGAGATCATCAATCTTTGTTTTATCCTGTAAAGCGAAGCACTTTCTAACATTTGAGGTGCAAAAACATAAAAAAAACTAAAGGTTGATCGAATAGAACTAAGACTGATGACTTTGGTTATAGCGATGTTATTTGAGAATTAGGAAGAAAAATTCAATGATAGAAAAGAGTCACAGGACAATTGAATTTCCACATATCCACCTTTGGCATTCACCCCGGCCCTGAGCGTTCTGGTGGTCAATACCACACTGGCATGCGCATCCTCCTCTGCAACAGCTTTCCACACTTCGAGCAGGTGCTGCTTCAGAGCAGCCTTGCTTCTAGCAGGCAGAAGGCTCGTCTTTCTCTCCCGAATCAACTAAATGGCAAATTCCATGGGGTTCATGGAGGAAGGCTGCCAATCCTTCTTTCCCCCAAACCCTCGGAGGATGTTCTGACAGTGCGACTGCATCGGTTTTGCTGTATACGAGGGTGCTTCCTTCTTCTGGAAGGTTTGCCACAGCTCGTGGGTACTTCTTGTTGACCCAGGGAACCACCTCCCGTAACAAGTACAAGGAGACACCTTGTGAGACTTTCACCTCCTCTTGTCATCTGTCGTCACTGGCCAGACTATAACTAGATTAGGTTTCTGCCCCCTCAGGATAGTCCTGGTCTCCAAAGGAATCTTCTTTGATTTTGCCAGGATCCTGTCAATTTGGTGGTTACGGCACCACTCAATTACGAACAATACTGAAGGTACAGAGCATTTCACTGCCATCAGCTGGCTCAAAAGATGGCACTCTCACACTTAGTCTTCTCATCCTGGTCCTCACTGACAAAAAGTGACGAGTCTTCAGCTTGTACGGGAACTCACCCAGGTTCTTCTGCGGCGGATCACTATGTTTCAGTGTCTTTGCTACCTCCGTAGCTGATTTCTCATGATGTGCGCACAGAATGAGGTCTCGTTTGTCTTATTCAGAGGCCATTCTTGACGCACTCAACATGCAGTAGGCATTGCAACTTTAGCGAGAAATGCAATGACAATGAAAGGAGAAGGAGCTTGAAAGTGTTGAAAGTGGCTAAAAAGCTGAAGATTACTTTCAACTGAAAGTACCCAAAATAAGTGATGAGTGAAGTCTAGAGCCGCCACTTTACGATGGCAATGCTTTTGCTGCTGCTATATACAGTCCTTGGCGTAAAGATTAGCCACGGGCATGACCACACCTCATGCGCTACACTCGGACATTTTGAGATGGAATTTCGATGTGGAACATGTACATATGATACTCAGGCACAATGTCCGAGTGTAGCGCATGAGGTGTGGTCATGCCCGTGGCTAATCTTTACGCCAGGGACTGTATATAGCAGCAGCAAAAGCAGTGCCATC
>JAAUXU010007354.1_pt1 | contig 10116 bp, 8 predicted proteins | sample 7278151 | NCBI WGS metagenome assembly JAAUXU01 (sample SAMN14350113, study PRJNA611818) | marine sediment metagenome | isolation source: surface marine sediment (1.8m) | place: French Polynesia: Moorea | collected 2018-08 | reverse complement strand
CTCTCTCTCTCTCTCTCTCTCTCTCTCTCATTCTCTCTCTTCTGCAACCACCATGCAGAGTAAAAGCAGTCTACTCAGTGGAGCCCAGCACAGCAGAAGCTGAAGGGACCGCACTTGAGCTGGGGGTCTATTCCTCCTTCCCTGGCGCACTCCAACAGTGCGAGCTAAACAAAATGTAGACGGAAAAGTGCGAATCGGTGCAATATTCTGGAGAAGGAACTGGCCCAAAAGTGCCAGCCTCTAGCCCCATTCTGACTTGTGGCAACACCCAGGAGGAGTGCAATTTTCTTCTTCGTCAATGCCATCGCTCAGAGCCCAGTGCAGAAAGGGAACTCTTAAATCAGACCAAATTCCTGGAGGAAAACTTATGAGTGTGACTGTGTGGTGAGATTGGGCGGTGATGATGTGACCATCACTCACGCACGGCCACTGCCTCGCCCGGAAGGGCCTCGGCCGTGTCAGGCCCTTCCTCTTCGACGTCGTCGTCGTCTTCATCATCTACTGACTCTGCCGCTGCTGCTTCAAGAGATTTATGTGTCAGAGGTGTTGGTAGACAGAGATGAAGCAAGGCCTGGTTAATTAGCGGAGCAACACACAAGAACAAAGGTGAGGAAGTGAAAGCTATTTTGCGGGTAATTGGGCAAAAGTTTGAGCTGTATCTTCCGCGTGTCGACCGAGTACGCACAGGGAAGCCTGTTGAAAAGCACTCAAAAAATACCCCAAGGGGCAAAAAATCACCACAGTGGACGCCGCTGAACGCTGTCGCTGTCACGGGATTGCGTGCGTCGGACTAAAGTAGTTTACATCGTCTTAGCGGAGGCGAACACAAGTGTACGCGTGTTGTTCGCGCTCGCTTCCCGGGGCAAAAGAGCCGAAAGGGTTTGAAAGAAAAGCGGTGTCACAAGCTGTAATGAGGTGATGATGACTCATGACTTTGTCAGGTGTTTGCCTGTCACGGAATTGGGTTAGGGTCAAGCATGATCTGTAGCATCACAGGTTTGTGAGTAGCCAAACTAGCCCGATCACATTTCTCTGCGGGGAAGGAGAGGAGGAACATCATCAGTCCTCAAAGGAGTAGAAAGCCTTTGATTTCTTATCTCAGCCTCTGAAGGAACGAGTAAACGTTATAGGCTTTTTTTTTCTTTTGACAAGCAATTTTCTGTCAGTCGGACAGGATCAGAAGTCGCCAACTTAAAGCACTCCGTAGCTGCTCACAACAGCATTGCATACAGGAGCTGGAGGACCTTTCTGCTCTCTCCCAGGTGCATTTTTTGTCCTCTTTCTTTTTATCTGCGATTGCTATCACATTGCAGAAACGCAGGAAAAGCACGAAGGTGCGATCACCAAGAGGCGCCAAAGCTCAAGTTTTGCAACCCACGAAAACTCCCCATTTCTTTTTCGGCTCAGTGAGTCTTAAATTCTTAATCTCCTGTCAATTCTGCTATTCTTCTCTCGATTTTTCAGCCATGTTAGAACCAAGTTCGAGTGAAGAGGACGAGGACGAATTGGCCGGGGGCGGCCAAACACCTGCTCGGCGTCCCGGCGGCGGCGGATCCGGCGGCCACCAACGAGGCGGTGGCGGCCAAAGCAACGGAGATATCGGAGGCGGCGTGTCCAAGGCCGGCGGCGGCGGGTTGGGTGGCGGCGGACTGACGGCCGGGAAGACCTCGCTCGACGTCCCCAGCGCTGGATCGCAACAGAGGTGACTCCATTATGTGTGATAACCATCTTTCTGATGAGTTTTTTCTTCGTCATTCTCGAATGGAATAATGAGGCTCCCCCTATCTTTTGTTTAACTTACTTATTCGTCCGTATTACACGGACGAAACCATAGTCGAATCGACAATGGAAAACTTTTCACCTTGTGGGTCATCCTGACTGTGATGATTCTCAGCAGTCGTTACTGACGAACTTATACTTTGGCCCTCGATTGTGTGAGCTGCATGCATATGAACATGGTAACGCTGCTAGGTGCGCCTTCAAGGAGTATCAACGCAGCTCCTTGCAAAGATGGTTTCTCCGATAACCCATTAGTCGGTGGGTGCTTCTTCCTCCTTTGCTACTACAGTAGAAGCCGTTTATACCGACTCCACGGGTCCTTCTAATACTCGTGCCTTTTCTCATGTGCTTAATAGCAAGTTATACTTAGTACAGTCGTTGCGTGATCGCCATGAGTGTAACAAGCGCCGATCACCGAACTCGAATTTCGAATTGTGCACTTTCCATGCAACCTGCCACTACGTGGTGCACTGCAAGCAGACTGTACCGGTACTTTCCACTGTCGAATGGCTATTTTTGGAACGTACCTGTGTATCAGCAAGCCACAACTGATGAGAGCTCTGACTATGGCGTCAGCTTTTTTATCGAAAGTTGATAGACAAAGTGGAAGCAGATCAATTATGCGCCATTATACTTCCGCAGAGCAACAATTTTTCTCCAGACGCCACCCAAATTTCCGCAGCCAGCATGAAGAAGAGCCCCTGAAATGAGTGCACTCCTAAAACTCACTTTATCCTCACGTGTCTTTCTCTCTCCGAAATTTGCCCATCTCTCACTTGCGAAAAGCGTGAAAGATTCGACGGAATTCAATTTCGTATTTTATCATCGTCAATAAAGTTTTCACTCCCCGGGAAGATTTTCGAGGTCTGCTTCCCTCCCTAGGTCTCCCTCTCCAATCTCCGTGGATGGAGGCGGCAAATCCGGTCCTGGAGGCGCCTCCGGCACTCCCTCCAGACTGGGCAAGGACGCCTCGAAGGACGTGGTTGCCGGGGACCGCTCCCCCTCGCCCAGCGAGACCGGTGACAAGAACCTCACGGAAGCGGAGTTGCAGGTATATATATCCTTGTTCTTGGTGAAGTGCACTGCACGCACTGTGCTGCACTGCACACTGCTTGCACACGCCTGTGTTTGGTAGTCCTGGTGCCTTCAGTCGTCTGTTTGCGATGCTCACTCGATTGTTGAGGGGGAGAAGGAAATAAGTGTACAGAGTGCGATTCACCCATTGATGTGCTACATCCAAGGGGACTCCCAAGAGAAGAGTTCAAAGCGTATGAAAGAGTTCCTGAAAGTCCCCTGAGTGGACCTGACCCAGTTGAACACGTTAAACACACCTTTTTTAAGTCCTTTTTTGCTCGCTGACGAGATCAAAAAAACGGGTCAAGTGGACCAGGAGGGACAATCAAGTTGACTAGTTTTTGTTTTAATGTTGTTCAGGAAGACTTGAGGTGGCTCGTGCAGCCTTTAAATCTGGATTCGGAGGCTTATTGAACAGTTTATGGCAAAAAAAGCCGACTGAAGCTTAATAAATCGCAACCTGACTGCACACACGAAGGCGCGTCTAAATGCTTTCTTCATACGCGGATACTTTTACAACGGGTAATCCTCAAAGGTGGGACGCAGGTGAGAGGCGTGAATGCCAAGAGGATGAAGTCCTTACTTAGGTATGGAACAATGGCAGAGAGAAAGCCCAACTTGCTGCTGCAGCCTTAGAAACAGCACCCAATGTTTGTGTTGATGAGACAGAAGGAGATCTGCATTGTGCGGAAACGTTCGGGAGCGCTTAGAACACGTGTGTGCAGATCTTGTAATTTCAGTTCGAAGAAACTGCGTGCATACAAACAGTGTGATGCTGAATGAGCGACTGAAGACAGAACATAGAGTACACAAAGACGAATTTGTGATTACTCATTTTAAGCTGGAGCGCTCAAACTGCAGCAATTAGCCTATGTCGGTCTGGGCTGGGGTTTTTTGGCCAATGCTTGTCTGGTTGCGCTGAAAGTTTTCTGGGGAATTCCCACTTCCATTTGGGGAGCGGGGGAATCCCCCACCTCCGTTTCCCGACTCGTCCCTGACAGTCTGCGCTTCTGGAGGGGCGTGGGCGCCTAGTGGATGGGTGGGAGGAGGAACAAGCACTACGAGAACGTGGAACGGTGCAAACCACGGATGTAAACAGAATGGATGGCGCAGCTATGGGGGTATCAAGTGACATGTTTGAGAGGACTAAAGTGACGTGTTGTGGCGTGCGGTCCAAGAGCTGACAAGCAAGAGGTCAACACATAGGGTGAATCCTCAGTACTGACCTCTCATCGGCTGAAGCTGTTTCGTCAGCTACTTTTGTCCCTTCGTCATCGTCTTGGCCACAGTGCAGACAGGGGCAAAGACGCCACTCGAGTCTTCTCTAAAAAGCTCACTGGGGGTATCCAAACAGCAGCTGCAATCCAGAAAATTTGTGTCCTGATAGCACTGAATAAAAAAAGGCTCTGCTATGGAAAGGTTGATTCCACGGGAAATTGGAGCAAGTCCTAATTTCCCAAGAAGCCCATCTTTTTACGTCAGGTCGTCAACGTTGCAGTCACAAAAAAACAGCTGCACCTCAGAGTATGACCCATAGAACAAAGCCAGTGCGGATGATACTGTATGTGACCTGAAAAAGTGCACAATTTTGTTCCGAGACAACCGATTGTGACCGTTTTTGGCTACACAAAAACCATATTGACTCTTATTTTACAGCCACTTTTACAGCGCTGCTGTGACCGCTGATAGCAGCAATTGATTCTGCAACAGCTGACTCGTCTGCTAGACATCACATATATTTCTGTGCTGGCAGACATGATAACTTTACATGTGGACACCAGTTTCCTTTACTCAGAAGGTCTTTTTCCTTCATGCTTTACAGCACGACAGCTGAATTTTGCCGCCCCCTCCCTCCATCCCGCGTAAGTTCGTGTCGAACGCGATCCAGTCTATTTTCGTGTGAACATGTGAAAAATGTTCACAGCTTGTGATGTGCGGGTGGGGAATTTCTGCCACACCGTGTGAAGGGTCTGAGGAGTGGGAATCCCCCAAAATTTTCAGCTTCTTTGGCCAAAGAAACAAAGACTCGGCCCAAAACTGGCGAAAAACATCCCTGGCCGGCCTGGACTACTAATCTGTGGGTTGCCGCATAATCAGCTCTCTAGCGTCACAATCTTGAATTGCTGACAATCCTGCATCTGTTGATGCAGATGACTGTCTGAATGCCGATTTCATGTGGAGATGCCACCACTCAAAGGCGTTTCACAGCAGCTTGTGCACTCAATTTCTCTTCACTGAAATTACTTTCGTCAAGGTCTGTCTGTGCATGGGAGAGTCTCGCAAAAGTGCTTCTGATCCGCGATGGTGAGGAGCAAGCAAAGAATCCACGTACAGGGTGACCGAGCGAATTTTCCCGTGCAAGACACGTTCATATTTTTCGATTTTTCAACGATTTTTTTTTCCTTTTATTTGATGACATGAATGTTTATTCGATGTGCTCACCTCTCTGGGCAATCACTGCCTCAATGCGGCGCCGGACCCTGGCGCTGGAAGCCTCGATGTATTTGGAAAAGGCATCCCACTCCTTGATGATGGCGGCCTTTATATTTAGGAGGGAGTCACATTAGTGTTTGGCCCGGGAACATCCCGGACCACCAAGTCTAGGTTCAAGTCGGGTGAGGCGGAGAGCCACATGTCAGTTCTGCAGAACCGACCGTTGTTGAACCTCTGTTGCTGTGTAAGCTGGTATCCCACTTTGGGTGGAGACGTCGTCTCCTTCAAGATGGTTGGCACGTAACGAAGGCCAACTGTGATGTTGGCTCGCTTGCTGTTGAGCACAGTGCGAACAATTTTGGCAAAAGTGGCCGCAGTCACTCCCGCCTGAAGCAAGTCTGCTTCTTGGTCTCCTACTTCGTCATGTTGCACTTTTGGCAAATAAATCTCTTCCAAAGTGTTAGAGAACAATGAGCAAGAAACCTCTGTTTATGTTGTTAACCACTAGTTTATGCTGCTTGGATTATTAAACAGTGAAATGCACCAAAAAGCAGCAATTGCAAATCGAATTTTTCTGAAAAATTCCCTCGGTCACCCTGTGCTTGCTCACTCGGTAGGAAAAAAAGCACCAACACCTCAGCCATAGAACAACCATAGAACCTTTTCTTTTTTCCTTTTATCCAGGAGAAACATGAGCGCGAAGAGGAAGAGCGCAAAAAGCGCATCCAGCTGTACGTCTTTGTCCTGAGGTCCATAGCGTATCCGTTCAACGCCAAGCAGTCCGCGGACATGCAGAAGAGACACCTCAAGGTCACCAAGGAGGGCCACGAAAAGATGAAAGCAAAAGTCGAGGTAAAAATACACGCACGTACACATACGGTACGCACACAGTTTCACCAACTGGAAGTGGGAGTGGGCAAAAGAAGTGAAAAAAGCTCCTCCCTGATTAAACGAGAACAATTTGGTGACTACTTTCTCGAGCTTTCCAGTTGTTGCACTTTTATGAAGTTGCTGTAAACATACTGTTATGTCAGTAAAAGACGAGTTGGCCTGTGTTTAGCAAGAAGTAATCCAATAACACAGAAAGCCCTGCATGTACTTATCCATGGAACATGGCCACTATGCACCAAGGAAGCAAAATGGGAGGTTTGCTCTTACCACTCAGCTTTGAAGTTGGCACAAATTACAGTAACGCGCACAGCCCTTCTGAGGTAGACATTCGGAGCTTGATGATACGAGGAGGGTAGGCCCAAACTTTGGAACCTTTCAAACGGACGTGCCTATATTTGTCGATGCTGTCCTTGTCTGTGGAGAGTGGCAACCCTGAGACATGTTAATGCATACTTCATCACTGTATCTAGGATACAGCGATTTTCACATGACTGTAGAATTATTGAATCGTATTTGTTAGTCTTAAGCCGAGGGATCCAGCCTTGACACCCACATTGTGCTGTACTGCAAGTGTACTCTTGACGATGTCAAGATGTCAACTTGTCAGCCAAAAGTCATCACAGCAACGTCAAACGCCGAAGGCGCTGCAGAGTCGTGTCCTCCTACTCTAAGCACTGTATAATTATGACCAGGGATAAGAGGAGGTCATAATGAATTGCGTCTCCAGTTTCAAGTGGAAGAAGGCAAATATTAGCGCTAGATCAGTAATGAAGACACTGAGGCTTTTTTCTCTTTCTTTTTCTAGACCTCGCATTCATTACCGAGATTTACCCCCCCTTCCTCCTCCAAAAAAAGTCTCGTTTACATAAGTGCACTTAAATTGATTGTTTTGCAGAGTTTCCTTAAGGGCGAGACTCAGATCCCCACGGATGAAGCGTTCCAGGCCTCCGTTCACCACTACATGGACATTTTCCTTCGGAGTGAGCGGATCGCGCAGATCGTCTCTGGAGGAGCCCTCAGTCAGCATGACTGCAGGGAGGTCTTCAGGTCAGTTGGTTGCCGTGGACAAGACCGTCTGTCTGTGCCTCAGGCTTTGGCTGTCTCGTAGTAGACGTTTCCTGACAATGACAGTGACAGTGAAAAACTGGGCCATGCTGACTGACTGACGTTCTGCTTGCACGACACACCTGTGCAAGAGCACTTACAGGAGATGCGTGTACTTGCAGCGGTTATGCCAGGTCTGATGTAACATTGCTATTTCATCGCTTCTGTGAATAGGGAGGCATTCATTGTGCGTACAATCCATGATATATTTTCATGGACGTGGATACTTCTTGAAAGATTCATCACCTGAGAACACGCATGACTTTTTTTTCTCAGACATCAGATCGAGAAACGAATCCGGACGCTGCCTGAGATTGACGGCCTCAGCAAGGAGACGGTCGTCACCTCGTGGATGGCCAAGTACGACGCCATCATGAAGGGTGAGTTGTGCGTGTTCAGTTTGTGTGTATGCTTGCACCTTGATCCTAGATCAAAAAGACTTTACCGCGCCTGTGATGGTGGCTGTCATGGTGCTTGAAATGATGGATGCACCAACCGTACAGCACAGTATGTCGTGACACCGGGTGTGTCTGAGTTATGGGCAGTTTTAAACTCCATTATACTTGAAATTTATGTAGCAAAGATACGAGGTTCTTAAAGGAACTTTTGTACTCATGAAGTTCACCCCCTGACACTCCCCCTCCACACGCCCCTATTACTTGTTGGTGACCAAAACGTGCTGGAACGTCCCCCTCCCCATGGCACTACCCATCAGCCAAGCAGAGAAGAGCACAGATGTAGCCTTGTTTTAAAGTGCTGGCAAGTCGTGCGTAAGTGAGTCATCAAACATTAAAATCTGCATCAAAGAACGGGCAAAGCTGGCAAAGAAGCTCAAAAATCCCTCCCTCACACCCCCGACTGCAACCTCCTCAACCTCTGATTCTGCAGTTTTTGGCAAATGCCCAAGTGGGCACAGCTCAGTCGTAAAGGTCCAAATTGTGGAAGTCATCTTGGCCGAGGTCTTCACAACCGTGGCCGAGAGGGTGTGCATGAAAAAGACCTGCCAGGTTGCCTTGGGACAATTTGCAGCACGTGATGGAGCCAGTTGGCGGTTACTAGTGGCTTGAGAAGCCACTTGCCATCCAAGACAGCCCATACCAGGACTCACCACCAAGTAAGCCGACACTGTCTACTTCCTCCCCATGTAGCTCTTGCTGCATTTGAACATGTCATGCCAGCTCGTTTTCGTCAAGCGTGCCCGACTGCCCGTAATTCAGCCGCATCCTGTACATGCATGCATGCATAAGGACGGATGGATGTGAGAAAAAGATGGAGGTCCGCTGACGAAAGGACAGACTCTGATGAATATTTCATGCTGGCATAGACGGGGAAGGGATTCTTGCTGGAGGCGCATCAAACCACTCGCGCGCTGTTGTTCTCGTCGGGCTTAGGTGATTGGGTCTTACGCCAACACTCGTCATAGTACAGTGGAACAAGGCGAACCTCCCAAAGCCAGCGAGGACAAAAATAGCCAGAGACATGTTGTTGGATTCGCCTCTCCTTTTCTTCAGCAAAGGCGAAGGATTCAAATTTCAAACAATGAACGGCAAGTCGAGCTTCCCCATGAAGTCAGACTCTTCGAGGCCGAGTACGAATCCGGGTTCGACAGGATGACCTCGTGAATTTCTCGGGAGATCGACTGGACAGCAACCTGGAGGCCCAGATTTCAATCCGGGCAGCTGAGGCTGGTCAGCCCAGAGAGAACTATACTTCTCTCTGGGTCAGCCACTCACTCTCCTTTAGCGCTACTTTTGACGGAATGTTCCTCAACAGCTACTTTTGAGGGAATGTGACTGGTCACACAATGGTCACGTGGCAGGGGAGACCTCATCTTTTCCAAGAGCAAATCTGGTGCAATGAAGATGAAAAAATAATAAAATGACGTCGTCATTGTTATTGTCTATGAACGAATGGGCTTCTCCTACGTTGATGTGCGCCAGCCACTCAGGGATGAACCCGGCGAAGCCAAGCTACTAAAGCCCCCTTTCCTGGATTAGGATTTGCATTCGATCTCGTGATTCCGATTCCGGACTTTCTTTCCGGGCTCGTTCCATTGATCTACTTCGCGATCATATTTGTCATTCTTAAAAGCCGGAAAGTTACGTAAAAAGTTAACTTCCTCACATAATTTGCCACTTTCCAGTAAAGAACGTAAAAGAAGTACTTTTGAAAAAATGTTCCCTTAAAATGGCACCTTTCCGAATCTGTTGCTATCACTGCTCTGTACGAATGCACCACTAAGTGTAGAGGGATAGACACGTGCTAGTTTTAAGATGGTGGCTGCCAATTCGGCCCGACTTTAGGCTTGGATGCAGTCAGCCGGGCTAAAAGGAAAAGTGCAGAAAAAAGCGAATAACTTATAGGCGAAGTAGGCCAAAAGGTGAAGCGTAGCAGACGTCACTCGAGCACTAGAAAGCTAGACAGTTAACTTCAAATCCGGCGTTCCCAGCTTTCGTGCCATTTTGGAGTACCAACGGCGGCTGAAAATTTGGCACATGCCACAGGCCCAAAACATGAATCTTGGGCTACTTTTGGGAGCCATACGTAAAATATGAGTAAGATGCATTTCCTGAGTGAGCAAACCCTAACTGAACAGAGTAGCTATCAGACGCTGCCACCATAAGATAAATCCTTCAAAAAGTTACATCACGGAGCGTTTGCTTCAATGTTCATGACTACTAGCTAATTTGCATATTTTTTCGTAGTACTCGAGTCACACATTATCCCATATACAGTGCAGTGCAAAAGTGAGCGTACACCTGCTTGAGAGACAAAAAATCGCATTTTGAGGTCACTTTTTCAGTAGTGAAATGCATTTTTTTTGCTAGGAGAAGG
>JAAUXU010076965.1_pt1 | contig 10117 bp, 6 predicted proteins | sample 7278151 | NCBI WGS metagenome assembly JAAUXU01 (sample SAMN14350113, study PRJNA611818) | marine sediment metagenome | isolation source: surface marine sediment (1.8m) | place: French Polynesia: Moorea | collected 2018-08 | reverse complement strand
CCCCGCCATACCCCCCACAAACCTTCACCCCCCCCCCCCCCCCCAGTTTGGCAAGTAGCTTTTAGGCAATGCTAACGACCGGGGAATTGTGGCTATCTTATCTCATAGTACACACATGACTACGTACTGAACTGGTCCTACTTCCTACAGGGTGCGCGAGCATTAGCTTTCCCCCCGATTCTCGCGCCCTTGAACAGTGACTGCAGCAGGCGGACGACGTGTACAGCGTCATCAAGAAGAACATGGGCCATTGGAAGAAGTGTCCTCCGACTTACTTTGAGGCTACTTTTAACAGCAAGAAGTGTCTGCCTCAAACACTTTAAAAATGTCTAACTGAAGCTAATGTGGCAGGTGTTGACGCCTTCTGTCCATCGCTGGGCCATGCACATAAAATCAGACCACCCAAACTGGAACAAAAGTAGAGATTAAAAGCTCCACGTGAGCTACTTTTCTTAAAAACAGTGATTAAAAGGAATTAAAAATGTTCACTTCATTTTGGGGTGTCGATCTCTTATTCAAGAGCATTATAGGCCTGCAAGTTGGTCAGTACATAAGCCTTATGCAGATTACCCGACTCACCTTATTATCTGTCAAGCTTTGTCCCTTTCATTTAAGTAGCGAGTCTGTGATGGTTGACTTGTTCATATTTTTCACTTTTTGTCAGAAGCTCAAGTAAAGTCAAACTTCGATAGAGTCAGCTTAGCTGTGGTAAAGCTTCTCCATATAGTAAAAGATTGCAGTGCTCACAGAATTTTTACTTTAGTAAACACCCCGACCCAGTTACAGTTAAAATCTCGATAAAGCAAACTTGAGGCTGCATACGGAAATGTTCAACTGTACGTTGATCGAAAGTGCTCTAAAATAGTTTTCGCAGGGCAACTCATTCTGGCGCACCCTGTACGGCGCTACGCCACTCAATACTTGTTGCACGAGGCGCCAGCAAAGTCTAAGCACAGCATCCCCTAAAAGGTGAGCTTAGATTTCTGTTCGCATAAGGATCGCCGTGTTTTTTTTTGTCACCATGCAAAAAAAGTGCCTTAGCGAGAGATATTGGACCACGTGCTCATGCTTACAGCTAGTACTGTATATAAACAGCTTGGGTTGAGCGCCGAATTGAATGTTGACGAATTTTAGCAGGACAAACAATCAGACGAAACATCCCGCCTAGTGCCGGTCGCTCAAAGTACTTTGTAAGTACTGAGTACTTTTTTTTCTTTTACAAGCAACTGCTGTACGCACCATGCAGCTGTTTAATCTCAAGCAACCACATGAACACGGCAAAGACAAGCGTTCGCACAGCTACTGACAATCTTTTTAAATGTGTTACTGTCATGGCGCTTCGTGTTTCGCCAACTGCTGGAGCTTCTCCGGAACCATGAATTGCGCGTGCGGCGTTTAGGCCTGCTGCAACTTACCAGCAGTTGCTGATGTGTTGAGTGAATTCTTTAACTTTTACAGTTAACTTTTATAGATCGTGCACCGTTCCAAGAGCTTCTGCTTTCGGTACAGGGTATATTGTATACTTTCGGTATATTGGGTCTGGTCGAGGTTGGTGGTGACCAAAGTATCAATGGATATTGACGATTTATGCCGTGCCCATCATGCCACCTATGCTGAACTGCTAATAACAGTGTTCGTCTCATGGTGCGTCGACCTCTGCTTCTCCCTGATGACTTGTGGTGAAGCGAGCCCCAATTTTTCGGCACGTAAGTATGCGGGTCTTATGTACTCCGCCATTAATCCTCCAGCCTCAAATAATCCGCCAGCATGTAATAGGGTTGAAAAATAATCCGCTACGGCGGATCAATACAGCATGCGGTGCACAAAAAAAGATTAGACATTTTAAACTTGCCTGAAACTCTGACTTGGACGCTTTCACTGACATGGAACCTTACATGCGCCCGTGCAATGATTAAACAAGCCAGCTGTTGTCGTCGCGGACCACCTTGGATTCAGCGATTGAACTCTTGCAGCAAATATGCTTAGATCAGCTGCAAGCAACGCCAGACAACAACCGAAATCAGTAGATTTCTGAGGTTTTTGTTATGAATGAAAGAAGGAAGTAATTACAGGAAAGAGCTATACGTACGGCCCAGAGATCTCTCCGCTGAGATTTTCACACTTTTCCATGAAGACAGTGTTAGCCGTAATTTACTGTTTACTTATGAAACTAGAAAGAGTCTCAAAAATTGACTTGATTTGTGTCCCACTCGGGGGGGGGCAAATAAGTGAACGAGTCAAATATGCCAAAGAACATTCAAAAAGCTACAAAACGCTAGCTGTAGTCTAAGGAATAAATAATTAAAAATATGCTAAAGTAGATAGATCAGCATTTACTGTTATGCATTTTCTACTTACTTTAGAGCATAGACAAGTTATTGATCTAGGATAAGTGAAAAGTGAGAGACCAAAAAAGTCACAAGAAAAAAAGTGATTTTTCACGATAGTATTTTCTCCAGGTATCTTTGTAAAGTACTATTTAGGTTATGAGCGATGCCAATTTAGACTGTGTATTCGTACTGGAAGATCGAGAGTTTCTTTTCCAAATCTTCCCCAGCAGCTTTTTTGATCGGGCTGGTAAATTTACCAGAAAGGATTGAAAACCCACGTCTCGAACCGGGCTCGAGCCCCAGATGGAGGCTCGCATCATCACTACTGATGATTCACTTACCCAACTGAAGCGCGGTCCCATCGACCTTGGTCCGCCGTCCACAATCAACTTCTTATTCCGTGGAATGAATTGGGTGGGGGGAGCAGGAGACCTCGGGCTACGAAAGCACGTGTGTGTGAAGGGGGAGGTTGAAGACAACACTCACCCAAAGACCTATTCATGATCAGCTTGGGCACTGCCCATGTTGAATGGGGTGATGTAGGCAGCCTCCCCACATGCACTGAACAGACTTTGTGCAACACAGCCAGCCAAAATTGTGTTTGAAATTCCATTTGTTGTGCAAGTGCACGTGCACTTTGCTACGTGCATTCAGAGGGGGAGAGAGAGGCCCTAACAAGCGTTAGATTGCTGCCAATATCGGATAGTTGGTTGAGATGAGCAAACAGAAGATTTGCCAAAAGTATTTTGCTCCCTCTCCCTCAGAGTAAACAGTGCATGCTCGAGATTTGGGCTTATGCACATTTTCTGGGTCAGCGAGCGAGGGAGAGGCGGGGAGAAAGTGGGAGCGGTATCGTCGTCGTCGTCGTCGTCATCGTGAACATCGTGCAGTTGGTGCATTGGCCAAGAGACTCTGTTTCCCCAGCCTCAGGTCACGAACAAGATAGGACATCTTGAAATAATATGCGGGCTGTGGTGCATGTAATTTGCCAATAAGAAAGGCTGTCATCATTGATCGCGGAGCCTCAGTATGTGGAGTTGGAACTGAAAGCTAAAGGCTAACGTAAGAACACTTCAGTGACGCCTAACAAATGATATTAGAGACTAGGATAATCGGAAGGATGTGTGCTCGCACAAAGTTGACTTTGAGTCTGTACTAAAGTGGCTGCTTGCCAGCCAGGTTGGTTTAACTGAGCTTAGGGTATGGTTAGGTCAGTCGCACATAACTTGGTGCACAAGCAGTCATTTTTGGTGCACATTCGACCCCTCGCATAACTTCGACGACGCTGGTTACTTGGTAGTGACTTGCCCACAGTTGCCAGCGAGCCGTGCACTGCGCAAGATTGCCACTTCTCTTGCATTTCGTCGTTACAGCATGACTCAGAAAGAACTTGGTATCCTCAGTCGGATCGTTTCTTGCGTTAAAAATCCCCAGCTACATAAGTGTGAGTGTCATGCTGGGTTGAGACTTAAAGCTGAGATTCAAGAGAGCATGATGGGATTTTCAAGAATTGAATTTTGGGGACTCCCCGAGACCATTTTCTGTAAGTGCTATTTTCTACTTTTCTAAAGACGAGACCCACACAAATTTGCAAAAATAAGATGATCAGATAGACATTTCTTTCTGTGTCACCCGCTACTTTGTCTCTGCTGCTGGACTCTGGGATTTGTCCCCCCCCCCCACACACACACAAAAAACTTTCGAACGATCACTGAAATGAATGTCTTGATGAATTAGCATAACGTTTCTACCCCAATGTGAAGAGTCTCTACTCCCTTTCCTCTTCCCACCCCTTCTCTTTCATTTACCTATTTTCTGCTGTCGGATATATCTAGAAAATTTTATCTGCAAGATACGCAGGAGGCACGCAAAGAATCTCTTCAAAATTCCAACCCTGGAAACAGTTTCCCGTTTTCATATTCTCTTCTTCTTAGGTCTCGAACTTTTTTTTTGGAAAGCTCGCATGGGCTCTTTCCAAATGTGCTGTTGGGGCGCTTCACATACTAAGGCTCCTCTTCTCTTGGACTTCTACTGGTGTCTGTGTTGTTGTACCCGTACGGGTCCTCGCACACGAGAGACTCCGCTGACTGCAGCATCAAGGGGGACACAAAGGAATGAGATGTTCAAAATACGCTCTGTCAAGTACGTAGCAGGCAGCTTTTAGACATGCTTTGACGTCTTCCATTGGCTGTTTACACTGGCGAGGCACAAAACGACGTATGCAGAGAGCAAAATTCTTCTTCGTCGCACGTGGTTCCCTTGCGCTGCTACGTACAGGGTGGGCACAAAATCCAAAAACCCGGAGTCAGTCTGCAGCTCAGGGAGCCTGGTCAAGTGACAACCCTGACCTTGTGACGTACGCAATCGCTTGGTGCGTTTGTGGTCAACAGGTCGTTCTGAAACAAGTGCTCATTTCTTTTCGGCCTGCGCAGGCGTACAGGGTGGGCATGAACATCCGTACGATATGGAATGACTATAGGTGGCATCATTGACCTCAGTCGATTGCCTCAGTCTTCGTGCCCACCCTGTACACAGGGGCACGGAGAACATGCCTGGAAAGCCTTGTAACCCATAAAGCAATGGAAAAGAAGCAATAGCAAAAGAGATTTCATCCTTAGTATGTATTTCCCGGGTTTCTGCTCAGGAACGTAAAAAATGATGCATTTCCACAGCGCTGTCGTAAAATAGCACATTTAACAGCTGCTGCAGCTCTGATGCACTGCATAATACGATGCTGCTTAGTTTACAGGACAAATTCATTATTTTCACCAGGTTAGACTTCTCCTCAAAGAAGCCTCTGTTGCTCCTGCTTCTGTTTGGACTTTGCTGGGACAAAAAAGCCAGAGCTACGCCTACAACGTCCGTACACTGTGTCCTGCACACTACAGTTTGAGACAGAAAATAATGTAGCTGATAACACCCCCCCCCCAAGTCACCTCAATCGCCTCATCTTGTTGGGCGCCCATCTTTAGTTAATGGGAGTCCAGCCGAAAGCTTTGAGCTGTGGTCGATGCTTTTTCTCGAGCTCTCACACCTCATTCTTACCTTGGGCGCGCGCGCGTGCCCGCGCGCGTGCCCGCTCCTGGGTGCGAGAGCGCTGAACAGGACTACTCATCTTTGCTTCTTGAGCTTGGACGAGTAAAAGTTGCAGCTTTGGCTTACGAAGGTTGTAACAGCCAGATCCACACCCACAATGCAACAATGCTTTCTTTCTTACTCACTCGGAGCTTCTGAGTCTCAGTAGGGCCATCTGGACGCGTGACCTGTTAACAACGCGAGGGTAGAAGAAGAGAAAGAAAATTGGGAGAAAACAACATGTGTGCAAGGAGAAATAACAACTGCACACGTAGTTAGTTCGATGCGTAACGCACATTAGATGTAAGAAGAGCGGCAGCTGGGCCTGCCTCAAATGCTCCTACTCTCGTTGTTATTTTCTTTTTACAACCATTAGTATCACAACGAAGTAGTCGTTGAGCATCATGGGCTTGCTCTATTATGAGCGGGGCGGAAGTGTTTTCTTTTGGGCGCACGCTCATGAATGAGGTTTCATGTGAAAAGTCGGGGTAAAATATGTGGTCAGGGACTTCAATATAGCGTCTGAATTAGCTTCGCAATCGATGCTCGCAATTTCGGGTGAATACAGGGTGTGATGCACGTTCAAAACTGTACAGTGGACGTCGCGTGAATTCTCACAGGGTGAAAACTAAGCTACACCCTGTTTTAAAGCACTTCCAAATGACTGTGTCAGACTGATGATCTAGGACACGAAACGACTCTCGTTTTTCGGCAAGTACTGGCAGTTAAAGACATGACAAACAAATTCAGGTGAAAGTAGAGATTCAAATCTTTTCTCGTTCCTACTCTTTTTTAAGTTCTCTTATTTGTGAGACTTCACGTTACATCTACGAGAATCGAGCAAATGCACGATGATTGCCAGAACCCCACCAAAAAGATGTAAAAGAATATTTTAACTAAAGTGCAGATTGAACTGAAGCAACATTTTAACTCGCCAATGCTTTTTGTTTCAATCTTCTTCGTCCACCCTCTATCCAGTCAGATGGAGTGCGACGACGAAATAATACTATGACGTCTTCGCAAAAGATATCCAACGTTGTAAATGTTCGACTAAATATTTGAGAGAGGGGATATCAACTGTGTAGTCCATAGCGATGAAGCATTTTCTTATCTGTACTACCCTTGTGCTGTGCAGTGGACACAGACACCAGGTGGATTGTAGTGATTGAGTGAATACCGGTTGAATTTCCTCTAATCGAGTCAGCTTTCAGGGTTTGTTTGCATTTGCGATCTCGAATATTTTCATCAGAGAGGCTGTGGCCATCACTGGGAAACATTTGACAAACAAACTTGGAAATGTCTCTGTGATGGTGTTTCTTCGGGAAAAAAAAATGGAACCGAGTTACAAAAAACTAAGTAAGATGGTTGAAGACGTAGGAAGAAAACCAACTTTCTCTCTTCCTGAAAAAGAACAATAGAACAATCTTTCATAGCAGAAATGATTGACAACTGAGTAAATGGACCGAATTAAGTCCGTGAATTTGAATAGCGGTGCATTCTTACTGAGCATTGTAGTAGCATTGTTCAGTCACTCTTCTCCGGCACTCAAAGTCAGCTCACGTCATCTCAGCTGGGAAAAGATTCAAGGCACGCAAGGCCAGGGAAAATAGAGACAAGTCCTGGACCTTTTAGCTCCAACTATGATCTGCACATTAGGACACAAACACAGCCAGCCATTGCTGTGATGAAGTCAGTTGTGATTGCCATCTTGAAGCATTTCCATCGATTTGTCATTATGTCCATCAATGCACACCACTGAGTGAATGGATGGCGACTCTGCTGAGCCCGCGCTTTCGTCAGCTCGTTGAAAAGCCAACAACCCCTCGAAATTCTGTATTTCTGATCACGAAGAAGTCTGTGTCTGTCTGTCTGTCTGTCTCTCCTCAGCGTGCGGTCGTTGTACGTACGCCAGTCGCCCTCGGCGGCTTTTCGCTCAGCAAATCGCCGTTGGATTCTCACCCCGAGGCTACAAGGGAGAGAGAGAGAGCACAAGATTGTGGGAGGAACGAAGGATGACGGGGAAAGTATCAGTCGACTGAGGGAGGTGAAAGAAGAGGGATGAGAAGAGGGGTAACAATTCGGATTGAAGCGGACAATTTTCGTCCTCCTCGGTGACATCTTCAGCCTCTCCCCTCCCCTCCCCTCCCCTTCCCTCCCCTTCCCTCCCCCTGTGTGGAATAAATCCAACTGTTCAGGCTGGAAGAGGACATGGAGCATTTGTTTTCATCTCGAAGAAAAAAGAAGAATCATTGTTGCGGCCCCATTTGTTCTGCTTTGCCCACTGGCCGGAAGAGGAAGCGCCCGTTTTTTTGTTTCCCGCCAACTGCGGACATCATTGTGACCGGAGAAGCTTGCGCACATCAGGTAAGGAGTTACTCATCAGGTCCATTGATTGTACTGTGCACAGGCCAAAGCCTCGTACAAGTGCTGGGTGTTGCTCATGAACCTCTCAAAGTTTGGGCCCCATATTGAGGCTGTCGTCACCGGACATCTGGCGAGGCCTTGAGGGCGATGAGTGTCGGTTTAGCCTTATTTTCCGTCAGCGGCAACTCCGTCCTTCAGCCACTTCTCATTTTCCAACTCATTCTCCTTATTCGCCACTGTGTTGGTATCTGATCCATTTGGGATCCACCTCTGTGTGACGTCTGTCCCGTGAGTCCCTCGTACAAGAGTCAATCACGTTGGGCCTGGACTCGCACGAGCGTTGAGGGTCCTTGGCCACGCTTTCCTCGTCCGTCTCGACGTCATCGGAGAATCAGCAATGGGCGAACGAAGGACGACGTCCGAGCAGTATTGACATGAGTAGGAAGCACCCAGCCTCGGGCGCAATGATGTCCACAGGCACGGGTGAAAAAGTCTAGGTTCTTCGGAAAGTCATTGCGCCTCCCCCCGCCCCCCTCCAGACGGTGTACATACAGTGGGGAGGGCGAAGTCAAGAGCGGGAAGGTCTCTGGGGAATCTTAATGGGGTTCTCTTTGCCTGAGCTGTGCGCACTGTTAAGAAATCAACACATTTTCATTGGTGTTTTTTTCTTCCTCTCGATGGTCAAAGTTGCAATTTTCAGTGCCGGCCAAAAAAATGTCCCAGTGAGTTTCTTTCCTGCAAAATACCTGCGACGTACAGGGTGTCCTGGATAGATCCGGACAGTGTTGTAGTTCCTAAAGACCAAACGTTGTCGAACATTGACGCGTCTCTTAAAACTAATCCATCGTTAAGTCTAGACTTTAACAGCACTTCATTTAAGAGATGTATAAAGTGGAGTACCCTGTGCGTTCTACACAGTGGGTGCTGCAGTGCAATAGCACTGTAACACGTCACTGACCACCAAGTTGCAGCTCAGCATGTAATCTTACGGATGTTCAATCGATCAATAGCGTGTGTGGAGTAGTACCATTACTACGTAGAAGGGGTGGGGTGGGGTGGCAGAGACTATTAGGTCTCATCTCATGGATCCGGATGCTGGCAGTATCAGATATCAGAAAAAAATCAGTGATTTTTCTTAGTTGCTCTTGCAGCTAACAGGTCTGCTTGACTACACAACATTTTTTCGAAGAAGCTGAAATTCTGCCAGATATGTCCTGTGAGGGGCACTTTTAAATAAATCAACATCTCACTCTCTATCATGGCAACATTTGCAATATTGCAAAATAGCATTACACAGCTGTCTCACATTTCCTGTCGACGAGGAAAAGAGGGATGAATGGCTTCTTTGTCTGAAGTTCTTTTTTGCTGTCGGAGGGCTACGCTTGAAGTATGTCAAGAAAGCAGGCAAAAATGTGTGGGCTGTGATGTCCTGAGAAGAGAAAAAAAACCTTGCATACATAATAAGCCACAGGGAGAAAGAGAAAGATGTGTTTGTACTAAGACAGGACATGCGTGAGAAAAGCAATTGTGCGCGTACCACAACAGCGCAGCTTTCAAACTGTCATCGTGACTGTTGCGTCTCTGTCAATGTCCTCAGCCTTCCCCGTGTCTTTGACCTCGTTCCCTCTGACCTTTATTCGCTCAATTGGCGCTCCGGATTGGCCTTCATGACGACTTCCCACGGGGAGTCGAAGACCCCAGCTGTGAAAAGGAGACCTTAAAGGGGCAGGAAAATTACCTCCGCTCACTTTGACCACTTCAGCCTGGCTTCTCCTTCCTCACGGCGACTGAAATCTTCTCCCCTCATATTCCTCGGAGACCAGAGACTCAGTCTGGCTGTCCTCACTCCAGGAACAGTATAAAAGCTCCGCTGCCTAATTGAAGGCGAAGAAAAATATTGGTGACCTGATTTTTCTGCGCCATTTTCCGACCACTCCTCGTCTCCCCAGATTTCTGTTTTCACACCATCTCCTCCGTCGCCCTCACTCTCTTCCCCAAGACCATTTGAAGGCCTTTGTCGAAGAAGAACGGCCCCCAATTTTGTAGTTGAAGGAAGTTAAAAAGGGGGAGAGCAATCTCATCTCGTTTCATTTAAATGGATCCCCCCTTTAAGTCTTAGTAGCAAAGAGAAAAAGGGCGAAACCTCTTTCGTCGAAATGAGCAGGGTTGAACCAGCGCTCAAAGGGAGAATTTGGAAGGAGGAGAGACAGAGAGCGGCAAAATCGAATCCAAGCGTGTGTCGCTTTGCCGAAAAAAAATGCCCGTTCGATTTATGCAGAATCGTTTGAAGGTCACAAGAAGAAGACAGAATGGAAGAGCTATCTCAATGCCGTTTGTGTGTGTGGGGG
>JAAUXU010079634.1_pt1 | contig 10127 bp, 6 predicted proteins | sample 7278151 | NCBI WGS metagenome assembly JAAUXU01 (sample SAMN14350113, study PRJNA611818) | marine sediment metagenome | isolation source: surface marine sediment (1.8m) | place: French Polynesia: Moorea | collected 2018-08 | reverse complement strand
TGATGTTGGAATAGAATCGACAGATATTCATTTTGAAATTCGATATCCGAATACACAATTAGGTCATTCGAAAACATCCATAGAAAATTTCGGTAACGGTGTCAAGCCAAATAGACTCCATTTTTAATTGAATGCATTTGAAATTCAACCAGATTAGGGTAGAGGAGGTTCTAAACCTTTCCAACTCAAGATGAACTTTTATTTTTAAATCAACTCCGGATGTCCCGGAAATCCAAATGTCCCTTTCAACGAAAGTTTGAATACGAGCGACAAAATTTTGCCACTTTTACACGGATTATTAAAATAGATTAAGCGCAAAAAAAAATATTAAAGACCCGCATGTTTCCCCCTACATCCTTAACCGGGCGCCTCCATTAATCCTTTTCTTTTGATGATTCGCCGCAGGCGATTATCTAATTTCCGATGGCATAAAATTTGCTTTAAAACTTACCCGGTCCAGACCCAAAGCTAAACCTTTTTTGAGGAGCAAAAATCTTAATTGGATTGTCTGGTTAGAGGCGGATGTCATTTTTACGAAAACCGCAGCTGGAAATAGATTTTTCCATAAAAAATTGTAATAATTGTAAATATTTATAATCAAAAATGGTTAAGAAATATTCACTTCAGCCGATAATAAAAACATGATCCCCGTTGGATTGAAGGAAATTTTTCAATTCAGCCTTATCAGAAAATCAAAAGGAAATAATTAATTCCGATTTCCACAGCAAGGAGGAGTATATCATGAAACGGTTTCCGTTTATTATCCTGACGCTTATCGTGGCAATTTCCATTACCGGAGGTTGCGCTACCATGGAAAAGATTCCCGTACCAAAAATCACAGGCGGCTCTAAAAAGGCCGACAGCGATCTGTATCGCAAGGTCCCGTCTTCCATGCGGGCTGATGTCAAAGAGGCCGAGTATGATCTCAAGCGCGCCAAAGCCAATGCACTTCAAGCCGATAGAAAACTAACCCTCTCGGAGATGAAAAAGGAACGGGAGATCCTGAGAAATAAGTATGCCAAATACAACAAGAGCTTGTCAGAAGTATTGGTCGAAAAGGCCAATATCAATCTTGAAATCAAAAAACTGCAGGCCATTGATAATTCAAATCTCGGTGACCGGGCCGGCAATATTAAAGGCATTGCCAATTTGAAGACCAAAAAGCTGGACACTGAAACCGATGAAATTAAAATCAAAGCGGACATGGATATGACGAATTTAGAAATCAAAGAATTAAACAAAAAAATCAAGGCTCAGGATAAAAAGATCAGCAAAAAGTAATTTGGGTGTCAAAACCCATACCCATATCCGGGGCAAACCCCACTCGCTTTTGCAGAGAGGAGAAATCCATGCGTATTAAAATTCATTCTTTCGTTTTATTGGCAGCAATTGCTTTGCTGCTCAGCGGCTGTGCAGCAAAGATATACGGAACGGTTGAATTGGTCGACGAGCAAATGAAGCCGATCGAAGGGGAAAGCCCGCAGGGCACCGTCGTTCACATGATAAATACCACCGCCACCCTGGACCAGGCTTCGATCGCATCTATCGCGGACGAAAAGGGAGAATTCGAGTCCGAAAAGGATGCCCTGAAACCGGGAACATACCGGGTTGAAGCCAGCCGAATCGGGTATCAAACCATGACCGAAACCGTTGAAATTAAGGGCAGCACCCGAAAAAAGTTCACTTTTAAACTCAAAAAAATTGACGAAGGCCAACGCAAGTCAATTGAAAGCCTTTCTTCTGATGCCGACAAAATCGTAAATCCAGGAGAAGTGAATATCCAGCCGCCCGGCATGTAGTCTCCGATAACCACTTGTGCAAAATAAAATCGCCTGTCCCTAAATCGAATCGGTGAGTTGATTCTATAATTTATAGTATCGCACCTTTTCAGAGCAGCATTCCACCGGGCGGTAGACACTTTAGGAGGAACTCATAATGGTCAAATCAGCCATAAATTTCACCATCATTATACTGGCCTCAATATTGCTGGTTGCCTGCAATGCTCAAAAAGAGGTTGACCTCGAGGTGGAAGTGAATGTCACCTTGGACAGCAGCCCGGTATCCCAGGCCAAAATTTTTTTTGACGGCAGTGAAATGGGATCCACAGACACCCATGGCCGATTCTCATGGCGGTTAAAAAAACTGCCCGGCGAAGAGGTGCGGGTGTCTGTTCAGAAAGATGCTGATGGATACCGCATTGAACCCTGGGAGGATTCGTTCGTCACCAAGCTGTCCCAAAACGGAGCTGTGCAATCTTATACGTTGAAAGCCGATCTCCAGGCAACGAAGTATTTTACCTGTGTTGCGCTGGATGGTGATAGTGGTGAACTGCTTACCGGTGCCACGATTCGAATTGGCGATAAATCCGTCGGTAAAACCGACCAAAGCGGTGAATATGTATACGAATATAACCGCATGCCGAAAAAAGGCTTCAAACTTCAGGCTGCCCTGAAAGGGTATACCGGCTGGAAGAAATCGGTACGGATAAAGCCGGGGCAACGTTATGAAGTTGAGTTGAAAAAGAAACCGCAACGAAAAATTGTCAAAACGTCGCCGCCATCGAAAACCGTCACCAAATTAGCGCCGCCCAAGACGACAGCTGCCAAGCCGCCGGCTCAATCATCGAAGGCCAAGGAGAAAACAACCGCCCCAAAGGTCGCAACCGCCAAGAAGGTAAAAAAGGCAACGATTTCCATCTCAGTGCTTACCGAGGCCTATGGCGTCTCCAGGGGCATTCCGGCGGTCCGTGTCAGTATCAACGGCAGGCCGGTTGGCAAAACCAATGCCAGAGGCCAGTATACCTACACATACAAGGGGTCGTCGCGGGATGACGTTAAGCTAACGCTCTCCGCGGCCGGCTATATTCCTGAAAAATGGGAAACCAAACTCCGGCTGCGTAATAAAACCAGCGTTAAACGCTATTTCTATCCGGCAACGCCCAAACCAATTAAAGTGGGTGTCTACGGGTTTGTCAGCAATTCACCGGAAGAAGATCTATCCGACATGCTGACTCAAATTGAAGAAGCGGTCGGCACGAATTTGTTTCGGTACGGCTGTTTTAAACAGGTTCCCAAGACCCAGCTTCGCGTCGCGATGCTGAAAGCCGGCCTGGATATGGAAACCGTTTCGACCAAAGGCTGGCAACATACATCCCTGATGCGATCGGTAGATATGATTATATCCGGCAATGTTACCCAGGCCGGTCAGGGTTTGACCATCGAGTCAACCGTTGTCGCCGCAAACGGCAAGATTCTTCTGAGTCAAATCAATAAGGCCCGCAAGAAGAAAAATGTCGCCAACACCGCCAGGTTAATCGCCAACAGCATCATCGACCAGTTCCCCTTTGAGGGAACCATCGCTGCCGTGGATGAGCAGGGATACCGCATCAACCTCGGCAAAGCAGATTACCGCATCCGACGGGGCAGTCAGTTCAAATACCTCGTGGCCAATATGGAAAGATCGGGCCGGGTAAAGGGATTTAAGGACGCCGGCACCCTCAGGGTTGTGGAGACGGATGCGTCTTCCTCATGGGCGGAGATTGTCGACCTGAATGACGCTGCCAAGGTTAAAGTCGGTGACCGGGTTGTGCGGCGGTTTTATCTGGATGAGAGAAGAGAAATGGAGAAGGGCAGCATTCTTCTGTCGGCCAACGGCGGAACGCCGCCCGATGATCATGCGCTGTGGGGCGTTAATGTCTATCTCAACAATACCTGGGTGGGGACAACGGGATCAAACGGAAAAGTGGAAGTTCCCCTCAATTTGTTTGAAGAATACGACATCCAGCTTTCACGGCACGGTTATCAACCTTTAATGGATACCGTCAGTGTGGATGAGAGCAGGCAGACGAAAGAGTATTTCCTGGAAATGGCCAATGCCCTTTTCAAAATAGAGTCCGAGCCGGCCGGAGCCGAGGTCTTTGTTGACGGCGTCAAAATCGGCACCACGCCCATCCTCGATGGCAAACTGATCAACTTTGGATTCCGCAAGGTGGTCCTGTCGGCCGGTGGCGAATACCGCAATTGGCAAAAGGTTATGCAATTTAATCAACCGGAGGTTCAATTGCTCGGTCCGAATAAGGTTGTATTCGTAAAAGACTATTTCAAAATTGGACAGAACGCCGAGCAAAACGGTGACATCGATGCCGCTATCAGGGCATATTCAAGCACTGAAAAAGGAAACCCGGACTATTCCGCTGCCCGACATCGGCTGGCCCAGCTCTATCTGGATGAAAAAGGCAATTATGACGGCGCCGTGCGTGAGTTTGAAAACGTTCTCTCGCTGCCGGAAAACCAGCAGATTATCTACAAGCAATTTGCAGTCACCTATACCAATTTGGGTCACAGCTACTATCGAAAAGGTATGGGCCTTTTGCAGAAAGATAAGAAAGCGGCCGCCAGCAGTTTTGCCAAGGCGATCAAAAATCTGAATATTGCCAAGCAGAACACCCGCTTTTTTCCCAACCGTCATTTTGACGAGGCCGTGCACGACACCTACTACTACCTGGCGCTGTCGTACCACAAGCTTTATTTGATAACCAAAAAACGGGCGCTGGTGGAAAAAGCCAATTTGGCATGGCGTGAGTATTTTGACTTTTTCCCAAAAAATTTAGAGGCCAAGGCGAACTTTGTCAAAATCCGGAATTCGGCCCGAATTTATTGGGACCAGATCAAGGATTTATCTTAGCGGGAGGTTCGAAGTTGATATTCAGAACAGTACTCCAGACGATGGCATTTGTGCTGCTTGCCATCGCCTTGATCGGGTGCCACAGCCATGCTGCCCAGGGCGAAGATAACAGCCGCAATCGGCCGCAATCCAGCCGCAGCTCGAATCGGCAACTTACTGGAAGCGTGCCTCAAGCTGCGCCTGGAGAGATTTTAGCGGTACGGTCGCAGGCTGATACACTTGCCGCCATCACTGAAGAGTGGCTGCCGGAAGATGTCCCGGTGCACCCCGACCGGCAAAAGCCCGCAGCTGCAGGTCAAACGAGCCCGCCCGCGCAGCCGATTCCGGCAACGGATCAAAAACCGGACGGTGCTCGGCCAACGGACAATACCGAAGCGGTAGAAATCGACTGGACCGCTGAAGAAGAAGAACTGGCCCGAATTCAGCCCGGCCGGCGTCTGCCCGACCCTCAAATCGAGCCACTGTATGTGCGTGTGTTTACGGACATTGCTGCCGGACAGAATGATTCGAACCCCATCTGGTCGCCGACAGGCGATATGATTGCCTTTGAACGCAGCATTGCAGACCGGCGCGAGATCATCATATCCCATGTCAATGGATCGGTGTTGCAGAAAATTTACCACCGCATCCCGGAGGATGACGATGCCATGGATTTCGTCTTCGAAGACATCCTCGATGATGCCAGCTACAACTCCGGCATCAGCTGGTCGCCGGACGAAAGCAAACTGGTATTCATGAGCAACGGCGGCAGTGGCAACTATGATCTTTATCTGCTGCCGGTCCTCGGACAGGAACAGGCCATTCGACTCACCGATCATGAAGAGCGGGACAGTCAACCGCATTGGAATCCCGCTTCGGATCGGCTGGTGTTCGTTTCCGGACGCACCGGCAATGCCGATATTTTTGTAATGGATCTCACCGCTCGCAAGGTTACGAAACTGACCAGCGGTCTCAAGACCTATCTGTATCCGCAGTGGTCACCAGACGGAAAAAAAATCGTCATGATATACGGCAGCAACGAGAATCATGATATTTTTTTGATCGAAGACATCGATCGACCACTGGTAACACTTAAAGCCCTGACGACCTGGAGGTATGATGATCTGAGACCGGTGTGGTCTCCGGATGGAAAAAAAGTCGCTTTTTATTCAAATTACAATCCGGAGAATAACCCGAAGACATGGTCTATCGTTGTAATTGCCGCCGACGGTTCGGACCCGGTTGACGGAGAAGGGCTTGCCGCCAAAATCGTCGCTAAAAATGTGATTCCGGATATCGAACGGGGGCTGGCCTGGATGCCGGACAGTAAACGAATCATATATGTTAAAAATGATCAAAAAAGCTTCAATCCGATTTATGTCGTGGATATTGAAGCGGGGCAAAATATGGCCATTAAAACGCGAACCAAAATGAATCACGACGTCACGTGTTCGGCGAATGGCACCCTTGCCTTCCGGGCTCAAGTTGAACAATGGGATCACATCTATATCGCCAAGCTGCAGGAGTAAACCCTAACCGCAACAGAACGCGATGATGTCATGAGAAACCGTTTTTTCAATTTTAATTCAATGGGAACCCTGATGAAAAAGCTGGGCTCGATACTTCTTCTGACCGTTATCCTTACGGGAACGTCGCATGCGGCAATTGACCCGCTGAAACGCGGGTTGCAGCTGTATAAAAAGAATCATTACGAGGACGCCATCCGTTTGCTGTACAGCTATTTGCCGGCAGCCGAAAACCATCACCAGGCCAAAACCAATTTGGGCCTGGGTATGATCTGTCTGGCAAATGCGCGTCTTTACCGCGATCTTTATCAGGCCGCTCTGGAAACCAATCTGGACTATTTCAAACGGCTGCTTGCCGTCAAAGGCCCTTCCGCCAGCCAGATGGCCACTCTCTACATGGGTTTGGCGCTGCTTGAAGACGGGAAACCTTCCGATGCAGCGGGCTTTTTCAATAACTTTCTGGCTGACCGAAGCGGCAACACCCGGGACCGGGATTTGGCCAGGATCAACCTGGCAACTGCCCTCTATTTGCAGAATGAAACGGATCAGGCCCATAAATTGTGGTCAAAGGTCACCAGTGATCAGCCGTCGATAGCGACCGCATTGGCAGCCGCATATCGCCGGGTCGGAATCGACGGAAAAAAACAACTGGCCGTCTGCCAGCGCGTCTGGGATCGGCTGCGGCATTCCGGTCAGGCGCCGTCGATTCAAACCATCAGTAACCTTATCTATGTTTATGCCAAGGAAGGGCGAATTGATGAAACATTTGAGCTGATTATGAAAGCGGATCTGATTGCCTTTTTCCATGAGGAAGTTCCGGTAAAGAACAAGGTGATCCGATTTTATGACGCCGCCCTGCTTGGAAACCTCTCGCTTTTTTACGGAACGGCATCCCTTAATTTTTTGCAAAAAGCGGGCTCGGCTCCCGATTCAAAGATCAGCCGCATGGCGCAGTACTATCTGGGCCAGGCATATGGAGTTACCGGCGACCCCGCCCAATCCGCCCGGGTGTTTAGCGCATTTATCTCAGCGCAAAACAATCCGCCCGGCCTGGCAAAAAAGGCCGGTGTTCGACAGGCATTCAATCAATATCTGCTGGGCGACGCTGCGGCGGCCAAAGAGCAGCTAAACACCCTGCTGCAGTCGGAGCCCTCCCCGAATCTGATGGCGGACATGCTGCTGGCCTGCATCGAGTACAAATGGGATGCCCCGGAGATCGTTATCCAGGCCTCCGCCATGGCCCAAAAAGGCCACGGTCGGCCGTTTATCAGAATTAATTTCGCCCTGGGCAAGTATTATTTGTGGAAGCAAAACTTCGCCAAAGCGGTTGAATACATGGAAGCCGGACGGGATAAGAGCAACAAGAATCGAATTGAATTCAACGATCCTCTGATACTCGTCAATTTGGCACAGGCATATGGCCGGACCAAACAATTTTCCGAGGCGCTGGAAATTTTCTTTGAAATGAGTAAACAGTTTCCGGCCGTGCGTCAGATTCAGGTGGCCCTTCAGGGCGTTTACATCATAGAGCAAAAAAGCGCCGGCGACGTGAAAATTTTTTGATTCATACCTGAATTTTGGAGACCAATAACGCATTTCGGCGTTCGAGGTGAATTTCATGCAGAAGACCGGGTGCGGCGATTGGTAACCTTAGAATTCAGCTCATAAAATTTGGTTTTGAACTCTATCCCCGATAAAATTTGAGGAGGACATTATGAAGAGGTCAGCTAGAGTATTTTTAACGGTCTTTATTTTGGCAATGGTGATGGTGTTGCCCCGGGCCGGCGCCTTGTCAAAAGGTGATGGGAATCCAAACGGCGGATCCCTGAATTACGGCGAATATGGTCGTCCGGCGACCCTGGACCCGATCACCAGCAATGATATGATTGCCATGCGAATCAGTGAGCTGATTTTCAGCGGCCTGGTCGGAATTGATGAAAAACAGGAAATCGTAGCGGATCTGGCCGAACGATGGGAAATCTCGGATGATGGCCGCATCTACACCTTTTATCTCAGAGAAGATGTAACCTGGCATCCCAAAGAGGAGGGGCAGGGGCCCATGCCGTTTACGGCGGAGGATGTGGTTTTTACCCATTCCATCATGATGCACCCCCAAACGATCACACCCCTGAAAGTGCGTTATGAGTTTATCGAGAAGGTCACCAAACTCGACGATCACACCGTAGAATTTACCCTCAAACGGCCGATCTTGAATGCCCTGGCCAAATTCAGCTTTAAAATCATTCCCAAACACGGTCCGCAGAATCCCGAATTCCTGGCGCGCGAAGACGCCTTCGTTCAACAACCGATCGGCACCGGACCCTATATTCTCAAAAACGTGACTGCCGAAGGCGAGGTAATTCTGACAGCCAATGAAAATTATTTCAAAGGGCGTCCCCATATCGACAAATTTATCGCCCGACCGTTTGCGGATCAAAATATTCTGGGACAGGCGCTGATGTTCAATGCAATCGACATGATCGTATTGGTCAATCACCGCGACATTCCACAGCTTCAAGGCGACAAGCGCTTTGTTCTGCAGCCCTACAATGCGCTGTCATACTCGTTTTTCGGCTTTAACGTGCGCAAACCGCTGCTGGCCGACAAGCGGGTGAGAAAGGCATTTACGTATGCCCTCAACCGCCAGGAAATGCTGGACTCATTCTTCCAGGGACAGGGAACCATTATTTCCGGGCCCTATGCGCCCGGAAGCTGGGCCTATAACCTGGATGTTCAGCCGCTGTCCTTCGATCCGGAGGCCGCCGTGGCACTGTTGGCCGAAGCCGGATTTGCCAGAGGCGCCGACGGGATTATGGAAAAAGACGGCCGGAGACTTTCCTTGACCCTCAAGGTGCCGATCGCCAAGGAGAGCGAGGCGGTCAAACGGGTCATTTTGGCGTTTAAGAATTATCTTTCTAAAATCGGGGTCGAAATCCATGCCGAATTTCAGGAATGGCTGGCCTGGAAAGAAGACATCTTTTTGCATCATGATTTCGACATCATGTTTGCCGCCTGGGTCTTTGACGACTCAGCCGATATCTCTTCGCTGTTCCATTCAGCCGAGGTCGGTCCCTGGAAAAACAACTTCGGTGCCTATTCCAATCCCGAGGTGGACAGTCTGATCGTCGAAAGCAAACTCACCCTCGATCATGAAAAACGTCGAACCATCAACCGCAAGCTACATGAAATTATCGCTGATGAAAATCCGTACACATTTCTGTGGACTATTACCAATTATGCCGCCTACAATAAAAAGCTGCGACGGGTGGCCATTCATCCCTACAAGTTTTTCTCCTTTGCCGATAACTGGTATATCCCCAAATCAGAACAGCGCTAAGATTCATCTTTGCAGTTAAAGATCACGGACAAAAGCAGGGTATCGTTGCGATACCCTGCTTTTGTCCAGTCGAAATCGGTTATGAAATTTACTTCCATGCGGTCCATAACAGTCCTGATTACCCGGGAGCTGGCGATCACGGCCCTGTTGCTTTTAGGCGTCAGTTTTGTGGTCTTTGTTGTATTGTATTTATCTCCCGGTGATCCGTTCGGCAGCCTGTTACAGGGACAGATAGACGGTGTGGCCGCGGGAGCAGGTGCTGCGGTTGATCCGGCAGGTTCGGCAGCATGGTATTCCCAGTATCTTTCGTGGCTGGGCAATATGATTCGCGGAAATTTCGGTACCTCCCTTCGAAGCGGCTTGCCCGTCTTCAGCGAACTGGTACGAGTGGGAATCAACACCCTTTATTTGACGCTGGGGTCGTTGCTGGTCACCCTGGCAATCGCCGTTCCCATTGCGATTGTTTCGGCCAAACGCGGCATGACGCCGGCAAACTGGGTGTTGACGATGTTTACCTATGTCGTCTCGGCCCTGCCGGTCTTCTGGCTGGGCTATATTTTCATATATATTTCCATGCACCGCTTTGGCTTATTTCCGCTGGC
>JAAUXU010009397.1_pt1 | contig 10128 bp, 8 predicted proteins | sample 7278151 | NCBI WGS metagenome assembly JAAUXU01 (sample SAMN14350113, study PRJNA611818) | marine sediment metagenome | isolation source: surface marine sediment (1.8m) | place: French Polynesia: Moorea | collected 2018-08 | reverse complement strand
TTAGCTTTGGGGTTTTGCCAAAAAAAAAGCTGCGCCACCATTATTCCGGTAACCAGCTTTGCAGACATGCTTTGGCAACCCGGCGATCCGCCGAAGCGGACCCGTGGCTTTCCGTCACCCGATTACTCGGGTTTTGGCTTTTTCATCAACGAATTTTACTGAAACGCTCATATGGCAGCGTTCGCCTTTAAAAGCGTGCAATAAACAGGCCCAAGGCTTTAAATTCAAATAGAATATTAATTTTAGCAACTTATAATAGTGCGCCCTGTTTATCGCACCCTCAAAATGACAAATATTGTCAGATTTTGTGACAAAATAGCGTCCTACCAGCCAGCCCCACCGCTTTTTCTGACCGCGATCCAATAATTCAAATCAAGCCAAAAAAAAGCGGTTATTCAATTAAAGCCTTTCTGAAAAATGCCGATAAAAACCATATACCTGGAGTGTACAAATTCTTTATCATCTCTGCATGATACGGTCCGTTTTGATCAGAATACCAAAAAGCTGAGTGGTTAATGTTTAAATTAATTCAAAAATCGAATCCTCAAAAGGTTCACGAAACTCAAAAGAAAAGTTTCCGTATTGGAAAGTCAGATCACTGTGAGATTGTCATCGGTGATCCCCAGGTTGCAGACGTTCAGGCCCAGGTCGGCCACAAAGAGAATCGCTATTTCATCAAAAACCTGGGACGCAGTGAGATAACCGTCAATGGGCACCCCACCGAGGGTCAATTTTTAAATAATGGGGACGAATTGGCACTGGGAAAATCCACTTTTGTCATTCAGATGACAGATACCGCACATCCGATATCCAAACCCACCCCCATGGACGATAAGACCATGGTGCTGGATACCCCCAGTGATGAATCACTGGGGCCGCGACTGGTATGCACCACCGCTTCCGGTAAAAGCAAAATTATTCCCTTAAAATTGGACAAATTGATTATTGGAAGATCCAACGAAGCCACCTTGAAATTGATGCACCCGTCCATTTCTCGAAAACACTGCGTAATTGAAAAGCAGGACGATGGTTTTGTTGCCCGCAATATCAGCACCACCAATCCCCTTTTTCTGAATGACCAGACGATTTCAGAACAACGCCTTTATTCGGGAGATCAGCTCAGAATGGGCACGTTTTCAATTACCTTTATTTCTGATCAAGCAACCGACGCCCGTCAAACAACCCAAAAAATTGTGCTTCCCGAGAAAAAATCCGGCCGAGGGCTGTGGCTGGCAGCGATGTTGATTCTCACTTTTTCAGGGTACTTGCTCTACATGCACGCTTATATGCCCTGGAAGGCGCAACAAAAATTGACCGCGGTTGCCGATCAGATTGAATTGGGTGAATTTTTGCCCGCTAGGGATGCCATCAAACAGCTGCTGCTCACCGATCTTTCGCCTGAAAATGCGCAAATGGCAAAAGATATGCTGGCCCAGATCACTCTGGCCATCACTCAGCAAAAGGCAGAAAAGGGAGACGTGGATGCTGCCAAGGAATTTTTAAAAGCGTATCTGGCCAAATATGGACACGGACAAGAGGCCGAAACGCTCTGGGATCGTTTGGATTATTACCGTTTAACTTTAGGGGAACAGCTGGAATCAAATAACCAGCATCAATCTGCCTTGAGAGAATACGCCTCTATTCGTGAAGACAGTATATACTTTGAAGAGGCCCAAAAAGCCATTCGCCGGATCTGGCTGGCGTATCAGCAAAAAAACCATCAAAAACACAATATGGCCCAGCTGCTAAAAGAAGCCGAGAGCCATTTTATCGCTAAACGGTATCTGACACCGGTTAATAAAAATGCTTTTTCCGTATACCAGGTTATTCTGGCGACCAATCCCAAGCACGAACTGGCGCTTCAGCGCATTCAACAGATGAAAACTTATTACCGCGAGCATGGAGAAGGTTATTACAAAAAACGAAACTGGCCCAAAGCCCTTTTTTATTTTGAACGCTACAGTATCATCGACCCTGAATCCAAAAAAATCAAAGCCAAAATTACGGCCTGCCGCCAGAAAATGGTTTCTGCTAAAAAAGGCAGCAATGCCAGCAATACCCGCGGCAGCAAGCTGACAAAGAAAGAAGAAAAGAAAAAGCGTGAAGAAATCCAGCGCCTGCTGGAAGAATCCGGTACCGAGAGTTCCCGGATCATGAAATATCTATTTGAGGAAAAAGAAGGCGAATCTGACTCCGATACCCCCTGGTAATTCTGATTGCGGTACCTATTTATCCTTCCGGGTATGAGGGTGCCATAAGAAACCAGCAGAAAGCAGCAAACAAAAATTAAAGAAAAACACAAAACAGAAGCCTTCGTGCATTGAACCGTTTGTGAAATGGTTCTTTCAGAAAGGATGTCGAGCCTTTTGGCCGTGACCGTTATACTTAACCTTTTGATGAGATCATCCCATGAGACATAAAACTTTTACTTTTTTGGTCGTCATTTGCCTGGCAGCGGGCATCAACGGTTGTGCCATCAAAAATATGCTGATGCCTGACCCTGAACCGGCCGTACTTGATAAGGATCAATTGCCGCACAAGGTTGCGATTGTGCCTTTTGTCAACAAGACCTCTAACCCGGAGGCCGGCAGTATCGTTCGTAAAATGTTTTACAACTTCTTTAGTTCACTGAATTATTTAGATATAGAGCCGTTTGTCATCGATGACAACTTGAGAAGAAATGAGCTTTATCAGGCGGTCGTATCCGGTGATCCCGTTGCCGCCGCCCGACTGGGTCAATTGCTGGGTGTTGATGCGGTTATTTTCGGCGAGGTGACCAGCCTGGGTAAAACTTATGCGCTAGTGTACTCGGACAACTCTGCGGGCTTGAAAGCCAGAATGGTGCGTTGCGATTCAGAGCAGATCATTTGGGAGCTTGAGCACAATATTCATATCCAGGATGGCAGTGTTCCCCTGAGTCTGACCGGATTGGCAGCAACGATTGTCAAAACCGCCATTACGCATCAAAAAGCCTCTCACCTCCAGGCCGCCGCCGAACTTTGCATGCAGATGGTCGCCACCATTCCAGACCGCGAAGGGGTGAGCGAACCGCCCCCTAGGATTATTGCGCTGGTTCACAACGCGGCAGGCAAATTGCTGCGACCGGGGGATTTACTCAAAGTCGCCATGATCGGTGAAAAAAATCAAAAGGCCAGTTGGAGTATCCCGCCGCTGGTTAAAAATCTGCCACTAAAAGAAAAGGAACCCGGTGTTTATATCGGTGCCTATCGCATCCGCAGCAAAGATCGCCTGCCCCACGGGCGTATAATCGGATATTTGCGATCCAATACCGGTACCGGCAGCCAGTGGGTCGACACCCTGGGTCCCATCAAAATCGGCGAGCCAACAGTGCTGCCGCCAAAAATCACCAAAAACACCATTCTCACCGCTGCCAAAAGCCCTTATCTGGTAGAAGACGCGCTGGTGGTCTTGCCAGGGGCAAAACTAACCGTCCAGCCCGGAACGGTCATATGGTTTCTGGATCTGGGTCTGATTGTAAAGGGCGAGCTTCGGATCAATGGAACAAAAGAAGCGCCTGTGCGTTTCGCCAGCTTGGGTGACGGGGGCTGGAAAGGTATTTTTTTAGATAAAACCAAAAACGGCACCCAGATCAATTACTGTCAAATTTCGGATGCCGAATTTGGCCTCAGAGTGACAGACGCGACGGTTAAATTACAAAATTGCCGCTTTCAGGATAATGTCTGGGGAATCGTTCTTGAGCATAGCACTGCTGAAATTCGCCATACGCTTGTGCGCACATCCGGCAAAATTGGGATCGCTGCCCGTAAAGCCCAGCTGACCGTCGAAAATTCAGTGATTACCGAAAATGGCGCCGGCGGGTTTATTCTGGAAAAATCAAAGGCCAAAATTCAGCAAAACAATATCGTCAACAATGGCAACTGGGCCATCAAGGTCGCAGACTCTGCCAGCAAGGTTAAAGCCAAACACAATTGGTGGGGGGTTGAGGATCCTGAACAGACCGAAATTGTCGGCCAATTCAAAATTCAGCCGATCCTGGAAAAACCGATTGAATTCAGGATTGACAGCTAGTACCTGGCTTTTTCATAAAAATTACTGCGATGTAAAATTTTCATTTAAAGAAAACATATTAGGGAAATTAATTTTATTACCATAAAAAATCTGTTGGGTGAAACGGATAAAAATCATTTTATCGCATTAATTTTCACCCGATGGGCGAGCCGGAGACTTACATCTACTGCGTTATTAGGGGCGAAGCATAGTTCACTATAGCTTCGCCCCTAAAATGCCTTGCATATGAAAGCCTCCAACTCGTGAAAAAGCCAGGTATTGCCATCCGAAAATTGGTCAATCAAAGGGGCCCGATTGCTGGATGGCTGGTCAATCTTTTACAGTGTCTGGTATTTTTTAAGATACAGCTCGGCCTTGGTCACATCATCTAAGGCCTGATAGCATTGGGCGATAAAATAGACCCCTTCCTTCAGGTGCTGTAATTTTAAAAGCAAACCCAGCGCCTGGTGATAATCTCCAACATTCATATAGCTGATCGCCACGCAAAGCTGCAATTGCTCCTCGTGTGGGAAAATTTCAAGTCCCGCTCGTAGAATTTGAATGGACTCATCGAAGGCTCTGCGCTGTTGATACAGCATGCCCAATCCCAGATAGGCACGCGCATTGGGGGCGTATGTCAGAGATCGGCGATAGAGTTTTTCGGCAATTTGGTCTTTATGAGCGATGGCGTCGATACCGGAATAATCGCCTTTGTCAAACGTTAGTGCCAAGCGCGAAAAAAAATCCGAATGCTGCGGGTAAAATTCCGGGTCATCGACCAGATCCAGAGCCTCGACAAATTCAGGGAGCTTTTCATAAAACCGGTTTCGGAGCTTTTTGCCAAATTCCAGGATGAGATCCTTTGATAGCGAGGGGTCGGTTTCAAAATACATGATATCTTCGATTCGTTGCAGCCAGATATCATCGCTAAGCGTGTTACGGTTTTTGTAATCATCAAAAAGGGCTGTTCCCGGATATAAATCCAGGATATAAAATATGATGCTCAATGGTTTTATGGCATCTATCAGCTCAATCGTTTCCTCAATGGTTTGCCAGCTTTCCTGGGGGCAGCCATAAATGAAAAATGCGCGCGCCATGATACCGTACTTTTGCGTCAGCTCAAATGCCTGGCGGATCTGCTGGCTGCTTATTGTTTTGCCAAGTAGTTTGCGTATTTTTTCAGAACCGCTCTCCACCCCGTAACTGATTTGGATACAGCCGGCTTTTCTCATCCAGTAGAGAATTTCGGCATTGATCATATCGACCCGCGAAATGGCCGCCCACTGCACATCCATTTGGGTTTGAATGATTTTTTTACATATCTCAATGACCCGACGGGTGCTGATTGTAAACGTGTCATCAGAGACATAAAAAAACCGGATCCCTTGCTGGTAGAGCAACGAAAGCTGCTCGACAAAATAATCCACCGAATGAAATCGAACCTGGCGGCCCCAAAATTGGGGCGAGCCGCAAAAATGGCAATTGGCGGCACAGCCGCGAGTCAGCGATACGTGTTGATAGCTAAAATGCTGCGCCGGTACGGGAAGTTGATCGAGGTCGCATATCGGGTCGGCATCTGAGTTGCGGCGCACACGACCGTCCTTGCGAAAGGCCAGTCCCTTGACGTGGTCAAGTTGATAAGCTGTGCCTTGATCGAGGCATTGAATCAGGTTCAAAAAAGAGTATTCGCCTTCACCGATCACAACAAAATCCACCTCGGGAAAATGGGTTAAAAAGTGCTCCCACAAAAAGGTGGCGCCAATGCCGCCAAAAACAACTTTAACTTGCGGATTCACCTGTTTGGCAATACGCGCAATATCGATTCCCCCCCAGCGGTTGGCATGCAGGATGGAAAACCCGATCACATCCGGGTTTTTGTTTATCAGTTCGGCTTTGATGTCTTGGGAACGGTTGCTGGTGTTATGCCAGTTTAAGATCTCCACATCGTAGGCGTGTTTTTTGAGAAGCGCTGCAATGTAAAAGAGCCCCTGGGGTACCACACTGATATCCTCGTCGTTCAGCCGTGACTCGAGACAATACGGATATATTAATAATATTTTCATTCCAATATCGTGTCACCCAAATAATTTGTTAAAGGACCGGGGTGTTTTTGTACCCAACGGTTGATTATCGCGGGATGGTTTAAATAACAAAACGCCCCGACCCTCAATTGACGGTATTCACAGAGATTGGCAGCTATGAAGGCCATTGATAACTTTGATAGCGAGGACGAGATCACAGCAAACCAAAGATGCCCCATGTCGTGCTCATCCTCGATAAGAATATGTTTAAACCTGAAATTCGTTATTGTCAAAACAGGTATCAAATTGCAAAGTGACTAAAGCGCATGCGATTTGACTTTTCAATTGCATTCTGGCATGGAAACACGCATCATGACAAACCGACCCATCCATATCAAGGCTGTTCTATTGCGCCTTGAACCCACGACTGCTTTGCTGAAATCCAGTCAGGATCTTATTGCAAAAGATCTGCAACTTGGCATTATCAGCCGCTCGGATTTAGACACTGTTCAGGAGGCATTGCGCAGTTGTCCTTTTATCAATGAAGATGATATGGATGTCATCATCAGCCGGCCTGAAATCATGCGCCACAAAGCGGATGCGGACCTGATTCATCGTGCCGCACAAAAGATGAATATAGCGGTCGGCAGCGTCCTGTTCATATCACCGCATCCACCCGAGATCCGGGCCGCGCAGCAGATAGGCGCCATAACCGCATGGATGCGCGCTGGACAGGAAGCGGGCCCGGAGGCATCCTCCGCCGACTTTGAGTTCGAAAACATTGCCGAAATTAAAGATATGGTCCGCATGGGCATCCCGCTTCCGGCGGGCAAATTGCCGAATCCGCTATTACGAAATTTTCTAGATCAATTTATTTTTGAAGACCCAAGCGTTTTGATCAATCCGGGTGTTGGCGAAGATATTGCCGCCGTTGATATCGAGACCGAAGAAGTCTTGGTCCTTAAATCCGATCCCATTACCTTTGCCACCGATTCCATCGGACAATATGCCGTCTTAATCAATGCCAATGACATTGCCACTTCCGGTGCGACTCCCAGGTGGTTTTTAACAACGCTATTTTTCCCCTGCGGCACAACGCCTTCACAAATTAAAGGTGTGTTCGATGAACTCAAACGCTTTTGTCAGCATTGGGACATTACGCTGTGCGGCGGGCACACAGAGATTACAGACGCTGTCGTCAGACCCGTCGTGGCCGGAATGATGGCGGGTACGGTTTCCCGCAAGGATCTGATTGATAAACGCCAGATGAAAAAAGGGGACCACGTGCTGTTATCCAAGGGAGTGGCGGTTGAAGGGACCGCTATTATTGCTAGAGAATTCGGTGACCGTCTCAAAAAGCGGGGCGTATCTGCCAACGAAATTGATCATTGCCGTCATTTTTTAGATCAGATCAGCGTAATGACTGAAGCTAAAATTGCCGCACAAAACCCAGGAACCGATGCCATGCATGATGTAACCGAAGGGGGGCTGGCGACAGCGCTGTCGGAATTGAGCGTGGCAGGGGCGCATAAAATCAGGATCGACATGGATCAGATCCCCGTCTATCCGGAAACGCAAAAAGTATGTAATGTGTTGGATATTCATCCGCTGGGATTGATTGGTTCCGGCAGTCTTTTAATCTGCTGCCGCAGCACCGAGAGTCAAAAACTGATGCAGCGCATCGAAGCGGCTGGCGTCATGATAAGCTGCATTGGTGAAGTAATGGACAGTGGTCAGGGAATCCAGGCCTATGAGGGTAACAAGCAAGTTGCTTGGCCCAGTTTTGAAGCGGATGAAATCACGAAGTTGTTTTGATGGTTGAGTCCGTTAGCCCGTAAGCCCGTTGCCGGTTAACCATATAAATAGACTGTATTACTTTTTTGCGAGCCTGACGGCCTCACCGGCCAACCAGGAAGTTTTTGTCTACTTTTTGAGCCCGCGACGAAATATTTCAAAGCCAACATCAAGCGTTTGTTTTAGATAATCTTTTCTTTCATCGATTATTTTTTTACTGGTCAGCCATAAGACCACACCGGAAAACAAAGCCCAAAACGTGTCAGCCAGTGCCACTGGATGCTTGTCAATGAAGATGCCCTTTTCTACACCTTCTTTGAATATTTGCGCAATCGAACCGAGGGATTTACGCGACAGCATTTTAATTTCTTCCATGAGCTGTGGCGATAAGTTCTTCAGCGTTTCACTGGATTGCAGGTGAAACATGTTGATAATGATCAACGGATCAAATTCATAGACATCGTACATGGCATCTACCAGAGATTTCAACTTTTGTTCCGGCCCGGAGTCTTTTTCTTCATTGACATGTTCGACACGAATTAAGAGATATTGAAGAATTCGAAGCGACAACGAAGCATAAAGCTCTTCTTTGTTTTTGAAATAAAGATACAAAGTTCCCGGACTGAGTTCCGCTTCCTGAGCAATGTCTTCCATGGTGGCTTTATTGAAACCTTTATCTGAGAAAACCCTTTTAGCGGCAACCATGATCTGCTGTCGCCGCCGCTCCTTTTCTCTTTCTTTCCTTTCCTGGATTCCCATTGCCCAGATCCTTTCTGAATATCATTTATTTATAATATGACTATATAATTATTATTTATTATTTAGTCAAGTAAAATATTTGCTGCCACCCCCATGCGCAGTGAGTCTAAATTGCTTTAACTAATTATAATAATTATAATTATTGATTAATATAAAAAAGTAAAAATATAAAAAAAAATGGAGATTGAAAGGCATTCATAAAATTGATAAAAACTTAGCATGAAAGTCTACACAGCAAAAAACAGCATTTAGTCCGCTGTGGCTATTAGACCTGAAAGTCAGTAGCGACTGATGTTGGCAATAAATATTCTTTGATAAACGCACACAATCGGGTATATGAGATATGCGAATAAATACTTGCTCGCGGTTGCTTTAAATGACAAGGTGGGACAGCCCAAAATGGAGGATATATGACCGCAAAACTAAAATCCAGTGCCAAAAAAGTGCAGGCGGCGTTAAAAGCCCACAATCTGAGCTGTGAAGTGGTTCAAATGAAAGACACTACGCGAAGCGCGGCGGATGCGGCCCGGGCCGTCGGATGTAAGGTGGGGCAAATCGTAAAATCGCTCATATTCGAGGGTGAGAACTCCCATCAGCCCATTTTGGTGACCACCAGTGGCGCCAACCGGGTCAATGAGCAGGCCATCGCGAACAATGTCTCCGAGCCCGTCAAAATGGCCACGCCTGATTACGTTCGCCAGATAACCGGTTTTGCCATTGGTGGGGTTGCGCCGGTCGGCCATGACCGCCCGCTCAAGATTTTCATTGACGAAGATCTGTTGCAGTACGATGAAATCTGGGCGGCTGCCGGAACACCTCACGCTGTGTTCAAGCTAACCCCCGGCGATCTCAAAACCATCACCGCCGGCACCGTCATTTCTGTTAAGTAGCTATCAATGGGGGAATTTTCAAAATGCCGGTTGTTACATGAAGCATCAGGTCGCTGATATCAAAGGTTAGCTCATCCCCAATAAAAAATAGGAAATGGATCCCTGAAGTTTGCACGCGTCCGAGGCCCACACTATAAGCTGGGTGCGCGGGCGTGATCGTATCATTTAGATACATTTCTCCATGTGAACGTGATGAAATATTTAAAACTTTTCTTTCAGTGAAAAGATTTATTTGGATTAGAAGTGGGTTTTAAAACTTTAGATAAGGCCCAAGGGCCCCCGCTTAGCAGCTGGATTTCACATCTTGATATAATACACTAATGTGTTCAAAATGCGTAGCGCCCGCTTTTGAATAAAAATTGAATATCATTTTCCTTTATCAATGAGGATTTTTTTTGGTGGGCAAGGCCGCACAAGGTTTTTTGTTTGCGGCGTACTTGAAGTACGTCGCAGACAGAAAACCGCGGAGAACGCAGGCCAGCGAAAAAAGGCCATTTAGAAAGGGAAATGATCAGCCGATGGCTACTTGGATGATGTCTTGCCTAGCACTAACCCGCTGAATCGTCACCTGGATCAAATCTTCCGGTTTTAACTCGATGCCGCTCGATATAGGCAAATCGCACTCCAACATGTAA
>JAAUXU010107332.1_pt1 | contig 10131 bp, 14 predicted proteins | sample 7278151 | NCBI WGS metagenome assembly JAAUXU01 (sample SAMN14350113, study PRJNA611818) | marine sediment metagenome | isolation source: surface marine sediment (1.8m) | place: French Polynesia: Moorea | collected 2018-08 | reverse complement strand
TCTCTCTCTCATTCTCTCTCTCTTTCATTCTCTCTCTCTCATTCTCTCTCCTCCATTCTCTCTCATTCTCTCTCCTCCATTCTCTCTCATGTTCTCTCTCATTCTCTCTCTCTTTCATTCTCTCTCTCATTCTCTCTCTCTCATTCTCTCTCTCTCATTCTCTCTCTCTTTCATTCTCTCTCTCTCATTCTCTCTCCTCCATTCTCTCTCATGTTCTCTCTCTCTCATTCTCTCTCTCTTTCATTCTCTCTCTCATTCTCTCTCTCTTTCATTCTCTCTTTCATTCTCTCTCTCTCATTCTCTCTCTCATTCTCTCTCTCTTTCATTCTCTCTCTCTTTCAACACACACACACACCCCGTACATCGCGCTGGCTCCGACATGAGCTCCACACACGTTGCGTATTAATCCAATTTACGCGATGCCTCCAGAGTGTTTTTTTCTCAAAAGGGAGAAAGATGCACGTGATTAGATTTCGTCTGGTAGATGAGAAAAAGACGATTTGAAGAGAGAGATGGGGGAGAGACGGGGTTTGCTAAAAGTGGCCTCCCTTAATCCCACGGCTTACAAAAAAGGGGTGAGGAAGAGGATGGGATGAAATAAAATTTTCGAATCTGTGAGAAAGACACTTTGAGGTTTTCTCTTACTCCTTTATTCATTCGTAATGAAAGCAAATCTTGTCATACAAGAGCGATTCCACTCGGACACTTCATGTTCAACTATACACAACGTCTGGCTATGAATGCTTTGTCATACCGTAGTCATTTAGCATTGGGAAACAACTTTATGACAGTCAATCTTTAGCGCTCAGGCAAGCCACGAGCAACTCAAGATCTCTTGACTTGACTATGTAGGGGAGGCTGAGCGCATGGAGAAGCTGGAATCTTGGTCAGTGGGAACATTTGAGATTGTCAGTAATGTTGTTAAGCGGGATCAAGGAATCTCCACCAATGATCGGTGTGAGGCAATCAGTTCGTGCCAGAGGAGTAGCTTTGACCCTCCTGGACATGTCCTAAAACTGAATACCTTTCAAAGTGGAGGTGTCATCTTGTATTAAAAGTCGCCAAGGAATTAGGATTAGGTCGGGATTTGAACATTTTATTGCAAATCAATGTTACATCATTCTGAAGGTAACGAAGGGCATTTTATATATACTTTTCAGAACTTCACCTATGTCTAATGGACTTGTTCAGAACTTTGGAGAGTTTGTTTGGCCAAAAAATCATTCTTCTCTTTGAACGTTGTTGTAGCTGTGGTCGTCGTCGTCGTCGTCGCAGCCGTCGTCATTGATGCTGCTGTTGCCGCCGTCGGTTTTGTCATCTGCCTCGTCTACCTGCCATTCATTTCTTTCCATCCGACTTCTTAGTTCTCTTAAGCAATTACTACACCCGTCAACTCAGGTTAAACTCCAGTAAGAGAGCAACATTAAGGTAGAACAGAATGATTCTTACATTTTGTAAAACTAACCTATGATACCTTTAGAGTGACGCTCTGTCTAACACTGGTTTACTATGAAAAGTTTCAAACGCCACCAATTGCTGAATCGCAGCAAATATTGAAAAAAAAAGCCTCACCAAGTTTTAACGGAGTTTTGTGCAATACTTGCGACTGATAGAACTAATATTTTGGGCCTTAGTCTCCGGTTCGTCCCGAATGAAAGGGGGTGGACCTGCTGAAGTTGGTTGCTCACCCCTTGCTCGCCTGTTTCAGATCGCAGCTTCCTCGCCTGCAATGCTCTGGCGGAGAGAAACACCATCTTCTGCTCGGAGGGCTTCGTCAACATGTTCGGCTACTCCAAGGCCGAGGTGCTGGCCAAGAACAAGGGCTGCAACCTGGAGTTCCTTCAGGTACGAGCTCGTCTACTCCTAACTCGGCGTCGTCCACCTCATTGAAGACAGCTTCAGTGCGTAGTTTTACCCATCCTAGACATTGGGCAAAAAAAGGCCCAGAGGCTCGTCTCTGCCCCCTTTTCTTAGGGGGAGGCACGGAGAGAGGGAGGGAAAAGGTTAGAAGCAAACTTTTCTCTGTACCCTAGCCAAACATTGCCAATTGCCAACTTGAGCACAGCAGAGATGTACTTAACATACTTTAGGAGGTATCTCTTTTTTTCTCTTTCCCTCAGTTCCTCGCTGACACTGGCTTTTTTGGGCTTAGGTCTCGCCCAAGGTGTGATTACGGTAATGTTGCTTCCCAAGCATTGGCTTTGCCCCAAAATTTTGGCAGGTGTAAGTGCGCCCTGGGCTTTTCATAGTTGTACTTGGGGTTGCCAAGTCCACCATCAGGTCTTCTTTTCTAGCCTTTGGATCGTTTTCCACGTGCAAGAAATACTCTGGGTCGTTTTTCACGCACTCAAGAAATACTCGAGGGGGAAAAAGTGGCTCATTGTCATTACATGTACTGAAGTCAAGTTCACGTTAGTCGGGCCTCTTTTTTAGGCTTCACTGAATCACTACATTTGTTATGCAATGTTGGGCTTGGTTAACAAGGGAGGGTCAGACAGAGACGGAAAAAGTCTTGAATAAACATCTCTCTGTGTCTGGAGAAAAAAAAGGGGTCCAATGGTACAAAAGCATCCGGTGCTCATCCGGAGAGGTCAAAAAGGACGATGTTGTCCGAGCAAAGTTTCCCTATGTTTTTTTTTTTTTAAATTTTAAGAGTTGTTTTTCTGTTATCTCTTTCGTTCTGCTGATCAAAGAAGTGTTTCAAACATTTTTCTATACGATCAAGCAGTGATCAGTTCCGATAACTCTCCTCCTTCTCCTTTTTCTTCTTCTTCTCCTCCTCCTCCCCCTTGCTCTCTTTCTTCTCCTGCTGCTTCTTTTACTTCCTTTACATCCTCGTCTCCTTCTACTTCTTTTTCGTCGTCTTTCTGCTCTTCCTCCTTCCTCTTCTCCCACTTCACGAGGAACATTTCAAACAAGTATTGCTGCATAGTTCTTCTTCTTTAGGGTCCGCTGACTTCGCCACAGGCCGTCACCCTCATCGACGAGGCCATGAAGGGCGAGCAAGAGAAGAGAGTGGACATCCTGTTCTACAGGAAAAACGGTGACTGCCTGGGCAACACTGCCATCCCCATCCCCAAGTTCATGGTGATCAACCAATGGCCCAGCCCCAAGTTCATCGTGATCAACCAATGGCCCGTCTTGATCAAAATCAATGAATTGTTCGTCCTTGCAGTGGTTACGATCAAAATAGCAGCGATTCCTCGCTCTGGAAGTAACAGGCAGAATGATCTCTGATACTTGACGAAAGTTTTTAATCCTGTCTATGCAGCTACCTGGTCTGGGGCCCTCTAATGTGTGAGATTTCATTACTATGCAAAGTCCTACGGATTAATTTGCACGCTCAACTAGCCCATGGGATGTGGCTTCAAAAGAAATACTAAAGACTACCTCGTGCCCCCCCTCCAGTACCTGCCCGTCGGCCTGCCCCTTGCCAAGTTTTCAGACCAACTTTTCCTGCTAAACGGAGGAAACTTTTCTGAATCGAAGTTCGTTTAATACGGAAAGTTGTAAGTAAAAGTTGTACTGTCTGCGTGTGCGCGCGCCTCCCTGTGTGTGTGTATGGGGGTGCGCCTTTGTCCCTCGGGGAGTACTCGATGGACTTCTGCAGCGTGAGTCACTTCCCAACTATCACTGTCTGTAGGCGACTGCTTCCTGTGCCACCTGTCCATCTGCCCCGTCAAGAACCGCACCGGCGACGTCGCCATGATCATCCTCGACTTTGACGATCCCTCCAAACGCATGGCGGAAGAGGCCAAGATAGCGCACGAGAGCAAGTGTGAGTGAAACTTGACGTGTTCATGAACCTAAGCGTAAAATGAACCAGGTGGTGACTTTCTAGTCGGTCGCGCCCGGGCTTCTTTCCGGCAGAGTTTTCGCCTCAAGCCCAGGCAGCGGCGGAAAGACGGGGACGAGGGCGGAGACCCGGAGAAGGGCGAAGGCGACGATGACGGCGAACATCACGAGCGACAGCGACACCACCGCTTTCGCCGCCAAGCGTGGCAGAAGCGGCGATTGGACACTCCTGAGGAAGAGGTCGGCGCCAGTGAGGTCAGCGGCGGCGGCGGTGAAGGCGAGGGCGAGGGAGAAGCCGAAGGTGAAGGCCAAGGCCAAGGCGCGGTCGAGGCAGCGGCTGTTCTTGAAATGCCGCTTGTTCAACTGCGCCTCGCGGATGAGGTGGCGGATGCTGACCAAGAGGAGACGGCCACGCTGGTGCAGCACGGGGGCGTCAGCGTGGGCAGCGGCGACAAGGACAAGGACAGCGGGTGAGAGCTTCAACTCCAGTCTGGACTTGTATGTACGGATGTTGAGCTAACAAGACAGGCTGACATTGTGCTTGACATCTGTATGGTGTTCATTTCCACATTAGTGCGAGCATGTGTGTGAGTGCAGCAGCTGCTCTGGGTCATCAAGGAGTGACTTCATCGTGGCCTCCTCGGAATGAAGTTTGTCACCCGGTTCTGCACGAACCGGAAGTTCGGGTTTCTACACATGTCTTTGACGGTGGTGTCGCACTTCAGCCTGGCCAGAGATGAGGCCAGTGAATACGGTGCAGCCCGCCTAAGCAGGAGTTTGGTTACAATGGCACAAGTTGTTCACAACGTTTGATAACTCGTACATGATAGGTGGGAGACATTCGATTGAAGGTCAGCATGGAGAAATTTCAAACTAGTAATAAACTGTCAAAATTTCATCGGAACAAAATATTGTTGTTAATTCTGCATGAGGACGCCGGGTGTAGTTGCCAAAGCCTCGACTGCTTTCAATTTGACCCCCAAAGTCAACCTTATCGGCTCATCAGAGGCCCTGGGAAGGCCCAGGAGAATGATGGGCCTGCTCCTCTTACCCCAAAGGAGAAGTTTTTCATGGTTGATCTCCTGCATCGATTTGTTTGTGAGTCCCCCTAAGATGAAAACGGCTGGCCTTGCTCAAAGTGAGAACCGTGTGTTCTCACAGGCCAGCAAGGCCAAAAAGCGGGGTAACATTGACTCCTTCTTTGTTGCCAAGTATGGACAAGTTTGTCTTAAGCTAATATGATAAAAACTGTTTTCTATACCCTAAAAACTCCACGAGAATCATGGGAAAAAAGAGGACCCCTGCTTACGCGGAGTGCGCTGTACTGAGGCACTGTATTAAGACAATGACAATGGGACAGTTGAGCTCATGAAAAGAAGTCTGACATAGAAATTAGTAAAGCCCTATAAACCTAAGAACTGCTCTCATGTTAAGAGTGACTGAAACTAAGCGAAGGTGACAAAAAAGACTGATGGGTTTTTTTTACAATCTCTCGATAGCAATTCTATATTAGTAATGTTCTACTCTCTGTCTCTTTCCGTGGCTCTTTGTGTGTGTGTGTGTGTGTGTGTGTGTTTTAATCACTGATGTCATCTTTGACCTCGGTATTCGCTAGTCTGATGATCTAATCTCGGGCTGGGCTGACGTTGGGCACCATCGGTTTCTACATCCCAAACCTGGTTTTTCTTCCTTGAACCCTGTTTTTTTTCTTCATAACTGTGTTCCTGATTGCCAGGTAAACGTTAGGTTAGGCAGGATTAGATTAGGGCTGTTGCAGGACATGGGCACACTTCATAAACTGATCTACGGTCGGTGCCCCTTGTACCGGCATTGGCTACACCGGCATTCACGCTTGCAATTTTTGCTATTCCCAAATGTTTACTTAAAAAAATGTGCCGGATGTAACAGCATTTCTCCGGATTTCTCGGCACCCAAAATTTGCAATGAAAATTTTGCTTCTAAGATTTCCTTCATTCAACGGATTGATCTCCTCTGCCTCTTCTTTCTCTTGATCATTGTCAAGGTCAACCGTTGTCGACCTCCTGAACCATCCCACCATCATCTTGAGAAGCTGCTGCGGCGACACCATCATCCATGTCAAGCTAGTCATGCCATTGCTGACTTATTCTTATCGTTCATTTCGCCCTTCGTTGCTCATCTCCATGCTGTTGTCCGCCACGGTCAGCCAGACCTTGTTCTTTCTCCTGCACTTCTTGATGCTTTCTTCTTTGACATTCTTCCATGTCAGGTCGAGGAGGCAAATGGCAACGAGAGGAGTGACTTTTTTTGCCAAGGCCGAGCCTGTGAGTGTCGAGTCACCATTTCCAAACTCTTGGAGGCTCCTCTGGCACATTGGCCTCCTGCAGCGAGTCTTGAAGGAGTTAATGATGTTAATGACCGTAGCAGTTGTAGGATGCGAGTGCATTGAGGGAGCAGAAAGTCGACTCTTAACTTTGACAGAGGAGGAACAGATTTGCCGTTGTCACCGAGGAGAAGACTTCTTTCTTGCCCTCACCTCAGACCTTCAACCACTTTTCAAACGTTGCGGCGCTCATCCAGGAGGACGCGTTGGTGTCGTGGGACACGGGCAACTTCTTCCCGTGAAAACAACGAGTTTCTTGCCTAATGATAAAGGCTCTTCTCACCTGCAAAGGACCAAACAGATGAGTTCCTGACCACACGCAAATGCCAAAATATGCACAACACGCATAGGTCACAAAACCTTAGCCTCCAGGGAGACTGAACGAAATTGTGATGCGTTCCTTGAATAGCAGAGACCCAATTGGTGGCAGTTGCACCCCTGCTGGACCATTCAATTTGCCGCAAAAGGTCTCACAGCAGCTCTCTCAATTATTGACGCTGTGGACATCAAAAAAGCAGGATTTCAGCAAGTTGTGACCACTTTAGTTTGGCAGCAGAACTACGAATGTCAAGTCCAAGTCATGGCCCTCGGTGAGGATGCCAGGACACTCAGTAAGTGACTCGATTGGTGCCAGAAGCATAACCTACTTTATGAAGCTGAAAGACAGTGCAAATTCAAGGCTTCTAATATAACATGACAATGGATCTTCTTTCTTGTTCGATGTGCTCAGTGATGTTGGCAGGCATGTTTAATGTCAATCCAGCGTCAAAAAAGCTTTCACTCAGCTTGGCTTTGGGTCCTGTCACTCTGTCATTGCGGCAGTTCTCAACAAAACCCTACTACTGAGTTGTGTGTACAAGTCACCTCTCCGGGTTAGCAGGGATTCAGGTCAGGGAGCAACTTCAACTTTGTTCGATCAAATTATGAATTGGGCACTTCAAAGCGTACTGCATATATCCCTAAAGCTTAAAAATGGACTGGGAACATCATAAGTCCATAGGATAAAAGTCTGCCAAAAGGTTCCTGAATGAGTTGACAATTGCATTACTGCAGAAAGATGAGTTCATGGAGATTTAGTCATATTTCATCGTTGAAACCTGGTTGGTTGTGTTGTCCATCAGATCTCCTACACTTTCATCTGAGTTATGCTGGCATCTACACGGAGGCTTTTGCAATCGATCACTTGAGAACAGCAAGAATATTTGGCGTACAGCGCTAGACGGCGCCCGATTTTTGAAAAGTTGATTTATAAAAGTTCAAAGGTACCACAAAATAAAGTTTTTCTTGCAAGAAAAAGAACCTTAATCAATTCGGCCCCCGGGCTCTAATTTAGCTTCGACAACGGTATCTTGCTGCAGTGATTGATTATAACATGATCAACGCAACGTAGGACAAGTCCTTATTGATCTAGAGAGCGTGTTAAAAGGGTCACAATCTACACGAGCCTCAAACGCGATTTTAATGCTTCAACGGACATCAGTGTTATCATATGTTCCATTCGTTGTCAATAGGCACAACAAGCACACACGTGTAGGAGAAGCTCAATATTGTAAGGATCCGACTCAAAGTTGGCAACTCTGGGCACCACCCGGGTCCGGAGCTTCGAACACCGGGTCCGGAGCTTCGAACACCCGGTGCGGTGCTCTAAAGACCGGGTCGAGCTCGGGTTTTAGCCACCAAACACAAGTTGACAGTGCAGGAACCTCACATTTTCTGGACTCGTTCTGCTCTCGGCCAGAAAGCCAAAGTGAAGGAAAAAGCGAAGTTGAGCTGTGATTTCATTCGGGGATAAGTTGGTAAAGTTGGACGTTGTTGGTGTCAGCAATGCCTTCGAGCACCATAACTCCCAAAAAGGAGTGGCGAAACAAATGGGACAAGAAGTAATTTGTTCCTAACTACTTCTACTTTAGGTACGAAGTAGTGCGAAAAGTTGAGCTTTCTACCCCATTTTTTCTGGATCTTCCCATCTGATTGTTTGTTTGCGTTGAATCGAACCTTTCATCGTGAGCACTTGTTTATATAACTATTAACACAACTTTTCTGATGTTAGCAACGGCCTTTTTTGTTCTTCTTGTCCTCCTCCCCCTTTTTCTTCTTTCTGTCTCGCCCAATTTGTCGTCGGATAAGCCCTTGGTCAATTTTTCCGCCCCACTTTCCCCCCTCCCCCTTTGCTCAAGCTTCTAGCAGAAGTCATCTGGAGACTCAAATCTATCTATCCCTTGCCCCAAAAAGGAAGTTACAGTGCCCAAACTGCCCATGTTTAGCTAAGTCTAAATAGGAGTGTTCGACTTGTTGTTGACGAGTGCACAAGTGCTGTTATCAATCTGAGCCCTACACAGTCAGCGGAAGCTCTTGGGAGTTCTTTTTCTTTTCTCCCCCCCCCCCTTTTTTTTTTTAAAAAAAAAAATGGGTTTCACGCAGTGTCAATCTCAATTGCGGGAACCACAGAGAGATAGGAACACTTTTTCTTTGATGGGTGGACGAATTTGGAGAGAAACTTTCTTCTTGGATTCCTTGAAAGACTGCTACAAAGTTGGGTTCACAATGGAAGAACGTCCCGGCAAATATTTGGACGTGTCATCAGTTAGATATCAAGCGAATCTGTGCTGCAAGTTGTTCAACACGGTCTTTTTTTTGTGTGTGTGGTCCAGGCTGACTCTGGCGGCCAACGTGTCGCCGGACATCACCTCCATCAAGACCGACCTCGGCGAGTGGATGAGGTTGGGCGACAAAGACGATCACGGCGAACGTGGAGACGACGACGGAGATGCCAGGCCAGGGCGACGCAGGAAGGATTCACTCGGGGCAGGCAGGAGGAGAACGCGCAGTTTGGAAGGCAAGATTGGGCTGCTCTGCCATCCGAGGCATCAGCAGCAGAGGGCGGTAAGAAATGAGCGAATAAACAAAACTAATATTATACACAAACAGTGCGTTCAAGAGTCTCCTGCGCGTTTTCATCGCCATCAGCGCACCAACCTGAATGTGTTGGAGAATCAAGGCGGCAAAATTACCGGGCAAAATGTCGATTTTTGAAGAGAAAAACAGCAACTTTTTAAAAAAAGTTCTTCAGTCGAAGGCAAGTAGCGACTGTTGGGCAATATGATGGCAGCAAGATAATTGCTAATGGACATGAGTCAATGATTTGTTGATTTCCAATGAATCGTTGATCAGATTTCAGTCTATGAATATGGATGGATCAGCAGAAATGGGGGTCATTTCTGCTGATCCATCCATATTCCTGCAGTCCACGTGTTTTTGCAGTCATCAGTGGGCACCACGGGGTTGTCGGTGGCCGCCTCCTCCTTTGGCAGACACCTCTTGTCGGGCTTCCCTGTACAAACCAGCGTTTTTGCTCTTTTACAACAAATCAACATCTATTGTGTGCTGCCTTAAAAAGTATTATGCCACTGATTCTGCTGGCCGAACCGTCTGTAGGCTATTGAAACAACCAGGAGACTCTTGAACGCACTGTACGTACAGGGTGGAGCAAGATCTGCGCGAACCCCTTTGCTCAATGGTTGGGCCTGCATCGCTGCCAAAGAGTTGAGGGATGGCGCAATAACTGATTTCAATCGAGGTTTCGCTTGTCCCACTTCTTCCCCCCGTGGCGGATCTTGACGACGTCGTGCTGGTTTACGGGAGGTTTTTTTTTTTTTTTTTCACCCTGCGTCTGCCGCCATATCCATAATCAGCGACCAAGGTAGGGTTTGACTACTCAGACAGACATCTTGGGATGCACCCTGCTCTTCTTGGTGATGTCGACCCCGGCCCGTCCATGCCAGACTCACGTTACTTTGACGTGTTTGCTGTCCGTCGACAACTTGGTGGCGACTGCGTTCCTGCTTGTGGGCCCCGAAGTAGCTCATGGTGCGTCCGGAGCCCTCAGCGCTGTCTCCTGCCCCCGGAGCGTCACCCAACTGGCCCATGGTGCGTCCGGAGCCCTCAGCGCTGTCTCCTGCCCCCGGAGCGTCACC
>JAAUXU010048530.1_pt1 | contig 10132 bp, 13 predicted proteins | sample 7278151 | NCBI WGS metagenome assembly JAAUXU01 (sample SAMN14350113, study PRJNA611818) | marine sediment metagenome | isolation source: surface marine sediment (1.8m) | place: French Polynesia: Moorea | collected 2018-08 | reverse complement strand
GTGCGTGTGCGGAGCCCCTGCGTGACTGCCCAGGCAGTGCATAAAGGCAAGTAATCGAATAGTGAATTGGCGAATCGAATCACTTCCCAGATCCGAGGACTCGCGAATCGAATCGGCCCGACTCGCCTACATCACTAGTCCTTCGAGCAGTAGCAGCAGGGGCGGAGGCGCCGCAAAATGATTACTTCCCCCCCTCCCTCGGCTCGGCCCAAATTAATATGGGGAAAAAGACCGAACGAGGCTTCTCCATCCGAGGCAGGAAATCCGTGTTTTTGTGGCAAAACACGTTTGTGGCGCACGCCACCTCCGTGTCTGGCCGAGACAGCAGAAGCGTCATTGAGGAGTTCGTCGTGAGTCCAGTCGATCTGACGTTGAGCACAGGCTTGACAGTCAGAGAGAGTCTCATTGAGATAAAGGTGATCTCAGCCTTGCCATTTCTTACGGTCGAGGTGGGCACACACAGGAGGACACAGTTGCTTGGGTGGGGTCGGGGTCACTTATTGACCCAGGAGGGGTGAAAAATCATTGCCAATGAAGAAAACGTCGGCGTGGCCACACAGTGAGGGGGAGATCTCCACATCAGGGTTGCCACGATGTCTCTGATTGCTACTCAAGGCACTGTGGATGGCGTGAGTGACAATGAAACCAGCGCAAAGACAAATCACTTTGTCTCCTCTCTCTGAATGGAGTCCCCCCCCCTTCGTAACCCCCCCGATCTCCGTCAACGGCGTTTTGCTCCGCCATTCGCCGTTGAACTGTTTTCTTTTATTCGTTCGTGCGTCATCCATGATCGAAAGCGTCCTTTTTCTCTCTCTCTCTCCCCCTCAACGTCCGTGAGATCGGAGCAAGCGCGGCCTCTCAAGGGTCCGGCTGCGAGAACCTCAACGGAGCCTTCGAGGAATGCGTGCAACCTGAGCCACAAGGGGGGGAAGGAGGAGCTTCACTGACCTGCAGCAGCTGGCGCTGTCGTTGTTACTGCTCATGAGGCTGCTGCTGGTCCTGTCGCCGTCGTGGCTGCTCATGTGGCTGCTGCTGCTGCTGCTGAACGGCGTGATCAAGTTGCAGCTGTTATGTTCTAGAGAGAAGTTTAGCAATTTAGGTTTCTTTCTTGCTTCTGCTCCTCGCACAGCAATTTTATCAACTCGCCTTGGTTTAATCTGGATCTTGGTTAGGGGGATTTCAGACTTTTACTCACTACCTGAGTACGTAGAATATAACACATCTATAGCGTAGCTGTTTACGTGCGCATGTTGATCAGTTGGGGAAAACTTTGTTTTTTCTGGGAAAAAACCACTACTCTCCTTATTTTTTCAATGTTTGCTGCATTTTCAGGTCCAAAATGTATTATTTCCTTTAGGCTTCTTTATTCACCTCGACTCGAGCCTCCGGTTTTATGACTCACACTGTACTCGATCAGCAGCTACGTGTGAAGGAAGCAGCAACATCAAGGTGTTGTCGCCGATTGAGGCCTGATCCCGTCTCGGGGGGCCCGTTTTACTCCGTCGCATTTTTGCCAAACTTTGTTTGCACTTTTGGCGCGAAAATCGCATTCTTTTTTTTTGCAAAGTCTCTTACGTAGCGGAGAGAGAAAGTGCCAGTTTTACCCCCGCGCATTTTCATCGCCCACTTTAAAATTGGCGATTCCGAATTAACTGCAGCCATCAATATTCACGCCGGGGGGGGGGGTCGCGGTGCACCTTACCCCGTCCATCAAGACCTGGTCTTCCCCCCCCCCCTCCAAGAACCCCAGCGCCACCACAAAGAGAATCACGCGCCCACGCATTCCCCCCCCCTCCCTCTCGCCAAAAAAAAAAGATATTTCTCTACATAAATCTTCGTTCCTCGGCCAGAAGCGAGCAGAGAAAGTGCGATACAATCGGCCTTTGTCTGGTCGAGTCCAGTAAGTGATTGTCTGACCGAGGCAAGCGAAAAAAAAAGGGTGAAAGATGCAAAAAAAACTTGTGGAATCGGTGCAAGTCCTAGATTTTGGTAGAAATCTGCACAGAGCTGGAGATGACGGGTAAATAATAAATCCAGGTAAGATCCAGTGAGCCCGCCCAAAGAGGCTTCGTCCCTCTCATCACAGCCGGAGAGAAATATCGTATGTGCCCCCAAAAAGCCCTGATTATTCCAGCAAAGACGCCATCTCTCCCCAAAGAGTTATACATACTCTGCGATCCCCTTTTTGCCTCCTTACTTTCCCGCTGAATTCTTGGTAGAAACCGCGGTAAAGGATAAAGAAAGTTTATCTCGAAATCCCCGGGTTTTAGGAGCAAAGCAATGACTCACACACGCACAACCCTGTGGGGTTTGAGGCAAAGTTTCCTTTCCAATTCGGTTTAGTGCACTCTATAAAAGTTTGCGAGGTGAAATTGGGCCTAAAACCCTTAGCAGCAGCAGCAGCATTGTTAAGGTGTTTCATTTCAAAAATGTAGGCCCCTTTTTTTTTAAAAAAAAATACATTTTTTATTCTTATTCTTCACACACACGTGTAGAAGGAGAAACAGTTACGCAGTTTTTTCCCTCCTCCGCTGCTGCTGGATGCAATAAAGTTTGTGTGCGTGATGTTCGTCTACCTGTGCTTGTGCTGCTTCTCGCAGCCGCCACTCGTGAGTGGATTGAGGCTGAGAGAGAGAGCAGAAAAATTGCATAAGTGTCATTTCCATGCCAAACAAGGATCTACGCACTTATTGCAAACGTTCTACATACGGGGTGACGCAAAAAAGTGCGAATTCATTTATTCGCGACGTGACGACACCGGCAGAGGCGGGACGCCAAATAGGCCCATGTCATCGTCTACTCGACTCGGTAAAAGTGGTGGGGAGAGAGAGAAAATGTGGCTTCTTTATATGAATTTTCAAACGTCATCCGCAGAGAGAAAAAGCTTTGAAGAGGTCGTCCATGGAGCTGGATTCGCAGGCAAGAAAGTCTCTACCTTGGCACATGCGTTGGAATCAGCATGTGTGTTTTACGCGGGAGTTTTAGCTGAAACTTTGTTCTCTCACTTATCTTGGTTACAGACACCATCCAGCTGACTTCAGCTGTCCTCACCTCACTTGACTTAATCCGTTTTGCTCAGCTACAGAACGGATTCAGCTGACTTCAGCTGTCCTCACCTCACTTGACTTCTTGCACGGACACGATTCAGCTGACTTCAGCTGTTCTCATCCCACTTGACTTAGTGTTAAACAGACACGATTCGGCTGACTTCAGCTGTCCTCATCTCGATAGACTTATTCTTATGCAAACACGATTCAGCTGACCTCAAACGGACTTGAAGTTGAGTCAATTGGACCTGACTTTTGACACGAGCACAACACTAATCCTGGCAACTGTCAGGATTCGAAACTCTTTGGCACATTGCCGGGAGACTGCTATTCACTGTTTAGCATACTCTGGCCTTATTGAGTGGTTGGCACATTGAGCAGAATGGCCAATCTGGCGTCGGTTGGAGACCGGTCCGGCCCATTTGGGGGCCTGGCAACGCTGCCACCAAAGCCGGTTCAGTCTGGCCCAGTGAATTCCAGCGAGACATGTTGCACACAAACATTTCAGCTCCACTAAATGAAGAGTTTCAAACTTGACATGTGTGTGTGTGTGTGGAGTGGAAAGCCCCGAGTGCTTATAAGATCTCTTTTCTAACTCTGGAAGCCTGCAAAAGTTCTGGGCCAACTTCTTTTCACCCTCTGCTGGTTACTTCTTTGCATACTACAGTGCTGCTCGAAACTTTTCCTTCTATGAAACGCTTTATTTTGGGCGTCACGAGGCAATATTTATGCGCTGGGATCTCCCATAATTCATTCTCTTTTGCCGCCACCAGAAAACTTCCTGCTGAATGTGTCTCGTCTCAATTTCTCGCTCTCTCTTCCTATATTTTTTTTTCCAGACGAAAAAATGACCGTTTTGCTCTGCAAATATTTGCTTCGACTTCGTTCCAAAGTGACCAGATTCTTTGGTGCCAAAAAACCAAACGCAGAAGGAGGAAAAACGGACCAATCTGCATGTCTCAAGGCCATTTTTCTGCCAAAGCCAAAGGCAGCAAGGCCGATTCCCTTACTCCCCCCGGAAAATTGTGCCAAAGCACCAGATCTGGTCACTGTGCTTAGTAGCTTAATCCAGGCTCAGCCCAACGGCAGCTTTATTCACGTAAAAAAAAATCTCTTTTGACTGAAGGGGAGGGAGGGAAATGAAAAGGGGTTTGTTTAGCTTCAATACTCGCCATCTCCACCACTCCCGCCTCCTTGTGCAAGGCCCAAGTGCTCTATGGCTCGCACTCAGGGAGCGTTTGCACTGTGCAACATTTGTTGGAGAGACACTTTGCCCCTGAGGCTCGGACAGCCAAATGTGCCCAGTGCAGTTGCTCCTTCAGAAAGGACTGCGTGGAAATCGTTCTGGGTGAACAGAGACAGACGGACGGACAGACAGACAGACGGACAGACGGACACGCACCAGCAGTCAGGTTCTTTTCTGCTATCTCTGTCTGGCAGAGCTTCTCTGCCGGAGTCGAGTGTGTCGTCTCCTCTGGTGTTGTACTGAATTACCCAAAAAAGAGATTCTAACTCGAATACGGATTCTCTGACCGCGACCCGGGTTCGTAGGTTGGACTCGAGTCGGTTGGGAAGTGAACTCGACTCGCTTGAGCAAGGAGACAAATTTTTCACTTTATTTCAGCACAATGCAAACAAGTAACATGAAAAACAACCCCACAGACTTCAAAATCATTCGAATGAGTTAAACCTGTCGGTATTTTTTTTGTTTTCAACATCTCTTTAGCCTCAGCGACTCTGATTCATCAACATGACTCATTTTCTGCATCCCCCCCCCTCCCCAAGGAACCGGTATCCCAATGACCCGATACCCTGACTCGAGTCATTCTTGAGTCCAGCACGGCACTAGTCTCCTCCTCGCCAGAGTCGTCTCCATTCCAGACCAAAACCACTTCATCGTTTTCGGCCACATGTGTGACAGACCCAAAATGTGTTGCTGCTGCTGCTGCTCCTCTTTTACCTACCCAAAAAAACGCCCCAAAAAAGTCTAATTTTGGGTGCAGGAGCAAATCTCTTCTTCCTCTCTTTTACCCAGTGATCTCAAGTCCTAAATAGTTGAAAACGACGTTGATGAAAAGCCTTCCGAGGATTCCTTGGGCCTTCTAAATCGCAGTGAGAGGGGGAAAAAAGAAGTGGTTCGTTTCTCTAAAAGCCTTTTCTTGCTCCTGAGCATTATGGGCTCTTTAGTCAACGTATGTAGCAAAATGGGTCCTTTTTTGGGGGGGGGGCAAGACTTACACGATCGATGTGTGTGAGTTTATTTAGTCTGAAAACTTGGGCTTGCCTTCCTCAATGGGAATGACTTGTTAGAACATTTTCCATCTCGTTGTGCACACATTCGGGACAGTGACCGGCCCTGGAGGCCCCATTGAGGCCGCCTCGTACGCTCAAGCTGGGGCTGTAAAAAGAAGAGAGGCCACATAAACTTGTACACATAAAAGAGATGGACCAAGCATAAATGACTGCACTCGATCCATTCTTTCTTGCTTTACCTTTCACTCTCCTTTCGCGTCATGGGGACTTGAGGGTGGGCCTGAGTCCACTGGGCCCATCCGGGGGGGCCCAAGAAAGTGATGACAAACTTTCAGAATGGGCGAAGAAAGGAAGAATGATCAGGAAACTTTGATCGAAATCCACTGAAGCCTGGATGGAGATCCCAAGTACGCATTATCGTAGATCGATCTCCAATCAGACGGAGGAGAAAGAAGAAACTCACTGAGTGATGGCACAGAAGTGCTGAGTAATTTCCTCTGGACTCTCGGGGTTTTTTTCCCGCCACTCTCCGGGTCAGTGGAGTGTTAAAATCGTGCCTTACAAGCGAACTTGCACTTGAAGAGAGGGAGGACGTCAGCAACCATACGTGGCCTGAGCAGCAGCAGCAGCAGCAGCAGCAAGGCCCACCACACTTTTAAGACCCACTTCTTGGAGGCCCATTTCTCTCTGTCTGGCTGGAGGCAAAACTGGAGCACTCAGAACCTGTGCAAATTGACACTACCATTTACTCCCGCCACTGCCGAATGCATGCCCCGGCCTGTGGGCCTGTGGGCCTGCCCGCCCGCCCGCCGGCCGGTCGGTCGGTCGGCCTGTGCGTCTTATGTTGACTGAGTGTCTACGCATGTGCAGTCAATCCGAGGTAAAATAATCTTCTCTCCTGCTGCTCTAACCCTTTCAAGGCCTGCTGCTGATAGATATCTGCCCCGCGGAGTGCGCAGAATTCGCTCAATCAGACATTAGTGACGAAAAGCCAGAGTGACGGTTTGAACGGGGCTTCTGGTGTTTGTCGCATCCTGGCAGCGCGCAGAACAAGGCCAGGTCGTCGTGGGTGCAGCCGGAGCACCTGGAGTTGTCGGGGGTCCCTTGGGTGAGCAGGGATCAATGTCAAGTGGACAATCTGTCCCACTTTTGCCCCCAGCTCACAAGTGCTTCTGTCGCAAGACTTTGCTCTCGACATGACCGTTGGCAACAGGCTGACGGGCAGACCTTTGTCGTTAGAGCAAGACTGTGCAGTGATGCGCGGTCGATATCGCGATATCCGCCACATCGAGCCACCAGATATCGCGAGACTCGGTTCAGACGTTAGATGCACAATTCATTGTGCGATATTTGGTCAAGACGATAATGTGGCTCCTGGGCGATGTTCAGTATTTGGCAGAGTGGACAGTGGACTCCGCCTAGAGTCAAATTGGCTTCAGCCTCTTAATATTTCCAGTTTCCAAGTTTTCACTGCATACGAACATGAAAGATCCATCGGCTGCAGTCATAAATTTCGGTTGCAGTCATAGTTTTAGGTGGTTTTGGAGCCTCCAGCACCAGACGAATGAGGGCGAGTTTTGGACACGCGAGCTTAACTTGGATCATAGCTTTGCTTTAATCCCTAACAAACAATCTTGTTACATCATAACCGTTGGTACTGTATTGACCGAGTTCTAAGCTCTGGTTCGTGGAATGTAGACTTCTCCTCGTCAACGTAAAAAAGCTAGAATTTTAGAAGTAGAGCAAAGGTTTTGATGAGCCCACCAAATCTCTCTCCTCAGGGAAAAGGCCCTCCAGCAACAAATAAAGCGTCCAACCGAAGTATTCGAAGAATTCCCGACAAAAATTCTGTTCGAATAAAAGGTTTCGAACAGTATTTTGGTCCCTATGCCCAGAAAAAGGTCAGGTTGAGCGATATCGTGGCCAATTTAGTGACCTTTCCTCGTCCCAATTCACCTATGGTATATTTTTTTCGGTCCAATTCTTGACTCCAGCATACGATTCTGAAGGTTTACTGAAGCGAGATCGCGAAAGAACTATTCGAATGCGATCCCTAATTGTTCGTACTAAAAAACCTCCCTGAAGTTCCCGAAAATTAGGACGTCTCAGTTCTCATTCCTTGACCAAATACATTGTTCAAGATATGGTCAAAGTTGCCCATGTTGGACATTTCATAAAACTCGAGTATCTTGAGTTAAGGAGTATCAGTTGAGGAGCCTTTGGAAGACTCTTTCGACCACAGCCCAACTTCTGCCAACATTGTTGTTGCTGTTATTGTTTCTTTGCTTTACCTTTTTTTGGCGGGGAAGACACAGGAAGACCCCGTGAGAAAGAAAATGAAGTCTTTGCCCCATGATCACGAGGTTGGAGGTGCTTTTCTACGGCCCATTTGAGGTAACGAACTTGTCTGCATTTTCACGCGTGGCTGCGCGTGCTTGGGCTTCTTGTTCCTTTTTTGTCTTTGCATGGGGGTAGAAGCAAACATCGAATTTCGCACTCACTGAACACGTGGCGAATTAAACGAGAAAAAACACATCTTTAAAAGCCTTTAACTGTGTTAACTTCTTGGCAAGCACAGCGAAAACATTTTTTTGTTCTTTCGGCCGAGTAAAAAGTTTGCTCCTCTCTCTCCTCCTAATGGGCCTGACGTCAGAATGGGCCTTCAAAACAGGCCCGGGCACTTCTTGCATGACTTTTTTTTCTATCGGTCTTTTCCCACGGGAAAAAAAGTGGAGAATACATGCGTGTAAAATTCACTAAGCTGCATCCGACCTTGAAATGACTTATTGCAGTGATTCGTCAAGATTAATAACGAGGAAAAAGAGCCCTTAAAGTGTGGAGAAGAAGAAGCATTTAAACCCTGTCATTATTAGTGGCTCGAAGAGCAACGGATCCTTTTATACATGAAAGAGGCTCGGTATTACACAGAATCTGCTGCTTAAAGAGATGGAGGGGATTAATTTGTTCCTCCTGCCTGTAGCCGTTGCAGTGCAGCAGTGCAGTGCGCCTTCAGTGCAGCTGCAACGCCTTGTAGTGAAATCCGATCCAGAAGAGAGAGTCAAAGCTCTTTGCTTGCTTCTTTCCCCTCTTTTACAGCTTAGAAGTGGAAGAGGGAGTAGAGTAGCTGTGGCTACTCTTTCTTTCTCTCTCTCTCTCTCACTCTCTCTCCATGGCTGAGCATTCAAGGATTAAGCACGTTGGAATTAGAGATGTCTACTTGGCTGCTACTGTGCTACTTCTCACTCCAGACTTTACATCTCTCACACAGCATTCGAGTAATGCAGAGAGCGAGAGAAAAAAGCCACAATTGCCTGGCTTGATGGGATTGGGAACGAGTTTGTGATGGAAAAAAAGGCCTTTTTTCTGACGAATTGAGAAGTTTTTTCTGAGCTGTACAGGGTGGTGCCAAAGACAGTCATAAAGCCTAACAGAGCAAAGTGTGCATGACTTGATTGGGACTTTATTGAGCCGCCAAAAAGGAGTCGTGTTGTGCAGGGCTGCCAAATCTTTGTCATCATAAAAAGCCAAGCTGCGGGCAGGTAGAGGAGTACATCGAGTACTGCGGAGTTCCCCGTCAACTTGTTGAGGAATGGGTTCAGCAGTCAGTCCAAGTTAACGCCCAAACTAACAAACAATATTTCAGTATCAAAGGCCACACTTGAAATCATCCAAAGCCTCCTCCAAACCGTGCAATGTGGACCGAAAATCCAACTACACTCTACAGTTTGATTGTGGATGCGCAAAGATTAGCAGTTTGGTTGGTATAAGTTGAGCCTGAAATCAAGTCAAACACTCCAAGGTCCCCAAGCCAGACGTCTCATATTTGGCTCCCCCTCCTGGCAACCCTGGCGCTCAGGACTGTCTTTAAAAAGGACTCCTGTACTCACGCTGTGGTTGGCAGTGGAATCGCCTGGAGCTTTTGCTTTTCAGCGCTGCCATCGTGCCCCAAGCTGGGCCTGAACATTTCCTGTGTAGCTATTGACTTTTAGTGACCTCTGAATATATAGAAGCTTCTTCTTCTCCTCCTTCTTTTTTATGGGCAACAACATCATGCAACAAAGAAGACGAGACAAATAAATATTTGCTCTCGCCTTCTGCAATCGGGAACCGATTCCTGCAGAGGCTGTGTTGACTCTTGTAGCACAATGTTTCCCCTCCTTTTGAGTGACCGGAATTTCTTCAGCAATTCTCAACCCAATTCTCTCAATCTCTGCAAAGGAGACCCATTCAATCCACTTTGGGCCACGCCAGGTCTCAAAGGAGGGTCTCTTTATTCTGCTGACATTAATGTTCTCCTTTTTCCATGCATTAATGTTCCCTTCTTGCCACTTGTGCTCCCAATCTCTCTCACTCACGGGCCCAGAGAAATTGGGCAGACCCATTTTTTGGGGCGGAGGAGAGGCTTTTTCTCCACCTGGAGAGTGAGAGCCACAGTTCTCTGCAAGATTCCTGGATATGGACAGATCTATGGGCATCTGGACTTGCCGGACTGAGTGGGCACGACCACCTTGCTGTGTCACAGCCTTTTCAGCTGCTCATTCTCAAGAGATGCCTTGAGAGCTGTCTGTGAATAGTGAGCAGAACGAGGAGACTCTCCTTGCAAAGCTATGAGATGGCAAGAGCCACTTGGCAGAAATTTCAGGAGCTTCACATTGCTTCCTTTTCTCTCTCTCTCTCTCTCTCTCTGAAGTGATGTCAGTCATGAACTACAGGGTCTGGCCCAAGTTTGGCAGCATTGACATCTAGTGACCGATCTAATTGATATATATTCCAACAAACTTTTAAGTTCTGATAGTACAGACACAATGGTGAGACTTAAGTTCAATGCGTCC
>JAAUXU010033841.1_pt1 | contig 10132 bp, 8 predicted proteins | sample 7278151 | NCBI WGS metagenome assembly JAAUXU01 (sample SAMN14350113, study PRJNA611818) | marine sediment metagenome | isolation source: surface marine sediment (1.8m) | place: French Polynesia: Moorea | collected 2018-08 | reverse complement strand
CGGGAGGTGCGCACGGGATCCTTGCGGTCGATGGCGATGGCCGGGGGAATGCCGGTGATCTTGTCCACCCGCGGCCGGTCCATGCGGTCCATGAACTGGCGGGCGTAAGGCGAAAAGGTTTCCACGTAGCGGCGCTGGCCCTCCGCGTAGAGGGTGTCGAGGGCCAGGGAAGACTTGCCCGAACCGCTCACCCCGGTGACCACGGTAAAGCGTTGCAGGGGGATCTCGAGGTCGAGGTTTTTGAGGTTGTGCTGGCGGGCGCCTTTGATCTTGATAACGGAATCGTTCATCTTTACCTTTGAGACGGAAGCGTAAGCGGCCCGATATCGGCGTTACGCGAAGCCCTCGTCATTGCGGCGTACATAACGCCTCATTCCTGCGGGCTTTAGCGGCCGCATCTCGAACCGCTTACGCTTCCGCCTGAAACTTCGGTTTTCTGCTTATGCCAATTTGGTTATCATTATTCCACGGCCAATGATGGCCGAAGTCAATGGTAACCATTGGCGGGTGAAATGAAACCTTCTTTGCCTTGTTGAATAGGGAGGCGACTGGTAGCGCATGGCACCGCTGCGAGAACCTGCCATTGACGCGAACGCCAACGGCAATGCCTGCCTGTCCTGCGGGACCCGGGAGGGCATGGGCCGGCGGCGTTACTGTTCCGTGGCCTGCCGGCAGCGCCTGCGCTACAAGCTTCACGTGCGCACCGGCCTCCTGAGAGCCCTCAACACGCGCTACGCCACGTTTTATTTTGACGAGCGCGTCATCGTGCTCGACATCCTGCCCTATGGGGTGCGGGAGATCTACAGCTACCTCTTTGCCCGCCGACCGGGGGCCACCCCGGCCGACGATTTCAGCCGCATGGCCAACGTGCTCGGCAATGCCTGGTGGGACGAGCGTCGCCGCACCAACAAGAAATACCTGGCCTCCCGCTTTCTGCTGAACCAGGCGCGCCAGGGGGCCACCCCGGTCCGGGAGGTCGTGCCCGAGGAGCGCTGCCGGCCGTCCATCAAAAGCCAGAGCCTGGCCCATCTCAAGATCGCGCCCGAAACCCTGAATTCTACCCACCTGGATCGGATCGTAAAAAAAGCCTACCGGGAGCAGGCCAAGCACCACCACCCCGACCTGGGCGGCAGCGCCCGGGCCTTCCGCCGCATTCATGATGCCTACGAGGCGCTCATGGCCTGGGCCGAGAACCCGTCCTTCTACCGTCGCCGGGGTTTCCCGGACAAGTGGTTTTATGATGGGATGACCAATCGTTGGGTCCAACCGATTCCGGCGCCGAGAGGGCGAGATTGAACCCCATGCGGCGTTCTCGCCCGCGTGGGCGTCCTCGGCGTAGCGACCTACGCCTGCGGGGCCACGACGGGCTGCGGCCTGGCCTGGGGCCCAATCTCGCCCTCCGGCGCCGGAATCCCGTATACCCAAAATAGGGGGTTGTCGTTTGGATATCCCATGCGGCGTTCCCGCGTTATCGCCGTCCGCGACGGAGCTCAAATTACGTCTGGGGGGCGGAAGCACGGTGCCATTGGCTGGCATGCAATCCGACCGCTTCTGAACGGGGATCAATGTTTTTTGTTTGCTTGTTGCCCTGATCGATGGAAAAGATCCCGCCAAGACCGATCGTGTGATAAGATGCAGGCATGGAAGGCTTTACGGGTGACCATTTCGGAAGCGGGTGCCTGGACGGGGGGGAAAGGACGGTCGACGTGATCCCCTGGGCCTCGGTGGCGGACTGGCGCGAGGGCCAGCTGAGTCTCTCGCGGACGATCGCCGCCTCGCGGTCGGAGCTGGGCGCCGCCACGGCCCTGGCGGGACGCATCCTGCATCGCTATGACCTGGCCGGCGACCTGTTCGACGAACTGGCTGCAGTCACCTGCGAAACCTGCCCGCGCCCCTGTTGCCTGGACGCCAAGGTGTGGCTGGACTTCAAGGACCTGCTCTTCATCCACCTGAGCGGCCAGGGGCCACCCCCCGGCCAGCTGCGGGAGGGCTGGTGGGGTCGCTGCCGTTTCCTGACCTCCAGGGGCTGTGCGTTGCCGCGGGCCGTGCGGCCCTGGGTCTGCACCTGGTATATCTGCGCGGACCAGCGCCGGGCGATCGCAAACGGCCTGCCGGGGGCCCCCGTAAGGCTGGCCCGCTGGTGGTCGGAGATCACCGCCTGGCGCGAGCGGATGGAACGCGCCTTCATCCGCGCCGTTCATTGTCCACCGGGACCGGGTCGCGCCACCTGACCCTGGAATACGGGGGCATGGCCGGCCCGATGCTCCGTCGCGTCGGTGGAGGCTGCGCGGCCCCTGACCCTGCCGTTCAACCTGATCGCCTTTGATCGGGGTCGATATCGCTTTCGCTATCGGGATTCAAACACTAAGGCTGACGCATTTCGATACCGATCCCGATGGCGACGCCGAAGCCGATTCAAACGCCTTGCATCGCGAGCATCTGCCTCGGCAGCGGTCACATCGAGATGGAGCCCTTGCGAAAGTCTGTCTTGCCGATGATCACGTTGATCAGCACCGGGCGGCCGGCGGCGGCGGTATCGCGGGCCGCAGCCAGCACGTCGGCGATGTCTTCCGGGCGGTCGAGCCTGAAGCCCCGGGCCCCGAAGCCCTCCACGACCTTGTGGTAGTCGGTGGGGGCCAGCACGGTGGCCACGTCGTCTTCGAGGTAGGCCACCTGATCGCGGGCGATCTGGGTCCAGCCGGCATCGTTGCCCACCACGGCGATCACCGGCAGCCCATGGCGCACGAAACTGTCGAACTCCACCAGGCTGTAGCCGGCCGATCCGTCCCCGTAGAGCAGCCAGACCTCGTCGTCCGGTCGGCACAGTTTGGCCCCGGCGGCAAAACCCGCCCCCACGCCCAGGGTGCCGAAAACACCGGGGTCCAGCCAGCTCAATGGTGACCGGGGGCGCAGCGTGTAGGCGGCCGTGGCCACGAAATCCCCGCCGTCGGCCACGAGGACGGCGCGCTCGTCTAGAAACCGATCCAGCATTCGCAGGAAATGCAGCGGATTGATGCCGTCGGAGACCCCACCGGACTGGGTTCGGATTTCCGCCTCGCGGGCGTCTTCGCGCGTCCGCAGGGTGTCGATCCAGGACTGGCGCTCCGGCATTGGCGTCGCGATGCGCGCGGCCAGCTCGATCATAAAGCGGCCCGGGTCCGCACGCACCGCAATCTGCGGGACCCGGTTGAGCTTGAGGTCCCGGCGGCTGCGGTTGACGCCGATCAAATTCACCTGTTTGGGAATGGCGCGGCCGTAGTCCAGGCGAAAATCGCAGGGCATGCCGGCCACAAGGACGGTGTCCGCCGCACGCAGGGCCTTTTTACGGTGATGGCGCATCTGCAGGGGGTGGTCGACGCCCATCAGGCCCCGGGCCATGCCGGTCAGGTAAACCGGTGCACCGATCCGATCGAGGCTGGCCACGAGTTCCGGCAGACTCGCGGGATCCAGCACGGCCTGGCTGCCCAGGATCAGGACCGGGCGTCGGCTCAAGTTCAGTTGCTCGGCGGCCGCCCGGACCTTGTCCTCTTCGACCTTGGCGTTCTCCGGCGCCCAGGGATGCACGGGCATTTCATCGAAGCTGCAGGCGAACATCCGGTCCACGTGTCGGCTGAGGTAGAACTGCAGCATGCGCTGGCGGAAACCGCCGGTCTCGGTCTGGCCCGAGCGGCTGCCGTACCAGTCCCGCACCAGCGATTCCGGATAGAGCAAATCGATGGGGCACTCCACGAAGACCGGCCCGGGTACGCCGGTGGTGGCAGCCTCGAAAGCCTCGGCCAGCACCTCGGGGATGTCGCAGTTGCGTTTGATGCTGAACGCCTGCTTGACGACCGAGCCCAAAAGCTCCAGCTGTTCGATATCCTGGAGGGAACCACGACCCTTGAGAACGGTGGCGGCGGCCCCGCCGAATACCACTACGGGCGACTGGGCCAGGGCCGCGTTTTTTAGGGCGGTGACCGTGTTGGTCACGCCCGGCCCGGCCGTCACCGCGGCCACGCCGGGCATGCCCGTCATCCGGGCCACGGCGTCGGCGGCGAAAACGGCATCGGCCTCATGGCGCATGTCGATCACGCGCAGGCCGCGGTGGCGTGCGGCCGTCAAGATGGGTGATATGTGACCGCCGCAGAGGGTGAATACAAAGGGAATCCGGCGTTCTTCCAGAAAACGGGCAATGACATCGCCGCCGTGGGGTTCCATGGGATGCGCCTCCATGCGTTCAGATTCATGCGAAAAAACAAACGGTCCGGGTGGTTCCGCCCGCCCCGGCTTCGGTGGCGGGCAACGCGCGCGAGCCTGCCGCGCGGCCTTTAACCGGCGCGCTCAGCTTTCGACACGGACGATTTCCGAGGCCGACACCAGGGTCACCCGCTTTTTGAGCGTCGGCAGGAATTCCTGGAAGACGTCGACCGTCACGGGATAGGGGTGTCCGATGGCCACGGCCTGACCGTGTTTGTCCGCCTCGTGCATGAGCGCCTTGAACTGTTTGCGGACAAAGCCGGCCTCCTGGAAATGGTCGAGGAAGATATCACGCTCGGCAAACGGCACCTGGAACATGCTAGCCGAAGGCCGACATACGGTGGCCACGGTGGAGCGGCTGTCGACGAAGAAGAGCTGGCGCTCCTTCAACACCGAGAAAACCTGGTACATGCGCGTGGATTCGGCGGTCAACCGGGATCCCATATGGTTGTTGACGCCCTTGACACCGGGCAGGGCATCGAGGTTGCGGTTGAGCTGGTCAATCAGATCGTCCGGCGACATGGAGGCCAGCAGGGCACCCGGGCCGGGGTCCACCTGGGGATATTCCTCCGGCTCCATCGGCTGGTGCAGCATGATTTCACGGCCCCGGGCGCGAATGGCCTTGACCGAACTTTGAAAAAACGGACTCTGAGGCAGGACCGCAAACGTCAGGGGGATATCGAAGGCCAACAGCTTGCGCAGCAGCTGCCGGTCGTAGCCGATGTCGTCGATGATGATGGCCACCCGCGGCCGGCCGCCCTTGGGCACCGGTACGGGGGGCGGTTTGGGCGTCTGGCGGGCGATCTCCTGCCGGGGGAACACTTCATAGACCGGTTTGGCGGGTTTGGCCTTTGGCGGTTTGGGCATGGTGCGCGCCACCCGGGGCGCTTTGGGTTTGGCCGCCGGTGCCTGCAGTCTGGCGACCGGTGCCGGGGAGGGCGCCGGCGGCGGGGCATAGTGCCACAGCAGCGCCCCAGCGCCGCAGACAATGCCCACCAGGAGCGCGAACCCGATGGTGATTTTGATCAGGTTCTGGCGTGCCGGCGGCTTTTTCACTGTTTTCCGCCGCCGTTTGGTTGGCGCCGGTTTTTTTTTGCGTCGCGTGCTCATGGGACCAACCTCGGGTGCTGCGGTCGCCGGCAGACGGCCGCAGCACCAAGGCGGGGGTTGTCGGCGCGGGCGGGGCCGCTAATTGCTGAGGCCGCTGAACAGGTTGTAGGAAACCAGAATATCCAGGGCGCGCATGATCTGATTGTCGCGCTTGAGATTCTCCATTTCAAGCGGATTGACGCGGAATTCGACGTCTCCGATCCCGGACTGCTCCTTATCCTTCTGTTTTTTCTTCTTGGCGTCGTCGCCGGCGGCATCCAGATGATTTTGGAGGTCTTTCTCCTTGAGAAAACCGTCGTCGCCGTTTTCGTCATCCGGCTCTTCCAGCGGTTTGTAGGGTACGATGATATCCGGCTCGATGCCCTTGGCCTGGATCGAACGGCCATTGGGCGTGTAGTAGCGGGCGATGGTCAGTTTCAGACCGTAGCCGTCCCGCAGGGATTCGACGGTTTGGACCGAGCCCTTGCCGAAAGACGTGGTGCCCAGGATCAGGGCCCGTTTGTGGTCCTGGAGCGCCCCGGCCACGATTTCGGATGCGCTGGCGCTGCCGCCGTTGATCAGGACCACGATAGGATAGCTCCTTTCGACCTTGTCGGGTGACGCGTTGAACACCCGGGTGTTGGCGGGATTGCGGCCCTTGATCGAGAGGATCGCGCCCTCGTCGATAAAGATGTCCGAGACCTCGAGGGATTCCTCCAGAAGGCCGCCGCCGTTGTTGCGCAAGTCCAGCACCAAACCCTTCAGGGGACCGTTTTCGGACTCGATCTTTTCGAGCGCTTCCATAAAATCCTCGGTGGTGTTGCCGGTGAAATTGGTGATCCAGATATAGCCGAACCCCGGTTTGAGCACGTGGGCCTTGATGCTTTTGACCGGAATGACATCGCGGATCAGATCGAACTCGAGCGGTTCCTGCTCCCCCTGACGAATGACGGTCACCTTGACCGGTGAGCCTTTGGGGCCGCGCATCAGCTTGACGGCCTGGCGCAGGTCGTTGACCCGCTTGTCGTCCACCATCACGATGCGGTCCTGGGCCTGGATGCCCGCTTTGGATGCCGGCGTGCCCTGGATCGGTGAGATCACCGTCACGAAGCCGTTGCGCAGAGTGATGTGGATGCCGATCCCCGTGAAATTGCCTTTGGTGTCGATCCGCAGGTCCTCGTAGGCTTCCGGCGCCAGCAGGGAGGAGTGCGGATCCAGGCTGTGGACCATGCCCTGAATGGCTTTCTGAATGATTTCGCTGGTGTCGACCTCATCCACGTATTTCTGGGTGACGATCTCGAGCACATCGGTAAACAGCTTGAGACCTTTGTAGGTTTCATCATTTCCGGCGGCACCCAGTACCGCGCTGCCGGCCGTCCAGACGATGGCCGCCAGGGCCAGGATGACCCAGATCTTGGTCCCGCCCTTTGTTTTGGTTCTGATTCGTTTCTCCTTTTGATCCTGCTTTTTTTTCCTGCCAGCCTTTTAATTCTGATGGTTTCGCAAAATATTCGAGACTCGCCCGGGAGGTGCGCCGGACGCTTGCGGCGCACGTTCCAAGGCGTCGATCGACCATTTTACGAAACGATCTGAATCACGGTGGCATTGTGGGTGCGTCACTCCTCGATCAGCCACATCTGGGGGTCTTCGGGTTTGCCGCGATGCCGGACCTCGAAATAGAGGCCCGGGCCGGAAAGGGCCCCGGATTCGCCCACTGTGGCGATGACCTCGCCGCTTTTGACCGCCTCGCCCCTCAGTTTGAACATCTCTTCCAGGTGGGCGTACAGCGTGCAGTAGCTGTGGCCATGATCGATGATCATCATGTTGCCGTAGCCCTTGAACCAGTTCGCATAGAGAATGCGCCCTCCCGAGACGGAGTGGATGGGCTCGCCCCGGTCGGACCGGATATCGACACCGCTGCGGTAATTGGTCACATTGTAGCGCGTATTTTTAAAAGGCCCAAAAAAATTAATAATTTTACCTTGAACCGGTGGCTTTAGCAACCCCTTGAGTCGGCCGAACGAACCCGGCGGGGCCTTGGCGCGGGCCGCGTCGACCACGCTGCTGCGGCTTAAACTCTCGATGGTGCGGTCGAGGTCGCGGGCGGAGGCCTGCAGGGAAGCCAGGGCCGCCGCTTTCAGGGTTTGCATATGGCGGGTGTCCTGCAGCAGGAGTGCCCGCTGGACCTTCTCATGATGCAGGCGGTCGAGGTTTTTGCGCCTGGCCTGCTCGAGCCGGCGCTGTTCGTCGCGGTGGGCTTCCAACTCGTGGCGCAGGTCGTTCCAGCGGTCGAGGTCGGCCGCCAGTTGCCGGCGCTGGTGGTCGTCGGCTTCCAAAATGAACTCCAGCGCATGGCGACGCTGCACCATGGCGTTGACCGAACCGGCCGAGGCCATCAGGTTGGCCGCTCCCAGCCGGTTAAGTTTGTAGAGGGCCACCAGGCGGCGGGAAACATCTGCGCTGTTGCGGTCGATGCGATCTTCCAGCCGGCGGCTTTCTTCGAGGGCCCGGGCGATCCTGCGGTCCAGCATCGCCAGTTTCTTCTTGAGGTTGGCCGCCTGGCGGCGGTTGCGATCGATGGCCCGGGCCAGGTCCTCGAGACGCGTCATGAGCTTTTTTTCCTGGCCGGCCATTTCGGCCAGATGCCGGCGGTGTTCCCTCAGGGCCTGATTGACGGCCTGTTTTTCGGACTTGGTCCGGTCGAGAGCCAGCGTCGTGTCGATGTAGCGGGGATGATTGCGAACGTAGCCGACGATGTCGTCGAAATCGACTTTGAGCCATTTGTCGGAGGATTCCAGCACGATCATACGGTCGCCTCGCTGCAGCCTACGCAGCGGCTGACCGTCCACGGAAGGTCGGGAGCGCAGGTTGAGCCGCTCCACCCGTACGACGGCTTCCCGCTCGGCGGCCCCGGCCGCCGAGGGGCTGCCCAGCAGAACGAGAACGCCGAGCAGCGTGGCCGTCAGACTTTTAGATACTGCTTGAGCGAAAGGTGACATCCCAACCAACCGACGAGGGTGCTGGCGGCAACGATGGCTGCGAGCAGACTGGGCGACAGAAACTGCAGGGTCACGAGCCCGGTGACGCTAACCGCCTGGATTTTTGACTGAATCAACATAAACATTATCAGGAGGGCCACAAGGCCACTGATTCCCCCCAGGGCCCCCTGGATCATGCTCTGAAAATAGAAGGGGGCCAAAATAAAGCGTTCGGTGGCACCCACCAGGCGCATGATCTCGACCTCCTGGCGGCGGGAGTAAAGGATCAGCCGTACCGTGTTGCCGACGATGAAGACCGAAGCAATGAAAAAGAGCCCCCCCATGGCGTAGCTCGTCAGCCGGAAGAGGTTGAAGAGGGTGACAAACCGCTCCACCCAGCGCTGTCCGTACTCCACGTCGGCCACCCCGGCGAGCGCCTCCAGTTTCCCGGCCACGTCTTCGGCTTTCTCCCAGGTGCGCGCGGTGGGGATCATCTGGACCTCAAAGGCATCCGGGAGCGGGTTGCGCTCCAAACCGTCCAGGATGGAGGACTGCCGCCGCATCTGGGCGCGAAGCCGATCGAGGGCGGTCTCCTTGGAGATGAACTCGGCCGCCTGCACGCCGTAGATCGTGGTGATGCGGGTTTCGATGGCCTGACGCTGGGCTTTGTCCAGCTCATCATCGAGGTAGACCATGATACGGATGCCGCGGCGCCAGGACTCCAGAATATCGGTCGTATTCAGAAAAAAGAGCACGGCCGCGCTGACGATCAGGATCGAAAGCGCAATCGTGCTTATGGTGACGGCGTTGAGCAGGAGATTCTGGCGAATGTCCTGCAAGGCGCGTTTGAGGTGCAGCGATAGCATCGTCCTACCTCTGATTGCCGGGACGCTACATCGTGGACGCCGCGGCCAGCTGACCTTCGTCCAAATAGATGACGCGGGCCGGGATGCTGCGGATCAGGGCCCGGTCGTGAGTGGCCACCACCACGGTGGCACCCCGGGTGTGAAACGCCTTGAGCAGCCCCATGATCAGGCTGGCTGATTTGGCGTCCAGGCTGCCGGTGGGCTCGTCCGCCAGAATGATTGTGGGATCGCCCACCACGGCCCGTGCAACGGCCACCCGCTGCTGCTCGCCGCCGGAAAGGGCTGGGGGGTAGGCGCTCTGTCGGTTTTCCATTCCCACCGTGCGCAATACGCTGCCGGTCTTCTTGCGAACGTAACGCGCGCTGCGACCGGCCGCTTCCAGCACGAGAGCGATATTTTCGTAGACCGTGCGGGTCGGGATCAATTTGTAATCCTGAAATATGATGCCGAATTTACGGCGCAGAAGATGAATCCGGTTGCGGGCCAGCCGGGAAATGTTGATGCCGTCCACCAGCACCTGCCCTTCGGAGACCTTCTCTCCGCGGTAGAGCAGCTTCAGCAGGGTTGTCTTGCCGGCCCCGCTGGGACCGGTAACGAACAGAAATTCGTTGCGGTAGATGTCCAGGGTGAGATCGGTGAGGGCATTCTTGGCGTGGTATTGACGGTAGACGTGAAACAGTCGGATAATCGCCGCCTTGGCGCTGGTTTCGATCATGCCGGCGTTCTTATCCTCTGGTGGTTGGCGGCGCGGTGCAATGCATTCGGATGATCCGTGTCAGCCCTTGTGCCGCATGCGTTTGGCGGCTTTAACGATTGACCCGGAAGGGATTAACTGTTAAAAAACCCCCGAGCTCAGGGAGTGCCGTCCCCGGTTTTCCTTGCTCAAGCCTCCACTGAAACCCATGAACAAGGCTTCTTCCAATTTGGTGGAGGCTTTTTTATATCTGTTTTTTATATCAAAAT
>JAAUXU010099925.1_pt1 | contig 10134 bp, 7 predicted proteins | sample 7278151 | NCBI WGS metagenome assembly JAAUXU01 (sample SAMN14350113, study PRJNA611818) | marine sediment metagenome | isolation source: surface marine sediment (1.8m) | place: French Polynesia: Moorea | collected 2018-08 | reverse complement strand
GACTGGTCGCCGGGCTCTCCGACGAGCAGGGCCGCGCGATCCTCATCGCGCAACTCGACAAGGCTGCCAAGCCCGAAGCCGCCGAAGCCGACGCGGGATCCCTCGGCATGCTGATGGGCATGGAAGACGTGGGCGGTTCCTTGAGGACCAACCTTGCAGCGGTTCTTGCCCAGGCGCCGAATGCACCCTCGATGTTCACCCTTGTCGCTGACCGGCTGGAGGACAGCGGCGGTGTCCTGCTGACCCTTCTGGGGCTGATCGTCGTCATCGCCGTCGGGTTCGCCGCGCGTTTCTTTTGGCGCCGCTTCGTCGGCAAGCATCAGGAACGGATCGCGGCCCGCAGTGCCAGTGCCGGCGCCTACGCCTCCCTGACCGTCCTCGGCGATGCGATCGTCTGGCTGCTGCTGGAACTTTCCGGCGTGGTGATCTTCTACCTGGCGGCGATCGTCGTCGTCTTCCTCTTCTGGCACAGCGCCGAGGCGGCCCGCTTCTTCCTCGGCACCTTCGTCTCGGCGACCGCCGGCACCTTGTTCGTCATGGCATTCACGGAGTTCTTTCTGCCGCGAAAATGGCGGGTCTACCGGCTGATACCGCTCGAAGACGCCCCGACATATCGCGTTCGCCACTTCATGCTGGCGCTGGCGATCATCTACCAGTTCGGTTTCCTCACCTGCGCTCTGTTGCTGATCTATGGCGCGGAGCCTCTGATGCACCAATTCCTGGTGACCATGGTCGCCTCGGTCTTCATCCTCGTTCTCATCGTCAGCCTGTGGAGCATCCGCAAGGAGATCGCGGTCCTGATCCGTGGCGACTCCGAGGACACCGGCGGCTGGAGCTACCTACGCCGCCTCTTGGCCGACAGCTGGCACTACCTGGCCAGCGCCTACATGCTTTTGATCTTCGGACTATCCATCGGGAAACTCCTGCTGCAGGGCGAGCAGACGGAAGACACCAACACCGGCCTCTTCAGCCTGCTGCTCTTCGTCGCGGCACCGGCGCTCGACATCATGATCGGTCGCTTCCTGACCGCGCGCTATGGCGCCGACAGCGCCGTCTGCGGCGCCCTCCGGCGCGCGATACGCGTCCTGATCGTCGTAGGCGCCGCGGCGATCTTCCTGTCGCTCTGGGGCTTTCACCTCGAGGCGCTGGAGGGCGTCGGGATCGGCGGCTGGCTGGTCGCGGCCTCGATCAACGTCGGCGTCACCGCCCTGGTCGGCTACGTCGCCTGGCAGCTGGTCCGCGCCATGATCGACAGTCGGCTGGAAGCCGAAGGCGGCGGCGAGGAGGCCCAGCCCCAAGAAGTCGGCGGCGAGGGCGGCGGTGCCGGGGCGACCCGGGCGGCCACCTTGCTGCCGCTCCTGCGCTCCTTCGCCTTCGTGACCATCGTCGTCATGGCTGTGATGACCGCGCTTTCGAGCCTCGGCGTCAATATCGGCCCGTTGCTGGCCGGTGCCGGCGTGGTCGGCATCGCCATCGGCTTCGGCGCCCAGACCCTGGTACGCGACATCGTGTCGGGGGCGTTCTTCCTGATCGACGACGCCTTTCGCATGGGCGAGTACATCGACATCGGGTCCGTGAAGGGCACCGTCGAGAAGATCTCGATCCGCAGCCTGCGCCTGCGCCATCACCGCGGCGCGCTGAACACCATTCCCTTCGGCGAGATCAAGACCCTGACCAACTATTCCCGCGACTGGGCGATCATGAAGCTGCCGATGCGGCTGACCTACGACACCGATCCGCAGAAGGTGAAGAAGATCGTCAAGCAGATCGGCCTGGAGATGGCCGAGGACCCGGATCTGGGCCCGATGCTGCTCGAGCCGCCGAAGTCGCAAGGTGTGCTGCAGATGGAGGATTCCGCCATGATCCTGCGGGTCAAGTTCATGGCCAAGCCCGGCGAGCAGTTCGTGCTGCGGCGCGAGCTCCTGCACCGCATCCGTGCCGCCTTCGAGCGGGAGGGCATCACCTTCGCCAGCCGCGAGGTCACCGTCCACGTGTCGGATGACGCCGACAAGGACGGCCGGACCAAGGAGGCCGCCGCGGCCGCCGCCCGCCGCATCCTGGACGACGAGGCCGAGCGCCAGCAGGCCGCCGCGGCCGCCGGAGCCGGGGATACCCGCTAGCGGACGGTCTCGCCCGCGATTGGCGCCCGCAGCCTCGGTTTCCGCTTAGCCGAAGGCCGGCGGGCACCAAATGGATGACGAGCACCCCGGCAGAGGTTTGACCGGGAGATATCGACAGGTGGACCGGCATGGCAGGTGACAAGAAAGCCCGCGCGATCGGCTTCAACCACGTGGCGCTGGAGGTCGGCGACATCGGCGAGGCGCTCGACTTCTACGGCGCCTTCCTGGACTTCGAGCTGCAGAGCCGGAGCGATACCGCGGCCTTCATCTACCTGGGCGACCAGTTCATCAACTTCTCCAAGGGCCGCCGTCAGGGGCCGGACGACGCCCGCCACCTCGGGCTGGTGGTCGACGATAAGGAGGCGGTGCGGGCGCGGCTCGACGAGATGGGGGTCGAGATCCTGCCAGGGCCCTTCCTCGACTTCCTCGACCCCTGGGGCAATCGCATCGAGATCGTCGGCTATCGGAACATCCAGTTCACCAAGGCACCCCACGTCCTGCGTGGCATGGGCCTGGCCCACCTGGAGAAGTCCGATAAGGCGCTGGAAGAGCTCGCCAGGAAAGGCATGGCCCCCGATCCCACCGGCGAGTGAGGGCAAAAGCTCATTCCATTTTTTAGACCCGACGTCTCCGGTCGGTACTGCGGCATCGTTGCTGTGCTATCACGCCGGCATGGCGGCGAAACTCGACATCGTGATCCCCGTGCTCGGCGCTCCGCCGGGGTTGCCGGCCACCTTGAATGCTCTGGAAGAGGGCCGGGCGGCGGGCGTGGTCGGGGAAGTGTTCCTGGTCAGCGGCGACGCCGACCCGGCCCTGCGGCGGTGCTGCGGCGAGACGGCGCGTGTGATCTCCGCCGCGCCCGGCCGCGGCCAGCAGCTGGCGGCGGGGGCCGAGGCCAGCGGCGCGCCCTGGCTCCTGTTCCTGCACGCCGATACCCGGCTGGCGCCGGGCTGGGCGGCCGAAGTGGCCGCCTTCATCCGGCGGACGCCGGGCGGTGACTGCGCCGCCGCCTTCCGGCTCGCCTTCGATTCTCCGCACTTCGCGGCCAGGGGACTCGCGGCCTTGGCCAATTGGCGCAGCCGCTGGCTGGGATTGCCCTACGGCGATCAGGGTCTGCTGATTTCGCGCGGGCTCTACGAAGAGGTCGGTGGCTTCCGGCCGATAGTCCTGATGGAAGACGTCGACCTGGTCCGGCGGCTCGGGCGGCGGCGCCTGACGTTGCTGGAGGGCTGGGCGGTCACCTCGGCCGCGCGCTACCGCCGCGACGGCTGGTGCCTCAGGCCCCTGCGCAACCTTTCGGTCCTGACGCTCTATTTCCTGGGCGTGCCGCCGGCGACCCTGCGCCGGCTCTACGGATAGGCGCCGCGCCATGCCGCCCGCGAAAAGGAGACCTGCCCGGCACTTGGTGGTCTTCGCCCGCGCGCCGCGATTGGGGCGGGTCAAGCGGCGGCTAGCCGCAGACCTGGGCGCGCTCTCGGCCCTGCGCTTCCACCGCCTCAACACGCAGGTCCTGCTGCGCCGGCTGTCCGGCGATCCGCGCTGGACCACCTGGCTCGCCGTCACCCCCGACCAGACCGCGCGCCAGACGGCCGGGATCTGGCGGTATCGCGGGCCCTTGCTCGCCCAGGGCGCGGGCGACCTCGGGGCGCGCATGGGCCGGGTGCTGCGTTGGCTGCCGCCCGGGCCGGTGGTCATCCTCGGCAGCGATATCCCCGGCATCGACCCGCCGCGCGTTGCCACCGCCTTTCGGGCCCTGGGGTCTGCCGACTTCGTGCTCGGGCCGGCCGGCGACGGCGGCTACTGGCTGATCGGGGCGCGGCGGCGGCCGGCGGTCCGTCCGCCCTTCGCCGGCGTGCGTTGGGGCGGCCGCCACGCCCTCGCGGACACCCGCGCGAACATGGCCGGAAAGGTCGTGCTTCTGGACGAGCTGCAGGACGTCGATACCGCCGCCGATCTGGCGCGGGTCGATCCGGCGGCCTGGACCCGGCTGGTCACTCCGCCGCGTCGAGGTGCTCCTTGAGCCGAGGCATCAGCTCGGCCAGGTTGCAGGGCCGGTGCCGGATGTCGAGCTGGTAGCGCAGGATCTCCTGCCAGCCGTCCTTGCAGGCCGAGGGCGAGCCGGGCAGGGCGAAGAGATAGGTGCCGTCGGCGACCCCGCCGATGGCCCGGCTCTGGATCGTCGAGGTCCCGACCTTCTGGAAGCTGATCCAGCGGAACAGCTCGCCGAATCCCCGGATCTCCTTCTCGATCACCGCGGCGAAGGCCTCCGGCGTCACGTCGCGCCCGGTGACACCGGTGCCGCCGGTCGAGATCACCACGTCGACCTCGGGGTCGGCCGCCAGGGCGCGGAGCCTGGCCTCGATCGCGGCCTGCTCGTCGCGCAGGATCTCGCGGCGCACGACCTTGTGGCCGTCGGCCTCGATCAGCTCCTGGAGGGTTCGTCCGGACTTGTCGTCCTCGAGGGTCCGGCTGTCGGAGACCGTCAGGACCGCGATGTTGACCGGCTGGAAGGGCCGTCTGTCATCGATTTTTGCCATTCTGTGCCATCCCGTGCGTATTCCCGTCGAGCGCTTTGTAGCTCGGCCAGTCGCCGGCGGCCAGCGCGTCCAAGGACGGTGCGGGCTGGCCCAGGCGCTCCCTGTATATCCATAGATTGGTCAGGACACGCTCGATGAAAAGGCGTGTTTCACGGGCGGGCAGGCTTTCGATGAACAGCAGCGGATCGTTGTCGTAGTTCATCCGCTTCTGCCAGCGGCCCAGGTTGCCGGGGCCGCCGTTGTAGGCTGCGGTCAGGCGGAAGAGGTTGCTGCCGACCCGCGGGTTCTTCAGCAGATGAGCGACGTACCTCTGGCCCAGTTCGATGTTCAGCTCGGGGTCGAACAGGCGGTCGCGGCCGGAGCGGCGCTGCAGGCTGCGGTCGCGGCCGATGAAGCTGGCGGTGCGCGGCATCAGCTGCATCAGGCCGCGGGCCCCGTCCGGGCTCTTGGCCCGGGTCTTAAAGGCCGATTCCTGGCGCATGAAGGCATAGACCAGCGCCCGATCGACCCGGAAGCCCTTGCGGGGCTCCCAGGGTGGAAGGGGGTAGAGGGCGACGTCGAGCGAGGTGCCGTTCCAGGACGCCTGGCCGCTGCCTTGGTCCAGCCGACGGGCCAGCTTCAGCGAAAGCGCCGGTAGGCCGGCCTTGTCGGCCACGGCGAGCAAGGCATCGACGGTCTCCGTATCGCTCCAGTCCCGCATCCGCAGCAACTCGCGCTGCGCCATGTCCTTCCGGCCGACCTGGATCAGGGCCAGGGCGCGGGCGCCTGCCGGTCGCGCCATCAGGCTTTCGACCATGGCCTGCGTGAAGCGTGGCGGCGTGAAGTCGAAGCTGGCCTCGATGCCGAGGGCGCGACGCGCCAGTAGTCCGTAGAAGGTCCGCGGATGGTCGGCGGCCAGGGCCAGCCAGCGGCTCATCTCGGCCGGCTGGCGCAGGCGCAGGTGTGCCCGGGCCGCCCAATAGGCGCCCGAGGACTTGTTCCAGGCCGAGACCCGATCGGACTCGGCGAGCGCGCCGAAGTGCTCCGCGGCGGCGGCGAAGTTGCGCAGGCGCCAGGCCGCCAGCCCGGCGGTCCAGTGGGCGATCGGGATCTCGCTGCCCGAGCGCCGGGCGGCCGGATCGGCCAGGTCGAAGGCCTTCTTGGGCTTGCCGTAGTAGAACCAGGCGGCGGCCAGCTGGGCGTAGGCGTCGTCCAGCTCGACCTGGTCCAGCAGCCGCCGCGTACTCCTTTGAGACAGCAGCTTCTCGGTTGCCGTCAGCCGGGTCCGGTAGATGTTGCGGCGAACCTGACGCTGGATCCGCCGAACCTTGCGGCCGGTCTTGGCGCTCCGCTTGCGGGGCGACATGTACTCGCTGGTCCCCACCTTGCGGATCGGGCTCAGCAAGGAACGGCTGGGCGAGACCGGGCGCTTGGGATAGCGGTAATTCTTCGGCCGCCGCTTCAGAGCCAGACGGTAGACTCGTTCGGCACTGGGGTGGTCGGCATAGCGGTCCATCCACAGCTTCAGCTCGCTGTACTTGGCGCGATAGGACCGCGGGTGCATGAAGCGCTGGTAGAGCACGTGACCCATCAGGCGACGGTCGGTCAGAGCGGCGATCTGCTTGTCGGCCGCCTTCCACTTGCCGCTGCGCTGTAGGAAGAAGATCTTGCGGTAGCGCTCCGTGTCGGCAGCCGAGAGGACCAGGGGCAGGCCGTCCCGGCTGAAGCCGCCGGCCGCCTCTCCGGTGGCGGTGGCCTCGGCCGTCTGGACCGTCGCCTCCGCCAAGACCGTGTCAGGCGGCAGGGCCCGCGCCGCCGGGGTCAGGGCGACGAGGGCGGATACCGCGAAGACGGCGACGAGAAGCCGGTGGATCTGGCTGAATCTCACTAAGCACTCCCCTCGGGCGCAGAAACTAAAGCTGGTTAATGCGGCCACAACCAATGCCTCGAGCCTCTTTATCAAATGTTCTCGATAACATCCGGTTAACGAAGTCGGTCATGGTCAGGCGGCCGGGTCGCTGCCGCTGGTGAAGGCGGCCCGGAAGCTCAGGAAATCGCGCCAAGCCAGGCGCTTCTGGGCCGGCTGACGCAACAGATAGGCCTGATGAAGCGTGGCCAGGGCCGGGATCGGCGCCGCCATACCCGGCGACTGATAGTGGAACCAGCGGCCGCGCAGCTTGAGTATCCCCTCGCTGCGACCGAGGAGCGACTTCGCCGAGGAGCCGCCGACCATCATCAGATAATCGGGCGCAACCAGCTCGATGTGCCGCTCGGTGAAGGGCAGGCAGGTAGCGATCTCGGCGGCGGTCGGTGTGCGGTTGCCCGGCGGCCGCCAGAACAGCATGTTGGTGATGTAGACGCTCTCGCGGTCCAGGCCGATGGCGGCCAGCATGGCATCCAGCAGCTTGCCGCTGGGCCCGACGAAGGGGATGCCTTGGCGGTCCTCCTGCGGTCCCGGCGCCTCGCCGACGATCATATAGCGGGCCTGCGGATTGCCGTCGGCGAAGACCAGGTTGGTTGCCGTCTGTTTCAGGGGACAGCCGTCGAAGCCGGCCAGGGCAGCGCGCAGCTCCTCCACGTTTCGGGCGCCGGCGGCCAGCCGACGTGCGGTGGCGACGGCGTCGCTGCCCGAACGCAGCTCAGTCGGGGCCGCCTCCCAGAAGCCTTGCTGACCGTCCGGCGTCCGCGCTGCCTGGCGCTGTGGCGCCCGCGCCCTTGCGGCCTCTGCCGCTTCCACGGCCGGCCGCTTCGATCGTACCGCCTCGGCCGCCCCCGCGGAGCGCGAGAAGTGGTCGACGACCTCCGCGCCGATCGCCTCGTCCGCGCCGGCTGCGATCTGCCACGCCAAGGCCGCCAAGGCAGCGTCTTTGTGTATCAGGGACGACGGCATGGGCGGGTGATAGCTTCCATTCCGGTTGCGCAGGAGCGCCTGCATCTCAGTTGCCGAGGCTCTTGCCAGGGCGGCTCGAGGCCAGCGCCAGACACGACAATTTGCGGTCTCCCAACGCTCGACCCACTAAATAGCGTGGTTCTGCCCGGGGTGGAAGTGCTTCGAGAGCATCTCACGAAGTCTCGACCCGAAGGGTCGCTGTCTGGTGCAGGGCGACCAGGTTTCGCAGATGTATGGTATCGGCCTCGACCCGGGTGACATCCGAGAGGTGCAGCAGGCCATGGGGACGGTCGAGGCTTTCCTTCGGACCATAGAGCCGCAAGACCACGGTCTCCTCATCCATCTCCTCGACCTCTCCCGCGGCGGTCAGATCGCTGTCCAGCTCTTCGGTAAAGAGCACGGCATGGCCGAAATGGGCGTCCAAGGTCCGGATCACCGACTGGAAGGAGTCGAGCTCGATCTTGGGCCTTTCGGGCAGCTGGCCGCCGCGCCGGACCAGACGCGTGATGGCCTCGCGCTCGTTGCCGCCCCAGGCGAGGCGCGTCACGTCGTCCTTGCGCAGAAGCGATAGGCCGTCGTAGCGGCCCTCGTCGTCGAAGCGCCTGAGGTAGAGGAAGTGGTCGGACACCTCGATGATCGCACCGCTGATGAAGCTGTCGCTCATGTGCTCGCGATGGACGTCTACCAGCGCCTGGCGGACGATCAGTTCCTTTATCGTGCGGTCCAGTAGCATGGTCCCTACCTGACTATGCAATCAGCGCTCTTCCGGGGCACCACGACAACGCCGTGCGGGAAAGCGCGGCCCCGAAGCCGTGGGACAGGGCCATTTGGTCGCTTCCGGGTGAAGCATCGGTTTAGAGCGGCGGGCCAAGCGGCCTGGCTTGGCGACCCGCGGACGTTCGGCTATACCGCGAGGCGGGGTGTAGGGAAAGACCGAAGAACGACGGGCCCGCGGCCGGGTGCCGTCGATTGACACGGGAGATCGGGCCGATGGAACGAGAGGCGATGGAATACGACGTGGTGATCGTCGGCGCCGGACCGGCGGGTCTGGCCGCGGCGATCCGCCTGCGCCAGCTGAGCGCCGAAACCGGACGGGAGATCAGCGTCTGCGTCCTGGAAAAGGGCTCCGAGGTCGGCGCGCATATCCTCTCGGGCGCGGTACTCGAACCTCGGGCGCTGGACGAGCTGATCCCGGACTGGAAGGACAAGGGCGCCCCGCTGAACAGCCCGGTCAGCGCCGAGAAATTCTTGATGCTGAGCGAAAAAGGCGCGTTTTCCGTGCCGATCTGGACCTTGCCGGGGCAGATGCACAACAAGGGCAACTACATCGTCTCGCTGGGCAACGTCTGCCGCTGGCTGGCGGAACAGGCCGAGGCCCTGGGCGCCGAGATCTATCCGGGCTTTCCCGCGGCCGAGGTGCTGTTTCACGACGATGGGCGGGTCAAGGGCGTCGCCACCGGCGCCATGGGCGTCGGCTGCGACGGGCAGCCCAAGGACAGCTTCGAACCCGGCATGGAGCTGCACGGCAAGTACACCTTCTTCGGCGAGGGATGCCGCGGTTCCCTGTCGAAGCAGCTGATGGCCCATTTCGGCCTGCGCGAGGGCGTCGACCCCCAGACCTATGGGCTCGGCATCAAGGAGCTCTGGCAGCTCGATCCCGCGCAACATCAGCAGGGCCTGGTGATCCACACGGCTGGCTGGCCGATGGACAGCAAGACCTGGGGCGGGTCCTTCATCTATCACCTGGAGGACAACCAGGCCTACGTCGGCTTCGTCGTCGGGCTCGACTACGAGAACCCGCACCTCTCGCCCTTCCAGGAATTCCAGCGTTTCAAGACCCATCCGGCGATCCGACCGATGCTGGAGGGCGGCAAGCGCCTGGTCTATGGCGCCCGGGCACTGAACGAGGGCGGCTTGCAGGCGATTCCCAAGCTGGTCTTCCCGGGCGGGGTCCTGATCGGCTGCTCGGCCGGATTTCTCAACGTCCCCAAGATCAAGGGCAGCCACAACGCCATGAAGACCGGCATGCTGGCCGCCGAGGCCGCGGCCGAGGCCCTTCAGGCCGGCGAGGAAGCCGAGGCCGAACTGTCGGCCTACCCGACGAAGTTCGAGGCTTCCTGGGTTCACGATGAGTTGCACCGGGCCCGCAATTTCCGCCCGGCCTTCGGGAAGTGGGGCCTCTTTGGAGGCATGCTCTATGGCGGCATCGACCTCAGGGTGCTGGGCGGCAAGGCGCCCTGGACCCTGCGCCACACGCGGCCCGACCACGAGAGCCTGAAGCCGGCCAAGGAGATGCCGAAGATCGACTATCCCAAGCCGGACGGCGTCGTCTCCTTCGATCGTTTATCATCTGTTTACCTTTCCAATACGAATCATGAAGAAGATCAGCCGGTCCACTTGCAGCTGAAGGACCCCACCCTTGCCATCGACCACAATCTCGCGCTCTATGATGCCCCGGAACAGCGCTATTGCCCGGCCGGTGTCTACGAAATCCTGCGCGATGACGACGGCAGCAATCCTCGGCTTCAGATCAACGCCCAGAACTGCGTGCACTGCAAGACTTGCGATATCAAGGATCCGACCCAGAATATTAACTGGGTCACGCCCG
>JAAUXU010161379.1_pt1 | contig 10136 bp, 9 predicted proteins | sample 7278151 | NCBI WGS metagenome assembly JAAUXU01 (sample SAMN14350113, study PRJNA611818) | marine sediment metagenome | isolation source: surface marine sediment (1.8m) | place: French Polynesia: Moorea | collected 2018-08 | reverse complement strand
CACCCTTTGCCCAGCCGGAAAAAGCGCATTAATAATGCAGGCAGACAGAAGGCCGGTCTACCTCAGAGCTTTTGGATGGGTGCCTGAGAGGGAGGGAGCCTTTCTCTTTTCTTGCCCTTTTCTTTTGGCGCCAGCGTCAGAAATGGCGGAGCGGGTAAGAGGAAATTAGGCGCGACGTATAAGTGCAAGCGAGCAACATGTGTCAAAGGCGCGTCCTCTCCCCTCCTCCCTCCTCCGTCATATATGTAGGTACGTAGTGTGTTGTAGTAATATGGGTAAGAGGGAGGGGAATACCCGTGTAGTGTACAGCGGCAGTGGCGGCGGCGGCGGTCTGACTGTGTGTGCACAAGCTGGAAAGTAAAAGGGGGAGGGGGAAGCAAAAGCATGGCTCTCTATTCCTCTGCTCTCTCTATTTGGCCATGCAGCCGGCAAGCAAGCAGGGCAGCAGCCAGCGACGGTGCCAGGGGCGTGACTGGGGGATGGATACACGGGAAAGATTCGACAATAATTTAAAATTGATACGCTACAGGAAAAGTCTAACAGGTGGGAAAGATTCTTGCTTCCTAAGAGACGGGCCATGGCGAATTCCTCCTCGTTGTTCTCTCTCGTCACCACCACCACCACCACCCTGGCTCCAGAATAGTGGAGAAGTGGGAGACAGAAGCTCCCCTTTCCTCTTCCTCTCTCTTTCTCTCTTCCTTCTTCTTCTCCTTTCGCCGTCCCTTTCCTGGCTCCCCCCCCCCCCCCCCCCCGTCCTCAGTCGGGTTTGCAAGCTCGCTTGACGCGGGCGCCCGTCTCCATCCCTACTCTCTCTCCATCTCTGAACGAGACTCTGTCCGTGTGTGTTTTCCGTTTTCTGTTCCGCGCAGCGGGGGTTGATCTTCCCGAGCCGGACTTTTTATAAAACCACTGTACCTTTATTTCTCCGCGCTTTCAACCAACTTGGACACGGCCACCACCGGAGCATATTTTCGCCGGAAAACCACGAGGTAGGTTAGCAGTACGGTATACAACATAATGGGGAAAACCCTGAGTAGACAACAACACTTTCCCCCCCCGTGCCCCAAAGTGAAAAACAGTTTTCCCTCTTTGAAAACACTCCAGCCCCCCCCCCACACGCCCACGTAGCGAAGAGCGACATTGTAGGTACTACTACACACCTACGTACGTACGTTCACAACATGATGTTGGTTCCTCTTCTTCTCCCTCTCCTTTGCCGCCGGCAAAGTGAGGCAGGGAAAAGGGAGGAAAGCCGTCGTCGTTTGGAGGAAAGCAAGTACAACAGGTTGGACGGAGGAGGAGGAGGAGGCGGTAGTTGCCTCCCCCTTTTCCCTTATACACTGAACTGAACTGTGTCCCTACACACAACGCAAGGAGGAGGGGGGAGTCTTTTTTCACGACCTAGCCCAAGGGTGAGGAGGGGGGTGGGGGTGAGAGGGGAGTTGGGGGAAGTGGAGCCTTCTTCTTTCTGGAGGAGGAGGAAGAAGCAGAAAGGTGACTTTGCCGAACTTCCTCCCTTTGCCACTAACGAAATTGTTGTTTGCCGCCGCGGCCGTCACGACAGGGGACGGAGTTTACACTCTCTCGTGTCGGGGAGGTGTGCGTTGTGTATCATTACTACAGTAGTGTAGTATCGCTTCTCAGGAGGAGGAGGCGGCGGCGCGGGTAAACAAGCTTTCCACAAAGAGCTCGACTCGTGAAAGCGGTCGAGGATGAAATTTGATACGCAGTTGTTGGGACCTATCAATTAGATTGTCCGAACTCGAAAACAGGCCAAGCGTTTTTTTTCCTTGTTGCGTCTCATAATATTATGTATGAAGGTGTTTGCCGTAAACACGTGGGCAAGCAAACATTTGTCAAACCAGATTTCCAGGAGCGAAAAAGGTTTTTTCCTTCTCTCCCGCACTGAAACAGGGTCCCGACTGTTTTCGCTCTGTGTATCCCTCCTCCCTCTCTCTAAAAAAATGGAAGAGGCGGCCTTCAGTTCAGTCTGTCTGTTGCGTAAACTGCCCCGTTCCTCCGGAACAGTGGAAGGCCACGACGAGTCTGGCAAATGTAAATTAATGGACTCCCCGCCCACACTACCGCAGTCTCCCATCCCCCAACTGCTGCTCCCTTTCCTCGTCGAAAAAACTCCATTCTGGGCACCGCGGGAGGCGAGAGCGTTCGCCTGATAAATCGGCGAAATTTTTTTTTGCGGGCGGGGGGGAAAGGAAATTGCTTTCTCTAATTTCGCGGAGCGGCCTGGCGCGATTCATGATTTCTATTTCTCGGAGGCGCGATGATTGTGTCCGCCGGAGGAGCAAACTTGGCGGCGGGTCTCTCTCTCATTTCTTTTTCGCTGGCGTCCTTCTTTATCTGGGAAAAGTATTTTGGTTCTCTCGAAGGGGGGGGGGAAAAGACCCCGCTTGACGTCAGAGGAAGTGTCCCCCTCCCCTTCCCCCTTTTCGCCGAGCGCTGCCAGACGAGGGGAGGAGGGGGGGAAAGGGAAGTACTGCCTCCCCCATTTCCCCATTTTCTGTTCCCCCCTCTCTTCCCCCTTTCTTTGAACGTGGAGAAGCCGTTGGGTCTTGGAACGTTCTGTTGCTGGTGGGTGTTGTGTACGTATGGAAGGACATGTTTTGTTCAGCAAGCGCGTAAAGCGCATTAACTGCGATTTTTTTAATTTATCTGAATCGTAGAGCTCCCACTTTCTTAGCAAGGTCTCTTGGGAGCATTGTGGAAACCTGCAAGAACCCATCCAAAGAAGGTCTTACTTGCTTTCCCTGGTAATGTAGGCAACGTGTTATTTCTCCTGCAGGCCTGCATCCCCCAGGAGATCGCTCTTGAACAAAGTCTGATCTTGTTTTTTCCAGGCTTGCGCGTGGGCAGAAGAGGAGAGAAAAAGGCGACGAAAATTCCTTTCCAAACAAGGGAGGAGGAGGAGAAGGGGGATCTTCCTTTCCTTCCACGCTCTTGAGAAAGGAGGAAAAACAGGATCGCAGGAGGGGGAAGAAAACGCCGCCAAGATGACTGAGACCCACACGTGGCACATATCCAACCACGCCAGGCCCACGTTCTGCAATGTGTGCAGGGAGAGCCTCTCAGGTATACACATTCAAACGTACTATGCCGATATGGAATTGCTAGCTAGGCCAAAAGTTTTCTCCTCCGAAAAAAAGTGTTCCTCTACTTTTTGGGCAATCAAAAGTTTTTCCTTGCAGCTCAAACAGAGTTTGCCAACTTCAAGGGCGCGGTCAATTTAAAGTTGGGTAGCAGAGCATGCAGCCTGTTGCATGAAGGGCAGCTGTAAATTTCACCTCGATACATTGTAGTGCAAAGAGAATTTTGAATTGAGAAAGTCATAGGTGCACTGCTTTCTATTTAAAAACGAGGATTGAAATTTAAAATGATTGAATTCGTACAGCGAAACAGCGAAACCCACAATGACAATATGAAAGACTATTGTTTGCATGGTACTCACCCGATTTTTCTCTCTTTCATCAGGGGTCACCTCCCACGGCCTGAGCTGCGGCGTTTGCAAGCTCAAGTGCCACAAGGGCTGCGTTGCCAACGTCCTCCCCGTCTGCAAGTGGACCACCCTCGACACCGTGGACCCCGCCTGCATCACCGTCGACAACGACGTGAGTAGTGTGGAGATAGGAAAAGAACCAGATTTTTCTTCTCCTTATAGCTTTCTTTTTCGTTTCCTTGGAGTTGCCCCTTACTCCGGTTTTCCAAATAGAGGGGGTGTTTTTCGCATGAATTCCACTTCCAACAAACCGTATGTCCGATGAGGAAAAAAACCCTTCGGGAATTAAGAAAGGAATTTATCCGCTCTGTGTTCCCTTGGGAACACAGAGCAACGTCTGGCTGGAAATCTTGTCTTGGCCGTATTTTTCGTCCGAAAAAGGACAAAGGAAGGATGGGTATCTCAGGGGACAGTGTTCACGCGTCCGAAAGCTGATTTCCTGTGGCAACGGATATCCAGCTATCCGGTATCTCGCTATCGAGGGGGGGGGGAAGGCTCTCTGTATTGTCATTTCCCCGTAGTACAGCGGACAAAAAGGGGGGGACGCGTTTCCCGGGATATGAAGGTGATTATGTTTTACTACTACGATGAGACAGGTTCCCTCCCTCCCCCTCGGTTTTTTGTCCCCCCCCCCGCGGCGGTGGCAACAGAGGGGGAGGAAAACCTATGGGAAGCGGTGTGAGGTCGGTCGACCCGGATTTCTGTTGTAGTCAAGCCAGATATCGTCGGTGGCGGAGGCATTCTTACTCTGGGGAGCGATTGAACAAAGGAGAGGAGACACGCTGAAGCTGCTTAACAACAAGAACAAACTTTGTTCAATGACCTGCGGCAGGGTATTGCAATAAAGAAAGAAAAAATATTGGCATAATTGACTAAATTAAAAGGGGTTTTTAGATAAGGGGGCCACACCCCATTCTGAAATCATATTGGGAGACGGACCATCCTTTATTTATTCCTTTTCCCCAAACAGGGTGGTTCAAAAGTCCCCAACAGGATTGTTCAAAAATACAAGGTGGGTAATCACCCAATTTTATTTAATAATGGGGTGTGACCCCCCCCCCCCCATTTCTAGGACGAACACACTCGAAAAAAGTTTTTTTATGATAATCCTTCTCCCCAACAACAACAACAACAATGACAACATGAAATTGGATCATTACTTGACCTATCGGCTACCGCCGCAGGTAAAAAGGGTGTTTTTTAATTTATTTTTTTTTTTTGCGAAAGGGCTTTAGAGCTCCGCTAACTGCGAAAGTGCAATGTAAGCTTTCTAATCGTTCTTTATGTGCCCTTCGCCGCCTCGTTTGAGTGGCGTACTATACGTGCAAGTCTGGTGATCTGATCTGAAGGCGGGAACAACCATCGGCCCTGTCACGATGGGCCGTACTTGTACCCCGCTAGAGTGTCTCGGATCATCAGACTGCCACTCAAACACCGCGCCACCTCGATGGGAAGAAGTCAGTCGATCGGGCGAGCCCGCCACTCAAAGCCACTTATCGTCGGACTTTTTAGATAATGCCTCTTCGCATTGACATTGCTTCGCGACTCACGTGTTCCTACTTTTTCCCAACACGAAATAATCAAGGGGGAAAAGCATTTTTATCTGCGGCGAAGCCGGCAGATCAAGGCTTGCTCAGTGTCGCTCTTCTTGTTGTTGTTGGGGGGGGGGACAATTTTTGATTACGCAAGTGCAGTTTTTAGAGGTGTGTTCAAAAGTTGCAAGATTTTTAAATGTCATCTCAAAACCCAAGTAACATTTTGAAGGTGTGTTCAAGCGTTGCCAGATTTTATACACCCACCTCCCAAGTAACATTTCCAGAGTTGTGTTCAAAGAGATGTGTTCAAATACACACCTTTTTGAACACACCTCTGAAAATGATTTAGGAAATCATTTCCTAAATTTAGGGAAGTGATTTTGAGCTTTTTTTCAAATTATGACTGGAACCAACGCCGCAGATCAATGAAAGGGTCCCCTTTCTTGTTTCCCCTTCTCAGGGCGTCCGCTGCATGCACCACCAGTGGATCGAGGGGAACCTCCCCGTGGCGGCCAAGTGCGTGGTGTGCGACAAGACGTGCGGCTCGGTGCTGCGGCTGCAGGACTGGCGCTGCCTGTGGTGCCGCGCCGCAGTGCACACCACGTGCAGGTCCAGCTACATCACCCAGTGCTCGCTCGGGCCAACCAGGCACGCCACGGTGCCGCCAACCAGGCTGGTGAAGCTGGCGTCGGCGTCTAAGGTAGGACGACTTTCCCCGCTGCTGTTTGAAAAAGTTACACTCTCTTGAGGGGGGAAGCGGGAAATAACAAGCTGATGGTTCAAGAACAAGGTTGCGCAAAGTCTTTCAGAGCGATTCCCATACATTTTCGGCCAGCAGGTTTTCAATTGTGTTTTCCAAATTCGCAGTCCCACACTGGTCGGGGCGGCAGCGTCGGCGACGAGGACGAGGAGGAGGACGAGGACGAGGAGGGCCGCGCGCCCGCCGCCGAGGGGGGAGGCGGCGGCGGCGAGGGCGAGACCCCCTCCTCTTCCTCCACCTCCTCCTCCAACGCGGCCATGTCCGTCGAGTCCCCCCTCCCCGGATCCCCGCTCATCGTCTTCGTCAACTCCAAGTCCGGCGACGGCCACGGCGAGCGATTCCTCAGGCGCTTCCGCCAGATCCTGAACCCGGCCCAGGTGTTTGACCTGGCCTCGGGCGGGCCCCGCTTCGGCCTGGAGGCCTACCGGGGGCTGGCGCCGCTCAGGCTGCTCATCTGCGGCGGGGACGGCTCCGTGGGGTGGGTGCTCAGGGAGATAGACCACCTGCAACTGAAGGCAAGTAGAGTCAGTGATAACTTTAATTATGCATTTGCGAGTGCTGCTTTGAACAAGCTAAGAGAATCAAAGTCGGCAAATTAGGATTTCCACTTGAAAATTCTGTTGAAACATAATACTTAAGGGAAAGTTCTTTAAAGTACGCACATTCAAGAGTAAAATCTGGCTGTCATCGATCCCCCCAACCGTCAAACGTACAAAGGGCAGCAAGGTTATCCGGCTGTCTTCTCCTCCGACCACGCATAAAATACTTGATCGATTTCCGCTCCTCATCAGATATGATTTTGGCCTTTCCCTCTCTTACCAGTCTTTCTACGAAATTTGGAGAGAGAGAAAAAGTCCAATCTGACTGCGCACAATGAATAGTCGATACGAATCATCATCCCACTTATACTACGTATACTACGGTTGGTAGCGCAGCAAAAAGAGAAGTTTAGGAAAGAGAAGATGGGAAACTTGTTGCTTCCTCTAAAGTTTCCCCCGCCGCACCCTTTCCTCTGCCTGCGTGGGATGAATGACAGCAAGGTTGGCTGTCAGAGAAGGTGCGGGATTCGCCCTTCGTTGCAAGAGTTGGCGTTTCTCTTTACTGCACGGCAGTTTTGTGCGTACGGTGCAAGACGACACTTTTCCGCTGACATAACCACTGCTCTTCTGGTAGTAGCGTAGTATTCTCTTTCTCTTCCATTTTCCTCCTCCACGCTGGGCTTTCTCCTCCTCCTCCTCCTCCGTCCTTCGCCCCTTGTGCAGGCGGCGGCGGCTTTTGTTGCCTTAACCTTGAGGAGATGAGAGAAGCAGTCAGGATCGAGAAAAGGGCCTCCTCCTCCACTCCGCCCTCCAACTTGTGGAATAGGGGGGGGCGGCCGCCGCGGCCCCTCCCAAAAACCGGCACATACTGCAACAACGTGGGGATCCCCCAATGGACGCCGTAATCTCATTCACATATCGCTGCTTTGCTGAGTGATGAGTGGTGCAGGGGGAGGTCGATGGAAGAAAAGAGGGTATTACACGTTGAGGCCGCCCGTTGGAGAGAGAAAGTCGCAAGGTCGAAGGGAGGATAATAGGGGCGGGCGGAGAGAGATTGCTATTTGTCACGAGAATGAAGACCAACTGATGGTTATTTTCCAGACGTATAAAAATTCTCTCGTTATTTCTTGTTTTTTCAGGCTGAGAGCGTGTGCGTGGCTGTGATGCCGCTGGGGACGGGGAACGACCTCGCTCGGGTCTGCGGGTGGGGGTCAGCCATGGAGGAGGACGTAAACCTCACTAACCTGGTGAGGACGAAAAACAAAAAAAAACTTTTTGATTTCCCAAATAAAATAGCTCTTAAAAATAGCTCGAGAAGTACGACGTCGGCTCCCCGCGTCTTCTCGACCGTTGGAGCATAATGTCCGTCAAGTCGAACGGTTCCCCCGACGGCAGCAGCAGCGGGGGCACCGGCGGCACCGTCGTCGGCGCGGAGGGCGCCGCCGCCGCCGCGGACGCCACGGGTTTTCCCAACGGCGGCGGCGGCAGCGGCGGCGGCGGCGGCGCGGTGGGTCCCCTGATGATCGGCGGCGGGCCCATCAGCTCAGTGGCGGCGGGGGTCACGCCGGGGGCCGTCGTCTCTGAACTGGCGCTTCACGAGGCCCCTTCGCTGGAGGAGCGGCAGGAGGCGCTCAGCCAACAAGTAGTTTCACATTTTTTTTTTAGAAAAACATGTTTCACTTAATTAAACAACCTCTTGATACAGGTATCTGACTTGCGCGACCGCCTAGAGGAATTCCTCAAGTCCAACGGTGACGCCGGAAGAGGAGGGGGAGGAGTGGCTGGGCGCCTGGACCAGCTACAAAGAGAGTGAGTTCGAAAAAATTGAAGTTTCCGTTCCATTTGTCGAAAAAAGCGCCTTGTTTGTTCATCGATTTGGAAGCTCTTTTTGGAGAAGAGGAAGGGCAATAAGAATTGGAAGGAGTTTTCGAGGGAAAGAAGCAGACTCGATATCTCCCTTTCAGACAGCTCTCACGGCCCATCCGAAGCGAAAGGGAGAGGGGTTTATTTGCTCTTTTCCCCCTTTTTCTCCCCCGCTTTCGACGTAAACGGGCAAAAGTTTCGCCAAAGTGTTCCAAAACCAAGTGATGTAAGAGGATTTCGAAAGCGTTGGCGAAACCCCAACGGCCGCCTCTCTCGCCCGAGCCATATATGACGGGAGAGACTTCAAAGGCGACAGGGCCGGAGGAGGGAAAATAAATTCTTCCTCCTCCTTTGCTGGGAAAGTGGGGGGAGGGGCGCCTGGGAACGAAAAACGGAAACGAGAGGAATATAGGGGGATGGACTGCGATGGTAAGGAAACTGAAGGCGGAAGCGGAGGAGGATACGTCGAAAGCAGAAAAAAACTGCTGCGGATTTTTTTAAAAAAAGAAAAGAAAAGGGGCCCTTTCTCTCGTTCCCTTTCTTCCGGTGACGACCCCCTTCTTCCTTTTGTTTGCGAAACCTGGATCCGTCCCATGCACGACCCCGGCGGCCCCGCCCGCCCCGCTCACTACGTCATAGCAGTCGAGTTGAGTGGGCGTGGGCGGCGGCGGCGGCGCGAAGGAGGAAATTTCGAATTCGCCTCCCTCCCACAGGCCTGCTGGGGTTAGGGGGGAGGCGAAAGCAAGCAAACGACGATTTCGCTGACGTCACTCGATCTCTCCCTCTCTTTCCTGCAAGGTTCTTCGCCCTCCAGAGGATCCTCCTCGAGGTGTCGACGTCGAGCGACGCGGGGACGGAGATTCACCAAGTATGTATAAAGAAAATCGTCTAATTTTAGACCGCCTCAACATGCTTGTTTGCTTTCCAGACCGCCCAGCAGGCGAGCAACCTGTTGGAGGCGGTGGCGGCAAACTGCAGCATATCCCGGGCGGAGAGGGAGGCGCAGGTGCGTGAGCGAATGTGTGCAAGCAAAAAAGTGCTTACGGGCATATTATGTGGGAGTCTATTTCCGTAATTGTAAGCGGATGACGCACCGAGGTACGCTCACGATCACGTGCGTGCAGCAAATCCAGCTATACGGCTTTTGTGCGAAAAGTACGCCTTTTACTATGATACCTTTGAACCTCTGGTTTCTTTTCGCCTCATGTTGTTGCAAAGCAGAGGAGATCATTCTCCCCTTTGGTTGTCCTTGCTTTCCAATTCAGCTCCGACTGTTGCGAAGGTCTCCTCTCCTCTCCTCTTCTTTCTCCTCCTCCCCCTATAGCCAGCCTTTATACAAGGATTTCCCATTTGCGACATTAGGCGGAGGGAGGGTGGGGGACAGAATTCGACGAACTCAGAACTTTGGTATAGATAGAAAAAGTTTTCCATCCGAAAAAAGTTGGCCAATCTCGGATATTTTCGATTCCCTCCCTCGAGACCTCATCTTCTTCTCGATCCCCCCCCTGACATCTCGTTTCAGCCCTCCTCCCATCGCCAATTCGACTTTCTCCCTTTCGTATATACTTCGTATGATGCGCAGTACGTACTTTTGATCGCGCGGTTCCGACCAAAGGTTTCGAAAGGATTTTCAGTACGTAGTCCATCTCCTCCTTTTCCATACTGTTTTTAAGGAGCATTTATGAGTTTTTTTATGCATGTTTTTGCCTATATTTACATTTACGTAATTTACATTTAGCTCCAGCCTCCAGCTTTGCCTCTCCGAACACAATTTTTTTTCGTGAACTAACTTAATTTATCCGGTTTTAGTTGGGGGATTTTCTGCCGTCTCCTTCCCCGCCGGTAGGAAAAAGGCTGGAGAATACGCCTCCGGCCCATTGTACTGTAGTACGGAGAAAGGGGGGGGGGGAGAGGAGAGAGGAAGGTCT
>JAAUXU010066673.1_pt1 | contig 10136 bp, 12 predicted proteins | sample 7278151 | NCBI WGS metagenome assembly JAAUXU01 (sample SAMN14350113, study PRJNA611818) | marine sediment metagenome | isolation source: surface marine sediment (1.8m) | place: French Polynesia: Moorea | collected 2018-08 | reverse complement strand
TCGGAGAAGCACCAGAACTTGGTCCGGCTGAAGGTGTTGGTGTTGGCCAACTGCAAGCTCAAGGGCGTGAGCAAGACCATGATAGAGGAGACGCTGGTGGGCGTCAGGATCGAGTTCGGCAAGGAGGACGAGGACAACGAGAGGACAAATCAGTGGTCGTGCTGTTGAAGAGGGAGAACCAGACCACTCTATTCAGTATCGACAACATCGAGATTGAGCTCATCCGGCACGACCACCTGTCTGGCCAGATAGGTCAGGAGGTGTGGAAAAACTTCTGCCAGGTCTTTCAACCGTGCCAGAAGTACCCCGACTTGGTCAATCTGAAGACACTGACATTGGCCAATGGTCAGCTCCCGGACGTCACCAAGGAGTTGATGGCGAAGACGCTCGGGAGCGCAAGAATGGACTTCGGCGTGGAGGAGGACAAGACGACCAATCAACGGTCATGCTGTTAAAAAAAAAAGCAATGTTCAACTTGGCCACGTACCTGTTAAGACCAAAGTAAAAATATACAGGCTGACCAATCGTGTGTGGATCTGGCAAGATCTTCTTCCTTGAACGCTTGAACTAAGTCAAATCACTCGTCAAACTGGGCTTTTACGGGCAGCACGAGCAAAGTGGGTGCGGAAACATAGGGAGAGGACGAAAAAGAGGGTGAATTCTTGGCAGATCCCACAATTGAGCTGCACTTAAAGAGACTTTGACTGACAAAGTGAATGACAAAAGAATAAACGTTCTTTTTCTGTATTTCTCCTGTCACACATGGGGATTTTCCTCCTTCCTTCTTTGGTGTGAAGAAAGCAAAAAGCGTGCATCAAAATGCTCCTTGTGACTCTTCTTCCTCCTTCATCTTCTTCAATATTTGGTAGCTTCTCTGATAGAAATCTTCGCTCCAACTCTTCTGAGGACCTCAATATTTCTTGAATAAGGGCCAAGACGTTTCTTTCCCCCAAAGGAAAAACTCATCTTTCGTTGTGTAAATAAACTGCCGGGTCCATCATTATGCATTGTTCCCCACTAGAGATGTGTTCGAGTGACCAAAAGTCGGATCTGTCAGCATGGAGGTGAGCTGTGATGTCACGGAAAACGGTCCTCACTAGTGACGGGAGGCATGACAGACAAACTGGGATATAAAGTCAAGGGGATTTCACTAGTGATGGGAGGTATGGCAGACAAACTGGGATATAAAGTCAAGGGGATCTCACGAGTGATGGGAGATATGACAGACAAACTGGGACATAAAGTCAAGGGGATTTCACGAGTGATGGGAGGTATGGCAGACAAACTGGGATATAAAGTCACGGGGATCTCACTAGTGATGGGAGATATGACAGACAAACTGGGATAAAAAGTCAAGGGGATTTCACTAGTGATGGGAGATATGACAGACAAACTGGGACATAAAGTCAGGCGGTCCTCATGAGTGAGGGTAGGTATGAGACAGACAAACTCAGACATAAAGTGAAACTGTGCTCACGAGTGATGCGACAAGAAAAGTCCGATGTCATTCGATTGCATTTGGCCAGACCCGATGACTGCCACCGCCAGCCCTACTGATGACGCGATCATTGAGCATCATCACTACTTTTTTCTCTCCTCCTACATCTTGTACGGTGTTGTGAGCTTCGACGTCGTCGTCGTCGCATATGTGTTGGCCTCCTGTTGGCCCCTGTTGCGCCTTTCTCTAAAGAGCTCTTTTCCTCTCTCTCTCTCTCCTTTCTCCTCAACCACTTCACAACCCTCTTTCTTTCTTTCTTTCCTTCTTTCTTTCTTTCTTTCTTTCCTCCCCTCTTTCCCCACTACTTTCTACTCTTGGCCGAATGGAGGCAGTCGAAACTGGCACACAGATACCACTTCCATTGCCGCGACTCCGCTGACCTTTTTCCTCTGCTTGTTTGATCGTGTGAGTGAGCAACAACTTGGAGTCTCTTTTGCACTTCATATAATGACTATTATTAGATGTCATTATGCGTGCGCGCGCGTGTCTCTTGTCCGAGCCATCATCAATCTAGCTTGCGAGCAACAATCGACTCCACAATAGCTTCTTCTCCTTCCTCCTCCTCCTCCTTGTGGCTGAGAGCGCGTCCGCGTCCGCGTCCGCGTCCGCCTTCGCTTTCGCCGTCGTCCCCTAACTCGTCGAAGCAACACGAGAGAGAAGCAGAGAAGCTTCCAATCTGGCGCGCGCGCGCGCTCGCACGCACGCACGCACGCACGCACGCTGGGGCCGCGTGCGCGCGTGCGCCAGCTCCAACATCTCAGTCGTTTCAGAGCATTTGGCAATTGCCACTTCCGCTGTCATCCTCCCGTCATCATTATCTGCTCAGTGAGTGACCAGGGGAAAGAAAAAGCGCCCAAAGCCGCGCATGAAGCATGCGGATCCTCCTGAGCCGCCGGTGATGTTGATGCCGAGAAGAAAGAAACACCTGGGATCCGAGAGGTAAGAGGGAAAGCTGACGATCTGGACTTTTTATCCTTGTCCACGCCTCTAAAGACTCTGCGGAGGCAGAATTCCAGCCAAGGCTGTGGGATTCATGCAAAGTCTTTACAGCGGCAAAGTCCCCCCTCCTCTGGGCGGGGGGAACAAGCCAGGGTCAACTTGATGCAGCAGGAATGCATTAACAGGAATCAAAGTACAGGCTGTAAAGAAGGAATCCTTTGTCGTTGGCCAGAAAAATAACAATTGAACGAGGAAAACACTCCTGTGTTGGCTGTGTTTAGTTAGCTGGCCAAGGCCAGCCAGGTGTGCCTGGTGCCGTCTGGTGGACAAGTTGTTGAGCCTGGGGACCGGTCGGGGTCGCCCCGGGATGTGTTGGCAAGTGCATTCCCATGGTTGTGGTACTTTGAGCATCTGGCAAAGTCATGTGTGAAGAAGCTGTTGCTACGTGCGTAACTGGACACCTTGGCCTCGACCACTTCTTCCCATCTCTCTTGTTTGTGCAGAGCTTATGTGTGTGTTTGATGACTTCATGCGTGTAGGCGTTTGTGTGTGTGTGTGTGTGGTTGTACCATGGTTCTGTATGACGAGTTGTGTGTGATGACTTCTCGTGTGTATGGTGACTTTGTGTGTGATGATGATGTGGGGTGATTGTGTGTATGAACACTGTGTGTGTGATGATAATGTGTGTGAAGACTGTGTGTGTGACGATTGTGTGTGTGATGGTTGTGTGTGTAACGACTGTGAGTGTAACGACTGTGTGTCTAACGACTGTGTGTGTCAAGACTGTGTGTGTAACGACTGTGTGTGTCAAGACTGTGTGTGTGACGATTGTGTGTGTGATGATAATGCGTGTGAAGACTGTGTGTGTGATGATAATGCGTGTGAAGACTGTGTGTGTAACGGCTGTGTGTGTCAAGACTGTGTGTGTAACAACTGTGAGTGTAACGACTGTGTGTGTAACGACTGTGTGTGTCAAGACTGTGTGTGTCAAGACTGTGTGTGTAACGACTGTGTGTGTCAAGACTGTGTGTGTGATGATAATGCGTGTGAAGACTGTGTGTGTAACGACTTTGAGTGTAACGACTGTGTGTGTAACGACTGTGTGTGTCAAGACTCTGTGTGATGACTATGTGTGTGTCAAGACTTTGTGCTGATTGTGTATGGAAAGTGTGTGTGACTATTGTTCATGATGACACGTGAGGTGTGCTGTGTCTGCAGAGCTCCTGTGCTGCTTGGCCGAGCTCCTGCGCTGCACTTGTGTGACGAGTCTGCATGATGAGTGTGCACACACAATGTGGGAAATTGGCCCCTGCCAACACGAGAACGATTTAACTTTTACGTGGAACATGCTGAAAAACTGGTTTGAGTCGTTGGTGCGCGCGCGTGCGTGGAAGGAGCAATCTTGTTATCGCTTCTTCAGCCCTGGAGGTGCTTTTGGCCGTCGCCTCCGGCTGCGCAGACAAAAACTTTGCATACGCTATCGAAATTCCATTCGCCTCCCGCTGCCCGGACTCCCCGGGACTCCCCGGGACTCCCCGGGACTCGGCCGAAGACGCCTTTTTGGGCAGTCCTGTTTTTCCGCCGACCAAGACAAGAGACTCAATAACATGAGATTGAAGCACCTGGAGGATTCCGGCAGCGTCGGCTCCGCCTTCCACATGGGGACCCTCGTACGACAAAGGCGAACGAAGAATTTCGTTTAATCCCTAGGATGCTTCTTTAAGAAACCCGGAGGGGGGAAAAACTTTTTTTTTTCACTCTTCCTCCGGGAAAACCCAATCTTATTTCCCCATCTTTTCGCCATCGGAAAACGGTCATTTCATCTCCCGCTGATTGTCTGCCTGCCTCAGAGGCTGACGGCCTCGGCCCCAGCCTCGGCCTCAACCTCGGCCTCCACCTGCGTCCGCAGCCTCCACCGATCAGAGTAGTTTTTCACTCGGAGAAAGTAGAGAAAAAAGGATTGGATTCTGTTGTTGACAAGAAAGAAGAGTAGAGAGAGAAGAATCCACAGCGATGTCAGGTTTCTTCTCTTCCTCACACTTCTTCCCTACCTAATGGACAGAGAATCAAGGGGCTTCAACCCTTTTTTTTTTACAGTCGAACGAGCTTCAGCTTCCAGCATAAAGTAAACGTCTGCTGAGGAAACAGAAATGCTCCTCTGCTCTGCTGCTGCAGATCATCTTCAGCTTCTTTTCAGCTGAGATTCGTGCTCCAGTGGAGAAATTTGAGCCAATAGCTCTTAACTACACTTGAGAGGAGAAATTGCTGTCGTTTTTTTTAAGCTTACAATAATATGGCAATTTATGAGAACGCTTGATGGAAACATCTTCTCCTCGTCCCCCTTTCTGCGTGTGTGATGAAATTGATGATAAAGCTTTTATGAAGCCAATGGAGAAAAATGCTGCAAGTGGCTTTTTATACTTGGGTCGTCGACAAAGTTATCACAGCCTTGACCGGGTGTCTCACAAGTGCGCTGTGGCTGCCGCCGGTTGCGGGTGTCTGACCGGGTGTCTGGCAAATACACTCTGTCCCGCATTGCACGTGTGGGCCTAGGGGTAGGCCTAACTACGGCCTGAGTGCGAATCATAAGAGATTTTGGCTGTTTGTCAACTTTCCAGTGTTTATCGTCTCGTTCTTGTCCCCAGATCCTCGTAACGCGTACATCATGGCGAAGATCACGAAGGACGGCGTGCGCGACTGCATCAAGGGGTCCGCGCTCACCTTGGCCACCCTCGCCGGGGTCATCGGGGGTGTCATCTTTGGGCTGGCCCTCAGGTCCAGCAAGCCGGAAGGAGGCAAATGATGACCACTTTTAGTCATGATTTCCTGTATGCTCAATGCCACCATCCCTGAATTGCGCAGAGAAATGGACCGACCGCGAGGTGATGTACATCTCCTACTTGGGCGCGCTCTTCCTGCGGATGCTCAAGGCGCTCATCCTGCCCCTGATCATTCCCAGCCTGATCGCGGCCGTCGGATCTCTCGACATGAGTCTATCTGGAAGGGTGAGAACACAGAGAAGAAACAGTTTCTGCAAAAGTTTGCAAAACTTTGGCGATTTTTTTTTTCTACCACTCAAGACGTTATCGGGCACGTCTGCAGTTCAGATCAGTCAGCAAAAGTTCAGATCGACTTTTCAATGTATTTCGCAGTGTGTTTTGAAAGTCCTGCCGAAAGCCACGTCCGGGGTCAGGCATGAGTAGGACCCGGGCGGCCGGGCTGGGGCAGAGCAGGCGCTACGACGAGTGCTACATGGGCCTGAACGACCTCCGGGCAAAGTTGAGGCGTCTATCGTGACCAGCATCTGGTCAAGCCTCGCTGCCCTGATTGCTCTCGATGAAGACGAGCTTGTTGTGCTACCGAATGGAGCAATTTCTGCGTAGCATTTTGGCCCTGTATGAACATTACCAGGCCTGGCCACGCACACACACATGCCAAAAATGTACATAGAATGTGAAGAATGTGCGTACATAGCACAGACGAGTGTACAAAGTACATAGATGTACCTGTATGTGTACAACGTACATGAAGCTGGACCAATTTTTCGTTTTGTTATATTTCTTGCCAGACTCCATTTAAATCTATTCCATTCAAATGGAATGGAGATCTAATCAGTTTTTAGGTCTCTTCTCAAAGTTTCAAACATAAGGATGTCACTTCAAGTTAGAGCTGCTCAGTTGCTTTCCAGATGCCAAACTGTAGTCAAATAAAAGTGAAAACTAAGTGTGTTTAGCTTTGCTGCCTGCCAAATCTGAACGCCCTGTTAGGAACTCAACTTATGTAGTCAAACTTTTTTTCCGCCAGAGAGAAGGGCCAAACATTTTTCTTTTCAACAATCTTCATCTTCACCATTTGGCACAAGGAAACAAAGCAACCAAATTCCAGAATCTCTGCCAAATTTTCAACGTTCTTTGTTCATTGGTCCAGCCTAATATACGAACATGTGTACATAGCAGAGCTCACACTTGGTCTGTGTGAAGCTTCAACGTTGGCATTTTGCGATATGTCCGTCCTTCTACTGGGGAAGTAGCAAAAGCAGTGGAGATTATGGACGCTGTTTACACTTTTTGCCCCCTTTTTTCCCTTGGGCCTCTCCAAAGGCCTCGTCGGGTGGGCCTGAGAATGCCTTAGATGATGAAGTCTTTGTGTGCGTGCGCGCGCGTAGGTGACGCTGGCAGAGAAGCAGCTACTACTAATTCCTTATCGCTTTTCTGTCAGCAAAAGAAAGGAAGGTTGGAAAGCAATTTCCCCTAAATCGCCTTGATGAAAAGGTCGCTCTTTAACGTCGTCGTCGTCGTCGTCGTCGTCGTCGTCGTCGTCGTCATGGACGTCGTCGAGAGCGTCTTCTTTTTCTATTTATTCTTCTCCTTTTTCAAGGTGGGCGGACGCGCTGTGGCCTACTACATGTCTACGACTGTGATGGCCGTGATCCTCGGCATCATCCTGGTCTCCGCCATTAGGCCAGGCCAACCGGGCACCGGGGACAACGAGATCAAGAAGGTGAGTGACGAGCAACAGCGTCAGGAGCAACTCGGTCAAGGTCGATCATCACCTTAGGTTGGAGAGTCACGCAACGTTACGGCGGCCGACACGCTCATGGACCTGGCCAGGAACCTCTTGCCGGAGAACCTCATCCAGGTCAGTAGTGACCTAGTCCGTTTTCTACTCGGTGTGCTGGCTGACAGCACAATGTATATAACATTGTACAGTACATAGTTATGTTCTAAACACCAGTCACACTAAACAAGTACCTCGCCCATCCAGGCCACGCTCCAGCAGTTGCGGACGGTCTTGACGTACCCGGGCGAGGCAGCCTACAACGACTCCAGTGGGCAGCTGAGGGACCCTGAGAACTTGTACACGTGGAAAATCTCCACCGAGTACACGCAAGGCTCAAACATCCTCGGCCTCGTATTCTTCTCAGGTCAGTCTGACTTTACCATGAACAACAGCCTTTGCTCCGATCATACTCTCGTCTTCCTTGTCAGTGGTTCTGGGCATGACCCTGGCCATGATGGGTGACAGGGGCAAGCCGCTGTTGGACTTCTTCACATGCTTGTCCGAGGCCATGATGAAGATCACCACGTGGGTCATCTACATGGCGCCATTCGGAGTCTTCTTCCTCATAGGCGGGCAGATCCTCAGCATGGACGACATGAGTTTGGTGAGTGGGAACCTGTCACACCTTCAAGCTGGTGCTGGACTGGTGAGTGTTTGGCTTGCAGGTTGCTGGCCAGTTAGGCATGTATTTTATTACGGTAATGGGCGGCCTCTTCTTCCACGGGTTCGTCGTGCTGCCTATCGTCTTCACCATCTGTACCAGGCAACTGCCATTCAGGTAAGAGGTCGACGACCACGACCTCAACTTGGCCGAGACTGACTTGTTGCGCCTGCAGATTCATTGCCAACATGACCAACGCCTTCACGACGGCGTTCGGCACGGCGTCCTCGTCGGCCACCCTCCCGGTCACCATCAACCTGCTGGAGGAGAAGAATGGAGTTGACCCGAAAGTCGCAAGGTATGAAGAGCATGAAAGTAATGTTCGCTTAATCGAACCATCTCACTTGAGGTCACACTAGAGTCTCATTAGATGGTCTCTCAGGCTTTGGACTTCCCCGGGGACTTCTTGATTAGCTTCTTCCCCGGGGGATAAAGCGCAAAAAGTGGCGAATGTTATTTCAAGCGCACTTTCAGCTGTCGTAGCTGTTGCCCCAAGTGCTGCTCGCCGACAGCACCGTGACCAACGAAGTCCAGCAGGAGAAGGACTGGCAAATCTTTCGCCTCCCCTGGCAATGTACCCTCCTAGACGTGTTAGGCCGTGCTTATGCATTCTGACGTACGCGGCCACCATCAGGAACATGACCAAGATGGTGGTCTGACACGCCGTCAGCTTCACGTGGGCGTTGCCCATGGGCTGGATGCCTGCCTGGTTCGCGCAGCAGCAAAGAGGCCTACTTGGGCCTGATGCCACGGGGCACAGGGTGGATGGGCACTCATTATTCAGCGCCCCCTTCTAGACGACCCCGTAGGTCAACCCCACTTACCAAAAGTTTAGTCGAGTTTAGTTGGGTTAGTCTGTTTTAGCTCGAATTTAGCTTCCTTCAATCGCAATTAAGAGCTGTCCTTGGATGAGACCCCCAGGGGTTACTCCAAGAGCGTAAAAGAGGGTCCACAAAAATGGCAAATATTTTTCTGCAACCAAGAGGGGTGAAGCCCCCTTTAGCCCCCCCAATCATCGGTGTGCCGGAATTTCGAACAAAAATAAGAGCCGCCGTTGAATGAGATCCGCAGGAGAAGAAATTGATAAGAGCCGATTATACTTCTTTGTACTTTTGGCACTGTTGGCACCGGTGGTGGAGGTATTGATCTCGGTGCTGCCTTGAATGGTGCCCGAGGAGAAACGGCTGCTAGAGCAAATTTTACTCTGCGCACTTTTCCTGCATTTTCCATTTTTGACGACAGGAGGGGGGGGGGAGTGTCCCATACGGTGTTGTCTCCTGTGGTCCGTGTCGGTGGCGCGTGCCAAGATGTGGTTCGTGCCAAGTTTCATGCGTGTAACCTGGTGTTTGTGTCGTATGCGTGCCTGCTGGGGCGTGTGCGCGTGCGTTGAGAGAGTTGTAGCCTTTCATGACGTCTCTTAGGTTTGTGCTTCCCATCGGAGCCACCATCAACATGGACGGCACGGCGCTCTATGAAGCGGTGGCAGCCATATTTATCTCGCAGGTGAGGAACATGTTCACGTCGACGTTGGTGTCGTTCGCTATAGGATAAGGTCTGGTCCCTCTAGGTCCGCGCCATGAGCCTCAGCATCGGCCAGATCATCGCCATTTCCATTACTGCGACGGCGGCCTCCATCGGGGCCGCCGGAATCCCTCAGGCCGGGCTAGTCACCATGGTCATGGTCCTGGACACCGTCGGACTACCCGCCGAGGACGTCACCATCATTCTCGCCGTAGACTGGCTGTTGGACAGGTAAGTCAGTCATGGTCAGACTCCTATGATCATCCCACCAAGATGAGTGACAAAGAACTGCTTTGGCTAGAAAGTACTTGGAAAGTGACTAGAAGGTACTCGAGAAGAGACAAGAACGAATCTAAAATGAAAGCATTTGCCGCTGACAGAAAAACCTCTGAAAATATCATGCTATACCTTGAATTGCCACTTAATACTGATCAAAGTGATGTTTCCAATTTAGCCTGAGCTATTTCTCCTTGCCTCGAGACTGAAGAATTCAGTCTAGGCCTGGGGGCACCAATTCTCATCAAACTAATTTGAAAAGTTTTCAAACAAATCACCTGACTAAATTGCATTAAAACATTTTCTCTTAACGTTTAGAACCAATAGGTAAAACCAGCTCTCGTATGCTTTCTGAGGCTCATCGATTCATTGCAGCAAATAACGCATTTCTAATTCGAACAAGCTCGACTCAAGTCTGCCCCTAATTAAAGCAAAGGTGCCAGAATCAAACTTCTTGATTACGTGCAAGTGAGGCTAAATGATGAAAGTTGCAGTTCATTCATATTTTAAGTATTTAAAATTGTAACTGTTTACTTGGAAAGTGAGTCAAAGTACCTTGAGCCCTTCTGGAGTCCTGTGTCCATACCTTGTTGAGCCTGACTGGCGTCCATAGCTCATAGTTCTCGAAGAGACTGCTCACAGAGTGTCTGGAAAGTCCTTGAAAAGTCCTTGAAAAGTCCT
>JAAUXU010043374.1_pt1 | contig 10138 bp, 16 predicted proteins | sample 7278151 | NCBI WGS metagenome assembly JAAUXU01 (sample SAMN14350113, study PRJNA611818) | marine sediment metagenome | isolation source: surface marine sediment (1.8m) | place: French Polynesia: Moorea | collected 2018-08 | reverse complement strand
TTTTACGATGTTACTGAATTGTTGAAAGTTGGTCTTTCGCGGGACAACAACCATGCAGCCGAGCACCGGAGACCAACCGATCGCGTGACCCTTTTCCACCGCTCAAAGCCGCCCACCAAAGGGCAACGGCGCACGAAACGGAAGGAGAAAAACGAAGAGGGGGGGGGACGAATGAAACAGGAGGCTGTTGTGGTCTCTCTCTCTTTTCTGAAAAGGACTGGCTTTGGGTACATTGGTCGTCCAACGGCCATTGCGTGGTCTCCTTCTCCCTCGCCAGTTAAAATTTTGCCGTTTAAATGCTTCTTTAACTTTTCCGGGGTCTTTAATCAGGTACACACGTACATACCGTGGTTTATGTACATATTTTTTAACGATTTTTAAAAACCTAATGCCAAATGCCTCCCCAAATGACGCCTTTTCTTGGACTGCTTTCGTGAAAGGGGAGAAAGAGAAGAGTTCGAAAAGGTACGGTAGCCTATACAAAAAAGAAAACTTGGAAAGGGATAGGAGCTGGGAAGAAGAAAGGGGAATAAGTGCATGTCTGGCCGATCTCCTTTCGGGGGATACTTTTCAAGGTCCCATGGGAGGACAAAAGGGGGTGATCTCTCCTCTTCTTCCTTGCCTAAGTTTGGTACCTTTTTGGCGTGTCCGATGCTGTTTTTAGGGAGAACTTCCAAAATTAGACGCGCCCATCCTCATCTCTCCCTCTCAGGTGATAAATTGGCTACGCTAGCCTCTCCCTCCCTCATCCCAGGTCCTCAGGGCAAGAGAGAGAGTTGCAAGAGGAGAAGGAGGAGGGGCTCCATGAATCAAACTGCGTGATGTTGCCCTTCCCCCCTTCCCCCCCCTCGGGGCCCACCTCTCCGTCCATCTATTCGGAGCAACCAGTTTTCGTCTTAGTCCATCCGGCAGAGGGGATTCTAACTCCTCCTCCTCGCTTGGGCACTCTCTCTCTCTCTCCCCGCAAGGGCCTTACGGGGCCTTTCTCCCACTGTGTCCCTATACCTACTTATAAGGGGAGTGGAGAAGGCGGGCGAAGGACGGACGGATGGAAAGGGAAGGAAGAAGGAAGGAGATAGCAAGTTTCGTGCATGCGAGGATAGGAGGAGGAAAAGGACCACTGCCTCTGCCCTAAGTGTAGATATAAGGGAGACGGAGGAGCGTTTTCTTTTCAAATGACTGCCTCCCTTTTCCCGTGCCTACCTAGCTGTCTCCCCGTACCTTTTTTCCCTAGGGGCGAGGCCCCCCTTTTCTCCTCTTCCTTTTTTCTCGCCTTTTCATTGTCGGCTGTCACAATCTGGAGGGAAGGGGGAAGGGGGGAGAAGAGGAGGAGGAGGCCTAGGAGGGTGTGGTGGAAGGGAAGTTTCCCTCGCTGGCACCTTGGCAGTTGCTTGGCAGTGGCGAGAATTGGTTGTCGGCTCGTTGTTTATGAATGTGTAAGGCGTACTGTACTGTACAAACACACGGTTTCAGCAGTGTAGGTTTTTTCCCACCAGCGTACCATTGACGGTTCAACCTGAACTATGTCATTTGTTCATGTTCGTTATCGTACAACTAAAACCCCTAAGGTAGTACGATCGAGGCGATCCAGCTCCAAATGTTGGTGTATGACTTTTTTCTGCCTTCCCGTCCGAACCGCCTAATGTTTTGATGGGCCTAATAATGCCTCCGCATTCGTCTCTACCGGACGTTTTCCATCGTCATTTTCCATCTTCTCTTCCATTTGTCGCTCAGGGACTCTAAAGAAAAGGGGCAAGTCCCTCGAATCAAGGGAAAAAAGACGAAAACTTTTTGAGCTCATTGGAGAGTAAGTACAGCCGAAATGAACTTGATTAGTAAGTTACCTCCCTGAAACTTTTAGTTTTGTTGCACTTTGAGATTGAGCGCGGCGGAGAAAGTCCTTTTTGTTTTTTAAAAAACCCTTCAAAGTTCTTTCTCCCTCCCATTAATGAGGGAAAACGAAGTTGTCGTCTTGAGGGTGGCACGTGTACAAGAGGGCGGCAACACTTCTCAGTCATTAGCGACCCTTGCCTCGCCACGAGCTCCTTCCCCCCTCACCTTTCGAAAAGGGGCCTCTTTCCAGCACGCAACGGAAGAGAGGGGAAAGGTGCCCCCTTCTCCCTACAAGGCCCACTGAAGTGAGAAATCGCCCAACTGAATTCTGCGTACATCAAATTGCCTATCAAAGTAGCATTACGCCGGACAAAAAATGCATGAACTCAATATAACATTTTGGGCCAATTTTGGCGAATTCCCCGCCTGCAGAGGGAGAGGAGGGATTGAGGGAGAAAAGCGGCGCCCTCGGATTGTCGGGAAATGGAGAGAGTGGAAGAGGAGGAGGAGGAGGAGGAGGAGGAGGAGGAGGAGGAGGCCTCATGTGGCGCCCGCCGAAGAGTGGAGAGGAGAAGGAGGAGTCGGGGAACAGCAACATCAGAGGGTGGACGGCGGAGACGAAGACGAAGACGAAGACGAAGGCGGCGGACATTAGAACAAGAAAAGGAGGCGACGGGGAAGGAAGTTCATCCCACATACACACACGAATAGCAAGCAAGCGGGATCGGCGGCCGAGTGGAGAGGGACGGGGAGGTCGACCGCTTTATGCCCACATCCCTTTCTCGTAATGAGGGATCTCGGAAGAGGAGGAGAAATGATGATGGTCGCCCTCGCCTTTACATAGGGAGAGAGTTAGGCATTAGTCAGTGAATAAGCAACAACAGCGGCCTCAAGATGGGAGAGACCCTGGGCATCGCGGTGAACGTGTTCGAGAAGGCGGAGCGGGAGCGGGACAGGAAGGAGAGGATGAAGAAGATCGAGGAGTGGAAGAAGGAGAAGAGCGTCAGGATGAAGAGGGCCTCGGTTTACGCGAGGAAGGCCTCAGAGATCAGGTAAAGGGAGAAGTGATGGTGGTTTCGTAATCTCAAGTACTACAAATGCTGTTTTCATTCGTATTGAAAAATGAGACAAAGCATTTTGATAAGTTTTCAAAGGCAGTATTTTCTACTATTTGCTTTTTTTGTCTCTTCAGGCAAATGAAGGAACGCGAGGCCGCCGCCTCTAGGTCTGAGGCCCCCAGCTCGGCCTCCGTCGTCTCCCGCACCTCCTCCACCGCCGGGGAGAGCGTCGGGGGCGGCGGGGCGGCGGGAGATTTTGCGGGGTCCTTCTCCTCGACCACCCTCCCCTCTGCCGCGGCCGCATTGGAAGCGTCCTCCTCCTTAGAAGGCGGCGGAGGGGGCGGAGACACACCCGGCGGCGGCGGAGGAGGAGCCGGAGGAGATCCGGCCATCGCCAGAATGGACCGGGGAGACAGCAAAAGAAGCACGACCAGGTATGTCAAGAGTTCCCCCCCATTCAATCCATCTATGCTATCTGCAGACTTCTTTGTCGGCAGAACTGCTGTGCCTTAATTCAGTCAGTTCGATCCCGTTCCCGTCTGCGCTCCTTTCTCACGCAAAGTTTCTGGAACTGATAATGGCGATCGAGGGAAGGAGAGAGGAAAGAGGAGGAGATGGGATCAGGGGAGGAGGAGGAGACCTTTCAATCCTCTTAGCAGACTTAGTTTCCTTCTCTTTTGGCTTGGTTTTCCCGATCATGCATGAGGAACATAATAGAATGAAAGATGAACTAATAAATAAAGTGATACATATCCAATGGGAAAGTGGAAAGCCTGGTAGGACCGAACGTTATTATTTCGGTGTGTAGTAGGCAAATTCCGCGTCGCATCCATCCCACTATGGTTGGAGACGATTCGTAAGAGGCGGGTGGGAAGACGAGGAGGAGGCGTCGTCCTCCTCACTTCCGGTCGCTGATAAGGGTGGATGGCGTGGGGAAAAGGGGAAACGGGGACGAAACTTTTCCGGCGTCAGTATGGCGGGAGAACGAAGTGCCGTGGGAACAGACGGCGTGGAAAGGCAGAGATGCTTGCTTGCTTTCGTTCTAGAATGTCACATGGTTATCCAGGCGTGCATCTCTTGATCGATTGAGTCTTTTTATGCACCACCGATACCGCCTTGACTCATTTTGGTAGAGAAATAGCGATATCCCGTCTTCTTTATATTTCTACGCTGAGGAAATTGAGCTCCCCCCGGAAGGGAGATGAAATTGCGCCGCGTAAAATAAAAAATGGCGACTGCTTCTGAGACGGATGGATGGGCGCGGAGGGGGAGGGAAAAGACGAAAGTGCAATGGCAGCACCGCCTCCTCCGCCTCCTAAGAAGAGTCTGAAGGGACTCCTCCTCCTCCTTCTCGATATCTACCCCGCCCAGCCGTGGAGTGAGGGAGCTAGGTACCACCACCACCACCTCCCAGCTCTCCTAAAACAAGGTTATTTCCTCACGGACTGACTTTGGCGCCGGCTTCGGCGGCGATGGTTCGTTCGTTCGCCCGCCCTGAGTGCAAACGGCAAAACGTGGCTTGGGCCGATCCTCCCTCTTCCGCCAGCGGCTATGAGACAAGAATCCCAAGGGAGGGAGGGAAACTCGGCGGGGAACCTGAGGAGGACGAGGAGGAGGAGGAGGAGGGGATCTAAAAGGGGAGGAGGGATGGATGAACGGGCAAAGGAGGAGGGAGAACGATCCTCTTACCACATGCGGCGAAGGCGGAGGAGGATGGAGCTAGGAGGAAAAGGAGGGGAAAATTGGGGGTTAAAAAGCGAGGAATACCGCACCTAGGATACGTGGAGAGGGAGCAATATATTTTCTCCCCTTCCCAAGTGTCCATCACATGATGAAAGTATATGCATAAAGGTCAAACTACCGTGAATATCCTTCCTTTCCCCACAGGTCCGTTTCGGAAACTGGCGGAGGAGGCACCAACAGCAGGAAGTCGTCCAAGAAAAAGTCAGTGACGGGGTCCGGCGCTGCCGTCGTCGGATCTCGCCCCGGAGTCAAGAACGGTTCGAACGGCGACGGCGGCGAAAAGGGGAGGGCGGCCGATCGAAGCGGAGGCAGTGAGGGCACCACCAAGAATAAGAAGAAGAGTGGAGAAGGAGAAGGGGGAGGTGGAGAAGGGGGAAAGTGCTCCTCCTGCGTCCTATCCTGAGACGACGAAGACGCACTTTGCATTATTCGTTCGTCGGGCGGACACACACACACACACACACGAACACACAAGGTGGCCTATGTCGTCGAGTCAAAAGCGAGGAGGAGGGGGAGACCCGTCTCAGGTGCTGAGCGGGCAGCAGAGTGGGGGAAAGGGCAATCGGGGAAGAGAGGGACCGAAAGAGACGTTGTCGTCTCTGTCTGCGAAAGGGTCCTTTTCCTCCTCCACCCCTTTTCGATCCACCCAACAGCGGCGACCCATTCTCGATCCTTTCTGTATTCTGTATCTAGTGCCCTATTCGTCACTTTGTCAAGATCACAACAATGCGAGCGACAAGATGTTCAACCTCCCTCCCCTCCAAAAATAACTCTCCTCCCTCACCCTATTTTTGAGCGTTCGCTTTTTTTTATTTTTAGCCAAGTCCTCAAGCGCTCTTTTCCTTGCTGGCAGCCCCAAACCTTTTCCTTTTCCCCCGCAGACAAGAAATCCCTCCCTTGTCCCCTCTCTTCCCCGCCGATCCAGACCCCATCATATTCTCGTCGAACACACACAGATGAAATGTTGCTACTACTACGTATTAAAAGAAAAGCTCACTTCGTAAACAAGCCGTGACAAATTTACTTTGATTGGAGACTTTTGAGATAACCTTTTCCTGTCTATGAACAAGAATAGTTTCCAATGTTGGTATATGGCAGCGTGGGGGAGGGACACTGGAGAGTGCGCGCGTTGGATACGTACGTACAGGATCTATATATCCCAAAAAAGAGCCACCTTTCTGGTCGTCAAAAGAGAGGGCGGCTATACAGCAGATCGATCGAGGAGGAGGCAAAAATAAATCGGAGACGCCAGCATCGAAATAATGCCAGGAAAGGGAGAGATTCACCAATTCCCCATCCTTAGAACTGTCAAATAATAGGAGAGCACTGTGTCTTCCACCGTCTTGGTAAAAAAAACTACTTCAAAATTATAATTGTTTTGAAGCGTACAGTGATGTCACCAGTTCAGACTGCTGAAACCCCTTCCCCACTCTGACTGACGAGTGATCTCTTGGCATCGTCCCCTTCTCCTTTTTCGTCTCCCCTCGCCTTTCTTATCTCCCCTTCTGAGCTGTATCGCCATCTCGAAAATCGTGAGAGCAGGAGTGTATATAGGAGGAGATACGTGCAGTGAAAGGGGAAGGAGGAAAGAGGCCATGGGAGCAGAGAGGACGTAACTGGGTGGGGCACTGTCCTCCCCCTCCCCCGGCGTAGTGTGTAGTAGAGCAGGAGGGAAAAGAATTGCGATTTATGGGTGGCCCTCCTACGCACCCAGTGGAGCAAGAGGAGGAGGAGGAGGAGGAGGCCCCAGACATAATTCGCCCTAGGGGAGAGAAGCAAAAGGTTAATTTGCGAGGATCGATACCGCTTTTCTCTCTTCCCGAAGAAATGTTTTTTTGTTGTGGAAATGGAGAAAAAAGAGGGAAATGGAGAGAGATGTGTCCTTACTTAATCCGTAAGGCAAACGGAGAATGGTTCAGGGGAAATAGAGGCGGCTGCGACTGTGCGGGAAGGGGCCACTCTTATCCCAATTTGTAGGGTCCCCTTGTGTACCCTTTCGGGGGGAAAGAGGGGTTGGTTGCTTGGTGGTTTGGCGTGCCTGTTATGGCCCTCTTCTGTGGGCGCCTTCCTCCCGCTGCGTAGGCACACACGACTGACTGACTGCATGGAAAAAGGAATCGAGCCCTCCTCCCTCGTTCGTCCCCTAGGGTCGAGCCAAGAGCCGTGAGGGGGCGGAGGGGAGGGGATCGTTTGTTGAGTGCGAGGCTCATTGATGATGGCGTTGGTCGCAGGGAGGAGGAGGAGGCGGAGGAGGCGGAGGAGGAGGGCAAATTCCCAGCAACGCTCAACTCAAGGTCCAAAGGACGGACGCAGCCGCCATTGCCCCACCCCGGATGAGGATTCACCGACTAAAAGAGGCATAAAATGCCTAGTTTTTTTTACGCTTTTTTATTATCAAACATGTTCAGAGCGTCCTATCACATTTCGATGCCCAGCTTTTCTATTGTCCAAGATGGAGCGGCAAAGTGGCAACTGTGTTGAAACGTAGAGAATGCACAAGGTGCAATGACTGTTTGCCCCTCCAAATTCTGGGCATTTCGAAATTTCGGTGCCAGCCTGCATGGGGACGGGGAGGGTACGGCATGGCGGAAGGAGGCAAACTTTGGCACTTTGACTCCAAAGTCGAGAGAGAGGTTACGCACTTTGGCGGGGGAAAGGTCGATAGGGGTTGGTAATTGGTACTTTTCACCGGCCAGGCAGGCAGAGGCCGTGAACCTGGAGTGGGAGTGTAAAAAAGTTGCGTAGAGAAGCGACCTTCACTCACTCGCAAGGTTAAATGATGGCGAAAGTTCATGATAGCGAAAACACCGTGTTTGCTTTTGAAATAGTTCCAGTAGGGGACAAACTACCTAAGAGGCATTGTGTGATCCCGCACGGGCGAAATTCGAGAAAGCCCTTTTCACACACAATTCTGTACTACAACAGAAGAAAAAGAAATGGCCTGAACCCAAAAACAGACGGACTTTTTGGTGTCCCATCTTTTTTCTCGGGAGGAGGAGGGCGGACTTGGGAAAATACACATGCAGGCAGCAAGGAGAGGCTGCCCCTCTCTTCTCTTCTTCCGCCCATCTGATAAGGCCACCGCGGAGGCAATCATTGGAGAAAGAGGGGAGGGGGAGGAGGGGGAAATCTGTGGGCGAGGGGAAGAAGAGGAACAGACACAAGAGAAAGAGAGAGAGGAAACAAGAACAGGACCTGTTCAATGATACGCGGTGGTTGACATTCAATAACTTTGCTGGATTGACATTTGGTCAAAATTTGTTAAAGATTAATCTCATGTAGTTAAAAGGAGGGAGGTGTGTTCAGCTCTCACCTTCCAAAATAACACCTACAGACGTGTGTTCAGAGGTGTGCTGAACACACTGAGATGTTTCTTGGAAAGGAAAAAATTGCAACTCTTGAACACACCTCTGAAATTGATAGCTAGGTAAAAAAGGATTTTTTTTAAAAAATATGGCAACTTATAAACACACCTAAAAAATGCAAATAGTGAAATAAAAAGCGGAAAAGTGCCCCCCAACAACAACAACAACAACAACAAGAACACCGAGCGTGCCTTGATCTGACGGCTTCGCCGAGGAATGGGAAGGAGAATGGGGCGAATCCAAAAATAAGGAGGAGGAAGCGACGTCACAGATGAAAAGAATCGATAGAGGAACAAGCAACCAGGGGTCGAAGCAGACCTGGTATGCAGTACGGTATGTGCTGTTGTGGACGTACTCTTTACAAGGGCAGGATTGAGTACTTGGTGGTACAGGAAATAAGCGAAAAAAGTACTTATGTCTAGGAAACGAGCAAAGGGCAACGAGCAACCAGACATCAAATTGCATTTTCATCGAGTAGATTCTTCCTCGTCGTCTGGCGGAGAATCTTTCTATCGCCGAGGATTTTTGCACCGGCCCCACCTCATTCTTCGCATGACAACTGGCCAACCCGCTCTACCGCTTTCTTGCCGATCTCTTTAAGAGACACAAAACTGGACCGGCAAAAAAAGCAATTCTAAAATGCATTACCCAAAAAACCCTGACGGTCTATTCCGGCATATGTGAACGTGAGAATCTCACGCGTGTCCAAGGAAGAAGCCACCAGTTCGCATGTCTGTCTTCGGGAGTATTCCCTCGCCGCCGCCGCCGCAGTGCTGTCGTCCATGCTTGTGTATTGTACTACTATTGCCATGTAATGTGCTATGTAACTATGTGCTATGCACACGCAAAGCAAATAAGAAAAACCCTCTCTCGATTCCCTCTCCGCCCATCGTTAGTCGTCTCCCTCCGCCTCGAATGTAAATTTTGTGGGAATGAGGAATCGCTATCATTTCCTCACTTGTGGTATTCCTCCCTCCCGAATGTACTGTGTTCAAGTACAGCTCTCTCTTCGTCTCTCGTTGGCTGCTGGATGGTGCATAGTTACCGGTGGTTGTTCTGAATACCACAGATCATTCTTTTTTTGTCACATATCTATGTTTAACCAAAAGGTGTTGAACTTTTTTAAAGAGCGTGTTTTTTATAAGTACTTTTCTCCTTTTAGGATAGATCGGAAGTGATTCTTTCCCTAGACATCTTTTCGGAGCAAAAAAGTCCCCGGTGCAAATTCGACAAATCTCTTTATTCGGTTCCGCCCGTTGAAACTCCTGCAAGAGCGATTCTCTCCTTCGTGTCTGGGGGCACTTGAAAATTCCCAAGGTCGAGGAGGACATAACTCTCTCCGAGGTGCACCGCAAGATTTTTCTTTTTGAGAAAAAGGTGTTTCGCAACTGATTAGGCCCTGGAAAGCACCGTGGCAACTTACGACAGAGCGATTCTCTCCCTCCTTTGGTATTATGTCCCTGATTTATGCTCATATCCGGATAAACAATGCTTTCCGTCTCCGCCGGCGCCGCTTCCCCCGTTTCCTCCCTCCCTCCCTCCGCGGCACAGAAGCTAATGGGTTTTTTAATGGTGGGGGACGGAGAAAAGGCTTGTTGGTTGGTGGCTTGTTGGAGTTCTGGGATGATGATCCATCTCCTACTCTCTTCTCTGTCAGGACTAACCGAGAATGACAAAAAAAGAATTTTCTTTTTTAAAAAGCTACAAATGCTAAAAGTAGGTACTTTTGCAACACTTATTAAGAAGACATATTGCGAATTTGGGGAGGACAATTTGTAGCAACGATCAAAAACATCAGTCGACCAAAAAAAACCCGAGCAAAGACCGGAACAGGAAGTGGAAAAGGGCCTAGAAAGCTCTGGAACTTGTGGTTCTTTTCTCTCGGAACCTCCAAAGAATCTGGTACAGTGGAGAAGAAGGCCAGAAATGCTCCTTGGAGAGAGTCCATCCTCAAGGACAAGAAAAAGGGTGATTGCTTTCGCAAACAGCGCAATTCCGTCCAAAGAAATATTTCGTCTTCAAAAGAAGGATTTGTTTTCTGCTTGATCTTGACAGAGGTCAAAAGCGGAGTGAGCGGAGGAGAAAGCCCCCCTCAAACGATAGCGAAGCAAGGCGCGTTCAAGGCAGCTTCAAAGATAA
>JAAUXU010152875.1_pt1 | contig 10140 bp, 8 predicted proteins | sample 7278151 | NCBI WGS metagenome assembly JAAUXU01 (sample SAMN14350113, study PRJNA611818) | marine sediment metagenome | isolation source: surface marine sediment (1.8m) | place: French Polynesia: Moorea | collected 2018-08 | reverse complement strand
TCACTAGCAGGGGACGCTCGTACAGGGTGTCGACAAGGGTTCTCATTCGCATGCAAGTCTGTCTCAGCTCCTACGGGGTGTCTCGAAAGACTTTGACTCATATCTGTGCCTGCACTTGCAGGGGACGCTCGTACAGGGTGTGAAGAAACAAAATTGCCCCCCCTTGAAAGCCCTTTTTGCTGCTTCCAACGTGCATCATCGGTTGCCCATTTGGCGCCACCTCCTTGTCTCGCCCCGCTACAGGGTGTCAAGCATGCCAAGTGTTTCTGGGTCACCGTCCTCCTGTCCGTGGGGGTCATCTTCCTTCTTTCCTGTCCCACCCTGTGGGCCCAGTCAGTCGTGTGCATCCGAGTGGAGGCTGGAGCGTCGACGCCACACCCTCCTTCCCACCCCGCCCCCTTTTTCCCGCCCCTCCCTCCTCCTTGAGCCCTCATCTTTTTTACTCTCTCGAGCTCTGGCGGATAAATCTCTCTCTGCACCCTGAGCTCGCCATTAACGGTCGCTTTTTTGTGTGCTCAAGCGAAGAATTTGCATGAATCCGTGCGAAAATGTCATCAGCTGAGGCTGCTGCGCATTTTTCTCCTCAACGAGGCCGGCCGAGACTCATTTGTTTAACTCGGAGAAAAATTTCGGATGAGAAATTCCTGACCTTTTTCTGCACCCGGTGTTTTTTTTGTGTCCTATTAAGGTATCAGCTGACATTCGAATATGCGCATGAGGAAGAATCACGTCGAGCCTCGCAGGTCAATTGCTCGAAAAGTCCTCATTCTCCTAAAAGTCCAGCTCTCTCAGAGTCAAATCTAGAAGAAAAAGGACATCACGTTTATGCCAACTGCGACCATTGTTGACCAAACAACCTTGGTTCTGTCAGAGGTCGTCCCAGCTGCTTTCTACTGTTCTCCTCCTGGGTTGCTTGATCAATGCGGCCTTGTGTCAATTGCCAGAGGCTTTGAAGAGCCTCCACTGCTCTCCTGGCAAGCTTGTGGTCGGTGGAGGGCAGCAAGAGCAACATGGGGGATGAGGAGGGCAACCTTGTGGGCTCCTCCTTCTCACTGGTCCGCTACAACAACGCCGTGTTGATCGACAAGAAGACAGACACGAGCTCGTTGGCTCCTACACCCACGCTTGGTAGGAAGTTGGACTCTGTCAGTTATGGGGTGTGCGAGGTGCTTTTGCAGTCACAGGTATACATTTGCAATCGTTGTTGCAGTCATTTCCTCAGAAAAACTATAAATATAACTGTGAAGGACGGGGGGGGGGGGGGGAAGTTACCCTTGCAGCTGAAACTGCGAGGGAAACCTTTTAGTCATTAAAGTTGATACACCCCATCCACAGTTGCAATGCTTCAAAAGGCACAATTGCAAACCATTTTACACACCTTGTACACCACATGTGTGTTACACGCAGTTGTAATTCTTTAATGACCCCAATATACGAAGATTTTGTAAGCCCTGTACTGTTTCGCACAGTTTCAACACTTCAAAGCTTGATCGCAGGACATTTCGCACACCCTGTAAGTTCATCACATGTCTGTCACGCCCAGGGCAATGCTTGAAGACCCAGTCACAGAATATATTGCACACCTGGTACAAAGGCTGTGCAAAATTGAAAAAGTATGATATCGCTGATAGTCGATATCTTCCTCAAGTATTATCCAACACTTGATTCGATACTCGACCCAGAGGGTCACCGAGAGGCCATACTCTACGCACGTAACACAAGTACTTGTGTTACTCGTGTCGAGTAACACGAGAAAACATCATTGCAAACTACGTAGTTACTCATACCTTCAGCCTTAAGCTGGCTTTTGTGCTTCAGGCGAATTACTCACAGTGAGTCCCAGAATGACTGTGAAAAGTTCGTAAATTCTTATAGCTACATCCTTCGGGCCAAATGCTCAAGCTTTTTGTTGTGTACTACTAGGTGGAGAAATATCTAGGCACTTTAGAAAGAACAAAAGCACACCCTTGAGCAAGTATCGCCTATGTCTATTTTAGGCCATGCAATACTCGATCCTTGAGTGTCAGATTGAGTATCAACAATTCTCCAAGTATCGCACAGTCTTACCCAGTATGCATATCAATTGTCCGTCATGCGCTGTTGCAAAGCTTCAAAAAGTGGGTGGGCTGAAACACAGCCTACAACACAGCCATGTAGTACAACTGTACATTGTTCCCTTGAACACTCCATTGGACTCCTCCTTGTGATTCTCGTCAAAGGTTGTTGCGACCTTCACTCTGTCTCCCACCAGGAAGGACCAAGAGTGCTGAGGGAAGAGTGTCAGATGGAGCAAGAGGAACAATCTCTTCCACGGACTCATCCAGGTGCAGTTGTGCACAGCTCAGGACACATTCTCAGCAATAATATATTGTTTTTATCATGATTACTTGTACCAGGCAACGGTCTGAGACCGAGGAGATCTTGGACTCTATCCTGCCACCACGTGAATGGGAGGAAGACGGTCAGCTGTGGCGCCAGTCAGTGTCATCAACGCCAGCAACAAGACTAGATGTCATCAACCTTCAAGTAAACTTTATTTTCATAGTCTAGTGACATAACATGCTCGACATGATATAACTAGAAGTGTACTCAGGGGTCCCAAAGTAGTGGCTATCTGGGGCTATTTTCTTACATTGCACTGGCCGAGGTTAACCCTTTACTTTGAGTCTTCTTGGGAGGAAGCAGAGCAGCAACAAGCTGATCATGAAAGGGGTGGGGGCAACGAGACCGTAAACATCAGTGACGATGACAATGTTGGCAGCTCTGGTTTGAGAGGGGTCAATAAAGTTGTGGAAGTGGTAAAGCTGTGAATTTCCTCCTCCTCTCTTAGTCTCATGGCTTCCTTTTCTTTAAAATGTGGTCTTTCCTATGCACACCACTGCAGTGAAGGAAAAAACTCCAGAGATCCTTTCCTGTGACCCCCCGGGGGCCCCATGCTCTCCATGTTGTTCTCCTTGCCATCCTCCAACATCTTGCACCACCTCTTCCATCACAACCTGTCTGCATCCCTTTCATTCCCATGCTGTCCGGCCCTCATCGGTGACATCATCCTGTATGTCCCATAGTCTACTTTGGTGACTCACCCTATATGCTCAACAGGAGCAACTGGATCAGAAACTGCAGCAGCGACAAGCTCGTGAGACCGGAATTTGCCAGGTCCGTCGAGAGCTCTATGCTCAATGCTTTGACGAACTCATCAGGCAGTGCACTATCAACTGCACTGAGCGAGGTTTGCTTGACTGACAGATCATCATTAGGCACAACAGTGGCCGGTAATTTGACTCCAGGTCTGTTGCTCCTGAGGGTGAGGGATGAGTTGCGCATGACATTGCATGCCTACCAGACGCTCTATGAGTCCAGCATTGCATTTGGTGTGAGGAAGGCACTTCAGGCTGAACAGGTACGTGTGCCTGGCAGCTAGTTTGAAGGCATGCTCGCCCAGCACATACTCTTTGCAGGGCAAGACTGACATGGAGAGCCTGATTGCACAGCTGGAGGAGGAGAAGGCGACCCTGGAGAAGAAGGTGTCGGACCTGAAGCGCTCATGCGAGATGATTGAGAAGCGAGCGGCTGAACAAAAGGTGGCAGACGAGAAGAACCATGGAGAGGAGATAAACTTTCTCAAGAGAACAAACCAGCAGCTCAAGGCCCAATTGGAAGGAATCATATCTCAGAAGAAATAACAGCTTTATTCAAAGCAACACCTCGATGCAGGTACAGGATGAGCCAAAAAGCAGCCTCACAGGGGCAGAGCCCTCTACAGGTTGTCTCAGTTTACTGATGACTTCTGGGGTTATTGAGTCATGACATGATGCAGAATGAAGACATTGTGATGAAATACACTGGACGTTGGTTACAGTCATTGTAATTTGGTCGAGCTAGGTGAGGCCTAATGGGGCGAGGCCTAGTTAGGTGAGGTCGAGTTTGGTGAGGTCTAATTTGGTCACTTCTGCTCTTGTCTGTTGTTATCGTCTTAAATCTCATCAAGTCTGCTATTGTCAGGCCTATCATAATCTGCCATTGACAGGCCTATGTCAATCTGCTATTGTCGGGCCTGTCTGTACATCTATTTATGTCAGGTGCAGTTGAACCTGGTTAGGCCTAATTACATCTGGTGCGGCCAGGTTGGGCTGGTGCGGACATCATCGTTTTTCTCTCCCCCTGGAGGAAGTTGCAAACTTTCTGCGGGCTGCGGTCCTCAATAACTCCCTCGTTGAGCGTCCGAATTGAGTTGGTCTTCGAGTTCTGGGTGCCAATGAGTCTGTCCAAGAGCAGCACTTGGAAACATCACTCCAGAGCCAAGTCTTTCACTTGCAAAAACATCCACTTCCCTCCTCGCGTGCGAAAAGGCTCTTATCTAGAATTTGCAATAGTCCGGACCCAAGAGAGAGGCTAGGGATTAGTCAAAGCTCTCACACGCACATGCTGCTGCTGCTGCTGTTGGTGCTGCTGCTGCTGTTGCAGAGCAGCATCAACCACGTGCCATCATGGCCTTTTGCTTTCACTACATACAATATGGAATATGGAAGGCCAGGATGGATTTGTGCAAAAAGTTCCCCCTCCCTCCCTTCACAGAAGGAGGAGCAGCAAACCAGCTGTAGCAGAGGCTCCTTTATGTGCACACAGCAATGATGTAGTAGCGGAGAGGTCATTGCCCTCCCCCTCGCCATCCTCTTCCCTTTTTTTTCTTCTCAGACTTTGCAGATTTTTTTTTTTGCACAATGTTTAATGTTGAGCTCTCCCATAAACGTGAAGGAGGTGAGCACGAAATTGCCCCTTATCGGGAAATGCAGTGAGTTCTCCCAGTTTCCCTTGCTCGACCAGAAAATTCGCAATATCTATCTTTTCTCTTCCCCTCTCCTGCTTTCTGCAGGGTTGTCTCGGGTTTCGCAATTTGGGGATCTCATAATGCGATTGTGAAGGGAGGGAAGACCCGGATGATGGCAGCCGACTCGGAGTGTGCAAAAATGAAAGAAAAAATTGCACAACTGAGCTCGCCTGAATAGGTTTTGGGCGGGGATTTCGCACTGTAAGGATGCTTTCTCATGTGACGGGATGAGAGACGAGTGCATGTGTGTACACAGTGTACAGCTGGCAATGGACACGCACGGGGGACAGAACCAGACAGTGCGAGAGCTCAGGTTGCGAAAATCAGACCCTCGTCAGACGTGGCAAAGCACTTCGTGACGTAGGCGGGGGGCGCTTTAAAGCAGGACTGCAACAGGCAAAGTGTGTGGGTTTTGTCGTTTGCCCGAGGCAAGGTCAAACTCGGGCTTTTTGACAGGGCCAAAAACTGCGATTCGTTGAGGTCAAATTCAGGTTTTGTCTCTTGCCTGAGGCAAAATTAGCGATTTGTAACGTCCAATTCAGTTCCTCTGTTTTTGCCTGGAGCAAACTTAGCCATCCGGACAAACTCAGGTTTTTGGTCTCTCGCCTAGAGGCAAAAAGCTGAGTTTGTCTCTGCAGATGAGCAATCTGCAGAGACAAAATCATCTTTTTGCCTGAGGCAAACTCAGCAATCGAGGCAAACGCAGTTTTTTTTGTCTGAGTCAAGCTTAGCATTCTTGACAAACGCAGGTTTTTTTGTCTCTGGCCGAAAGACAAAATTAGCAATCTGCTGAGACAAACTCAGCTTGTTGTCTAAGTCAAACTCTGCAATCTAGACAAACGCAGGGGTTTTTTTGTCTCTGGCCGAAAGACAAAATTAGCAATCTGCTGAGACAAACTCAGCTTTTTGTCTAAGTCAAACTCTGCAATCTAGACAAACGCAGGGTTTTTTTTGTCTCTGACCGAAAGACAAAATTAGCAATCTGCTGAGACAAACTCAGCTTTTTGTCTGAGGCAAACTCTGCAATCTAGACAAACTGAGGTTTTTTTCCCTGAGCCAAAATCAGCAACCTAAACAAACTGAGGTTTTTGCCTCTCGCCTGAGGTAAACTTAGCCAACTCCAAGGACAAAGTCTTTGCTGTCGTCCTATTAATGAAGCCCCAACTGGAAATCTGTGAATTGAAACTGCATTTCCATTGTTCCCCTCTTCTGGAGTGGAACAAGTGAGGTACATCTGAGCCACCCCCTTTTTTTTTTTACATGTCAGCCTGGTTTTCCCGCACGAAAGTGACATGTGAGACAAAAGAAAACTCTTTTCTTCGCACACGAAATCTGGACTCGACCGTTATCCATGGCCAAACCGCTTCCTGCTGTAAAACAAAAGATGTCTGTCTGAGTCTCTGCTTCGTCCTCCTCCATCTTGTTCCTGGGGAGAGCCAAGAGGAGGTCGAGCTTTCGCCTCAAAATTCCTTTGTCTTCTTCTCCTTGTTTTGCAAAAGCTCCTTTCTCTCTTTGTTCATCCTGGATGTTCCTGCTGCGTCCGGGAGGAGATTAGCAAACCGAGAAAAGGGGGGAAATTGCGACTTCTCAGCAAAAGTTTTCGCTGGAGAAAGCGGGAGAAACAGGGTGGCAATTTATGATCGGTCCACTTTTTTATCTTGACACTAAAGGGCAAAGGTTATTTATGCTTTATTTAACTACTCTTTACTGTGCCAGGAATTCTCGTGGCTGGCTTAAAACGGTCCAACGATTCAGTGTGTAGGAACAACTGGCAGCCAAATTAACTGGTTGCATTGGTGAGACCAACCATTGTGCAAGTACAGAATTGTACGCATCCACTAGACCAGTCTCAAGCTAGCAGCTAGAAGTGTCTAGTCAGCTGTCAGTTGACCGGCTGACAATGTAGGAAAATTTGTGGGTCAAGCAGTGGTGAATTTGATTGGTCAATTATTGACAAGACGGTCGGCTACTCATAACGTTTCCTGATTAGCAATTTATGGAATCAACTAGGCAATAATCATTTATGAGATCAACTAGCTAATAATCATTTATGAGATCAACTAGCTAATAATCATCTATGAGATCAACTAGCTAATAATCATCTATGAGATCAACTAGCTAATAATCATCTATGAGATCAACTAGCTAATAATCATCTATGAAATCAACTAGCTAATAATCATCTATGAAATCAACTATCTAATAATCATTTATAAGATAAACCAGCTAATCATATATGAAATAAACTAGCTAGTCATATATGAAATAAACTAGTTAACCACTCACAAAAAAAGTGACTGGTCCACTCCAGCGTGATTTTTGAACGCTGTTGGATTTGAGCAGAGCACCGAGAGACCTTCTCTCGGCATCACTTGAGCTATGAGTTGCGACTTCCATGAGCACCACAAAGTTTGCTTTAAAGCTTGAGCAGTGCAAGGCCGTGCTCCTTTGGCAGTGTTGAGTGGCCACCACGCTTGTCAGACTTGAATGCGCCCGGTCTTTCATTCAGGCCCAAACTCGGAGGCCCACAACCATTTCTTCAGCCAAAGTGTTGACACAAGACGTGGCTGCAGGCCTCCAGGTGGTGCTAGTGTGGATCACTCTGATGCAGGTGTCCCCATAGCACGAGTGACGGCTGTGCAAGTGTCCTGGCAACTACGACCATTGGCGAAATTAACCGGTTGACCATCTGCGAGCACGGAGCTGGGCTCCCACGCCCAGACCGGACGAGAAGACCGCAAAGAGCCCCTTTTCCGACTCCATCCAGTAGGGCACAAAGCGCCAGTCCTACGCGTCTGCCAAAGTGGAGCAAAGAAAGAAGAAGCCACCATTATATAAATGGCAAGATTGGCAAGCCTCCTTGGGAGCTGCTTAGCATAAGCTGGTAACAGATTTCCTGACATGTCAGCCGGCCATTACGACTGTTGTGCGTGTGAGTGCGGTGCAGTAGCTTCCCCCTGACAGATAATAACGGCCATCAAACGCTTTGCCAAAATATATTCGCGTGTGCTCGCTCGTCGCAGATTCCCAGAAATGAGGGTGTGCAATTTTCAGACACGTCTGGCACACATGTTGGCACAACAGCGAGGGTTGGGAGGGAGGGGGGGGGGAATGATTTTGCAAACTCTCGCCAGTCTCGTCTCCTCTCTGCTCTTTACTTTGCCATTCATCTCTGGCTTTTGCCAGATATTTGCACAGAGGGAGAGACCCTTCGGGTGCATTGCAGATTCTGCTACTTCTTTTTATTTGGCGAAACTTTTGCACACCATTGGAGTCCCGTGTGTCGAATGGGACTCCGAAGAACACGCACAAAGTTTTCTCCATGTTTTGGTGAAGGAAAAAAGGAGGCAGACAAAATATTGCCCTATGAAATGGAGTAGTTGCGTCACTAAATCAAGCGCAGACGTTAAAGTGCCCAGAAAAAATGCAAATTTCGCGCTCAAAGGCTCAGAATCTTGTTGCTGAATGAGCTTAGCACAAGACGCCCTAAATCTCTGGATGTCGAACTTGTCATCAGGAGCAGCAGCGTCCACAGCATCCTGGACGGCCACACGAGCAGCCACTGTTGGAGCAAAATCTGTGGATGACTCATTTTGCACGCTGAGCAGTGACGGTTGCAAGTTGGAAGTTCACAAGTCCCTGCAATTCAGGGTTAGCAACAGACTCTTCTGCGGCTTTGGGGATATTGGCTCCAGACCATGTGATTGGCGTTGACGTCTCAACCAGACACGTTGAGCATTCTGGCATCAGCTGCGTTGACGTGAAGGGACAGAACAAGCTTTGATTCGGACGAAGAGCTAGAAAAGTCGAGGTGTTTCTGCAAATGAAGAACAACTTACCTGTCATTACTACTTGTCTTGTCAATAAAGTCAGTTGTTGCCATGCCATGAAACAAGGGTATGGACAGATTTGGGTTAACAGCAGCTCATGTGATCAATTCAGCCTTTTGTTACTTTTGCATCATGATGTTCATGATCCTGAGCAGAACGACAGCTGAAATGATCTCAACCTGGTCAAGTCTTGACATGAAGAACAGTGATGTCAAGGGCTGTCCTGGATGGCCTACCCGAAGGTCAACAACAGCAGCTCATGTCAGTGATTCAGTCCTATGTTGTAGCTACTTTTGCATCATGTTGTTCATGATCCTGAGCAGAACGACAGCTGAAATGGTCTCAACCTGGTCAAGTCCTGACATGAAGAACAGTGATGTCAAAGGCTGTCCTGGATGGCCACTCGAAGGTCAAGAGCTGCTCATGTGACAATTTCAGCCCTTTGTTGCTGCTGCTTTAAATTCTTGAGCTCAACTTAGCTTTATGTAAGAACAGTATCTTTCGGAAGTGCTCCTCAACCCTCTCAAAAAAAAGGTCGACAGTTGCCCTTTTTTTTGCAAACCTTCATAAAAAGGGGTCGTTTTTGCAGACCTCCCTGACTTCCTGAGAAGCAGGAGTTTGACAGACAAACTAGTTTTAATCGAAGGTTTCGACACGAAAATAATATCCTGACTAGGGATTACTTCCCTTTGCCCCCCCCCTCCTTCCCCTTTTTGTCACGCGAGTTCGGACCTCCAAGCGAGAAAATTGCACACGCGGAAAATTATTTGCTGAATGAGGGCGAACGTTTGAAGCTCATGCAAATTAGGCATTGACGCCATAACGTCGCACTGTCTGGCAGGGCCAGATAGGGCAGAAGTGTGCACTTTTTTGCTCAAGCTGCTCTGTGCAGATTTTTTCTCTCTCTTCACTGTCTGGTAAGCACCCTTGAATCAATGCTGATCTCACGCACGCCCTCGTTTTCTGTCGGCGACAAGGGGGGGCAAGGGGAATGAAGCAATTTCATTGATTGTAGTGTCTGAGCTTTTGTGGGGTAAAGGTGAAAAATTTGGGGGGGGGGAGGGTGTTCAAGGTCTGCTGTGCAGTGTGAATCAGATTTGGTCACACAGTTGCTGACGTTCAGTCTGTGGAGCTGCCAGGTTAAAACATGTTATTGCTTATTAGAGTTGGTCGATACAATCCTTGTTGCTCTTGGCCCCTTGATTGTCAGCCTCAAGGGTCTGGAATTTCCTGTCAGCACCAATGATGGATGACCTGTGTTTGTTTCTCAGCTCTTGGTAATAAACTCAGGAACCCTCATTGATAATTGCCACATGAATAGAATAAGCTCGTCTGATGATTGCCAGTGATGGTGTCAAGATTGCCGGGCAGCTCGAAGATCGGGTTGACTTTTGTCCAACTTTGTGGTGACGACTTTTGATTGATGTTTGTCCTGGTGAAACAACTTGGTCCTCGTCAGCCCTCCCACAGGAACACTGTTGT
>JAAUXU010080456.1_pt1 | contig 10140 bp, 8 predicted proteins | sample 7278151 | NCBI WGS metagenome assembly JAAUXU01 (sample SAMN14350113, study PRJNA611818) | marine sediment metagenome | isolation source: surface marine sediment (1.8m) | place: French Polynesia: Moorea | collected 2018-08 | reverse complement strand
TGCTCCACTTTGAATCCAGAAGCTGAGTCCACATGCTCCACTTTGAATCCAGAAGCTGAGTCCACATGCTCCACTTTGAATCCAGAAGCTGAGTCCACATGCTCCACTTTGGATCCAGAAGCCCAGAAACGATCAAGCAGAGGTTGCCAAACCTGTGCATGGAGAAAGTGAGCCCATCTACGCATTCTCCTGAGAAGCGAAGATCTGAGACGGCGACAAAACGATGTTGACAGAGGAGATGACAAAGGATGCATCCTCAGAAGCCTGTGTGTGTGTGTGCCAATACAGTGTTCTGAGGCTTTGCTAAGATTGTTGCTTTTTGCAGCGTCGCATAAAACACTCTGGAAAGTCCTGTTGTGGCCCTGTTCTTTGAAATTTAGTTACGTTATTATTATTTTTGACATTTTGGCCCTGGAGTTGGAATTTAAAGTAACAGCCCTCTATATAAGGTAGAGTTGTGACAAGGTGGTCTCAATTGAAGGAGTTGTGGGTCTAATTTTTCCTTGCTCACCACAAGGCTACATTGACTGTCAGCCCCAGTCAATGTTGCCAAGATGAAAGACCCATAGTTTCCTTTGGGGAGGAACCAGAGACGTTAAACTTTTTGAAGGCTGCTGTGGAAGACTTTTAACCAACAGCGTAGAAAATTGGTCGCCTCTCATAAACGTTTCATTTTTGCCCCACTTTGGCAAATATTGACAACGCAACCTCCATGTCTTTGCCTGCATTTCGTCTTGGAACGTTGTTTGCCCTATTAGGACAAAGCAACATCAGCTACATTTCAGTTGAAAAGTAATCCACCAAGCCCCAATAATCCAGCTCCCTCGAGTAGGAGTTGAAAAATAATCAGGCATGTGTAATTATAAGGCAATTCACGGTGTGTAAGATGGAGACTTTTGGGAGGAACGGACGATCCAGTACATTCTCTCACCTTTGTTGAATACTGAGTCCAAACTGCAGTGCAAAAAATTCGTTCTATGACGCAAATTCCCCCTAAAGTTAAAAAAGGAGAAAGGTTGAGCACCTTGTTGCAACTCTTGCGTACATCGACAGACTGATGAGATGAAGCAGCATTTGTGTACCCGTAATATTTGTTGTGGCCAAAACACTTGCCATGAAGTTCAAGGTGGACCACGGGTGAAAGTTTGGGATATGAACGTAGGGCTAATATCAATCTGATGCTGGTATCCATCTCTACTAAACGCTGTTGTGTTACGTCACTATTCTGGTGTTGGTATTTTCCTTCATTTCGAAGAAGCAATCAAGTTTGGCCTGGGTCAGGTTCTAACTCAGGGTGTTCACAATGTTACTGCACCTTCAGCTTGGGCCAGAAGATCACACCCGCGGTGTGGCCGGATGACTTGGTCGGGGATTAGTTAAGCTCAGTGAGCTAAATCATAGACCATCGAATCGACCCCTTCCCGTGCAGAAAATGTGGAAAAGAGGCCCGAGAGATCGCAGAAAAGACTCGTTTGTCATTGAAGCTTGATGCTTGCAGACCAAAAAAACTATAATTTTTCCAACTGCTGGTGCTTCTTCTGCTGGAGACCGGTTTGACAGCAGTTTCAATAAGCGTGTACGGTAGGGCATAACCATGGGATGGCGATCTGGAGAGGCTTATATCAGTCAGAATGGTACCACATAAATGGCGCACTTGGATTTAGACAGGAGAGTTTGATACTTTTACTGAATGATACGTGTATCCATAGTCTACTGCAGCCAGACAGGTCCTACCGGAAGTATCGGTCGGACAGCAGACAAAACGTCTTCATTGCAAGTCTCTGTAGCTGTTGGAAGACACAGCACAACCAGTCTCCACCGTGTATATGTTAGCATGCAGGTGAAGTCAGGACTTAGTGAAATTCCTCGTCAGTTCGGTAAATCCTAGGAACTTTGCTATCCATCCCTAGAAAAGTAGCAGCAGCCAGGAAGTAGAAGGTTAAGTCAGGGACAGATATGCAGGCTCCCCATTTTCGTCTTGTTGTTGTTTTAACTGAAGTCAAATGATCAGCGCGGGAATACTTTTCACTGAAATTGAGTCGCATGAAAGTCATCGTGTCTCCAAACAGGGATTCAATGTTGGCCATATGGATGGGTATAAAGACTTCAAATGGATGAGACAAAAATATTGGTCCCCTGTGGCTCAACAATAATTTACGGTATTCGATGACCTTTGACTCTGGTAACTTTACAGTTTCTATGGTTCTTTGATGAGGTTGTCGCACCTGTTGGCTGGATTATTCTGCCATTCCTCCATGGCAAGTTTCTCAAGTTCATGCTGGACTTGGCCATGAAGCTTGAATTGTGTTAACACCATGGGATTACGGTATTGGATGACCTTTCGATATCTATGGAAGCTGGAAGAACAAGAATGATAAATGCAGAAAACTCTGCTACGCTGGCCAGTATCATTGTGGCTTGGAGAGCAAGAAATTTTGTGGAGGATGCTTCAAGTTTCACAATGGCGCTCTCTCAAGGGACCTCTTGGTGAGGTTGCTTTTTAGTGACACGCATATGGTAATCACAGTTCCATCAAAAGCACCATCTAGCGGCCATTCTTAACAAGTGACAATAGAAACAACTCAGCCTAGATGTGCGAGGTGATAAGTAATTTGTGTTGATATATGCGACATAGAAGTATGAAACTGCAACGAGGGACCAATACTTCTTCTGTCTTTCACTGTACATCATATTTCGAAAAACCAAACGAATACGTGTGAGTACATTGGCCATAAGGGCATTTACAGAACGTGTTCTACGACAGCAAGATCGACTTGCAGATAGAGGCCTCATACTGAATACTTTTAACAGTGAAGCTGAATTAAGAGCTCTCGCACTACTTGTTCTACACCCCGAAAATGCATATGAAGTTATTTGAAGAAAAAAAAGAAAGTGAGTAAAACGTAAAAATTCAGATCCATACTCGCATGAACTTTTTCAAGTTAAGAAAAGTGGTCTTTAACAACTACGTTTTAAAATGTCACTACTGACAAGCGCCGAAAGTGCAACTAATACTCCTTGTCTTGTCAAGCAGCCTCCTCCTCCTCCTCCATATCACACAGAAGGAGAACATTAACTTGTATTCATCTTTTTTCTGCACCAAGAGAGCACTTTTTACTCAAATTTGAATTTGAGTCATCGACATCGCCGTGACACAACTGACATTGATGCATTGCTACACATAATGTCGTAAGTCAGTTCCCACAGGACCTTAAAAAAACAGCCTGCGTACGTAGCTTTACATGAGACAATAATGCAACCTTTGTCGAACTCGATGTTTCAGGGCTTGAAGTGCGAGGGCTGCGGTTTGAACTTCCACAAGCGCTGCGTCTTCAAGATCCCCAATGACTGCAGCTACAAGAAGAGGCGCAGGTCCTCCTATGTCGGCCTTGGCAGCTTTGGCGGCAGCAACCCCTCGTTGCACTCAAGGTAAGGCTCACCTACACCTATCTCAGTTGTTCCTACTCCTCGCCATATTGAACGGCCGTACGAGCACCAATCGCCGAGGACTTCTTCTTCGTGGCTGAGCTCCTCTCTGGCAGGTCGAGCAGCAGCTTAGACAAGAACAAGTGTACCCAACCAGCTATAGCTTCCATGAGCTCAGCCACAAAGAACCCCCTTACCAAGTTGATGAGGCTCGGTTACACCAACAATGTTTATCATTAGGGTTGCCATGACACAAAGGAAGTTCCAGCTCGAGATGCCTGTAAACTTGATGTTCTAATCATTGTCTCCTGGGAAGAATTCCAGAGGAACTCTGTCACTTCTATATTTCCTGCCAATACATGAATGTGTGGAATGTGATGTTTTCATATTTCACGCTGGGCTGCTCGAGGTATAGAGACGTATCAGGTTCACATCTTCATCATTCTCGCCGAAATAAATATCCATGAGTTCACAAATACATGCGTCAAAAGAAGTCATCATGAGGCAAAAAAAACTCAAGTCGTACCTACTACAAATGATGGAGTGAAATACGTGATCTGGACCGAAGGAGAGCAGTCAAGCCTCTTCGAAAACAACACGGACTGAATGATTCGCGTTTTCCCTTCTATCTAAAGTAAAGACTAGGATGATGTGAAGTATTTTGGGGGAAAACACTTAGCGTACGTCTACACCCACGTGGTCGTAAAGCATTGGGAGTCAGGACTCTTCTCGTAGTGAAAAATATCTCGGTACGGTGAAAAGTCCAGTTGGTGTTCCTTATCGGTTTATAGTCCATAATTATTGTCGATGTGTTGAGAGTCCTTGTAATTTTCTTGGGTACAAGTTATCCTAAAAGTGCCTGCAATCACAAAACCTCAAAAGTCGAAGTTTGTCTGTTTGTGTGATGCATACAAATCGGAATACGCTCTAGCACAAATTTGTGTCAGGAGAACACGTGACTTTTTTATGAATAGCTTTTACCTTATAAATCCTCATAACTCTTACAAATTACTTTATGGCTCAAGTCGAATTGATGCCCCCTGACGCCTCAAATTGCTTTGTGGTACATTGAGAATGTGCGGCGGTTCATATCGATATTGAATATCGCGATATTCGATATTCCCTCTGTCAGAGAATACGTCTCTGTTTCCCCTTGTTCGGTGTCCAAGAAGAAGTGGCATAAGGCCAATCTACTCCGGAGTTTTTTTTTTCATCCACTGTCTAAATTGAGGAATTCATGAATTGCTGTCCACTGGTGAGTTGTGAGTGCTCCTTGGATGGCCAAAGGATCACAAGTCAACTTCTGGCAGAGTCATTTCATAACTTTCGTTTGTGCTTGTGTGGGAGTTTGTGGGAATGGCTCCCTTTCACAAGCATTGACCTTTCCATCACGTTGTGGTAGCTCAACAATGCATCATTCAGTTCTGCGTGATCCATGTTCTTCATAAGCTTTGCTTCACCAAGGTCACCGACTGGTCAATTGCGGTTGGAGCTTCTTTCTCCTGTGAGGACTGTGGGGCATTGAAAACTCCCAAGTCCGAGACATTGAAGTCTGCACTTTGTGGTTACTTGACCAGGTTGATATTCCTCTTGGCCCTCCTCCTACTTTCTCTGTCAGTGGGGTTTTGCATCGTCTTATTGCAGCTTAATCTGCAATTTTTTGCTGCCTCTAGCTTCGAATTGCAGGGAGAACTTTTTTCTTCAGATAACTTGCATAAACTGTGCTGTAACGTGAATTGTTTTTGCTTCAAGTGTTCCTCATGGCCAATTTTTGCTGTTCCGCTGTGGTGGCTCCTGTACCACAAATGGCTATAAGCCAATCTTCCCATTGAACATTCATTCACGATTGGCAATGCAACTGGCATGAGCTTCAACAGCAGCAAGAAACGTGATCTTGGACCGCTTGTTGAGGACACCACAGTGGGGAGCATCTTCCCCTTTCACCAGATCATAGGACCGCTTCACTGCGGTCACGCAAAACCATCTTTCACCACCAGTGACCCACGTGGTCACTCAATGGATGAAAAACATCACTTTCTGTATTCACCATGACAAGCAAGGTTGAAGTTGCTCCAGCTTGTCTGCAGTGGGAAGTGGCTTGACTGTGCCGGAGTCGACTTTATTGGAGGAGATCATGGAGGGAAGATTTTTGAGCGTCAATTGCATGAGCAAGAAATCTGTGGTTTGATACCTGGACCGTGCGTGATGCGCTCCGTTAGGTCATCTCATTGCATCCTTTCCTGCCAGGCTGTCCTTTTTTCTTGCCACAGACATCCGCAACGCGACCCCCTCCTTGAGGCTCTTTTGAGCCATGGCCCAGATCGTTAAAGTTGGCCAACAACTTTTTGCTAAATTTTTCCTGGGCTTTTGTAATGGAACCCTTCGTGACTTTTCCATTGTCTGACACTTGGCGCAAAAAGTGCGCCACAGCTGATGGTCGGTGTCACCAAATTTGGTTTTGCATTGTTTTTAGGTCCTCCACACTCAGCTTCAAGCAACATGATGCTGTCGTCTAATGGGCATCATGCTTTTTTTCCCTGTTTCATTTTGTCCCCCCTGCAGTGCAGCCAGTGCAAGAGTTGAAGCAAACTGGGACAGAATGGACTCCCTCAAGGTGTTAACGTACTCCACCCAGGTACTGAGGACGGGCAAAGAGAATCAAGTACACGGGAACTGAGCTCGAGTATACCCTCTCGATCATCCCTAATAGACGTTCACGATGCTGTGGTGGGTTTTTTCTTTATGACTCACATCTATTTTTGTCTTTTCATTATTGGTAAGCTTTAAAGAAGCTCTCCAAACCTCATATAGCGAAGTAATTGAAAACTGTAACATGCATGGGATGGAAACTGATCAGGTTCTTACAGTGACTCACCTGGTACATGGACAAGGAGATTGAGGGAGACAGTCGAGTTGTAATGGTGATCCGCACCCGTTCCCATTACCTGGATACCTAACCCACTTTTTGCTACCCATCCCCATCTGTGTTCCCATAGTTGATGACTTCCAATACCCTGTAGCCTCGCTTGCAACGTTCGGTCTTTTTGTTACAGCCCTAGTAGACAGGTGGTGTGGGTGTGTGCGGTTGAGAGGCGTACAAGAGGGATAGTTTGGAAGAAATGTCAGAAGGGTTTGGTTGAGAGCAAATACGTGATATTGCGAATATACCTTAACGCCTAATAGTGCCTTGAATCATTCATGCCAGTCCTTGGATTTGTCTGACTGACGTAAGTACGCAAGTAAGGTCCTGTTTTTGTTCGCAGCTCGAGTGTTGGCACAAACAATGTGTTGGCCACCAGCGAGTCCAACTTCCTGGTTCCACCCAACCGTGACGGCAGCGTCAGCCCGACGCCCAGCAGGAGGGAGAGGACGCCGTCTGTCATATCAGCAGGTACACTAATTTTGGAAAGCAACTTCACCCGCCTCTAGGTGTACAGAGTCCGCAGCCCCATTTCTCATCTCAGACCAGAAATGACAGACTTTTAAGACCGTAATATCCCGGCCCTTGGCTGTTAAGCCTGGGATTTGGGGGCTGAAATGAAAATTAATTAACCAAAGGTCACTCTATATACAGCATTTGGTGCTTTCTTCTCTACCCGAGCATTTTTCATTGAGTTTTCCCTGTTTTCGTTCTCATGTCCTACCCTAGAGGGGTCCTCATGATGGAGCACTTCTACAGGGGAGGAAGGAAGAACTTTTTGCTCGGTTGGGGAGCTTCCTCTAACATCCATATCGGGTTTTTCTTCGTTCTTATAGGTCGTCCTCCCTGGGTTGACGTGCAGATGGCGAATAGGCTGAAGATCCCACACACCTTCGTCATCCACACCTATACCAAGCCCACCAAGTGTCACTTCTGCAACAAAATGCTCATGGGGGTTATCAAGCAGGTGAGGAGGGTGGAGGAAAAATGTCTGACTAAAATCCAGTCAGGAGTCGGAACGCTGTTCTTCTGAATACTTGGTCAAAATGCCTGTTATAATTCAGACACTTTGACCCCAGGAATTGATGGGGTCGTAAGACAAGGAGAAAGTTTCACAAGCTGCTACTGACTGAATCATATAATGATATACGTATATTTGTCTTCACTGAGCCGTCAGCGCTCCCGCCAGCAGCGGACGATAATCCAGCGGGTGTGTGTGTGTGTGTGTGTGTGTGTGTAAACACGACCAAGGTTCGTGTCCTGTCGCTCGAGGGTCTCGAAGACTATAACTGTGGAAAAGCTGTGGAGACACTTTAAAAAGATCTGAGAGTATTTAAGTGATGTATTGAGCTGTTTCACACAAACGTTGCTACTTACTGCCTTTAAGGACAATGTAGAAAGCTCTCTGACCTTAGATGCAATGACGGACATCGTACTACCGGGTGCGTCTGAAGTAGGCATAGGGTCTTCCCATGGCCTCATTCGCCAGGTCCTTCAAGGGCTATATCAGCAAGTGATATGTCCGAGGTTGGGGGAGGGGTATACCCACTTTATTTTTCCAAAATCTGTGTTCCTTCTGTTTACTGGCACATTTAGTGCAATTTATGCAGTTTTATGTATGACATCATCTTCATGGCCTCCAGTGCCTCTGCCAATACTAACTAGCCCTGCACCATGGTCCCCACGTCCTCAGCCATAGACCTGCTGACAATGGACCTGGGGATTCCAAATTTGGTACGCAGCCACCCCAAGGTATTACCTACAAACCCACAAAATTTCAATTTCATTGGTTGACAGGTTTAACTTTGACAAGTCCATGAGTAGGTACATTGACGACCCTATTACCTACTTCAGACGCACGCGGTAGAAGATTACTTCATGGTCGGTGGAGTCTTTCCAAGCATAGGTGCACTGTCTGACCATTTTACATGGGACGATGATCCAGCTCGCTGGTCAGCAGCTGGACCTTTGCCTTACTAATTCGGGCAAGAAATGCGGGCTGGTCGGGTCGATCGTACAGGAAATCACAGAACCTGCTGACAGAGAGGACTTCGAGACGCTCAAGTCGAAGCCGAAGCTTCTTTTGTCAAATGAAATTCATTGAATTCCGATTTAATACTAAGGCCTCTCCGCGGTCGCTTGCGTCCTGATAATAATATTGAGCCTCGGCCGTCAATGCACGCCTGTATCGTGGCGGAACTGCTGGCAGACGTGGGAGGCTGATGACTGTCATAGCTTCTCAACTCCGGCGCCAACTTCATGCCGCCGCTGCTGTGGCTCGAGCAAGTCTTCGTCTCCACGCGCGTCCAGATGTGGCTGCCATAAGGGGTGGAGGTGGGCAGGTTTGGTGAGTTGGGAGGTCACGTCTCCTCGGATCGGGAACCCACCCGGACATCTTTGTGAGACAAAGAGCGTTTTGCAGCCCTGGTGCACAAAGTAACACTACCATTTATCCCGATGAGAGGCATCATTTTGCGGCAGATGGCCACAAGTGTCACAGCCCTGGCAGACTCGTGTACTTCACAGTCCCATAAGTATCTGCAGTGCTCTTGGCAAGATTTGTTGTCTTTCTTCTGTTGCTGATGGCGTCACTAGTGTTTCTCTAACACCATAAGATGCATGGCTTTCTTTTGGCCAGATCAGTATATTCCTCAAGATTTGCATCCTTTTTGCGTCTGGACTTGTGCACCACCTGTGACCAGTTTGAACTGAAGTCTTGCCTGCCCAACGTCTTCCTCATCGTCTCTCTCTTGTCTGGCGAGCTCACTGGTCGACTCCTTAACATCTGCGTTGACGCTGACCTGCATCTCCTTCGCCAGGTCCACAAATCCGCCAATCCCGCCCGGGCCCCTGTTCTTGGAGCATCCTCCAACTTCCTCGTTGAGTTGCTTGATGTTGTCCACTGCGCCAAGGTCAACATGAAGGCTCCCAACAATGCCTGTTAGTCAGCCTGCCTTACCAGACATATTTGAGGATGCGCATGCGCACAGCCTCCATGATGCACCGCTTGTTGATGTTGATACATACAATGTCCAATATGATGATTCAGGCTGACAGTTGTGCTGGATTCGGTACCTGGACTATCTGATGTATCATTTGAATGCAGAAAAAGGAAAAAGTGTTAAGCATTTTTCGCGTAAGTTTGTGAGGTGATGCAGCGGACCTGCCTAGATGAAGAATAATTAAACTGCTACCAGGTAAATTCTCTCCGCCTGCCTCCTCCTAATCAGGCCTACAGTTAATGGGCAGTGAGTGCGTGGAGTGGCTGCCCAGAAAGTTTGCATCAGTGAGAAAGGAGAAGAGCAACTTTTTTGCCCAAACTTAGATGTCAGCAAAAGTTTGGACTGTAGCAAGTCAGTCGCCTATGGTGTGGGAGCTGAGTGGCAAATATTAAGTATTAAGGCTGCAAAAACACAAGCTAAGTTTCCTCTCACGTCTGGAGGAATACCCCGATAGCTGAGCTCGAGAGAAATCTTAATCCATGCTCATTTCGCGTCGGTTGCCAGGTGTTCAAAGAACTCATCTCAGGCAAATTCAAGTACCTGCCTGAGCAGGTAAATACTTGAAAGCTAATTTTAGGAAGTGCTGGGACAAGAGTTGTTGACAACTTTTAATACGAAGCCGTGTAATATGTATGCGTTTTCTTGGAACTCTCGAGACAACTTCCCTCCTCTACGAGGTGCGTTTTCTTCTGGATGACCAGCAACTTTTTTGCCCAATGACAACATCAGCCTAGTTTTGTTGCTGCTTCTCAACAACGCTGGTCTGGTTCGCTGTCAATGCACTTCTACCCC
>JAAUXU010069856.1_pt1 | contig 10141 bp, 3 predicted proteins | sample 7278151 | NCBI WGS metagenome assembly JAAUXU01 (sample SAMN14350113, study PRJNA611818) | marine sediment metagenome | isolation source: surface marine sediment (1.8m) | place: French Polynesia: Moorea | collected 2018-08 | reverse complement strand
TGGACATATTTTCGAACAGTTCGACCCAAAGTCGAACTTGTTTCGAACCTCACAGAAACAGTGAACTCGAACTGTTCGCGAACATGTTCGATGTTCGAAACCATCACTAGTGATTGCACAAACTCATTTCTGGTCAGTGGGTAGAAAAGGACAGTTGTAAAAATACCTTGTTGATCACTCAGGGCAGTCAGTTGTGGAATCGGAGCCACACAGGCATCCTTTGTATTAATAAGGTTAGTTTGGATTAAGCTTATATTTTCCGCACGAAACTTGGTGCTATTATAGTCCTTGGCGTAAAGATTTTCCACCGGCATGACATCACCTCATACAGTGAGGTATGTTGAGAAGGAATTTTGAGATGGAACGCATAGATTGTGATACTTGGGCACAATGTTGAGTACAGACGGTCAACGACAGAGCTGCCCATTCTGGTGCTACAGTGCCTTTCAATTTCATCAATGTTTCCCCCTTAAAAAAGCCAGATTTCCAGCCCGTTTGGCGTGCTGCCCCTTCCAGTTGGTCCCGTTTTGAGGACTGCAGCACCATCAACATTGTGCCCAAGTATCACAATCTATGCGTTCCAACTCAAAATTCCTTCTCAACATGCCTCACTGTATGAGGGGATGTCATGGCGGTGGAAAATCTTTACGCCAAGGACTGTGCTTGACTTCAAACTTAAACACTGCTCTTAGTCAAAAGAAGTTGAACAATAATGGACATGAAGAATAGAACTTGAGAAAAATAAGAGTGAGGGTTTATGAGTGTGTTCGTGTGCAGATAAATGAAATCAAAGTTCTCCAGTGGTTTCCTAGGCTTTGTCAAAGTTAACTGGTGTTAGACTAAGGTTTTTTAGACTACTCACTTTCTATAAAAGACATTCATACGTTGGCAGTCGTATGAAGTTGGTCGAGATTTGGATTTCGAGCCTAAAACTTCTATATGGGAAAAGTTTTTCATCCTATTACACCAATCCTGGTTATTCTTGGTTACTTCATAAGGCAGGAAACTAAACTCAATGAGTCTAATCCTATTCAAAGAATAAGTGGGGTTCCATCCAGTTCAATAAAGAACAGAACATTTCCATGGCTATCGACGAACTTGACAGCCATAGACTTGCTTCTTGTCACGGCCACACCGTGAAATGTAGCACGGTCATACTGTACGTCTTACGGTGTGTCCCAAGTCCAGTTTGGTCCTGACCCCCTCTCGCCTACGTTTCAGCTTAACTTCAACTGGGAGAAGCCTTCCTACACCTCCGGCGAGGGAGATCGCATCCAGTTTTTGACCCAGGGACTCGTCTCGCGGTGCTGGGTGTCACCGGTGCAGATTCAGGATGAGGGCGACTGGAGGTGCACAGTCAAAAACGAGAACGGCGGAGAGGCAGAGTCAGTTTGTGGCCTCGTCGTCTATGGTGAGGACGTCGACATTTTTAGAGAAAGTTTCTCTTTTTCCGACGGTCTTCGAATTTTGTCAGTGCCCAAATCTTACCGAATCCCCACCTTCTTGGAGGAGTTGGAGGCCAAGGTCGCTGAGAACGGCTCAGTCGCCCTCGAATGCAAGGTCATCGGCGTGCCAACCCCAAAGCTTATCTGGTTTAAGGTATAGTGTGAGTTAAAAAAAAAGTCCGATGACCTCTTCGTCACGGTTTCTTTACTCTTTCCTACTTTCATCCTAGTTACTCTTCTTGCCCATCTACGTAAATTTGTCTGAGTTTAACCTTCTCCCTTTTCCACCTCCTACATGAGTCCCCTTCGGATATCTTCATAATTCACCCTGTTTTGGGCTTGTCATGCAGCTACCAGTAATAGATGTTAAAATTCCCAAAGGATGACAAAGAGTTGAACTCGGGAGACTCCTACGAACTTCGCGCAGAGAACAACAAGCCGTCGACGACGTACAAGTGCGTGGCCGTCAACTGTGTTGGCTCCGCCGTGTCTGAGACCGCGCTTAAGATTACTAGCAGGTAGTACCAGAATCACCAATCACGTCGGCGAAATGACTATTAATAATCTAACGTTACTTCACTAATCTTTAGCAAAAATACTGTGGCACCAAAAGTCCTCGTCGGCCTAAACGACGTGAGGCACAAGATCGGCACCGACGTCGAATTCTTCGTGAGGAGTAAGCAGCACATTAAAGACTACATTTTAAGGGTATACTTAATATTATGCAACTTTTTTTTAGTCAACGAAGAAGCAATTCCATGTCACGTGTGCTGGTACCACAACGAGGCCACAGTGATTTCCACTCCCAGGTGCTTGATGAGTAGCGACGAGAGGATGGGGGAATTCAGGCTGATGGTCCGCAACCTCCAGATCACTGACGATGGCAGCTGGGCCATTGAAGTAACCAATGATCTGGGCAGGGCGGGTGACCAGTGCAAACTCACCCTCAAAGGTACATACGTCTTAACGTAGGGCCTTCCTAAAGTTACTATACTTAAAGGTTTACGTTGCAGTGCCTAAAAACTATCGCAAGCCCGTATTTGTGGAGAAACTTAGAGCCAACTTGACCGACGAGGGTCTGGTGTCTTTTGAGTGCAAGGTGGTTGGATTCCCAACTCCAGTACTTTCCTGGCTGAAGGATGGACAGGACCTGAGACCAGGAGATGTTTATCAGGTCAGGATCCTAATCAATCTATGCAATCATACATGCACGTACCGCGTATTGAACTTGTCCTTCCAATTGTCGCAGCTTTATGGGGACCATTCCATCGGCGTGTATACATGTGTGGCCCGGAACTGCATGGGCGAGGCGCGGAGCACCTCTTCTCTTACGGTGGAGGACCTGGAGAAGAAACCCAAGAAGGCCATCGAAATCATCTCCCCCCTGAAGAACCAGGACATCAAATACGGCGATGACTGCCAGCTGAGTATTCAAGGTCAGTCTCTGTCCTTCATGCACAAATCACAATACAAGGTTAACATTAGACTTGATGTATACTCACGGATTCTACAGTATAGTTTGCATCTTGATGCATACAGGGCAGTACAGAGTATTTTGCCCTAACAAAGGGAACTTCTGCTTGTCTAGAGATGAAGGGATGAATGAGAAGGCCTTAATGTCAAGGCCTTTGGGCTGCTCTGGACCCTGCTGCACTTTTCTCGTGCATTGCAGTACTTGTTCTATCTTACCATAAGATTAACTCTAACGCATTTGATTTGCACCAGATATGTCGGTATTTATCAATAACTACGCACTACTAGACAGACCGTCTTTAAATTCTTTGTACATACGTATAACTCTTTTGATTGCGTGTAACGCACTGGCAGTGTTCAATATCCTTAGTGTCAAGCAACCTTCAACTTCCGTTCGTTTGGCGCCATAACGGAGTGGAGGTTGGCTTCCCTGAGTACGTGATCGGTTGCGAGGAGGACGGCAAGTACTTCTGCAACATCGTCCAGGCCACAAAAGACGACGAGGTGAAAAATAACTGTGCGAAAGACGTTACCTGCCTAATTTCTTTCTGTTAGGGCTCTTGGGAGTGCCTTTTAGAGGACGGCGATGAATTCCTCTCCTCCTTCTGCGTCGTCAAGGTCCTCATTCCGAAGCACTTCAAGTCGCCCAAGTTCCTGGAGGACCTAAGGGTGACCTTGGGCGAGTCCGGCAATGTCGGCCTCGAGTGCAAAGTCATTGGAATCCCTCAACCAACGCTAAAATGGTGAATCATCAAAGTCTAGAAGCTATTAATAAGTCCAGGCTGTTTCTCAAACCTCATCTGACTCTGAGCGATCGTTCAGCCTGACTTCCAGAGCTTATATTACGCAACCAACAGTTTGTAAAGCGTAACAATAATCATTTAGTGAAATAAATCTGATCCGGAGCGTGAAAAGTGGCTACTATCTCTCCCCTTTCTGTCGCTTTTACACAATAGCATTAACACAATGTTTTTACTCCAAATGGACTTTCTTTTTTTTAGTCCTTACATTTTGAGCATCATCGTAACTTTCTCTACATGTGCACCGTAGGTTCAAGGACGACCAGGAATTGCGTGCAGGTGACCTCCACCAGCTTAGTTCTGGCGGTGCCGCAGGCGGCGGTGGCAAAGGCTGCGTCTTCGGTATCTACAAGTGTGTGGCCGAGAACTGCATGGGGAAGGCGGTCAGCATGGCTACGCTGGTCGGACTGAGTAAGTGCGATACTGTGGTATAGGTATACATTAATTACTGGTGTGTGCAGTACGAATGTGTAAACATACTGTAGGATTGCACAGTAGGGATACGTGTTGACGTGTCGCTCTCTTTTTGCGTTGGCCGGAGATTGGGCATCATACTATGACACTTAACACTCTCCTTCAGACGATGAGACCTTTTCCGAGGAGTACTCCAAAGCCTCCGAGGCACCTTCCCTCCGCGACGAGGCCACGAACAAAAAGGAGACCAACAGCATCAGCGCTAGCAGCAGGAAGAGCAAAGAGGAGAGTCAGAAGCAAGACTTGCTGGAGGAGATTGACGTCTCGGCCTCGCTGGGGGCCGGCAAGAGCGTCATGTTGAGCATTAGTGATGTGCCCGACATCTCGGCAGAACACGCACATCAGATCGTAGAGATGTTCTCACAAGAACTGGCGGACAGCATCACAGGTGGGTGAAAACAAAAACAAAAGCAGGGCTTGCCTTAGAGAAACTTAACAAATTTCACACGTTGCCTACGTCGCACCGATATTGAAGAAAGTATGATTACAGTAGAGAAAGCATGAAAATACGAATGAGTTGTATTATTCTTTCCAAGATGCTGCGAACACAGAATAGCAACCAAAACAGCGGAACGTCGCTTCCCCCCACGTAACAGGAAATAAATATATCTTCGTGTAAACAGTCCTGCATGTTTGTTTTATGTACGTACAGTACATGCAGTATGCTGAATGAGTCAAGAACATGTGCGACGCCACCAACATTGTTCCTAACCACCTTAAGCTTCCTAGTGACCCCAGATATCCTTCTCATGTCACTCCTCCTGACCTGCCTGACGTTTGCATCACCTCCGGTATTCGTATGAGGCCAATCGGACATTTCTCTTGGCTGATACTGTCCATGTACAGTACGACGTACAGTATGCACTTTTGCAGTTGTGTACTGTATGTCCTGCTCGTTATACCCCGTGTCTCTTCAAAGCATTTGTCTTGTTCTGTCTTTCACTCAAGTCGTCTGTTCGAGGCTGGTGTGTAACTGTGAATGTACTTATTTATACAGATGAGAAGGTTGATGGTTGACTGCAACTGTTTTCTGTGAACAAAACGGGCTCTCACTGCTTTCTCGTACAATATTGACTTAACGTTTCAGATGATAACATGGTAGAACTTCCACCACTTCGCTTTGTCCGAGAGACATCTCGATCAGACAAGGTACAAAAAAAGTAAAGTTACCTTTTTACGCTCAGCATCCTTGTATACTCGGTAATGCTCCACTGAGACTATCTTGTCACCATTGCTCAACAGGTCAGCATGGAGGCTATGGTCATAGACATCGACGAACAAGAGCTGGAAGAGGCAGAACGAGTAAGGCAGAGCATGGAGACAGTGGACGAGGACGCTGCTGGTGTCCTGGACGACGACGTCCAAGTAACTGAGGCAGGAGTCGACGACATTTCGGTGGGAAGCTTTCCTTCAGAGAATGAAGATCTCGCAGAGATTGAGGTTCTTGAAAGTGCAACAGGGGACGTTAGAGAACTGGTGGAGAGCAGCACACTCAAAAGGAAGGGCAGCACAGGAGATAGTGAGAATGGCAAAAAGATTCTGCTGGGGAAGCAAACAGACAGCAATGCAAAAGATGGCACACAAGGTAATGGTCGTCCCACTGAAAAAGAAGTCACAGAAGAAATCGTCCAGGTGGTGTCTGCCAGTCAAACTTCATCAGCTCCTGCCGAGGATCGCCATACCGTGGAAGTTGATGCCAACAAAATTAGCCTGACAGATACAAATGCACTGGAAGACTTGGAGGGGCAACTCCTAGAGGCAAAAGATGCTAAGCGTCAAGTTGAGCTTCATGAAAAAGATGCCGTTCATTCAAGCGACGATAAGATAGAGCCAGTGCAGAACGAGGAAAAGCAGAGTGGGGCTGCCGAGATTCAAGTATCGAAGTTTCTTGAGACAGATTTTCCTGTGGATGAAGCACCAGAATCAACCAAGGAGGCGGCCAATGTTAAAGCAGTAGCTGATGATATTTACGCTCAAATTACGCCCAAGAACGAGAGGAAAGCAGCTGAAGTATTGGATATTAAGCAAGCCAAAAAGGAAGTCGAGGAACTGGAACTGATTCTGAGCCAAACTAAAGATGAATTGGTCTTGCCTGAGCAACAACAGGCTGCTCACGAGACAGAGATGAAGGATGAAGCATCAACAGAGCCCATATTCGTAAAAAAGAAGGGCGATCTGATAACAGATGGCTTTGACGAAGAGCTTGATGGCGATGATGAGTTAGAACACGATTACAGATTCAGGAAAAGATCCTCTTCTTACGAAGATACGCTGAAGAACATGGATCCTGAAATTTTGAAGGAGCTGGGGCTTCTGCCCGATGATAGCAGCGCCCCAGAGGTCAAGGAAGAATCTGATATTGCTTCGAGGGTAGAGGAAATGGCGAAGGAGATGGCGAAGGATGTAGTGCCTTCTGCACCCCGTAGATCGCGATCGCGGTCAAGATCGCGGTCAAAGCCACCTAGTCTCGACACAGTCGAGGAACGGTATTCCCAGGAATATCAGGAATCGCTTTACTACAAAACCCAACTGACTGACATAAAAGAGAGTCCCTCGTGTTCTTCAGTGAAGTCCATGGAAATTCAGCAGCAGCAGCAGCAACTCCAAGAGAAGCCTGCAATTCAGGATGTGCAGAAGTCGAGAGCAGAGTCTGATGCAGCAGTTTCAGACAAGAAGGGAGCCCCGCAAACACAATCACAGTCCAAACAAGACGCCGACAGGCAAAACATACAAGTCACTGACACAAAAGACACATTCCAGACAGTTTCATTCCAGGAGACTAGCACTGACAAAGGGCTCGTCCAGGATGTCACAGCGGACACTTCATCCAAAGCTGTTGACTCCTCACGTGCCGAAGTTCCTAAGGAGGGGAAGAAAGGTGACGGTAAAGAAGTGCTGTCGGCTGTTCAGCACGATTCAAGTAGCTTTTCTAACCAAGCCCTTGGCAAACCAGTAGAAAGTACTACTAATAAGATGGCTGCCCAAGAGGCAAAGCCAGCTCATCGTACTGGCGACTTAGAGGCTGATCAGAAACCTTCAATGACTCTTAGACAAGAGGCACTTTTTGATGCAGACGGTGGAGAAAGCAAGACGTTACCAGAGGAAAAGGTCCTGAGAGACACTTTCAGTGATGCTGACGAAAGCGACAACTTAGTCTCGCCTTCTGGCGCAACGAGCAAAAATCTTGAAGCCAAGAAACTAGGATCCAGCTTACTTTCAACCACAACCTCTAAGGCCCCTGATGCGTCGCTGGAGCTCCCAATTGCCCCCGAGGAGGTGTCCGTTGTAGGTGCAAGTGTCGAGGAAACAGGGCCTACAGATCCATCACGATCTCCACTCCAAGAAAAAAAGGAAAGCATCGAACCTGACGTAGAAGTAAAAACGCTGGAGAGTCACGATGACCGGAGTGAAGCTTCGTCCGTGAAATCTCCTCCAATGACAAAAGAGGGTGACAAAGAAGAAGCTGACTGCGATGGAGACTCCAAGCCAACAAAGACTGAAGAGACTGAAGAAACGCCCGGTGTTCAAGTCACCGATAAGAAATCGTTGATCCAGAAACAGGATAAAGAGAAATTGAGCGATGTGAATACGTCAGCGAGCAAGAAGAAAACCATCGACAAGGACGAGGGAGAGGACAAAGCAGAAAAGTCCAAGAAGGCCGAAAAGAAAGGCAAGGAGAGCGGATTGCTCGACAAGGTGAAGAAAGGCGCGACCAAGAAGATCCCAAAGTTTCTGAAAAAGAAGTCTAAAAAAGACGAAAGTCATGCTAAAACCGATGAAGGGGCGGAGACGAATAAAGATGACACCGAGGCAAAAAGTGATCACATCCCTGCCATCATGAAGACAAATTCCTTGGACGAGGCGGTTCCCGAGTATGAAGTGTCGGATTCGGAAGATGATGTGTCAATCCAAACCGTTGAAATGGTAGAGGCTGTTCTTATTAAAAAGGAAAATGAACCAGTAGAAAGTACAGCACCTCCAGAAGACATTCCTTCCCTGGACCAAGACCACATAAAGAGCATTTTTGTGACTGAGGTTGACGTAGACATGCAGGAGAGGAAGGCAGTGTTCGTGAAGTCGGATCACGCTGGTGGCTCCAGGGGTACAGTAGAATTGATTGGTAAAAGTGCCAACGAGACCTTAGAGCCCGTCCATGATAGCGATTCCAAGTTGACACATGTAGGGCAGAGTCATGAGGACGTTACGTCAACCTCAAGTCAAGATGTCAAAAAGCTTCCCGATGGCTATCACGATGACGTCAGCAAAACCGAAAGAGAAGTAGAAGGAAAGGAACCAAAAATTAAGCTTGAGGATGCTTCTGCAACGGCTCAAGTGCTAGCGAATGAATCTAACACAGTTAATCAAGAAGTGGTCCAGCAGCTCGATGCTGATGTTCCTCTTAAAAGCATCGCATGCCAGAACACAGAATGTGTTACTTCCCAATCAGTCATGATCGAGAAACTCAGTGAAGATTGTGACGTCCGCCAAACTCAACCAGCAGCACCCACCTTGAGCTCTGGTGACACCAGTAATGCTACCAATGATGCTGCAACAACGGCGGCAGAAGTAGATGAGAAAGAAGTTGTGAAGTGTTCTGGAAGCCATGAGTTGGCAAAATCAACTTCCCAAGCCGAAAAAAGTGTAGACGATTTCGCCCCTGTCCCAGAAGAGGTGGCTACTGCTGACAGCTCACAGGCGTCCGAGGAGGTTTGTCTTACGAGTGATGACACAAAGCAAGACCGAGAAAATGGTCAAAAGAAAGCAAACGCATCAAAGGTAGAAGACAGCAGGAAAGTGGAGAAGAAATCTGCCTCATCTGCTGAAGTCCGAGAGGAACTGTCAGCTATTGAAGAGCATCAAGAGGATAAGTCTGAGTTATTGTCTAAATCGACAGAAGAATCAAACCTTGGAGGTAGAATATCTGGTGAAGAAAGCTACCCCCAAGAGTCAGCCCGGAAGGGAGCCAGAGAAAGTAAGAATGATGTTAAAGTTAGTTTAGAAGGGAAAGAAGGGAAAGACCAACTCGTCACGGAATCTGTGCGCGACTCTGCCAAGGTGTCGGACCAAGCAGTTAGCCAAAGAGAGCGAGAGCTGCCCTTAGTAAAGGAAGAAGTCAGAGGAACTCAGCAAGAAGCTCTGTCATTAGCAGCCCAGACTTCAGAGGACACACCTAAAGCAAGTCGAGAACCTAACGACATTGCTAAGGAAACCCACTCCAAAATGTTGGTGGAGTCTCCAGAGGACAGGACTGACATTTTAGTCAGCCTCAAAGATTCAAAAGACACCGGCGATTCTGTGTCACATGCCACTGGCGAAACGATTGGACCTAATGCAGCAGATGTTCTTGCCTTAAATTTGGACGGTTCCCAAGGTAAAGATGCCAGGAAAGATGACTCGGAAGAGACCTCAGCTCAACCCAGCGATGCTTCATCGCAGAAGAAAGGCTCTTCTGAGGCAACTAATGCAGACAGTGACATTCAGCCTGCTTCACCTGACACGACAGATGAAGCATCTGGATTGAAGTCCAAGAGTGACGTAAAGACTAAACCTGAGAAGATTGGAGATGCCGCCCAAATGCTTGCTCTGAGTGGAGTCAAAACACTTAGCGCCGCAGTTTTGGCTAGGGAGCTTTCTCTGGAGGAGGTGACTTCTCCGGAGGAGACAAAAAGCAGTAAGCTTTTCCCCAAAGAAATGGCCAAAAGCAACAAACTGAAAAAGCTGAAGAGGGAAACCCCGGAGAGAAAGCCTAAATCTCCAGAGCGCGAGCCAAAACGAAAAGAGGCCTCTCAACAAAATCGGAAGGCTACTGCTGATCAAGGTGTTCACGATCATGTTGATTCCAGACCAGAATCACCAGTCGTGGCTGTTGGACATCACAACTCCAGACCAGAATCACCAGTCGTGGCTGTTGGACATCACAACTCCAGACCAGAATCACCAGTCGTGGCT
>JAAUXU010038977.1_pt1 | contig 10142 bp, 9 predicted proteins | sample 7278151 | NCBI WGS metagenome assembly JAAUXU01 (sample SAMN14350113, study PRJNA611818) | marine sediment metagenome | isolation source: surface marine sediment (1.8m) | place: French Polynesia: Moorea | collected 2018-08 | reverse complement strand
CCATGGGGGGGGGGGGGGGGCTTTGCTCATGTCTGATTGTGCGCCATCAACAACAAAAAGTAACGCACAAAACTTTTGGAGAAATGCAACACTAAACTCAACGAATTGGGATCACACAAGGATGTGACACTAAGATGGCACACTTAGGGCAAAAACTGAATGGAACTGTTGACAATTTAGACAGGCATGGGCCATAGAAGAGGGAGGAAAAACCATCCTCATGCCAATAAATGCCTGTGAACAGGCCATCAAAGATGGTTGCTACCGAAAGTGGCACAAAAGATGGAAAAACCTCACCACGTGTAAGGAAAACAAGTATTAGATCCAAAATCCGGGCTTCATGGTTAAAACAGTGATGAAACCCCGCAGAAAATGCCGAGGGAAAGTCACAAAAACTACCTTAAAGACCTGTCACTACTACCTATCTATCACTCACAGGTTTAGAATAGGTAAAACCCAAAATCAAAACTGCCATTTTTGTGGGGAAGAGCGCAAAGAATTCATTCACATCATTCTTGAGTGTTCTGAACTTCCAAAAGGGGAGAATGAAACATTCCCTGAACCCCAACCTACACAGCACCACCTCAACCCCAACTGCCTGATCCGGTTCATGCACTTGGACCCCAGTGACTGGGCAATGGGTCAAATGCACAGAGCAGATGGACTGTAGAGCGGAAACAGGGTCAGCTGTTGTGTGGAGTGCCCAAGAAGGCATGCTGGGTCATACTAGTGGTAAAAGAATCCACCAAACCGGATGATACTTTGAACACCATTGTTGCACAAAAATTACATGAAGGCGTGCTGGGTCACACTAATGGCAAACGTGCCCTGCTGGGCAGTGTATTTACATTTTTCGAAAATCTCAGCAGCTGCTGCAAGAGCTGCCCAACGATATAACCCAGGCCAAGCACTGCCAAACTGCCGTCTTCTCGACATGCACATGCATGTTTCCACTCTATAGCCTATCTGCTCTGTGGTCAAATGGGGTCAAACAAATATGTTGATGTAGTTAGTTGGCAATGGATGTGATCCTGGGATAATGGGGAAAACTCTCAGCAAGAGTACTGTTATATGAGATTCATTACCATGTAAACAGACCCTGAGCAAACAAACAGTTGACCAAATGGACGGAGCAGCCTTTTCAGCAGATTCACTTTCATCCCGAAGTTGTTTAATCAAAACAACAACTAGGTTTAACTTGCAAGGCTTTCCAAGGATGTCAATAGATTTTGTGTAGCTGCAGTATCAAGGAAGTTGTAGTGGGTTATTTTTCTGCTTCCATTAGATATTATCATTATTCACCACCATCTCTACGATCTGATGTGATTCTACCATCACAATGATCAGTAGAATGTTTATCTTTGAGTTGTTAACTTAAATTCTGCCTTTCAAAGAAGGGACCATGGGGCAAAGTCAGGAAGGGTGGGTAGGTGCTTCTAAGGGTGTCTGAGAAATTTTTGTGATTTTGAGCCCTTTTCCCCCTGTTTTGCTGCAAAACAGAGCAGTCACAAGGATATATTGATCAAATTCTTTGGTCCCAACATGATCATCAAAAGTAGGCCCTCAGAAATATTTAAAGCAATATTAAATATTTTTTAAATATTTTGCCGTTTTTGCCAAATATTCAATATATCAGGATTCTGAGGAAATTTTAAATATTTTGCCAATTTGTAGACATTGAAGCCATTTTGGGTTAAATAAAAGTTGGCAATGATCAGCTTAGAGCCACCAGCCTGCCTGGCTAAGCCATCAAAGCAAACAGAGAGAGAGAGAGAGAGAGTTGAGTTCAGCCATGAGGCAGCACAATGGCCACCCCCTCAATGAGGCACAAGTACCTCAATGGAGCTCAATGAGAGGACCAACTACTCCTTCTCCTACCCATCCTCGAGGTCCTCAGACTGCTTCTGCAAGTACTGTGAGAAGACATTCGGCAGCAGGCAAAAGGGGCTTTTCTGACAGCACATCAACACGGAAAAGCACAAGAAAAATGTCAAGCAAAAAAAGAAGAAGACTGCCACACAGGCTAGGCTCGAGGAGCTCATCCTCCAGGAGCCAAAGAAGTCCAAGTAAGGAGAAATTTGCCTGAAATGTGACATTTTCTCACATGCAGTTTACTCACAGACTTGACATCAATGACACAGACCTCTGCAGGATGATGTTGACCACAAACATCCTGCTGGAGAAGCTGAACAATCCCATCTTCCGCAACTTCCTCGAGTCTCACCTGTCCATGGCCCTGCCCAGTGTCACGACCTTCAGGACCAAGTACCTACCTGTCTGCTATGACAAGGTGATGAAGAGCATCAAGGAGAACCTGAAGATAGGGTCCCTCTGGATCAGTGCTGACTGCTCGAGGGACGCATGGGTCGTGAGGTGACCAACATCATCATGGGACAGCTCAACAAGGACATTTACTGCCGGCCTCGTCACTGTGGCATTTCTGGACAAGGCAGATGCTGCCACAATGGCCAGGTCTGTTCAATTAGGATAAAACTTCTCATTTCCAGGTCACCTTTACCTTAATTTCATCATTTTAGGTTGGTGAATGACACACTGCGCAAGCTAGACACAGAGTTCGACTATGATCGGGCCCGGCTCCTGCTGAGTGACGCTGCACCCTACATGGCGAAGTGCGGCAATGACTTGCGCACGTTCTTTCCTCACCTCATGCATGTGACGTGCCTTGCTAATGGACTCCATCTGTAAGTTTGTCTTCAATCTTAGTAGTAACATGCAAACAATAACATACTTTTTTGTTGATTACAGGGTCTGCCAATGTACCACAGAGCTCTTCACAGGCATGGGTAAGCTCATTGCGACCATGAAGATGGTTTTCTTGAAGTCATCAAACCGCCATGATGCCCACAAAGAAAGCTGCCCCAATCTGGCATTCCCTCCAGAGCCTGTCATGACTCGGTAGGGGACTTGGATTGGGGCTGCTTGTTTCTATGCCACCAACCTGGCCAGCATTAAGGCCATCATCAACAGCTTCAACCCTGAGGATGCTAGGAACATCAAAGAGGCCCAGCATCTCCCGAAGAAGGACTCTCTGGTGGCGGACCTGTCCTACATTGCCTCCAATCTAGGCTTCCTGGCTGGGACCATCATGCAGCTTGAGGAGGCTGGCCTACCCCTTGCTCGCTCTCTTGCCATCCTGGACAATGCCAAGGAAAGGCTGGCTGATCCGCTTGGGGTCAAGGGCAAGGTTCTGAAGGAGAAGCTTGAGAAGGTGCTCAAGAAAAATCCTTCTCTGGAGACTCTGTACAGAGTGTCCAAGATCCTCAATGGTGAGGCCTGCAACTTGCCTGAGGGGATGGTGCCAGCTGACGTGGCTGAGCTCAAGTACTCCCCAGTCACCTCTGTGGATGCTGCTCCTGCCTGCTCCTGCTTGCCTCTGCCTGCTCCTGCTTGCTCCTGCCTGCTCCTGCTGTCATGGTAAAGACTTGCCAAGCCCTTCTTTTGGCTTACTTTTCTATTTCAACCCTTTTCTTCCTGCACTGACTGGTTGAGTTGGGGGAAACCACTCCCTTTCAGTTGCAGATTGGCTAGGTACAGTTTGTTGGTTCTGATCACTCCAATTCTTGTTAGATAACTTGTGGGTGTCCCCTTGAAGTAGAGGAATAAAGTATTTGGGCTAAATTAAACCTTCTGTTTCAAGTCATTGAGTAGTCTTAAAAGATCTCAGTCAGACCCTGTTAGTTCTCTTAAACCTGGTCTATGTCTCTATTTGAGGCAAAGTCACCAAAGCTAGAGTTTTCTCTCTTCAGTCTAGTTCCCCTAGTACACGAGGGTAACCGCAAATTAACGGAAATGTATACATATACGACACTCGACAACACTCCACTTGTGCTGGCAACTATACCTAAAAATATCACTGCAGCAGGATGGTTAGTGGTGGTTACAGATCACCATGGTCTCTGAGGGGACATTCCTGTTGAATTGCAATTTGCAGTTGTACCAAGGGGGAGCTAAATTCTTGACCAGGTCTTTTAAAATCTATCATTTCAGCCTAACATGGGGCTTCCTGGTTTCACACTAACTTGACATGGAAGATAAGATTGTCCTTGACAGTTGATGCTTGGTACCACGATGATTTACCTAATTTCGTATTACACTCATACCCTGAAAAGAAAGTACTTCTCATGTCAAAATCGTGTATATGTCATACAAATGGGGCACATTTTCGGGTCGAGATTTGTTCACGGAAATTTCATGGAAATTTTCTCAAAATTATCACTGTAGGCAGGCACAGCCTTCTCTAAGCATCCCCCTAGATGACAGCACATTCTCTTCACCCAGGCCGGATGGCGTGTCTGTGTCCACTTCTCATTGATTAAGGTCTCCAGTTCATCCAGCACTTCCTCCCTGTCCATCTCCTTGGATGTCCAACTTGAGGCAGCTCCTCACAGCATAATCCTATGCATTCAAGTCTGGCAAGTACCCTGGCCAGACCTTCTTGCCAACTAGCTTTATTCCAAGCAGCCCAACCTGGTCTTTAAGAAAAGACTGTGATGCAGATCGATGAGCTGGTGCACTATGTCTACGCAATTTTGATGCTCCTGGAGCTGCCATTCTGGGACTAAATGTGCCAATTTTAAGAGCACAACCATCTTGAAATTCAGCATCGACTATGTATGACAATGACATTTGGAAGTTGAGACTGGTCCAAGTTGTCAGTGTCATGCCAAAAGTGAAATAGTAGATTTGGAACAACCTTGTCAAGAATTTAGCTCCCCCTCGGTATGTGGTATGTCAGTCTCAATGTCTCATGGATGTCAATCTCGAGAGTGGTTTGTTCATTCGACCATCTCCCATTTGCTGCCTGATACGGAGCTGGCATATTTGCAGGTGCCATCACTGTCCAGGTCAGTTTCTGTGGTGATCGTTACCGTGAGGTGACACTTTGGCCTTATTCAGTTCAGTCCCGTGATCTTGATTTCCATGTGAGGGTGGCCATGCAATACGTCTCTGTCCGTACCTTCATTGCCTGTCTCCAGTTCATGATGTAGGTTTCGGGTGTGATGCTGTCCTACTGCATCTTAGAATCCTCATGTGCATTTAGCTAAGCATTGTCGAGGTTTTGTGTGAATGTCCCTCAGGGTCTATAAGAGTTGAATTAGTTAAGGCTGTGCTTCCTTGTAGTCCCTTTTTTGGCAAGTGTCAGGCCCTGTTAGGGACACGATTTCTCAGCCGGCACCTTTCTGTCATAGTCATAGACCTGTAGGCTGTCTCTGGTCCTTATCATCAGACTCAACATTATGAGGAGCTGAGGTCCTGTCCGTGTTGGAAAAGGTGCAATGTTTTAGGTGACGGAATATAACTTTTCTCGTGTTCGCAGTGGAAACTCATTGTGGGTTCTGCCCCCAAAGCTTGACATGAAATAAATCGGAGCGTAGTGTTAACGACAATGTGTGGAATCGTGTGAGCTGCCTGTAAAGATCCTGTTCGTGGTCTGGCTCCTTATTCATGTCAAGTGGTACGGACGGTAGTGATGACTACGTATGAATCAATTTGTGTGCATGTTTAAGTGCGAAACTGATCATCAAAATGAACTATTGTGCCTTTTTTATCAGATTGTGCTATGGTGCACCTCTTTTCATCATTGTGCATCAAATCAAATCAGGCCACATCATGGAGTCAGGGCACATCAAGATCTACACTATTGGAGACTAAGTGCATTTCAGGGATTAAAAATTGTATTCATTGCACATGAACAAATGAACAATCATTTGACATGAGAAACTACTGATGATGAAGGGCTATCCTTGCCTTTGCTGGCCGGCCACAATGTGGGTTCATAGTAAGTGCAATCTTTTTTAACACCCACAAAATGCTTACAAACGGCTCTCGCGGCTCCTCACGGCTCCCACGGCCTCCTGTCCTTGCACAGATGGTTCTGCGGCCTCTAACATCCTTCTCCAGTCTTTCATTGTTGCATGGATGCTGTGGTGAATTGTTTCAGTGAGTAGCATGGAAAGAACTACTGTACCTGCAGTCTTGTCAAATGACTGAGGATAAGCAAGAGTCTTGCTTGTCTCCTCATGCCTTCGTGGTGCGCCACTTTGATGAGCGATTACATGTGCAATCATGCACACAGATGCACGGTGCTGGTCGAACTGCGGTTCCAAATGGAAGCTGCCCACCATACGACCAATATGCCTAAAGTGAACTCCATGATCAGGCAACAGCAGCAATTGATGGTTCTGACCAAAAGCTGAAGCATCATCCAAATCAACTGGAGAATCAAATGTAGATGAAGTCCTTGGTATACAGTCCTTGGCATAAAGATTAGTCATGGGCATAACTACACCTCATGTGCTACACTGGGACATTTTGATGTGGAATTTTGATGTGGAACATGTAGATATGATACTTAGGCAAAATGTTTAGTACAGAGCTTCATTGTTGTGGCTGTCCATTTTGGTGCCAGAATGCTCAAAGTAAGATCAACTAGGGAGGGAGGCATGCCAAAGAGGCTGAAAATTTGGCTTTTTCAGGGGGCAAACATTAATGAAATGGACTGAAACTTTCACAGAACAATCCCAACCCCTTCGCCCATCATTTCCACCAGGTTTCACTCCCCAGGTCCTCTGGCGCTATGTGCTACCATGCAAAACCCTATTGTCCAGGCCAGAGGTTGCTAGGTTCTGTGAGGGGGTGAAAAAAGCATGACAGGGTGCGAGAGTGTGACTACTCGACAAATAAACAAAATGCATCGCCGACAGTCAGCAATTCTTGGCCTCATCCTATCAATACTTCTGATGACAGCCATCTGGTCTGCAAAGCTCTGGATGGCCTTCTCTCACTACTCCTGAGGACGATCGGAACGGCCGGGATCTCGTCTGCCTTCTCTCGCTCCTGCTGAGGATGATCTGGACTGTATTCTCTCTGTACTTCAAAATACACAAGGAAAACATAACGAATAGTGAAGCGGATGGAGTATTTCAAAAGTAACATGAGCAGTTATGGCGGCGGCCTTCAATGTAGCCGCCCTCGGCACGTATGACCCTCTCCACCCTATCACGAAAGTGTGCACAACATGCCTTTACGAAGGCATGTCTCACTTCTACGTTTGGGAGTGACCCACGTTTGCATGTTTTCCTCTCTTGCTGCAGCCCAGACCCATGCATAAGAGATATGTACGAATTTTGAATTCTTTCTAGACCACAACAACTTGCCAAGATTAATTCTTCTCACCTCCCACACCCACAAAAAACTGTCCAGCCACAATAGTACACAAGATCAGCAAGCTCATCTCCCTCCTCCCACCTGGGAGACTTGCCTGGCCACTTCTTGCTCACGGCTGTCACCCATGCCATGTTGCATAACCCCACCTGTTGCAAATTCCACTCAACTGGGGGCAGCAGAAGATATCCCAAGTTCAAGCATTCTGGAATACCAGGAGTGTACGTGATTGGGGCTTCACGTTGCGTCAACTTCCATATGGATATCAATGGTGCAGATACATTTTCCAAATTGTAAAAAATCAAATTATCCTCCTACACAGGAACAGTGTGTACCAATTACTGTGAGACGGCTAGCTTCCCCGGATCCTGATCAACCTCCCATCAAGAATCCTTTCCATCTGATCTGTCAGGAAATGTAGCTCATGGCGCCAACAACAATTGCCGCGCCTTCCACCTTGCCCCACCCAACTGCAGAGAGGCTACTTTCAGCGGGTCTGTCAGCCACAGACTGTAAGGGACCTTAGGGGCATAGTGAGCAGGGCGACTGCGTTCCGGGCTGCCACACAGAGACGGGCACTACCATCTTGCCGCCCAGGAATCACTGAGTCAGGACTGCCCATAGATATAGTGTCATCAAGAGTGTCAGGGGAAAAATAAGAACCCGAGAGAGGAGTGTCAGGAAGGTTGTCCAGGACAAGGTCAGCTGCTTGTCCATCCACAGGGTCCTCAGAGATGACATTTGCACTAAACCATACAAAAAAGGAAGAGACAGTTGCTTCCTGCATCCTCCAGGACCAAGAGATTGGCCCGAGCCAAGTTATTGAGAGCCGAGCTTCATACGGCACGCTGCCTCCTGTACTTAACACCGACAAGAAGCTTTTTACTTATTCAGGCGGTCAATGACGAGCAGAACGACCAGGTGTGGGCCACATCATCCAGGCGGTCCCTGTTGACATGACAACGGCGAAGAGGGAACGAGCCCCACCTGCCACCATGGTGTAGGGCGGTGTCACATCAAACGGTCACAAGAGCCCCCGGGTTTGGGGGGCGGGAGGGGGGGGGGGAGAAGAGCATAAGGGTAAGCTACATCAAGGGCGCGAAGCACAATTACATCAAGCTCCTGGAGGTTCAGGTGGTGCTCCGGGTGAAGGACACATTTGGGGAGGCTGGTATCCTGTTTCCAACAGGACAGGGCCCCAGCTAATGCGACCAAAAAGACGCAAAGCTTGGCTCAAACAGCAGTTCACCCATGTTAAGGTGAACACCCTCCTGTCCATACCTGAATCCCATGGACTTTGCCGCATAGTCCATTCTGGATAGGAGGGCTTGTGCAGGGTGGAGATGTGGAGTCCCTCTCCGCCCTGATGCCTACCCTCATGGATGAGTGGCCCAAGATTTCCACCGAGACTGTCCATGCCGCCTATCACAGGGGCCCTGAACATCTCAAGCTTGTCATTGCCAACAGGGGTGGTTATTGTGCAAACGCGTGATACTGTTTGGAATCCTCATTACCCTCCTGCATTTGTGAGCAGTATAAGTTAATTTGATTCCGGCTTCGTATGATAAAATTGAGCGTAGATCAGTCTTACAGCAATTGGTACGCTCTGTAAGTAGGGGAAAGCCTGTAAGCCACCAAAAGGTTCGGTGTTGTCAATATGTGGTGGCCTTGTTGGAAGCGAAGTTCACTGTAATCGATGCGATAGCAAATATATCAAGTGGACATCTCATCAAGCCGCTTATGATGACTTTTAACTAATTCTCAACACGACGATATATACGTACGATATACAGAGAGTAAGCGGATGAAGAGGGGTTATGACGAGGAAGAGACTTCATCAAACTAAAGTTTCACCCCAGATTTGCTCCTGTCATTTCACTGTCTAGACAGAGACATGGGAGTGATGACACGGTATCAATGACCACACAAATGTCAAGCCTTTGCCATGTCGCCTGCCCGTTTTTCATGCCACCGCTAACATCCGGGAACTGAAATGGCTCCTATCTCCAGCCCGCCTCATGTGACAGCTTATCATTTATTCCCGAACACCCTATGCTGTGCAGCAAGGAAGAAGCTTAGAAGAGAGAGTGTTTAATTCCCTTAAAATAAGCAGGACTGTTGGTCTCAGGGGTTGTTTGTCCTCCTATCCCCCTCCTCGGGGTCCATTTGTCATGCTGTATTACCAGCACATGCACGGGTGAGGTAACATTTTCCTTCCTCGCCACTATGCACAGTGTGTAAGAATAGGAATGCTGCACCAGTAGCATCCCCCGGAGGGGAATTATTTACTGAGCGAGCAAGCGAGCGAGCGAGCGAGAGAAGTCTACACTGTCCGTCCTCTTTTGCAGCAGTTGAATATGCCTGTGTACTAGGACTATGCTAGGTCGAAAAGGGGTCAGTTTTGGAATTTGCCCGCGTGCATTCCGTCACCTGAGATAAAAAGGGAAGCTGCAGTGCAATGTTTCTCAAGAGAGTCGCTTTTTAACCTTGCCGTGAAGCGACAAATGTTAATGTAGTCAACTGCTGCAGCAGAACTACTGTAGAAAAAGTGCTTATATCGACTCAAAGTACACTAAGTACGTTGAGTCTACTTTTGAGTCGATATAAGCACTTTTACTACAGTTGTTCTGTTGCCAGCTGAAATATGCAGTATTTCCTCATTTGCTCCAATTTACGGTACCATTCTACCATAAACGTAGCAATGGGGAAGTAGACAGATGAGGGAGTCTGTCTGACTTGGTAACTCTCGTGCAATGTCTAGACATGTAATTGTTCATGCTTCCCTCATCGGATTCACCGACTTTTCGTCTCACTGGACTTTTCATCTCATCGGACTTTTCATCTCACCAGCCTTTTTGTCTCACCAGACTTTTTGTCTCACCAGACTTTTTGTCTCACCAGACTTTTTGTCTCACCAGACTTTTTGTCTCACCAGACTTTTTGTCTCACCAGACTTT
>JAAUXU010035264.1_pt1 | contig 10143 bp, 13 predicted proteins | sample 7278151 | NCBI WGS metagenome assembly JAAUXU01 (sample SAMN14350113, study PRJNA611818) | marine sediment metagenome | isolation source: surface marine sediment (1.8m) | place: French Polynesia: Moorea | collected 2018-08 | reverse complement strand
TCTCCTCCGTGACTCGAGTTGCAATGCTCAAATCCACTTATGCTTGCGTAAAGCAATTTCAGGATCAGACATTGTTTACCTGCCTGTGGCACAACCAACGTTTGGGGCCGGAATCAGGGGCGAAAATGAATGTTTTGTACTCGAATACCAGCCCAAGTAACCGGGAATTTCCTCCTACTCGACAAGCTTGACAGAGTCTTGCCTGACGCACTCTAGATTAGAGCTGGGACCGTGTCTTTTTACAGAGATTGCGTTTAACTTGGTGCATTTGCAGCAGCCAAAGTAGCATTGATCCTAGACTTGCCACATGCAGGAGATTTGTCTGTACACAAACAGAGCTGTGTACAGAGCTGGTCTTCAAGGTTGCACGGGGTGCATCTTGTCAACTCTTTGAATCCTGAGATGCCGGACAAACCGTCCTCTTGGGCCCAGATGAACGATGCCTTCGCCGCCGATAGCTGATTGATGTTCGGTTGCAAACACTTTGTTGCAGATTCAGCTTTCTTCCCCACTCAGACAGGAGGAGGTCCCAATGATGAGCGCGCAAATCTTGAGCTGCGGCAGCGCTGACGACCGAAGTGGTGGCTGAAGTAGCTGCCTGATGTCCCAGCACTTGTGGAACGTGGAGGAAATGACTCTCAATCAAGTTCAGCTCACTCCTCGCCGTTTCCATCGTTCCATTCGTCCTTTGGCATCAGCTGATTGCAAGTGGCTGAGTTCCAGAGGGCCTCACTTAGTGTTCCAGAGGTTTCTTCCTCCCGGCACCAGCTAACATCGAGAATGTTATCGTCCAAGTGGCAGCTTTATGTCTAGCACCTCAGGACTGCAGGATTTGAAAGAAAAAGAAAACACGCACGTCGTGCAACTCCGAGGTCCAGTCCTGCATACGCATGCTGGAAACTTATGCAATCCCCCTGCAGGTTGCTGCTCGTAGGTGCAACTCTCTCTGGCGCATATTGTGGAGAGGAACTGTTCATAATGGCGAAAATAGGGGCTGGATGAATATGTACATATAAAGTGTCTCCACTGCTAATGCCAATTTATGTTCCCACCGCACGTTGTCTTTCTTTTTCCCTACGCACAAACGTCTGCGCTCAAGTGGGGGAAAAAAAGAAAGATAATCCAATTCCTCATCCCCCCTCCATTTTTTCTTTCTTCTCGAGTTGAGGCTGTTAAGTGTACGTTGTAGGATGTCTTTCCCCCCCCCCTCTGTTTCAATTTTCTTGCACACGGTCTGCATTTCATCTCGTCCTCGAGGCTGCTTCGCTCTGTTGTTCCTCGAGGTTGGCCTGAATTTTTCCTTCCTGCGAGCGATTCTTGATGGAGCCTTCGCAGGCTTCTTCTTCCTTCTCAACCCTTTTCTCTCTGCCCTCGTTTGCATCCGTCCGAAAAACCGCGAAAACCCTCTCGGAAGAAGAAGGAGGAGGAGGCAGAATTTGCATTTCACTTCTACCCCAGACTCAGAAGACGTTTGTGAGAAAGAAGTTCTGCTTCTTGCCAAAAGGATGGGAAAAAATGTCGTACTGACTATGAAATCGGCGGAGTGATTTTTATCCTCTTCTCTCCTGTGGGAATTGATCGTAAAAACGATGGGAGGAAAGCAGTTGGGGGTTATCTTCTTCACTCTGCCAGACAAGGTCAGCACTATTGGGCCGAGGGGCTCGGCCAGACAGAGGAGAAGTCAGTGGGGCCTTCTGGACTGGGACAGATAAGGCTAACGCTATTATTAAGTCATCCTCGACTAGATCAGACTGGGGCAGCGCAACTGTTGGGTCCTTCTGGACTCAGCCAGACAAGGTCAACATCACTTGTGGGAGCAAAGCCAGACAGGGATGACATTGCTTTTGGGTCCTTCTGGACTCAGCCAGACAAGGTCAACATCACTTGTGGGTCCTTCTGGGCACAGACAGACGAAGAGGACACCGTTGCTTCCTTCACAGGCATCTTTGAAATTAAGAGGGGACTTTTTTGTGTGTCTCAACATCTCCGATCTAGATCGATTTCAGGTTGAACTTGACAAGATAATAGAGCGACCGATCAGAAAAGGGTTATGGGCAGGATGGATTAGAGGTGGAGCTCGAGTGTCAAGCCGCGACTCGTCGCAACATTCCTGGGCTCGATTTCTGGTGGAGATTTTTTTCATATTATTATTTGGAATTTCGGATTCGTGAGCTTTTGTTGCACTGCTAAATTTTTGCACACTTTGCACTCTATTCCATTGAATCCCTCGTGACTCGTTCACCCAACTGTTGTCGATAGACCGGACTCCTACTTATCTAAGTTTGTCTACTCGCGACCACCACTAGGTTCACTAGGTTTGTCCCTCCCCCCCTTTCAACATTGGTCAGGACCCGAAAAAAATAGGTTTCTCGAGCAACAAAAAAGAAAACCCTTTTGCCCCCTTGACTGTGCCCGACGTGATGGTCTACCAATCCTTCCCACCCCTGCTGTAAAGAGTGAGACGATTTTTTTACTTAGTGCAGTTTATGTGTACTAAAAGTTGCTACTTGGCCGTCCTTGAAGAGAAATCTCCAGAATGTCTTTATCTGCCAATAAGACTGGGCGTCTGGAGCCCTGCAGTGTAAATGCATGGAGAAGTAAAACTTTCCAACAGAGGGGTCGTCGTCATTTTCCAAAAAAAAAAGATCGTTTTGATTGGACTGCTCAAGCTTGGTATTGTCGCATATGACAGAAAGGGTTATGACCCTAGGGCGGAAAACTATGTGACTGTCGGTCGAAAATATGTCGTTTTATGTGATTTTTTTAAGGCATCTCATGCATTTTGGGAGAAGAGAAATGCGAAAAATATGTAAATTTTTGCCAAAATGTGTGATTTTGGCTAGGAAAAAGCAGCAAATTGGGTGAACATATTGAATGTGAAAGCATATTTTTCCCCGCCCTCTACTGTGATGATCGCCCAAGACCCTTTTGCGAAGAGTCTGCAGAAAAAAAAGAAGTTTATTTCGCAAAAAATAACGTAGTCGAAGTTGCCCCCCAGTGGTTGTTGGGATCTCCCTGAAGTGAAGTGGTTGCTGTTGTTGGCGTCGAGGAGGCTGTGCCCAATGCACCGGGAGAAGAGGGGGGAGGAAGGGTTGACCCAGGAGAAGCCAGGGTTTGCGTAAGTAAAATTAGGAGTTTTTTGCGCCCCCAAAAAGAGGAAGAAAGCTCATTTTTTTGGCAAAGACCCGGACTTGTAAGCACTGACGCAATCTCCAACAAAGAGCTCATCTTATCGAGCCTTTCGAAAGTTTGTTGTCCCAGTGACACACATTTGCTTGTCCACAGCTCATGAAATTCCCCCTCCCTCCCCGAAAAAGCCCTTTTTAGGCTATGACAGACGTCATATTCTTGTGTAAAAAAAGCTGCACACACATTAAAAAAAAGGGAGCTGAAACAAAATTCTGCCCAAACTTTTGTTGTTTTATCTTTTCCCCCACCATCTAATTATGCACGAACAAGCATTAGAAGGGAGGGAGGGAAAAGCCATTTGTTTGATGGTACCTCCTTGAAGAGAAAAAGAGGGGGGAATGAAGAAGATCATGGCTGTGGAGAGGCTGTTTTCTTCCCTGCAAAGAACCGGGACCAGAGAGAGAACAAGGCTGATATTTTCTTGCCAGCCGAAGCCTCGAAGCCTCCGAGGCGCTCCAAAATTCTTCAATGACTCGAGTTGAGTCAAGAAGTCGAGTTTTCCAATGATTCGAATTCCGCCGCGGAACCCAAACCGACAACAAAAAAAAGAAGCCAGAACGACAAGGGAAACCTTGGACTGAATGAAGACCTTAAGTCTTAAGTAGTCGACTGCTTTTCACTGAAAATCAGCGTGGAAGAAAGAGAAGGAAGAAAGACAATGTGAAAAATTCAAAAAATCGCTGGGCCAATTCGAGTTTGAGGAGTTGAAGTTGGACTTATTCGAATTCCTTCAATGTCACATTGGGTGAACGAATGGTTGAACTGAGGAAAACTTTTACGTGTCTTCTTTTAAGTCTCGATCTCATTTCGTGTAATTTGGGCATTTTCCTTTCTCTTTCTGTCTCCTTCAGTACTTTTCATCTTGCTCATCGATCATGAGCTTCTTCTTCTCCTTCCTCCTCGTCCGCCCCAATTATTGGTGCCTCCCAAGAGACCTTATTAACCCTTTCATCACGCTACAACTAAGTAAATGCCAATGCAGATGATGTCTGATGGAAGAAAAGCACTCCTGAAATTGCTGCTACAGGGTGGGAGCCAGAGAGAAAAAGACGCTGACGATGGTGGCAACTCTGGTTTCTGGACAGTGGAATAACAGTACCGATGGGATGTCTGCGCCTGCGCCATTTTCGCAACCAGGTCTCTGACCAGCGACCGGACTCTCTTAGTCTTCAGTTTTGGGCGAGGCTCAGTTGAGCAACGTGGCAACCCTGATTTCTGGATGATTGGATAAGAATCCAATGGGTTGTTGTTGCCAACATCTATGCCATCTCCTCTACCAAACAGTTTTAGGTCGTATACGTAATTTACTGACGGTTTTAGTGTTCGTGCCCACCCGTAAAAGCATCACATGTTCTTTTTCTTTCGCCATCTGACCAGCTAGGGGAATTTTGCAACAAAGTTTATTATAGAACAATCCACTGCTTCCTCCAACCCAAGCAGTTCTAGGTCGTATCAGCCCAGAAGGTGAGACTGTCACAGTTGGTGGCCACCCTGTTCTACGTACACAGGGACCAAAGGTTGAGCTACCGACGTGTGTGTCAAGGAGGACCTGACGACTTGGAAAGTCGACGTAATAACGGACGACAGATATTGTTTTCTTTATACAGAGAATCGTATATCAAGACTTGAAAGCAAATTTGACCTCATATGGTCATATGAATGAGTCTCTCCTCAGACAGTCAGTGTGTTTAGGACGGCCGAGCGTTAAAGTTATAACTGTCATCATTAGTTCTGTATCTGTAATATACCTGTGTGTGGGCGTGTATGTGTTTAACAGTGATAGCTGGACTGTCAAGTTCTAACGGGCATGACGATAGGTTTGTCTAGTGGTGACTATGACGATCTAGCACTACAACTGTACTGGACGAACAATGTTGTACGTACCCGCCAAAAGACACTGAAATGAAAAACCATGCAACGTATTTTTTCAAAAAAAAAACCACCTAACAAAAACCCAAAAAAGAACACACATAAAATAACATGGCCGGTATCTGTGTCTCATGCGACACGCGAACGTGATTGTCTTACCCCTCTCATGGGAATTGGGTGGTCTGCGGAGGCCTTCCTCTGCTTGTCCTTGGGCATGATCATCCTGGCGGCAGCGAACGCCATGGTGACCGGGTTGGCCTGAGGAGCGCTGTCCTCTCTTCACTCGAAGCAAACAAATAATGGCGGGCAGCGGTGGTGCCGCCGCTGTCACTGCCGCCGCCGCCGCCTCCACCGCCACCGGCACGGGCACCTCCACCACCACCACCACCACCTCTCTAAGGACGGAGGACGTGTGGAAGGACACACAGGGCCCTAGAGGTCTACTGCTAACAGCTCTAGTAGGACTGTCACACGCGCTCTAGTAGCAGGCTGAAGCAGCTGAAGCAGCAGGAGCAACAGTCCGTCGTGGTCGTGGTCGTCGTCGTCGCCGTCGCCTCCGACGGCCCATGGGGCCCCAGTTCGAGACCCCGCAGGTCACTGGCGGGCGCTGCTGAAGCTGGTAGGGAAGACCACTAATGCACACACATCAAGGACAGGACAGGACATCTAGGAAAATGTGTCAGACACATAGGGGTGCGTGTTTATGTTTGTTTGGGTTGGGTGGGTGGTTCTTGAGACGTGGGAGGGGGGGGGGGGTAAAAGTCTTATTTTGTTGGTTTTTTGCTGCTCTAGAACACCGTCAGTGAGCTCTCTAGAAGCGACTTTTTTGACTTTGCTCAGTATTACGGAGAAGCCAAAAAATCTAGTCCAGCTGTTCGAGGCCTAGTCTAAGGTAGTCACTTTACTCAACAGAAATGGACCTTTCTAAAAGTCTCACTATGCAAGGAAAACAAAAGATCAGGCGGGACAAGAGCAGAACAAGGGTAAAGTTGATGACATCATTGTCTTGTACCTGTTCTGAGAGTCCTTTGGCTAGAGTCGCTGCACAAGGTGACTTCTTTGTGTTCTTTTTTTTTTCTTCACAGACAATGTATAAAAGAATGACTTTCCAGTCTTTTTCTTCTTATCTCTGACAGTGGAGGGCGTGCGATGGCTCGATAAATCACTACTGTATCGCCCGGGGGGGAAGCCAGGAAGAAGAAGAAGAGGGGAGGGAAGGATAATGTAGAAAAATACTTCCTTTCCCTTTTCTCATGTCATCGCTCTGATTTCCAATCATGGCGACAGCGGCGGAAAAAATAGATTGAGCTTTGGGAGGGAGAGAGAAGGTGGGGGGGACAAGGAAGAGGAAAATAAAGGACTGTCAGGCAATAACTATTTTGCTGGGTGCTGAGGAGACACCAGTGAAGGTCGAGGCTGCACCACCAAAAATGAGAAAAAGGCCTGGCTCAAAATAATTTGCACTTATTTTCTGCCAGCAGCTTCTGTCTGTGGCCGCTTCCATCCAATGCTAGTGTCTGCACTTGCGTAAGACGAGTGCAGTTTCTGACATGCTGTGACGTTGCTCTTGAACTGTTGAGATTGGCGGTTCTTCTTCGATCCCACAATTGTTCTGTGACGGGTGCAAAAAGCAAAGCAAGACTTCTTTTAACTGTTGCTATAAACTATTATCAGTTTTGCACCGAGGCCGAAGTGTCTTTTAGCTCTCGTCGATGGTGTCAACGGCCAAAGTGTCAGCAAATGCTGACGGCCTCTTCAAAGTGCAAAGTTTTTCGACCTTTGGAGGATGGGGAGAGGATGAGGACTGACAGCAGTTGAGGTCGCGTCCTCCCCAGTGGAAGTAACTAATCGATAGCACAAGCGTCCCCCCCAAAATGAAGCCACTTTCCTACTCTCTCTCTCTCTCTTTGGGCGATGTTGCCTTTGCCGGCGTTGGCGACCGACTGAGAAAGAAAGAAAAATAAGGAAGAAAAAAAAAGATGTGAGCGCGCACGCGCCAACTTTGCGCGTGCCTTCACACACTCACACACGCATTCCTATGTGCAGCTCTCTCTCTCTTCTCTTCTGGACGACCCATAGAAGAGAAACCCCAGAAATGGAGAGAGCCACCTTGGTCGGGCCAAAGTGTGGAGCGAGGAAGAGGTATACAGTAGGTGGAGAGGCCCATGAGAGGGAGACCGGAGACCCCTGCTGCTCCACAACCGCCTCTTTGGGTATATCTGGGGGGAGGATGGAAGGGGGGGGGGGCGAGAAGAAGAGGAGCAGCGGCTACCACGAGCTGCTACTACTCCAACCCCTTCTCCTGGTTGATGGGGAACAATAACAGTTTGGCCGCCACCTCAGAAAAGAACTATTTTGTCTGGAAGGAAGAGAGAGGAAAGTGGAGGAGAGAGGACAGAGAATTGACTGCTAATTAAGAGGAGTGAAGGAGAGAGCAGGAAAGTTCCCCTGATGGAACTTTCCGCTTCCTCCTCCTCCTCATGCTGTCTCTGAGTTTGGGGCTGTAGTTAAGGAACTTTCCTGCCCTCCCTTTATGACGGCGGGAGGCGGACGAATGAAGTGATTAATGACTAGATCTAATTTGACTGCGCGCAGGGAGGATCCGCAAAAAAATAGATGCCCGTAAGTGAATAAATTGATGCGCGAAAAAGGCCTGGCAAAAAAATGGGGCGCCGGGAGATAAATAACTTTGACTATTTTGCACCTATGGAAGATGAGGCTGGCGAATATGAGTTTAGTGCGGAAATGCACGCAGACCAGGGACGGGGAGAAGAGAGACGGGTCCGTTACTCACCACGAGAGGATCTCATCAGCACCTAAAACGAGCTTCCCAACTCCTCACACGTACACTCCAGATTTTTCTCTGCCACAAAATAAAGTAGACGCACGCACACACACACACAAAGAGACCAAGAAAGATGAGTTCTCAGGAGATTCTTCTGTGTGCAAAAATGGGCACGTGGCTGGCGGCGGCGGCGTGGGGGACGACGGCGACGGTGGCCGAGGCCACGACGGCGGCCGAAGCCGCTGCGCCAAAAAGCTGGCAGGAATGGTAATTGGGAAAGTGCGCGAGAAGGTCCTGGATTTAGGAGCGTAATAAACTTTTAAGGCACGCTGCGCTTATGTACAACTTTTGGTTGGTGTCTAAAGACTTCACTTTCATCTGTGTGGAGAAGGAGGAGGGAAAGAAAGAAAAGAAACTCATGAGATGCATCAAGAAAAGGTGCTGTCAAAGAGTGCGAAGTCACCAGTCAGAAGAGTGAGAGTGAACAAAAAATGAGCACTCTCGTCTGACAGAGGAGAGCTTTTTCTTGGGCACTGCAGAATGGGTTCGTTCAGTGCAGCACAATGACAAACTGCATGGTAATCCCTGTTTAGCCTGGTCCTGCACGAGGAGAGAGCGAGCGGAATCTCCATTAAATTGACACTTTTTTACACCACTATCATTGTCAGCAGGGGGGGGGGGGGAGGAGCAGGAGAGCGGAAAATATCGGTCGATGAATGTGGGCCTAATGCCTACTCCGCAGAAGACAAGGCCCATACTGCCGTTACAATATAATAAATTATGTTCGTTCTCCCTCTCCCCTCAAAAAAAACACTGCAATTTCTCTTCCAATTTATGGCAAGCCCTTAAAAATCCCCTCTTCCCGTTCAAAATGGGCATGCACAGACGCCGCAAGGCTAAAGGCCCAGAGCGCGGAATCTTCGTACTGTGCGAAGGAGGAGAGAGAAAAAAGTGGAGACTTTTTTCTGAAAAATGAGAAGGGTTTGAGGGGGTTAGAGGGGGGGGGAGAAAGAGGTCGTCCTCGATTTGCAGTGCACGGATCACTGAACTGAGAGAGGATGGAAGAATGTCAAGGGAGGACGACGAGGAGAAGTGATGGAGGACGTCGGACTCTGCTGACCCTGACCCCTGCCGCCATCAGCGACACCTGGGAGGGGGGAGGAGGGCAACGAGGCCAACGAGGCCAACGAGGCCGACGAGAGGGGCAACCGCCAACTGACACATCGATAAAGATGTGACGTCTACGAGCTCTCCAGGGGTTGCTGGAGAGAGACCAAGGATGGGGCGACAACAAAAGGATGGAGGGGGGGGGATACCTACAGGGTGGAGTGAGGACATTTGCAATGTCTTGAGTGGTACATCTCGTCGGTCCACCCTGTACACACACGAACGTGAAAACAGGGCGGACTAAAGAGATTCGCAATTCTGTACATGCCAACCTCAAACTCTTCTTTTTATAACTGAAGTGTTGGTGCGGATTCGTGATGTTGGCCAGTTTTGACTCGATATTTAGTTCGATCAAAGTATCATGAGAAAACAGGTAGATGCATACATCGGATCTCTGTTGTAGTAAACGCCACGGGACTGGGGAAAACCGTCCACGGTATCCGAGGCTTACTGAGAAGTGCCATAATAAATTATCAACTTATGCTTACTTCAGCATTCCTATGTATTGTGCAATAAGTATTAAACAGTCACAAGGGTTTTGTCCTGCCTTAATTTTCTCGGAGAGGATGAACATGCCAGACTCTTTGCTATAAACGAGGGCACAAAATAAAAGAAAAACCGTCGAGGAAAGTTCGTTGCTATAAGAAGTCCACCATATCAGGGAGTACATTGCAACGTAAATCGTTGGGACTCCTGGATCTGCGTTTACTGTAAGCCTCTGGACTTAGAGACCTGAACCATGTCTCCGCTCAAAACCTCAGTGTCTTCTGAGTCCTGCTTCATAGTCCAGTCACTCTTTGTCACGGGAACAAATTGAGGTTCGACTGTGAGTTGAGGCAGAATTGCACTGTAATTTAATGCTCTCTGCATCACGCAAAATATCCTCTCAGGATGCACCAGAGTCTTTGTGTGCCATAGACAATAATAGACAGAGTTTCCCCTCCTCTAACCTTCCCCCTCTTTGATGATGCTATGCATGGCTGTCCGGAAAGAGAAGGGGGGGGGAGGGGAAATTGCCCCCCATTCGATACTGACTGTTTGGGCTCCACAGGAGGAAGTTTGGCTGCATGAGAGCAGGGGGGGGGGGGAGCGGGGGGATCCACACCCCGTGGCAATCTCGGATAGTGAAAAAT
>JAAUXU010145940.1_pt1 | contig 10144 bp, 6 predicted proteins | sample 7278151 | NCBI WGS metagenome assembly JAAUXU01 (sample SAMN14350113, study PRJNA611818) | marine sediment metagenome | isolation source: surface marine sediment (1.8m) | place: French Polynesia: Moorea | collected 2018-08 | reverse complement strand
AATTTCTAGCGCTTGATGGTAGCCATCATTTTATACTGAACAAGCACAAAATGTATAAGGTCTCCTATTTCCAACTTCTTTTCCAACTACCCATTATACTGTAGTTGAAATATACCCTGTTGACTTAGTTGATTTGCGGTTCAAAAATAGTTTCAAGCGAGAATTATTCCACTACTGGCCGAAAAACACCTGTGTTGTACGTAGACCGGCAAATAACGAATTTGGTCCACAGTAAGGCACGCCTCGCCTGCTGCCTTACAATATTCCAACTCCTTGTTTTCGATATAGTGGTGCCCAAAAATAGGCACAGGGATAGGGGAAGAGGATGGATTTAGCCGTTCCTTCGGTCGCCGTGTGTCCTATTCTCGCCCCTCATTAGGGGACGGAGGGCGAACGGGCGATCGGCGAGCGAAGCGCCCATCACAGCGAGGAAGGCGGAGGAGACGGGAGGACAATTAAACGGGAGGAGGGGCGGACGGGGTGGATCTAGGGGGGGATGGATCGGATGAGCGGCGGCAGGAGGCGGCGGCGGCTTGGGTCTATCCGCAGTATAAAAGGGGTCTCCGGTAGGGTGTGCTGCCTCAGAGGGTTATCGGGGTCCGAACAAGGAGGTGAGTCAAACATCAAACTGGGGAAAGTAACAGGTTTTTCTCTCCCTCATTGCCTAGTGCAATCCCACGACACAGTATTTTTTTTTCCGTTTTTCATTTTTTGGCACATACACGCGCCGCAAAAACGCCTTTTTTTGGCACTTCGTGATATATTGCGACGTTTTTGGGCAGCAGCCCCTTTTATCTCATGATTTTTCGGTGCAAAAAACCGCCGCAACATCTCACAAAGTGTCGGGGGAGCATCTTTTTGCCGAAATGCCGTCACCCATCTTTCTGTTGAAATTAGTTGGAGAGATAGATAAAATCATAAAAATGGTATTCACCCATCACTTTGGCGAAAATTCGGAAGGAACAAGGGGGCCAGGCCTGCCACTTCGTAGTGTACTTGTCAGGAATATATTGCCAACTTATTTGTGGTAGATGGAGGTTGAAATAATTTGTCTTGGCGCTCTTATCATAAGTGTAACAAAAAATTGCAAAGGGCGAGCAACTTTTTTTAGAAGGTGGTCACATTGCGCCTTTCGGTAGTTGGGATATCCTCGAATCAATTCGGTCACCTTTTTCTTTTGTAAAGCTAGGAACGGGGTAACCGCAAAGAACGAAGTTGCTGTGCCCCATTCCTATGTTTTTCTCAGGTCTTTTTTTTATTAATAGGGGGAAATCTTTTTTCTCTAGACCGCCCCTTCCATCTTCATCTCCTACTACATCAACGCAAAGCAACTAGCCATGCCCGGCCACATCAAGAAGTCAACTGGACCGGACCCGGACCCCGATCCGTGGCTAGTGGTGTCCCCTGAGCTGAAGGTCAAGCTCAAGGCCAAACCCTATGATGCCAAGAAGTCTTGCTGGGTTCCCGAGAAAGCCACTGGTGGCTACCTTGAGGGTCTCATTGACTCCACTGAGGGCGACAAGGTCACCGTCACCATCCTGGAGACCAAGGACGTAAGTTGAGCTCTCCTCATCAGTTATCTTTTTTCTTTGGTCTGGTAGGAGTCTACCAAGTATGAGTATGGCGCCAGAAAAGTTTCCTGGCTTGGAAAAGGAGAATACCTTTTCTCGCCTTTGAAAGACCCCGCCAATTTGAAAGAGAAAGGGATGAAAAAAACGATGAAATCAAATTAGCTCCTCTTTCTTCAAGTAGACAACATGTTTCTTATGAAAAGATTTGGATAGTGAATTAGTAAGGCACAAGAAGAAAGTATTTCCCTTTCTTACATTGACACTTGCCATGTCACTCTCATGAAAAGGCCCCTCTCCAATTTTTTCCAGAAAAAGACTTTCAAGAAGGACCAGGTTGGACAAGTCAACCCTCCCAAGTTCGACTGCAGCGATGACATGGCTGGACTGACCTACCTGAACGACGCCTGTGTCCTGTGGAACTCTGTGGTCCGCTACAAGAACGAGCTCATCTACACCTACTCTGGCTTGTTCTGCATTGCCATCAACCCCTACAAGCGCTTCCCCATCTACACCCAGAGGGCCATGGAAATCTACATTGGCAAGAGGAGGAATGAGTGCCCTCCCCACATCTTTGGAGTTGCTGAAGGATCCTATCAGGGCATGATGAACGGTGGCAAGAATCAGTCCATCTTGATTACTGGTGAGTCTGGAGCAGGCAAGACTGAGAACACCAAAAAGGTCATCTCCTATTTTGCCTCCATTGGTGCCTCTGGCAAGAAAAAGGAGGGAGAGGCCAGTCTTGAGGACAAGATTGTCCAGACCAACCCTGTGCTTGAGGCCTGGGGCAATGCCAAGACTGTGAGGAATGACAACTCCTCCAGGTTTGGTAAGTTTATCCGTATCTGGTTCAACCAGGGCGGCAAACTCTCCGGTGGTGACATGGTCGTCTACCTGCTGGAGAAGTCACGTCTCACCTTCCAGGCAGAGCTTGAGAGGTGCTACCATGCCTTCTACAACATCATGTCTGACCAAGTTCCTGACCTGAAAGAGAAGGCTATTCTCTCTGACAACATCTATGACTACTGGTGGGTGTCCCAGGGAAAAGTTACTGTTGACTCTATTGATGACAAAGAGGACATGCAGTTTGCTGATGAAGCCTATGATATTCTTGGCTTTTCCAACGAAGAAAAGTACAACATCTACAAGCTCACTGCAGTTGTCATGCACATGGGCAACCTTACCAAGGACTTTGTGCCTGTGGGCAAGGAAGAGCAGGCTGAGGTGAAGGATGACACCAATGCTGTCAAAATTGCTGAGATCTGTGGTGTTGACGCTGAGTGGATGATCACCTATTTCTGCAAACCTAAGCTAAAGGTCGGCACTGAGTGGGTGTCCAAGGGTCAGACCTGTTCTGGAGCTGCTAACTCTGTGTCTGGCATTGGCAGGAAGATCTATGAGCTTGTTTTCAACTTCATTGTCAACAAGTGTAACGAGACTCTTGTTGATCCCTCCATGAAGAAGGTCCAGTACATTGGATGCCTTGACATTGCAGGCTTTGAGATCTTTGACTACAATGGTTTTGAGCAGATTTGCATCAACTTCTGTAATGAGAAGCTGCAGCAGTTCTTCAACCAGCACATGTTTGTGCTTGAACAGGAGGAGTATGTCAAGGAAGGAATTGAATGGGCCAACGTTGACTTTGGCATGGACTTGCAGAAGTGTATCACCATGTTTGAGAAGCCCATGGGTCTCTTGGCTATCCTTGAAGAGGAGTCTCTCTTCCCCAAGGCCACTGACCAAACTTTTGCCGCCAAGCTGCATGAGAACCTGCTTGGCAAGTGTGAGAACTTCCAGAAGGCCAGCCCTAAGCCTGACCCCAATGCCCACTTTGCTGTTGTGCATTATGCTGCCACTGTCTCATACAACTTGACAGGGTGGCTGGAGAAGAATAAGGACCCTGTTAATGACACTGTTGTCCAGCTGTTCAAGGATGGAAGCAATGCCCTCCTTGTGGAGGTCTTCAAAGATCATCCTGGCCAGCCAACGGAGGCTCCTAAGGATTCTGGTGGACCTCGCAAGAAGGGTGGTGGAAAGACTGTCTCCTCCTTCTACAAGGGTCAGCTGGATGATCTCATGAAGACTCTGTATGCTACTGAGCCTGCCTTCATTAGGTGTGTTGTACCCAACACCCACAAGAAGCCTGGTGGTGTGGAGCCTGGCCTGGTTATGCATCAGTACAGGTGCAACGGTGTGCTTGCTGGCATTGCCATCTGCAGGAAGGGCTTCCCCAACAAGGTTCCCTATCCCGAGTTCAAGTCCAGATACAATATTCTGGCTGCTGCCCTTGTGGCTAAGGCAAAGAATGACAAGGCAGCTGCCAAAGCTGTCTTTGACGTCATTAAACTGGATCCTGAGAAGTTCCGCCTGGGCCACACCAAGGTGTTCTTCCGCGCAGGTATCCTTGGTTTCATGGAAGAGGTCAGGGAGGACCGCATTGGAATGGTTCTGTCTTGGCTACAATCTCAGGCAAGAGGCAAGGCCTCCCGCATGGTCTTCAAGAAGATGCAAGATCAGAAGCTTGCTTTGTACTGCTGTCAGCGCACCATTCGCAACTACTACATTGGCAAAACCTGGCTCTGGTGGCAGCTGTGGCAAGGAATCAAGCCAAACCTCAAGTGCACCAAGTTTGCCCAGTACAAGGCTGAGTATGAGGAAAAGATAGCCATTGCTGAGAAGAACATTGACAAAGCCTTGGCTGACCGCAAAAAGGTTGAGGCTGCCCATGATGTGCTCATGAGCCAAAAGAACGAGTTGGTCCTTGCTCTCCAGAGCGGTGGCTCGGCTGTTCAAGACATTGTTGACAAAACCAACCGTGTTGAGGCCATGGCTGCTGATGTGCAGAAGCAACTGGATGAGGTCAAGAACCGCATTGCTATGGAGAAGCAACAGAAGGATGCCCTCTCCCAAGGCCAAAATAAGGTCAATTCTCAGAAGGCTCAACTGGCTGAGGAGATCTCCAACTTGGAGGCAAAAACTGCTGCTGCTGAGCAGGACCGTGCTGACAAAGATGAGCAGATCCGTGGCCTGAAGGAAGAGATTGAGCACCAGAATGAGATGATCTCCAAGCTGCAGAAGGAAAAGAAGGGCTGCTCTGACTCCAAGCAAAAAACCGAGGAGGATGTCCAAGCCATGGAAGACAAGGCCAACCACCTTTCTCGTGTCAAGCAGAAGCTTGAGCAGAGCTTGGATGAGGCAGAAGATGCCCTTGAGAGGGAGAAGAAGAGCAAAGCCGACGTTGATAAGCTCAAGAGAAAGATTGAGGGTGACCTGAAGCTCACCCAGGAAACTGTCTCTGATCTTGAGAGGGTCAAGGCAGAGTTGAACCAGGCTGTTCAGCGCAAGGAGAAGGAACTTGCTGCCATGATGGCCAAGATTGAAGATGAGTCCACTCTTGGAGGCAAATACTCAAAGCAGACCAAGGAATTGCAGTCTCGCCTAGAGGAACTGGATGAAGAATTGGCCATTGAAAGGGCAGCCAGGGCAAAGGCTGAGAAGAGTCGCTCTATTCTCAAAAAGGATCTTGAGGATCTTGGTTCCCGCCTTGAGGAAGCTGGAGCCAACACAGCCACCCAAGTTGAGCTGAACAAAAAGCGTGAGGGAGAACTTCACCGCATTAAGGGTGAGATTGAGGAGCTAAACATTGCTCATGAGGGCACTCTTGCTGCCCTTCGTATGAAGCACAACAACACCATGACTGAGCTTGGGGAGCAGATTGACTCTTTGAACAACAACAAGGTCAAGGCTGAGAAGGACAAGGCTGGAATGGAACGTGACCTTCAGGAGGCACGCGGAACTCTGGAGGAAGGTGTTCGTGCCAAGGCTGAGCTTGACAAGAATGGAAAGCTTCTGCAAGGGTCAATCACTGATGCTCACCACAAATTGGATGAGTTGGCCAGAGCCATGAATGAGGCTGAATCTCAGAAGAAACGCCTTGAGGTTGAGAAGGCTGATCTGGAGCGCCAAATTGAAGAGGGAGAGAACAACTTGGCAGGTTTGAACAAGCAGAAAATTTCCCTTACTACTCAGCTGGAAGATACCAAGCGTCTTGCTGATGCTGAGGCTAGGGATCGCTCCTCTCTCCTGACTAAGTTCCAGAGTCTCAATACTGATCTGGAAAGCACTAGGGAGAGAATTGAAAATGAGCATGAGAGGAAATCTGATGCCCTAAAGGCACTCTCAAAGGCCCAAGCTGAGATCCAGCTCTGGCGCTCTCGGTACGAGACTGAAGGCATGGGTCGCGTGGAGGAATTGGAAGGAACTCGAGGAAAATTGCAAGCTCGCATCACTGAGGCCGAAGAGACCGTTGAGTCACTGAATGGAAAGCTTGCCAACAGTGAAAAGTCTAAGGCTCGCATGCAGACTGACTTAGAGGAAATCTCAATGGAATATGAGAGGACTCATGCTGCTGCCATCATCAGTGAGAAGAGAGGAAAGAACTTTGACAGGGCAAGTAGCACACATCTTATTTACAAAAATACATTTCAATAGTTTGTCTTTTTTTGCTTCCAGGTCATTTCGGAATGGAAGGCCAAGGCAGATGATGTGGCTGCTGAGGTTGATGCTAGCCAGAAGGAGTGCCGCACCTACAACAGCGAGCTCTTCCGCCTTAGGGCTGCTCATGAGGAGGTTATTGAGCAGCTTGATGTGGTCAAGAGGGAGAACAAGAATCTTGCTGACGAGATCAGGGATCTCCTTGACCAGCTTGGTGATGGTGGTCGCTCCATCCATGAGCTTGACAAGCAGAGGCGCCGCCTGGAGGTTGAAAAGGAAGAGCTTCAGGGTGCTCTTGAGGAGGCAGAAGCTGCTCTTGAGCAGGAGGAGAACAAGGTTCTTAGGGCCCAGATGGAGCTTGGGCAAGTTCGCCAGGAGATTGATCGCAAGGTTCAGGAGAAGGAAGAGGAGTTCGAAAATACCAGGTAAAAAAATAACAAAATGTTGATTGTTCTCTGTGACCAGAATATTCTTCTTTTCTATTTCAGGAAGAACCATGCCAGGGCCATGGACTCCCTTGGGGCTTCTTTGGAAGCTGAGCAGCGTGCCAAGGCAGAGGCTCTGCGAATCAAGAAGAAGCTGGAGTCTGACATCAATGAACTAGAGATTGCTCTTGACCATGCCAACAAGGCCAATGCTGAAGGCCAGAAGGCCATCAAGCGCTACCAGGCTCAACTCCGTGATACCATCCAGGGATATGAGGATGAAGCCCGTGCTCGCCAACAAGTCATGGAGCAAGTTGGCATTTCTGAGAGGAAGGCCAATGCCCTTGCCGGGGAAGTTGAGGAGTCCAGGGCTCTTCTTGACACTGCTGATCGTGCCAAGCGCCAGTTGGATGCTGAACTATCTGATGCCAGAGCTGCAGTCAATGAGATGACCACCATTAACACAAAGGCCATGCATGAGAAGAGGAATGTTGAGAGTGCCATTCACACTCTTCATGCTGAGATTGATGACATGCTCACTCAGGCCAAGAACTCTGAGGAAAAGGCCAAGCGTGCTATGATTGACGCTGCTCGTCTGTCCGATGAGCTCCGTGCTGAGCAGGAACATGCTTCAAGTGAGGGTAGGGCCAAGAGGGCCTTTGAGGGTCAGCTGTCTGAGCTCGAGAACCGTCTTGCTGATGCTGAGGCCAATGCTATGAAGGCTGGGCGTGCTGCCATGAGCAAGCTCGAGAGCAGGATCCGTGAATTGGAGACCGAGCTTGGATCTTGCCAGTCCAAGACCCAGGAGAACTTCAAGGCCTACCAGAGGACCGAGCGCCGCGTCAAGGAGCTGCAGTTCCAACAGGAGGAGGACCGCAAGAACCAGGACCGTATGACTGAGCTTGCTCAGAAATTGCAGCAGAAGATCAAGACCTACAAGCAGCAGATTGAGGAGGCTGAGGAGATTGCAGCTCTCAACCTTGCCAAGTTCAGGAAGGCTCAGCAGGAATTCGAGGAGAGTGAGGAGAGGTGCAAATTGGCCGAGGTTGAGCTCAGCACCCAGAGGTCTGCTCGTGGGGGCTCCTTCTTCTAACAAGGGACGATTTGGGAGTCCAAAGACGTCGTCGACAATTGCAACCGAAATATGGATTACGATTAGGAATACTAAAAGTCTTTACCCCCTACTTCCCTGTCCCGGACAAGAAGCAAGCTATGAGACCATTGCTGTAAGAACGTAAATCCATCATCTTGCATTTCTTGTCAGCGAAAACAGAATACCCCTCCCCACAACCCAGCATCCAAAAAACTACAAAAAAAGTTAAAACAATCATACCACGCTGTCGCAAACGAACTTTGTTTCAGCACTAGGGAACCAAAACACGCTACATGAAATGTTGTTTCTGGTTTGACGAAATAAACATGTCATGCAAGCGCATTAGATAGTTTTTTCGTATTTCTCAGCAAAAGAAACTAAGAACCGTGCAAGCAAAGATTGGGGAATGCCTAGTATATGCTTTGGATCGGAAAGGGAGGTGAGTGCTATAATCAATGGATGCTTTAAAAAATTAAAACCAGGGAAGTCTCCTCCTCGGATCAGAGAAAATCAATGTCCTCTTTTTCCTCACACCTTTTCCTCCTTAGCTCTAAGAAGCAACAAACCTGAGGCAAATGGAGAGAAATGCAGCTGTGAAAGTACGAAAGATTTCGCAGAGTTTAGAGCAGCTTTCCCGGCGGTGGGCGGAGACGGCCGCGAGCAACACCTCCATCCAGGCCTTCCCTTTCTCCCTCCCTCCCTCGGACAATGGAGCTCTGAAACTTGGGAGGGGGGGATCCAGGCAGGAAGCAACAACCGTCGCTGGCACCAAAAGAGGGGGGCATCGCTATTTTTAGAGCGGCAGAGGATGGGCTTTCTTCTCTTCTCCCACCTCTCTCTACCCCTCCTCTTTCCTTTCCTGCCATGTTCTCTAGCACGCAAAGAAGGAAGGAAAGGGGAGGGCATGTAGCTCGATGTTACAGTCCCTCTCCCCACACACCAGAGCAGGAAAGGATGGCAAACACGGGGAGGGGAAGGGGGATTCGTCGCTATCTTATGGGCGGCGGCGGCGGAGGTGGAAGTACGGTGGTACTCCTCTTCCAAAAGCGGAGACTCATGCCTCTGCCCCCTTCTCCTCCTGCTGCCATGCCCACTCTCCACTCCACTCCCATCGACGTCATACATCTCGGAGAAGGAGGCGACGACGTACCTCCTCATCCTCCATTCGTTTCTTTTTCGCCTAGATACGTATCCAAAGGTTTTTTTAAAGTTCTGTGGAGGATGTTTGGGGGCCGCCTCTACGTAGAAAGCAATACACCCCCCATGCAACAGTCAAGAATGAGTTCCGTTGAAATATGGTACTCGTAGTTGATTGGGAAGATTAAGAGAAATAAGTTGCAGGCATGCAGGTTCAGCTTTCCTCCGTTTTGCGCTGTCTTCCGGTTTCCCTTCAGCCCCCTTTAGTTGTACCTTTCCCTCCCATTCGCTCTCCACCCTTGTTCCCCTTTGTGGAACATTACTCTCGAGTCTGGAGGAGAGGAGAGGAGAGGAGAAAAAGCAAGAAACCTGGAGGGGGGGGGGATGCTGCAGCCTTCTCTGCAGGCTTTCGTTTTAGTCGAGAGGGGAAAAGAGAACAGGTTAAAGGAGGCGGCGGCGGCTGCAAAACGGAATGGGGGAATGGAGGCTGGCGGGCGACGTCGTCGATCAAGGGCGGAGGCGGTATTGGCAAACTGTTGGTACACCGCGCGCTGAACCGATCGAGGCTTGGTGGAAAGAGGGAGGTGGTTGGGCCCTTCCTTTACCTTTACGTCAACCAGAGACCATTCTTCCGACAAAAGTGGCGATTTTCAGGCGGGAAGAGATGGAGAAGATGGGGGAAGAGGAAAGGCGGAGGAGGAAAACCTGTCGTCGCCTTCTTGGAAACGGCGCCGCGGATAAGGAAGAGAGAGAGAGAGAGCAAAGTAGTAAAGAATGTTCTGACAACCAATTTCGCGCGGGAGCGGGGAAAATTTCCTCGTCGCTTCCTTCCTGCCTCCCCCAGCAGTCGCCGCTTCCCTCTCTCCCTCGGGCGCTCTTTCCTGCTTTTGCCCCCCTTTCAATCTGCCTCTTCAAGCCTCCGTGGGGAATGAAAGCGGCGGCGAGATTGAACGGCAGAACGGTCGGAGATATACATGCCCATTAGGGATGGGTGCGAATCGAACTCGCATTCGCGAACTCGCAGACTCGCAACCTATTTTGCTGATTCGCACCAACTCGCAATTCGCAAGGGCCGATTTGCGAGTTGGCGAATTAGAAAAAAAGACAAAAAAACTTTAAAAAGTAAAAAAATCTTTTTAAAAATAAAAAAAATCTTTTTGAAATTTTAAAAAAATCTTTTTAAAATTAAAAAAAAATCTTTTTAAAATTAAAAAATCTTCTTAAAATTAAAAAAGAAATCTTCTTAAAAATAAATTTCCAAATATTTTCCCTCAAAAATTTTGTAAGATGGCAAAAAAGCCTTTTAAAATTGCCCCATTTTGGGCCTCAACTCGCAAATTGATTCGCAATTTGCAGTTTTCTGATTCGACTCGCATTCGCAGCGCCCAACTCGATTCGACTCGCAATCGCACTTGGACAACTCGATT
>JAAUXU010091026.1_pt1 | contig 10146 bp, 9 predicted proteins | sample 7278151 | NCBI WGS metagenome assembly JAAUXU01 (sample SAMN14350113, study PRJNA611818) | marine sediment metagenome | isolation source: surface marine sediment (1.8m) | place: French Polynesia: Moorea | collected 2018-08 | reverse complement strand
TCTGCGGTTGAAACCTCCTGTTCCTGTCCAATGTCTTCATTTGCAAGCTTTGGGTTTCCATTATTGTCTTCCACCGTTTCCGTGTCCGTTTCTACGCTAGTATTGGCCTGTTCTTCTATAGAAGTATTATTCTGCTGTGGTTCTTCATCTTGAACAACCTGGTCTTGCCCAAGTACTGAAACCTTTTCGCCTTCCTGTATCTCCTCCGTCGCAGTGTTTTCCTGCTGCTCCTCTTCAGGAACATTCGAATCCTCTTCGGCTTCCGCTACATTCTGTGCATTATCGACCTCCTCTTCAAGGGAACCTGATAGCACTCCGACACCTTGCACCTCCTTGGTCTCTTCGGTACTTTCTGCCAAAGTCAGGGTGTCGTCTTCGACTTCTTCTTCGGAGTCGAGCACTTCGTCCTCGACTTCCTCGACTTGGGTTACGGTCTCTTTCGTAGAATCTCTCTCTTCCTGTACTTCCTCTTCCAATGTATCGACTTCTTCCTCGGTGGAATCGATCTCTGCCTGTTGTTGCTCTCCTTCATCTTCCACTCCCACAGTTTCTTTGTGGTTGTCGTGAAGTTCATCCTTTGCAACCTCATTTTCTTTTTGTACACCATCCTCAGAAACGGAATCACCTTCAGCCTTTTCGTCTGATGCATATCCTTCTTTCTCGTTAATGGCGGGAGCAGCCTTTTCATCAATATCCTCCACCTCATCTTGTACGGGAGCTTGATCGTCCGAATTATCACCAGTTACCCCCTCATTCTCTTCTCCGGCAGAGCCTTCTTTGGCCGCCTCTTGTACCTTTTCTTTCTCTTCCAGTTCTACCGAAATTGTTTCTTCAGTTCCTGTATTTTCGTGGTCTGTGACCTCCCCATCGCCATCCTCCCCTTGGACAACTTCGAGATCGTTATTTGCTTTCTCTGGAATCTCTGGCTCTTGAGAATCTTCCTCACTATTCTCTGAAACGACCGTTCCCTCCGAAATATTTCCTGACAAGGACAATTCCTCAGTTTTCTCCGAATCGTCATGTTCAGAATCTTTAGCGATCACTTGATCTGCATTGTCTCCATCCTCTGCTTCTTTTTGGATTTCTGCATTTGGCTCATTTTCCATTACTGCTTCTTCGGGTTCCTTAGTCTCTTTATCCTTGGGGATTTCCTTTTCCTCCGTTTTGGTGTCGATTGCGGCGTCGACAAACTCCTCCTTGCCCACAGTTTCCGCCTCTTGAACTTCCTCGACGTGCAACTCGCTGGATTCCACAGTCTCTTGCTGTTCCTCTCCCTGAATGTCCTTGTCTGCGGTCACGTCCTGTTCATGCTGTGGCTCAACTGTGTCGACCTGCGTCCTCTCGACGACAGCGTCATCGGTTTTTTCTTCTTCGACAGTGTCCGCCACATTAGAAGGATCTTCAACGTTTTGAGGAGTTTGCTCACCTGCCACTTCTTCATTATCCTCTTGGTCACTTGCGGTGGGTTCCTCGTCCACCTGGACAATGTCAACAACTTCTTCCTCATTGGACTCTTCCTCACTAGTGTTTTGGCTTTCTTCGTCCGTTCCGGAAGAAGATGCAACTAGATTATCAACTTCAGCTGCAGTGGGTTCTTCTGCTTTACCAACTTGTACAATCGAAGGATCTTCTTTCGTGTCCGTAGTTCCGAGAGTGTCCTCGATAGTGTCCAGGACAATCTGGAAGAGCGAACTGTCTTTTTCCTCGTCATTTGCGCCTTCGGCAGTTTTGTCGTCCTCGGTTGCTGGTGCACCTGAGTCTTCCGACAAAGTAGCCTCCTTCGTCTCGTCGGACTCGCTTGCATCTTCAGGGACTTCCTGTTCGGCGACAACTTCCTTCTCGCTTTCCGGATCAGTCTCCACCGTGGGAGAGCTAATTTCTGTTTCTGTCTTGTCTCCTTCGTCAATGACAGACACTGGCTCGTCTCCTTTCTCCTCCTCCTCTGCCACCAAATGCACTTCCTCCTCTTCGTATGGATCATCGTTCAAAGGTTCTTCGATGTCAAACTCGTCTTCGTCGGCCTCCGCTGGATCAGAATTAGATACTTCCTCCTCCAGAGGTTCAGTTGCATGGTCTTCCTCTTCAGTGGCGATATCTACCTGAGGGTCTTCTTCTTTAACTTCGGTTTCATCCGGCAGTTCCTCTTCCTCTTGCACTACTTCTGTTCCTTCATGTAGTTCATCTACTTCAGTTCCTTCCTGTAGTTCATCTACTTCAGTTCCTTCTTGTAGTTCATCTACTTCAATTCCTTCCTGTAGTTCATCTACTTCAGTTCCTTCCTGTAGTTCATCTACTTCAGTTCCTTCGTGCAGGCCTTTTTCTTCCTGTTCCTGTTCGTCTAATTGCACTTCTTCCTCTTCCTCTTGTTCCTGTTGTTTTTGTTCCTCGTTCTCTTGCTGCTCAACCTTTGGTTCTTGATCTCCTTCCTTTTGTACCTCTTCTTGAGGAGCAACTCCTTGTCGTTCGTCTGGTTCTTTCTTCGTTCCATCACTTTCTTCAGAGGTCGTGATCTCCTTGTCTTCCTCCGAAATCAGAATTTCCTCGTCGGACATTTCCGAAGGCTTAATTTCCACCTCCTCTGGAACCTCCAAATCTTCTGAGGGCTCTTTGCCCTCTTCAGTGGTGTCGCCTTGGAAGTGTTGCGCTTCTTCGGCTGATTCAACTGGATTCTCAGTCTCGCTCTCTTCCTGTTCAACCTTTTTATTGTTTGATGAATCAGGTTCAGCGCTCGTCTTTTCCGTCTGCTCTGAAACATCGACAATTTCGTCTTCGACTTCAACAACGTCACTGCCTTCCAATTCAGCAGGTTCTTCCTTTTTCTTCACGACGTTTGCTTCGATGTCTGCCTCGGATTCTTCTCCCTGTGATCCTGATACCAAGTCAGGGTTCTCCTCCTCTGCCATGGAATCAGCGTCTTCTGTTGGTACGGATTGCTCTACTACCTCAACATTATCGTCTTCGTTTTTGTCATTCGCAGTTTCTTCAAGACCATCTGCTTGGTTGGTATCTTCAATCTCCTCGTCCATTTCATCGCTTTCGCCAGTTTTGGCCTCCGTCATGAAGGCCTGTTGGTCTTGGCCTGCAGAATCTTCTTCTTGAGCCTTCTGCGTGTCCCCTTGTGATTCCGATTCATTTTCTTCTTCTGTTGCTTCCACATCGACGGCAACCAGCTCCATCTCTCCTCCATCTTCTGACATTTCCATCACTGATGTGCCATCCTCTACTTTTTCGAAATTATTTTCGGAATTCTGTTCCTTCTCGTTGGCTGCTGTTTCTGTGCCGGTCATCTCTTCTTCTTCAGCATCCTCCTGTGCGTCGTCCTCTTCCTCTTGTCCGCTCACGTCACCATCCTCTTCAACATTTCCTTCGCCGTTCCTTTCGATCTCATCGCTGCCTTCGTCTTCGTCTGTGCCGGTCTTTTCTTCGTCCACGGCGGCTCCCTCTCCTTGTTCGACCCCTTCTTCATCCACGTCTCCTGAATCAGATGCGGCATCTTGTCCGTCTGCAATGCCAACCGTTCCCTCCACGTCTCCTTCCTGTACCGTCTCTTCCTCTTCTAGCGGTTGGACTTCGTCGACGATCGGTATGGGTATGACCTCCACCGGCAGCACCGGAGACGGCTCCTCCCCGTCCTCCTCCAACACTGCCTCCATCTCCATGTCCACGGGCGCGGTGTCGGCGATCACGATGTGGACCTTCTCAGTCTGGACCTCGACGGAGTCCTCCACCGGGTATTCTCCAGCGGCCGGATCCTGAACGAGGTCTCCTTCCGCGTCTGTCTCCTCAGCTTCTCCTGGCGAGTCTTCCTCAGTAGGAGTCGAACCTCCATCGTCAGGGCTTTGGTCTTGGACTGCATCCTTTTCATCTGCAGTTTCTTCGCTTCCGTCCCTCACTAGCTCTTCGTCGTCCACTTCTTGTCCTTCATTCTCGCCGTCACTCCCGCCGGACACGCCAACATCGCCTGCTGAAACAGGAGGATCGCCCGCCGCTGCTTCCGCAACATTTTCTTCCTCGGTGGATGCACTACCTTCCTCATTGACGTCTCCAGTGGAAGGTTCTGTGGCGTCTGTTTCTGACACGTTGGCAGCCTCGTCATCTGTAGTGATTTCGCCATTCGCTGGAGTTCCTTCAGAGATTTCCTCCAGTGCCGGAGAAGATTCCTCGGATGATTCGAGGCCCGCCTCGTCCTCTCCAACCTCCTCCTCCTCCTCCTCCTCCTTCTCCTCCTTTGGTGGCGGTGGGGGCGGTGCTTGGAACTGTGGGTACTTCTCCGCCTGGTCCACTGGAGAGCTGGCCTTCACTCCGCCGTTCACGGCCTGGAAAGGAAAACAAGACCACAATAGTGTTCATAGTGCTACGGCGGAGATGCGGACAGGGGTGTATAGCAGGGGGGTTCTGAATAATCCCACCTTGAGAGTGTACGGGGAGGAGGGGTGCTGTATCCCACCCTGAAGGGAAATAATTAGAAGCGGGTTCGGCGTCTCATCGCGCAAGGTGAAGACGATGGGGTTGGGCATGCCCCCCTTGAGTAAAAGAAGGAGGGGTGGATTCATCCTGGCCCTGCGGGTAATGTGGAGAAGGGGGAGAGGGGGTCTCCCGCCCTAGGGCAACCCAACTTCCCCTCTATAGATAGCACACATGATGTCTTGAATTGTTGTTCTTTGCAGTTTTTACCTGTAGGAAGCTGTCAATGTTCTCGTGAGACCCTTCTCCATCCTGATCTCCTCCTCCTCCTCCGCCCACTCGCTCCCCCGCTCCATCCTCGTCGTCGTCTGCGGCGGCGGAGTCGGTCTCTTCCTCGTACGATTCCCCCTCGCTCGCCTCCGTCGGCGATGGCGGTCCGTAGTCCTGGTCGCTCCAGAAGACCAGGTTGGTCCTCTGTCCTCTCCTCAGGTAGACGGTGCTCGGGGTCAGGCCGCAGTTGCGCCTCTGTCCGCGCCGCTGAAGGGGAGAGCCAGACACGAGAACTGGAAAAGAAATGTTTTGGCCATTTTTTAGTTCTTGATATATCGAGAGGAAACGGCGTGTTTCTTTTTCCCTGCCAAAAAATCGAATTAGCCTTCTCTCGATCATTATGACTGACATGCTCGGAAAATTAAGACACGTAGGGATCGAGAGGGGAGAGGGGGAGGGAGGAAGTGCCCCTCCTTCCATCCCAGCCAAGATTCCCACGGCCGATTCGAGACCGACCCAGCCGGGCAAAATTCGCTCCATCATATCCACCTTGGTTTTTTTTCTGAGATCCCATATATGCGGGAATGCGCGCTTGTTACATAACTCCGCTTACGCTCACCGTTATGATCAATCGGCGGGGAGGGGGAATCTTCGTTTCTCCTCCTCCTCCTCCTCCTCGGGCCAGCCAAATTCTGACTGGGGGAACTCTGTCATTACGCTTTTAATTTGTCGACAGCGCAAAATTGTAGGCTCGCTCTTCTTCGTCGGGCGGAAAGATTTTTCTCTCGGTCTGATAATTGTAGGCTCTGTCTTGGGTCATAAACTGGGGGACGGTTCTATCCCAGCCAGCGGAAGACAGAAATTTCTTGAGCGGTATTGGGACCCACGGATTGTTGAATTCTGAAGCGCACATTGCGCGGGCTTTCCATCTCGTATGCCCCAAACGTTCGAGAATTCTTTTTTCGGAATAGAGGGGATGGGAATTCGTACCTGCACTAGGACTGCAATTTTCCTTTTGGATTCCCGAGGCTTGCACATGCCCCCACGTAGCACAAAAGAAAGACTTCTTGTCAGGGATTGACTTGATGCGGCGGCGTCGGATTCAGGCATTTTGGGTATGTTCCCTCCGCGGGGTCGCGAGGGGGAATTTGGGGGGAACGCTTGACAGACGAACAAACCGCCGTCATTCTCCTCCTCCTCCTCCCGTCATTTTCTTCTTCCATCGCCGACGGATGACTTTGCTTCTTCGAAAAACCGTCTTAATGTGCGATCCCCCCTCCTCCGTAAATTGCCCGGCATAAGTCGGTCGCATTAGCAGCACAAATAGCCCAAGAAAAAAGGACAACGACAAAAGATATGCAAATGGATGTTATTTCTTTTCTTTCCTTTCTTTCTGCTCCCGTTTTAACAACTCTATTTTGGGAGGGGGGGGGGGGGGGAGACTGGCCGCAAAATCACGCCGGACAACATGTATACAACACCAACGTCCTTCACACAAAACATATGTAGTTGGACAACAAGGAAGGAAATTGTCCATCTCTCGCAAGACGCAAAGAGAGAAATGAAATCCCGGCCGCAGAGAGGCGTTGCGGTCCCTCCACCCCCCTTCCTTTAGCATTCAAGGGAAACAAGTCCAAAGATTTCGCGCAATTGCCTGCAGTGCGATAACATGCCTTTTACGATGCAAAAACTCTTGCAAAGCCATTATTCACCTCTACGGCGCGGTTTTGGGTTCTTTCCTCCGCGCTACCGTGCCATACTGCCACGTCGTAAGTTGGGTGGACTTCGAACTTTTGAGCTCCAAAACCGAAAAAAAGTACGAAGCGGCGGCGGCGGCGGTGTTTGACAAAAAAGTGACCCTGGGAGGATCGAGGGGAAAAAGAGTCTCGCGGTGCACCATGATGAGAGGCCCGTCATTAGTCAAAGAAGATGGGGGCATATGGAAAAAAAGGAATGCCTCCTCTTCTTTTTCCATGGTTCTCAATCGCGCGACCGTCCTTTTGGTCCACCCCTTTTTTTGCCGTGCATGTGAGATAACATTGTCGCCCTTTTGATGATGATGGGCGCCCCAAAAATTCCGCCGAGAGAGAATGTGTGCCATTGGGTCATTGTGTCTGACGACGGGAGAGGGGGAGAAGAGAAAGGGGGAGAGACGTCGCCTATGCTGCCAGCGGGCAAAAAAACCAACTTTGTTCAACAAAGCGTGCTGGAATTTCATCTGAGATAAAAGAACTCGAAATTTCGTTAGGGGGGCAACACATATCTCAGCATCCATCTTCTTTCTCTGTAGCGGCCCTGTTTTCTCCCATGTCCGAAAGCGGAACCTGGATTCCTCGGAATCTGGGTTTTCTTTTTTTTGGCAGCATCTTTGGTCGTCGGTCCTCTTCTTCCTCTCTTCTTTCCTTTTGTGTGTGGGGAAGAAGAGAATAGAGAAAGGGAAAATGCTCACCTGAATCCAGTGATAGGAGCAGAATGAGGCCGAGGGCGGCGGCATCGTTTCTCCAGTGTTGTTTCCTCATGGCTCAACTTTTTTGTTACATAGTACGGGTACAACTAAAAGTGTATGAGGGAAATATCACACTGTGAGATTTTTCTGAGAAGTCCCACACTTTTATTCTTTTCGTACGTGCTTTGGCTTCTTCTTCTCCGGCTGCGGCAACTCTTCCCCCTCTCCCCTTTCACACAGACTGTCAGAGGAGAACGGTTTCTCCTCCCTCCCTTTCTTCCTTTCTTTCTTTCTTCCGACTCCGTCTTGGGGAATAGGAGGAGGACGAGGCAACACCGCACTCACGTACTAGATACAACACTGCGACCACCAACACAGTTTCCTCCCTCCCCCCTGCGTTAAAGTCTCCTCTTCTTCCCGCCACACACCGTCCGCCCTGTGTAGTATTCCAACACCGCCGCCGTCTTCTCTCCCAGGCCACTTCCTCTTCCTCCTCCTCTTCCCTTCTTCCGAGCTCTCCACCCTCTCAGGTGATACCGCCGACTAAGGAGAAAAGGGAAAGGTACCCATAGGCACTCTTCCCCCCCCCCCACCCCGTATAGGCCGGCGAAGTAGGAGAACTGGATAGGGGAGAGGGAGAGACGGACGATGAGGAGGGGAATGGGAAGAAAGACACGTAAAGAATGGCGCCGGGAGGAGGACGATGAGGGTTTTGTTGGTCAAAGAGGGGGGGTGGGTGGGTTCGAAAGATATTGTCGGGGTGGTTGGCGCAGAAATGCTTTGGCTAAAACTGACGAAGAGACTCATAATGCAACAGAGGAGAGGATGCTGTTCCGGGTTTGGAGAAAATACTTTCGGGGGTGGTGAGAGAAAAACAAGTTGATGCAACTCCACACCACAAGTTGCATTGGTTGCGATAGTCACCAGGGCGAAGTACATTTTCTCTGCCAAAACGAGAATCTTTCGGCTGCGTCAAAGTTAGCATCGGAACACCCTAGCTCAAAAATGAAAACGCGTTCTCAACAAAAAAAATCGCTTCTTTATGGGGCGTCGTTGTCGTGAGCAATTTTTATCAACCAGCTTCCGTCGTTCCTCCCCCCCATCCAGAACTCTTGGTTGTTTTAGGCCCAAGGTCTCGCTGTTCAGGAAACCCAAGGAGGCATCCACAAAGTGGAGAGTGGCAAAAAAGTTGATATCCAGAAATCCGAGTTTTTAGCATAGCAGTCGTCGTCAGTGCATGCTCGATTTCCTTCTTTCCGGGGTGGGTGCCACCACGTCCCAGCTAGATTGTTGCATTTTTCTCAGACCACTTTTTACTCCCCGTAATTTCTCCCTCCTCCTCCTCCTAGCGCACACAGTACGTATGTTCAGGCAATCTTCCTGGCTTGCTGGCTCGGGAGCGCGAGGGAGAGAGGGGCCGATCGCGAAAAGAGAAAAGTGCACCGGCCACACCACACCGAAAGAAAAGACCGGATTTGGAACCACGGCGAAGGAGGAAGGACAGGAGGGGGAAGGGGGAAAGGAGTGTCGCGGGTATAAAAGCGGTGCCGGAAGCGCCGATCAAATCGAGTCGGTCTCCCGCTTCGAGCTCAAACAGAGCTCCGACAAACACAAGCACCATCATGGCGACGGCAAAGGTGCAGCAACACACACACACACATTCCTTTATATGTAAACTTTATTCTCCGCAAAACAACAAAAGTTTGACTTAATAACGACATCATGCCCTCCAATGCTTTGCAGACCCTCGCCGCCGCCCTCCTGGTGGCCGGCGGGATCAGCGCGGCCATGTCCGCCGCCGCCCGCCCCCCAGCCTACCCCTACCCTCCCCCTTCGCCCTACCCGCCACCTCCACCCCCTTACCCTCCCCCACCACCGGCGTATCCCCCTCCCTCCTACCCTCCCCCGTCTTATCCTCCCCCTCCTCCCCCCCCTCCTCCTCCTCCTCCCCCCAAGAAGCCCGACCCGCCGCCACCTCCACCGGCGTACCCTCCCCCCTCCCCGTACCCTTACACCCAGGAGATCTGCGTGCAGAAGGAGTGGTCCTCCGACACGGAGCTGTGCAAGCCCGAGCTGGTCGACACATGCGAGCAGCTCAAGGTCACCGTCAAGCAGGTGCGCAACGCCAAGCCCATGTGCATGCCCTCCAAGATCCCCAAGTGCAAGGTCAACGACCTGGCCGAGGAGGTGGACATCTGCTCCATCTCGGTGGAGAACGAGGTGGGCGGGCTGGTGGCCACCACCTTCGAGACGGAGACCATCAAGAGGTGCAACACGCACTACGTGAAGGAGTGCAAGCCCGGCTACGGATACAGGCCAAAGTGCGAGCACGTCCCAGTGCAGGTAAGAACAAAACATTTATTTCGAAAAGGGTTGTGTCTCCGCATCCTCTATTTTGCCTTTCAGCTCTGCTACGACATCCCAGTCGTGCGCCCCGTGGAGAAGCCCCTGGACATCGAGGTGGCCACGGTGAAGGAGGACTGCGAGCCCCGCCTGATCCCCACCCCCGAGACGGTCTGCTGGGACGAGGAGAAGATGCTGTGCGCCGCCGTCCCCACCCTGGTGGAGGCAGAGCAGCACCTCAACAAGTGCGCTCCCAGCATCGGCGGGGAGGACTGCCAGCGAGTCCGGCTCACCATCCCCAGGGAGATCTGCTACCCCGTGCAGAAGTACCACCCCTACCCCCCTCCTCCTTCCCCCTACAAAATCAAGAGGAAGCTCAAGCTCAAGCGCAGCTAAACTGACGGGCCGTCATGGGTAGAACTTAGCTTTTAAGTTTTTTGTCTTCAATCTCAACGTAACTTGCTTGGAACTCTTGCTACTACATTGTATACTTCGGCTAGGAAAAAGTCTTTAAGAACAACCCCCGCGAAACATGCTGTGATCGACGAAACAAGGAAACGGCGCTGTGATATGTAACGTACGTAAAGGCGACATTTTTTGCCAATCGGAATAAATATTTGGACCCCAAGAAAGAGCATTGATACCCGATATTTTTATTTTTTCCTTATTATAACATAACAGGT
>JAAUXU010170816.1_pt1 | contig 10148 bp, 5 predicted proteins | sample 7278151 | NCBI WGS metagenome assembly JAAUXU01 (sample SAMN14350113, study PRJNA611818) | marine sediment metagenome | isolation source: surface marine sediment (1.8m) | place: French Polynesia: Moorea | collected 2018-08 | reverse complement strand
CCTATGTCTGACCAGTGTCTTCTGTTGTCCCTTTATGAGGGTTTGTTGTGGAGGGAAAATCTCAGAAGAAGGAGCAAGGAGGCCTGCAGCTGCTTTGCAGTAAAGGTCACAGGGAAGAGCAATTAAAGATGGAGGGCTATATGTGGGTCAGCATGACTGGCCACAGCCTCTATTGAGTGGAAAAGGGGCACAGAAACGGGAGAATTTGCAGCAAATCCTCAGCATTTATCCACTGAAGCTTGAAAGGGCTACTCCCTTCAGCTTGAAGTTGGCTTGCTCCTAGTTCCTGTGCTCCAGTGCCAGTGATACAGTGCCAGTGCTCCAAGCCCTAGGCCCTCCTCCCTCCTAGGCCCCCGTGCCTTGACCTGCCCCTCTTCAGTGGACCTACCTGCTCCTCAGGCCTCCCTCCTACTGGACCAGTTGCTTCTGGATTATGATAGAGGCTTGCCAAACCATTCTTCAGGCATACCTTTCTATCTCAACCTCTTTTCTTCCTGTGCTGACTGGTTGAGTTGGGGGAAATCACTCCTTTTCAGTTGCAGCTTGGCTAGGTACACTTTGCTGGATCTAATCGCTCTAACTCTTGTAAGGTAACTTGTGTGTATCCCCTCCAAGTGGAAGAATAAAGTATGTGTGTCATACTAAGCCCTCTGTGTTGGTTTCAAGTCATTGAGTAGTCTTAAAAGAACTCCAGTCAGACCCTATTAGTCCTGAACCTGGTCTGTGTCTCTATTTGGGACATAGTCACCATGGTTAGAGGGTTTCTCTGCGCAAGCCTAGTCTCCCTAGTAAACATGAAGTGTTGCCGATCACAGTGGCGGTGACCGCCCTGTGGATGTCACAGCTCAGTATAAGGTGATCAGATGCACGGTGTAGAAAGGTAAGAACTTCTCTTTGGATCATGGACTACCCAAATTTAGGTCATGCGCTACGCGAAAGCAATTTTTGCACTAAAACAATGCTAAATTTGATGTAATGACTTGTTCTGCTGCCTGTAACCTTCCTGTAATTCAGAATCGTGTAGTACTACATGGTGCCAAAATCCGGCAACTTTTCTCCTTTTCTCTCCCCTACACTTGAGCAAGTGATGGCCTCCCTCACCATCAAAATGTCCTACTAGAGCAAGATTTCCCCCAACAACCCATTCTTCCTTATGATCGATGTGTGCAGCCTTGTCCTGCTGTCCCTCGTCCCCTGAGGAAACTAAATTTGACCGACAAAAGTATTCTTTAAAAGTTTTATCAAGACCATTTTGACGTTCCTTTTACCTCTGATGCGTTCAGACTGAAGTTGAACACGAGTTCGAGAACTTTATCCGCACCCCTATTTAATGTGCATTCAAAGCAGATGGATACTTCATTCGAAGAAGTCAAGACAGCATGTGCGTGATCACTTCATAAAGGATTTTTTACCTGCTGTTGCCATTGTCAACATGAAAATTGAAGAATAAGATGAAAAATAATGGTTGACACTTTTCTATTTTTTTGATGAATCACCAAATGTCGAAAATTCACCTTCCATGAGCATGAGCGACACTACTAAGATGGCTTCCAATCTCTTGGTATGATTACTCTGAAAAGAAGCATGGAAGCTGAGAAAAGTATCGAGCTTTCACTACGAATATTATCCAAATTCAAGCTTCATTTAGATCAGAACATTGTCGGGACTAGAATTGCTGGTGCAAGTGTCATCAACGGTGACAAGTTCTTCGATGACGAATTGCGTGTTAAAAAGCCACCGATGAGCACAATGACGATACACAAGAGGATGCTGAAGAAGTGATGTAGGGGGATCAGGACGCCCATGATTAAAATCCTAACTCTGTGTTGGTCGTGGTCCTAAGGCAGATCTTGCGGAAAATTCAGAAAACTGCTCAGGACGTTCCGAGACACAATGATGACAGTTTAAAGGCGCAAAATACGCGCAATATTTAAGTATACAGGTTTGGCTGCTCAAATCGCTAACTTATCTTACAACAGTTAAAGACCGCTGTAGGGCCAAAATACCAAGGAATGTGGTTGGGCGCATGTACTACAAATTAACTGTCCCTGCTTGATGTTGAATAATTTTTCGACACCACCTTCTTCTGCCCTGATCAGCACCTCCAACCACAGCTGGAAGGCACTGTACGACTACTAGCGCCGTCTTGCTGAAATATGTTGAACCCGGCGCATCCGTGGCTTTGATCCGCGGGATGACATGGTGACCCTAGGAGTAGTCGGCGTTGGTCTCTATGCCTGGCTTCGCTCACATGGGAAGGGGGCAGACTTGCCCGTCGCAGACGGCGGTGCCGGGGAGCATGACACCCTTGGTGCGCTGGATGGATTCATTTCGACTAGGTCCTCAGCAAAGTTGGCGGCAGACCCGGAACAGCGGTACAACCAAGGGCGATATAAGCTTTGTTTGTATCTCTCTTTAGGGAATAAAAAGCTTTCTTGCTCGACTGAAAACCTACGTACAACAGTTTCATGACCTTTGCAAGGAAATAGAAGGGGCAACGGTACAGCTTGAGCTGAAGTTTGAATTTCTTGATGAAGAGCTCGAGCAAAAATCAGAGGACTCTGTGATGACTGTGCAATGTCTGTGCAAGGAGGATGGTGATCTTCTACCAGCTGAAAATGTCACTGAAGAGATGAGCCACACAGACTTGATCCATTTATTGAAATACTTCAAGTAGACGAGTCTCAAAATCAATTTTTAAAGGCTCCTCGAAGGCCAAACATTGCTGCGCTTGCTGTATTTCTTTTGCAAAGGTTTTACTCCCGAAGGTCAATGTGGAAATGAAGAAGGTCAAAGTTGCCCTTCCACAAGGCAAGGCTGAGCTCGGGGGTGATGAAGAATGTAATGAGCCTTTTAAAAGTGACTGAGAAAAGACCCGCAACTGAAGAAGCTTTTTTAAAGCTTTGTTGATGATCAAGCCAATATCTGTAAAGCCTGCAGAAGCTTTTTCAACCAGGAGCTTATTTGGTGCTAAAGTTAGAAGCAGGTTGAATGATAACAAGACACCGACATATTTTTCCCATGAGGAAATGTTTTTCCACATGAATCAGGCATTATTGGTGAAAGAGGTTATTATTGGATTTCCAATCCAAAATCCCGTGAAAATCCAAAGGCTGCTTATGTTGTTTCCTCTAACATAAGCAGAACCCTAAAGTTCTGTCTCCAATGTAAGCAAGTCCTCGAATACAAACAACCCTTTGCATGGATTTTAAACCCATCGTTCGTTGGGCTGTTATATCGACTGTGAAAAAATATGAAAAAAGTAGGATTACCCGCTTTTTTCATCAAAACCCGAAACTCAGGAGGCTTTAGAATTTCGGCTTAAATAGGACAAATAATTTTTAACGTGCTCATTGATTGGCGAGATTTTTTTAAAAATCCGTTGAACAACTCTTCACAATTTTTAGATCATATCACATCATTAAGATGATTTTGCATCATCTTAAGGCCTTGAAGGCGACCTCCGCCAGATCACGACTGGTCATCTTCTTCCATTTGTCCAAACGGATATTCACGTGAGCGACCTGGACAATTTTATTCAAGTCTTAGAGCATGGTACGTTCACGCCGGACCTTAAGGTTACGTGCCGCGGGGCTCGAGTGTGTGACTAAGATTAAAATTAAGGGCGTTCCCAAGAGAGTACACTCAGTCTTACAGCATTAATAGAAGTATACTTGGCATCTGGAATGAAATTAGAGTAATCTTACATAGTAACTTAAAGATATTGCGATAGCGACCAATCAGCGTTAGACGGACCACAGAACTTGAGCTCAGTAAACGTTACTCGTGTCTGGGATATCATGCCTGCCCCGTCACCTTACTCTCCGCTGAGTTCGTCAGATTCTTGTCTTCTTGGCCTCATCGTCTCCCCGTCCACGCAAACGTCCTGTGCAGTCCCACGAAGCTTCTCCAACGAGATCTTCGCCTTTCGGTCAGCGTCCGCGCCTTCCGGTGGGTCCCCAGGTGTTATACACGAAGGTAGAGGAGTCGGTGATGATAGTTGCTACCGCGTCTAAGGTCGGTACACGAGTGACGGTGGGACACGTGGTCGGCGTGATCCCGGGAACAATTGCACTCGTTCCACCAAAGTACATGAGCTCATGATCCGATCCAACCGTATTGACCAGCCCTTATCGCACAAGATATTACTCCGAGCGGAAACTCAGCCTGGCATAGTACAAAGAACAAAGTACAATAGAACTTAAATGTAACGACATACAGTACGAACACACTTTAACCCAGCTGTACCCATAGTTCTGCGCATGCGCGCACACACATTGATGGAGGTCTTGAGGCTGTTGATGTGGCTGGGTATGGGGGAGTTGCCAGCTCTTCTCTCGACACTCCCTTACTGGTAGGAATTGCAAGGAAGCCAGAACTAGGGTAGATTCTCCTCCACCCACTCCCTCATGACCCTGGCATAATGAGCAGGTGGCCCCTTCCAGTGGAAGGTGCAGGGACGTCCTTTGTCAACAGAGTCCAGGGCTCTATCATCTTGACCAAGATGTCCAAGTGGATCTCCTTGATCAACTGCCGTAAGTCATTGAAGTGCAAGTGCACAATGTGTCTCTCACATGATTGCAAGACCCTTTTGTGGTTCCACCAATCCAAATATCGTTCCCGCAGTTGTGTGACATGGTGACTGCCTGAGGTCCCCCGCACCTGTGTTCACTGAGTACGTTTCTCGGTCACTGGTATTTGTCTCTTTCTAGACCAATTCCTGTTTCGCCGGGGCATTAATCTATTGCCCGTTAACACCATAGCCCACCAAAATATCTTCCCAATAACTCCAGACGAGGCAGGAAATGCACATCGACCTACAAATCAGTTTACTATCAGAAACACACAAAGTTTAGACCTCAGAAGGCAATTACAACGTATTGGACTTGAGCCATAAAAACAATTGAAGAGGAGAGCTCATAGAATAGGAGCTATTTTACAATAATTCTCAGTTGTTGTGATAGTGTAAAAGTTGATTATCTTATGGCAGTCAAATCCAATATTATAACGGTGGCCATGTGGGTTAGAATCAACCCAGGAATATCTGGGACCAGGCAGAACCTGACTCAACACTTGACTGCAATTAGAAAATCAACTTTTATGGCATCAGGCTGGTGTCTGCGAAAATAAAAAGTAGGTTCATCCCATGCACTCCCCACCTCAATTGTTATTTTATGTCTCACGACCAATGAATGCCTTCGTGAGCGTCAAATTTTCATTTTCTGATAGAGAATTGATTTGTGGGCCCTTCTGTCGTCAGAGTTTAAGTGCCCAACCCTGTATATTTCTACCAACTCGAAGACATCAATAACTCCATCCATGATTCGGTAAGAAGTATAGAAGACACTTGTCTGTTGGAGTCTGGTACTCCAAAAGTAATGTTGAGTAGTGATATCCTCCCGTTTCTAGTTTCTAGAAGTGATATCTTCCCGTGTGATAGATTCTTTTGGCAATTTTTTGAGAGAAAGGCAAAATCGATCCCAAAATAAAAAAGTACTAATGGGCAAAGTTGGAAAGGTCTCGATATGGGTTCCCCTGCTTATTTCTCAAGTTTCAAAACTACGAAGTAGCTGGAAGAGAACTTAACATGGCCGAGATAATAGTGAAAGTTAAAACTGTTCCTTATTTGGATTCTCAATTCGGGTCAATGTTTTAGAAGTGCCTTGAAATATGCGATTCCGGCATTTATCAGAATTTCACTGCAATGAGGAGGATAACTGATGATGTGGCTGGCTCAGCTGCGAGGTGAGCGCGAATCAGCATGAACAGAAAAAAAAAAGTTGCTAATTTTTTCACACTTCCTAAGGCACACTCATGAAGGTCTATTTTCTTCGTGTGAAAAACAGATTGAATCACGACCATTTAGAGTACAATGGGATAAGAATGTTGAAGCAAGTGAAGCTTTAAAACTTTACTCTAGCTCTGTTTTTCCTCTGCCTGTTTGGAGGCTTTACTTTACTCTTTGGGTCCCGATTCAGGCTCTGCAAGTGCCTTTAACGTCTTCAAATTTACACACAACTTTTATATCAATTAAGCACAGTCACTACTTTCTCTACTCGTTGTTTCTGTGTAACGGGACACATTGGATCAGTGTTATTCAACGTGGCAAGTGACAACTAAGGCCAATTGGCATGCACCCTTCACGGCCATACATTCCGTAGATCAGTTCCAAAAGACTAAACCGTTAGATTAAACCAGCCAAGGCATCCCACTTTGCTCGGCTCATGTTGAGATTAAACTGATAGAGCGCAATGTATGTATGTGCTGCAGAAACCACCTTTCAAGGCAACATCCACGCGCTCTGCGCAATCCATGTCGCCAATGCGCTCTGCCCCTGATCGTCTCTTTTTTGTCCAAGCCTTCACAGCGATTCGTTTTATTTTCGCCTTTGGAGACTGATCATCCAGACCACCTCTCCTCACCAGTGTTGGCAAGTTGCTTAAGGGACTTGCAAGCATATCCTTCAACCTTCTTCTCTCTTCCTTAGTGCTTCAGAGCCCGGCAACCCTTACAATACTTGTTTCTTTTGGTCTATAAATAGCTAATGCGCGGCTAGACTCCTCACAGGTACGAATCTTTTGGGAATCTCGCTCTGGAAGAAGCAGAGGAAGACGATTTCCTACAAACGTACTAATGTAGTATATGCAACTTCAGATTCCAGCCTCAAGATGCACCTTTAAACTCCTTTTCCATGGTTAGTGAAAAATAGTTTATGCAGGCCAAGTACAGGGATGATCGGTTCAGCGGCGGGAGCACCAACGCCATGACAGGCAGAGAGACAGACAAAGGTAGCCCGTTGTACAGTGCTAGTTGTAAAAAATAGCATGGGGTACAATGGGCTCCCCACGCTGCACTGACAGCTTTTGAGGTGGGATCTTCACATGGCATCGCTCATCCAGACAGTACTTGACAAAATGCATCATCTTGCCTGACTTTGTCACTGGCCATTTTCGTGCTAGAGTGGTCAAAGTGCAGCAACCCCTAGAGGGCGCCCTGCCGAAATGCACTGTTCTGCTCCTTTTCCAGTGACTTTGCCATGGTGAAATTGACTGAAACTTTCTGAGGATGTCGTCACACACCCTCCACTGCTCCATGCCAAAGATGGCACCCACCGGACCCTTCTTGGACATCCCACAGGCCAAAAACGTGACGTTCACGCACAAGAGCGTGATCGTGGTCGAACAACAAGTGTGTAAGCTCAGCAGCAGCGCGAGTGACAGGTGGACAGAGCCACTCCTGCTGCCGCTGCTGATGCCACGTGTCTGTTTCTCCTAATTTAAGGTAGGTGGCGAAGGCGAAGAAGAAGGGGGACACTGACTCCAGCATCAGGTACTCTGCAAAGTCCAAGTTTCCCGCAAAAGTCATCAAAGCTTCGGCCTTTTGATGAATCGGTGGCTTTACTATTGTTGGAACAGCCTGAAAGACATCGAAATGCTTGAGAAAAGTGTCCTCACACAACTTAACAGGAACTATGACAGATGGAACCAATTATTGCACCAAGATGGTACCTCCTGTCACACCTCTAAGAACGCACAGAAGAGTACGTCACGTCCAAGTTGAGGTCCGAGGAGTTCTGGCCAAAGGTGTTTTGACTCCCGAGCTTGCCCCACCTAAACCCTCCGGAGTACCATGTGAGGATGCTAGTGGAGACAGCAGCTTGAACAGAGCATAACCCAACTATTGCAGCCCTGAAGCACTACATTGAGAAGAAGTGGGCTGTGATGAACTCCAGTGACATGGAATAAGCCTGCCAACTAGTTCTTCTGCAGCTGCATCGAGAGGTGCATTGCGGCCGAGGGTGGCATCTTTGAGAAACGGCATGCATTATGTGGAAATAATGCAACAAAAAATTTTCAAAGTTCCAAACTGAAGACTCACAAAATTATTCTTGATGAAGTCTAACGCTAAAAGCATTGAAGGACTTTTGGCATACCTGGTAAACCCTCAACGAGCATGTACCGCGGGGGAGCTAAATTAGGGGACCTAGAGCTAAGGTCTTTTAAAATCTACCATTTCAGCCCAACATGGTCTTCCTGGTTTCAGACCAACATGACATGAAAGATGAGACTGTCTCTGACAGCTGATGCTTGGTGCCACTATAACTTACCTAATTTGCTATTAAACTCATGCCTTTAAAAGAGACTACCTCTGATGCCAAAATCGCATATATGTCAAACAAATCTTGGAGTAAAACTTAAAACTTTACTCAAAACAATCATCATTGACATGATTGACATGGTCATTGACAGACATGGCCTTCTCTAAACAGCCCCTTGGATGACAGCATATTCTCTTCACCTAGCAGGGATAGCAAATCTGTATCCACTTCTTGTTGATTATGGCCACCAGTTCATCCAATGACAACCTACCAGATCTCCAACACTATTATGGATGAAATGGCATCTGAAGTGCCACACGTCATAAAAATTCAATGCAATTTCAACTCATAACAAGGAGACTGAGTGAAAAGAAGAGATTCAGTTGAATGAACATTTTAAGTAATTTCCATGAAATAGTGTTGTCTGAAAGTCACGTTGACTTGTCAGTACAAGCAAAGCTTCATTTTCTTGCTTATCAGCATTTCATTTTCTGCCCTGTGCTTATTTTACTAAAAATTGACAATGCAACTAGTTTCCCTGTTGACTCGCAACTTCTCTCTAATGTTGGCAAGGGGCAGCCATTAGAATCTTGACTTGGTTTTGATTTTTTACGTCTTGTCAGAAGCGCAAGTACATTCATACAAAGATGTCCTCAGCCATGTGATATAAAGCAAAATTTCCTTTCCATTGACGTCACATGAGGCTCAAATAATGAAGTTGTACATCCTCGCTTGCGAAAGGTCGTTCTTGCACGCCCTGAAAAGACTAAGTGAGGTTTACTTAAAAATAGTTTTAGGAAAAGAGTTTTAGGAAATGCTTAGAACCTGAGCGCTAAGAACCTATTTCTCAGTCTACCTACAGAAAAACTCGGTTCCACTGAATCCCCTCGGGTATCGTTGAAGAATTGTCCCGCTTATCCGAGATTGCTGAACTGGGACCCTGAGGAACAAACAATCATGCATTGGACTCCATTTTTGAAGTGAGAAGGATCTTCTGTGCATTTACAGTATTGCTCCAACATAATTCAGAATAGAGCAGCAGATTGACTCTTGGTTTATTTCCAGCAGCAGACACTTGGATAAACACTTGCTTCATTTTGTGTTGACTGGCAACAAAACGATTTCTGCTTGCAAGTTCACTTTCTCAGTTGGTGGCAATGTGCACAGGTTTCTTCTCATTTTTCATGGCATCTCTAGGTGACCAAACTTTATCTAACTTTTATGAAATCGGTAAGTTAGATCATTTTGGCCTCAAAAATCTTTTTGAAAAGTCCTGTTTACTCGTATTTCTATAAAACTGTGTGTCCTTTTTAAGCGAGGCTATATCTTGCTTAAGTCAACTATCTCACCTAAAATCCATGTTGAGACACTTCCTTCTGACTTGAAACTGTGGCCCATCCACACAGAAACGAGATTTAAGAAAAATTATGCGGCATGGATCCAGTACAGCAAGACTAATATTAAGCTGATCTGGGATGGTCGTGCTGATCGAGAAGGTTGAGAACCCCAGGGATCAACGCGATGACAATATAAGTCTGTGGTACTGGCGTCATATGAATGGTTAAGAAAATGCTGGACATTAAATAAACGGCGAGCGGGATCAACAATCTCGTTTCAAAGAGAACAACTTGAATAAAACCTATGTTCTGTTTCACTACGGAAATGAAGGCCTTGCCTCACCTGCAGCCTGTACCACACCAGAGGCAGTGATGAACAGGGCTGGGTAGTTCCGATTGAGACAACAACATGACGGCAACACCATTAGAACAACTTCAGTCGGAACATCAGTGACATATGAACATGGCCGCTAGATGGCGCGTAAATCAGTAGTACCAAACGTGTACATTGTTGAGGAAAAGACGTTAACCCTATCTGAATCCTTTGTGCTCACTTCTTTCCTTTTTTCAGCACCCTCATGCAACTACTGCATGGATGGAAGCTCTTCCCTAAGAGTAAACTAGGCCAGTTCAATTTAATCCATTGGTTTGTGAGACGTAACAGTGCAAAGAGTTAATGTTAACATAGTATGACTAGTGCCATTGGATCGTGG
>JAAUXU010137123.1_pt1 | contig 10149 bp, 9 predicted proteins | sample 7278151 | NCBI WGS metagenome assembly JAAUXU01 (sample SAMN14350113, study PRJNA611818) | marine sediment metagenome | isolation source: surface marine sediment (1.8m) | place: French Polynesia: Moorea | collected 2018-08 | reverse complement strand
TCAGGCGCCGCATTGAGCAAGTCATTGCTGCTAAAGGCGGCCACATTGAATAAAAACATGGTAAAATGGTTCTAATACAGTAAAATGTTGATTAAAAGTCTCTACTTGCACTCATTATTGTTCTGGCTGAAGTTAAACATCATCCGGATTTTCCTGGCCAACCCTGTAGACCTGGTCCTGACTTTGAAGGAGGATCCCTCCGCCAGGATGAGATGCTACACAGTCCCTCGGAGGTCGTCGATGCGTTTTCTCCAACGATCGGAAGGTATACGTCCCTTCCAGTGGGTCCCCAGGGGTCGCCTACGTAGGTTGAGGTACCAGTGAAGGTGCAGTTGCTACCGCTTCAGAAGTCGAAGCATGAGTGATCGGGGCAGAACACAGACCATGGAACAAAGATGCTCGTTCCAAAGTACGGACAGAAAATACACGAGCTCACCATCTAGTTCACCAGCTCTGACCAGCCCTTATCACTACAGCTATGACGCTGAGCCAAGGCCCAGTTTAATACGATACGATACAGTACAGTACAGAGAACTTTCATGAAGTACGGCAGGGAGACTCGAACTTAGAATTAACGCACGGTGTGACGAATACAGTACAATACAATACGATATATCAACGCAAATACTTAAGTCCCTTTTCATGATCCTGCGCATGCGCACACACACCAGCTGTTTTATGGCAAATTACAGTGAAAAAAAAACATTCCAGGTGGCTCCGGTGAAGCTTGTGGGTCCAGAGGAAAGCCATCTAGAACGTTCCATGTTCCATGAGCTGCATGAAGCTCCTCATTGTGATGACACACACGATGAATCCCAAGGGACCAGGATGGCACCTAGAGTTGATTATTTTCCTTTTCTTTGGGTCTCCTCGGGACCCAATGGATACATGACAATGAATTATTGAAGTTACTTCATGCTTGCTGACATCGCATGTCCTAAGAAGTTCAGTTTTTCTCAACTAACCCAATTTGGATAAGGGTGTAGTTATCGGCATCTTCATGTTGGTGTGGCTCCTGTAGTCTTCTGGCCTGAAATGCTTTTAGCAAATCCGGGAACTGTTTGTCAGCTGAAAGAGGACCCATCATTTGTCTCTCTCAAAGCTCCTCTCATGCCGGACCCGGGGAACTTGTGGAAGGTCACTGATAAGTCAATGCACATGTTGGTGCAGCTGAATACAGAGCAGGACTTCCCCTTGACGTGAAAACTTGGTTGAATCTGCTGAAATGTCGAGAAAAATCAAAGGGACTGCTGAGGTTCTGTAGCAATTGCTGCTTTGTTCTGCACTCTAAGCCAGCAGCAGCACTTGCAAAATGTAAGCGTATTCCTCACCCACCAAAATTCGGACAGCTGTACCAGTGCAGGAAATTCTTGGCCAATCTAGCGTTAGCCTACTGTCATCACTGCTGAGCATTTTATGAACTATTCAGTACCTTTATCTTAAATGTCATTCCTCGACAGCAATGTGTGTAAGTCAAGCTCCAACTTTGACTTTGAATCAAAGTCTGACTCAAAACTAGTGTCGATGAAGTAGTAGTCAGCTTATTGCACACCTACAACGTCCACATCTGGAAAAGGTACTTGAATGATGAGTCAGTTCAACTCAAGCCATTATGTATTTGTCACACATTGTGTGTTTTGAGTTGCTCGGAGGCAGATTAGCTTACTTTATGTTATGACTTGTGATTACAAATGTTGTCTTGGAACTGAAACTGTTTCAGGCCTCCAGGAAAGAATCAGATTCGACGCCTGAGGTTCGACATTACAAAAGAGGTTTGGTGACTAGGAAGATACCATAAATGTGTACTCAAGTTGTACAAAAGCAACCCTTGAAGATTGCACTGGCATTTTGCAAAACAATCGACGCCATGTACTATGATTGATACATATATTAGTTCTTAACTACTCCCTGTATTGATCTGACATTTTCTGTGAGACAACATATGTACGAACTCATGATATGCTATATAGTATGTATACTGTAAGTCCATTCGATCACTCCCGCCTCATCTTCACGCCCCCGAAGGAGACTCTGACGCCTCCGCCGCCACTTCCACTGATCATGGATGATCTGACTGAAGAAGACGCGTCATTTACTCCGCCGCCGCCGCCGCCGCCGCCGCCGCCGCCGCCACCGCTGCCGCCACCGCCGTTGGGCAAGTTGAACAAGCTGGACCAACTGCTTGAGATGGAGTTCTTGGAACCCCGCCTGACGCCGATGCCGGCGAAGCGACCGCTGCTACTTTGGTGATTTGGAGCCAGGGGCTTGAGGAAGGCATCGCGCTCTCCTCCTGCCTCGTCTTCTCCTATAACAGATGGCTCCGGTTCCGGCCACTGCGGTGTGAGGTTCTGCATGAAGTCGCTAGGCTTTAGTGGCAGAGTTTGGTGATGAAAGTTGTTGGCGATCAGTGCTGAGGAACCGTTGGCAATTGACTTTTCCTTAGTACGTCTTTGTGAATGAAAGAGACTCTTGCGCTTGAGGTAGATTGCCAGGAGAATGAGCACGAGCACCAGCAACACGCCAAGCACCAACGCCAGTATCAGCATTGGCTTCATGGCCTCGTCGGAGGTGGCAATGAGTTCCTCCTTCTCCAGGGAGCCGAGAACGAAAGATCTGGTTTGTCCATAAAGAAAGACATTGAGCGGAGTGACGAGATTGACTTGAACGTAATATCCGACGTCGCTTCTCATATCAGTGAGGATAAACTCTTCCTGTTCCACTGTCAGTCGTTCTTCGTTGAACTCACTCTGGCTCTCATTGGTCCACCATGACAGGCTCAAGCCTTCGTAGCACGAGGAGTTGAGCTTGGTCGGAAGAGACCACCTTACTCTGACGCTTCCGCTATCTGACACTTCCTTGACTGATGAGATCTGGATGGGAGAAGGGATCAAGGATGCCCTGGGGCAATCTTTATGCGTCTCCGTTGTGGCATCACTGAAACTCTTGACCGCAATGATAAACTCAACGATGTCCTGGCCATGAGTGGTGACAGCTGTGCACGTGTAGGTGCCACTGTCACTGCCATGCAGGTCCTGGACGATCAAGACGCTTCCGTCGGAGGTGACATCTCGCCTGCCACCTTCAACGAAGATTTCTCCTTCGAAGCGCCATAATCTCTTGACTATCTTGACGCCTGGCAGAGCAGAGCATTCCAGTCTCAGTGTCTCTCCCTTGATGACGGACAGTCTTGAACTCTTGGCCAGAAACACGTTAGGCCTGATCTCCACTACGGTCTGGAGAAGCTTGTGCCTTCCGTTGGACAAAACCAAGGTGAGCGAGTAGACGCCGGTGTGGACAGGACTGGAAATGTTGGTAAGGATCAGGGCGCCTGTGGCCTCGTCGATCCTGCAACAAATATCTTTGTCAATACTCTACCGGGGACTTACGTCAGTGACTTGATCAAAGTCAGTCCACCCAAAAAACGTGCGTAATATTGTGCTTGCACTGTCTACGCACATCCCACCGTTTGCATTCATTACAGTGAGAGGATTCTTCAGTGACAAATACTTTTCAAGAGCCGGACAAAATTCATGCCGCATACGGTACAGATGTTTCATGTGATATCTGACCTGTTTACATGAAAGACCGAGTTTAGAGGCATTCATGTGATGCTTTTACTTTTCGCACAAGGGGAGGGAGGGCAGACCAACCCCAACCCCGACCCTCCACGTCCTCGAACACTTTTTTAAGTGCTTTTAGTCACCTTAATATTTGAGCGTCTAATCAGTTTGTCAGTTCATTGAAATTGAATTGTTGCATCTCACAATTTCCCAAAATTATGCAAAACAAGATCCACTTTTTGGGGATTCAACTTTGCCTGCGTAATTACTAAAAAAGCTCGTGGTTCACGTCGAATGAGCACTTCGCTGCCGTCTCAGCAAAAAAAGAGCGCAAGTCAGTTGAATTATGTCTCCAAAGGTGTCATCATTGCCGCCGGCACACTACGACGTCTTATGAACGAGATACTCGAGACTTCAAAGGGAGGACTTTTGGGGCAGTCTGTCTATCACTGCATACTAATATACTACTCACTTTGCCTCATCAATCTTTTCTCCGTCCTTCATCCACTCCACACGCACTAGTTGGCCTTCAGGGACGATTCCCGGTAGCACAACACCTTCCCCTTTGCGCACTGCGTAGACCCTCCTCAGCTCGGGCACCGCGATCACGGACACGCGCGTCTCGCGGCTCGTCTTTCCGTAGGGGTTCGTTGCTGTGCAGGCGTACAGCCCGGCGTCAGAAGGCACAGCCTGGGAGACCACGAGCTGACCGTTCTTGGAGGAATCGATAGCAGTTTGGTTGAACGTCCAGGAAATCTCTGCAACAAGCCCAGAGTTGAGGCGTGACGCACGGACTTTTAAAACTCCAGTGGTGCACGCTGTGCTCGTCACTTGCGACACCCACCAGGCTCGGGAATTCCGTTGGCCCTGCACTCCAGCTTGACGTCATCTCCCTGGAAAACCACATTCTCCTCCTGATGCCTGCCCACGATCACTGGGGCGTTGACAACTACGGAGACGCTCACAGAATCTGTTGCGTTGTCCACGGACGTCTCCACCATGCACGAATACACGCCAGCGTGGGACCTGACAGACGCGAGTACCGTAAAACTGACTGAACGACGTAGAGCTAATGTTGGTGTACCTGTGCACGTCGGCCACGGTCACTGACCCGTCCATGCCAAAGTCTGTTGCTCCATCTGCCAAAGGTTTTCCGTCACGGGTCCAAGATATACGCGTCACGCGATTCAGAGGATCAGCGGTAAAGTGGCATGGCAGCTTCAGCTTCTGACCAGCATTCACTGAGATCGACTGTCATGAGACACAAAAAAGTAAGTACTGGATACATAATTATTCGGGTTTTTTTTTTCATTTCTTTAAAAACTAGACCAATGATCAACATGAAGGGTTCGTCGACAGCATACACTGGCCTTAAGCACAGATACGCCGACGTGTGATCATGTTACGTAGTCCCAAAGCTGAAGCTTCCGTTCAATTGGTTAAGGAGGGCACACGCGGTACCTCTGATAACGTCCTTACCTTTGGCCCTCCCTTGGGAACAATGTGCACGCTCGTCCTCTTGATGACCACAACCCTTGCAAACTTGGCCACACCTGACCCATAGGCATTGGCAGCCTCACACTGGTATAGGCCCTCGTGAGCCTTGGACACTTCTGTAATCTTAATGAAAGACTCCCTGAACTTGTCGGTCGCAGTTGGTACCTCTTGCACGGTTCCGCGATAAGCCTGGCCGTTGTACAGCCACTCCAGACTTGGCCTGGGAACTCCCCTCACCAGACAATCGAGCTTCAGCTGTTCCCCCTCGTAGAGAGTCACCTTGCCCAATTCGTTCTGGATGTTCGGCGCCTCGCCACTCACCTGGAGAGCTACCTTGTACACAATTGTCTCAAAGGGTGTCTTGACGTGGCATTCGTACAGGCCTCTGTCGTCCTGGATCAGGTTTCTGATTTCTAATGTCCAGTCTGGATGGACAACAAAGTGTTGGCTATCTGATTGGATTGGCTTCTCATACTTGGACCAAGAGACTGTGACGTCCTCATGCAACCTCGGATCATAAGAAACGTCACAGGTGAGGCTGACATTCTCCTTGATGTTTTTGACAATCTCTTTCATACCCTCTGTGTTTGTCTTTGCTGCTTTTCTCATTACCTCAACCCTTGATAGCGATTGGATGGTGCCGTAAATGTTGGCTGCCTCACATATGTACATCCCCTCATCTTCCAGGGAGACGGAAAAGATGACAAGATCTCCAAGAGTTCGCTGCAAAACTTGGCTGCTGTCTGAAAGATCTATCTGCTCTCCTCCCTCCCTCTTCCATGAAATCTTTGGCATTGGTATTCCATTGGCTTGACAGGAGATGGTCACGTTGAATCCCTCGAGAGCCACGACATCTTTTTCAGTGGCAATAAACGACGGCTCGTATCCAAGAACGGTCAAGTTGGTGGTCTGGTTAGCCGATTCGAACTCATTCACGGCCATGCAAGTGTAATAGCCCTCATCATTTTTCAATACTTCCTCGAATTCCATCGAATGGTCCGTTTCATTGATGCGGACGTCCCCATCCCTGACAACGACCTGCTGGTCGTCCTTGAGCCACGTTACAGCTGTCCTCTCGTGCAACCTTGGGTCAATTTTAAGGCCGCAAGGTAGAACTACATTCTCTAGGCTGCTCTTCACAATTGCTCTCGGTCCAGAAAACTCGGATTTCATAGGTTGGTACACATGTGCCTTGAACTCTAGATGGGCACGACCGTACTCGTTGACGGCTAGGCAAGACAAGGTGTTCTGGTCGCTGGTCTCAACACCTTCAACCCTCATGCGCAAGTTGCTCTTATCCCCCGACACTTTGAAGGTGACCTTGGGCGGAGGAATTCCACCTGCTTCACAGCGAAGAAGCTTTTCAACACTATCACCTGCCATTCCTTCAATGAGGTTTGCACTTTCTTCAGCAAACGTCTTGAAGATGGGAGCGGCCCAAAGCACTCGCAGGTCTTGGACAAGCACCACAGAGTCCAGCTCAGTGATGACACGGCAAGAGTAGCTCCCTTGATGCTCCCTCCTGACATAGGCAATCTCCAAAGTCTTACTACCATCTCCGACAAAAGAATCGACGGCTAATGTGTCGTCATCACGAGCCCACTGATATGTGACAGTGTCAAGCAGCTGGGGATCCACCTCAACTGAGCACTCAAGGACCACTCTGGAACCAGCTTGAACAGTAGATCGCGTCTGGTTCGTCACCTTTAGGGTGCTGGCTTTCGCCACCAGCAGAATTGTGGCTCTCTCACTTTCACCGTGTTCATTTTCAGCCATGCACACATCTCTAGAGCCATTTAAGGCAGAAGCCACAGGGTTAAATGTCAGGATGTCTTTCCCAGTGGACTTCCAACGAGTCCTAGGACTTGGAAATCCCTGGGCTTTGCATCGGACAGACACGTTGCTGCCCTCCAGCATCTTGAGCACGTGGGGAAAGGGCTCGATGATAGGCGCCTGCACCACAGACACGGTCCAAGTCTTAGATGCAGAATCCATGTCCGTGATCACGTTGCATCCGTACACTCCTGCATCGTCGTCACTCCGTACTGTTTCCAACACAAGTTCGTCCTCTCCATCGTGGTCCGGCAGCAACAGGCCGTTCTTTGTCCATGTAATGCCCACGGCAGAGATCAACCTTTTGTCGACCTTGTATTTACATTGTAAGATGAGCTTTTTGCCCAGGTAAGCATGTACTGCGCCAGCTTCTCCCAATATTGACGTCTTCTCGATTACATGCAACTTAATGTCTTGCTGATGGCTGCCGACAGGATTGAATCCCACACACGTCCAGGTCTCTTGGTCGGACTCGAGGGGCGTGTGGGACATCGATAGAGGGTTGGACTCGTTCACTAAGCCGTTCGTCCAGTAGAGGAGAGGTTCTGCAAAAAAATAGGTGGGGAATGCACGATTCAGTCAGGCGTACAGGGTGCGTGAGGAGCTCGTAGAAAAAGTTACGGCAAGACGATAATGATCTCGCTAGTAAACGGCCGTAATGAAGAAGTTAGCAAAACTTGGTCTTTATTTTTTTCTCTTGCTTTGTTAACGCAAAGTGTCCACTGTTGACTTTCAAGCGTGCCTTCACACTTTGCACTTCTTCTGGATGAAGCTTCCAGGTTCCCAAATCTCCTCATGCACCCTGTATCGTATTCTAGGCACTGCGGATATGCAGCGTAAGGTCTTATTCAAAATTCTCTGTCTACGATTTCTACAGGGTTGCGCGCGTTGGTGCTGTGGAAGTACAATTGTGAGCATTTCCTCATTGTGCTGGACTCGACGTCTGACTGTTGCGTCGTGCCACAATTGGCATGAGAGAGGCTTCCAGTGCAGTTGCATTCTTAGGCCAGAGAGCAGCGCCAAAGTGCCAGGAAGAGAGCATTCATTGAGGGAGTGAGGAAGAAGGAGCATGCAGATGAGGAACAATGTGGAAAACTATAAATATGCATATTGACGGGTGGTGCGTGAAAGTGCCACAGACTATTATTTTCACTTCTGCTCATAGCATATCGTATTCTGGTTTACTGTTCGGCTCTAGAGAGGTTTAAGACACTATAACTAACACTGCCAAAAAGTGTACATCAATGGAGAGCTAGAAAACCATAATGAACTGTCTTATTAAGATTTGCTTCTAGTTGTTTAAAGAGCTTTCGGAGCTTTTCCACAGTGAAGAATTTCAACTTCATTGAAAACAATCCTTTTTTGCTCTAGGGGCAACTCTTCGATTTTGATCAATTCCTTACTAGCACGGCGTGATATCTTGTTATTAAGCATCCAAGTTGTGTCCCATGTGTCAGGGCTCTCATTGCATCCGCTATGTCACCATAGGGTCATCAGAGAATGTCGTGTTCCATTCCTTGATGAATATCATTCCCGTGTGACCAACACAGTTTGTTGCCAGTGATTGTGACTGACTCTTGGCCTAGTCTTGCGGAGGGTACAACGAGGACCATATGGGTTGACTAAGCCAACAAACAGCAACAAGTCATACCTATAGATGGCTTTTGGGCTCGGCCCCGGGGACGTGTGCATAAAGGAGGCTGGAAAGCCAAATCTGAGACTGCTTTGAAGCACTGTTGACCTCCTTTCTTGGAGAGAAGTGCAAAAAGCTCTCCAGGCATCTCGAAACAAAATCTTACGTCCGCATAGGATCCACAAGATTTGTCGAGGTAAGCGGAATGGCGGCCATTTTGAGCATTTATAGGACGCGATACTGTGCTTCCGTGCTTTGTTTTGTCTCAGTTTATCATGTGGCAGCGCTTGAACGTTCATGGTGGCCGTCAGGCATGCTCTCAAAAGTGTTGGTGCCAAAGAAAATCTTGAAAAAAAGACCCTGCAACTCCCTCCCCACAAGTACGAAAGGCGCGCCAGTCCACGCATCGCTCTGACAGACAGTCCAGGACCTCTGAGTGGGGTTGGAGAGCGCTTGTGGAGGTCAAGTTGCTCAGGTAGGAGCAGATCTCACAGGTGCGCGTCATTGTCACAATGTTCAAGATGACCCGTCGGGCTACAGCAGGAGGACGTGACTGCCAAGAGACCTACGACCGGTCAGTGGAGCAAAGGAGTACTTGACGAGGTGGGTGTCTTCCATGACGCACTTACTGGGGCTTCCCCTGACAGCCTGGCATTTCAGGTGTAGACTGTGTCCTTGGAGCACGGAGATCTCTCCTCCTCTGGGATTGGTGTCTACTTTCGGTGCTTCAACGGTCAAGTTGGCGGAGTCGGCTCCTGCTCCGTTTCTGGCGGAGCAGATGAGAGCGCCGGTGTCAACGTGGGCAAAGGCACCATGGATATGGAGAGTGGAAACTGCGGTCCTGTCAAATTGCGCACATCTTTAGTAGGTACAGCAAGATTATGCAGATTAGGCTTACTCGTACACTGTAAACGCGTATCACTGAACACATACCAAGGATCAGACTCTTGTATGGATCAAACGTTAAAAAGGATCACTTTTCCACGAACAAGTATAAGTTTACAGGAGTACGTTTATGGATATAAGGATCAGACCCTTTTAATACTCATGCGTATGGGAACGGCCGGCATCCTCCCTTAGACTGTACCTCCCTTAAACTGTACTCGCCCCAAGTACCTTGACACCCCTCAGCCTCGCACATAGGGTCGGCCCAGAGGGCAGAACTGGCATGGGGTGGAGCGAGGAGCAGGCCAGGGGTGAGACTTCCGAACGCTCCAACAAAAAAAGTTGGAGCGTTCGGGGGTCTCCGTCACATTGAAAATGAAACTTCATTCAGAAACTCATGATGTCAAATTACAAATTAGCGCTGCGTGTGCGGCCAATATGTCCTCCAATACGCAGGGGCAATACATCATTCCATAAAGCATTTATCTATATATATATCAGGCTATAACAAAACAGGGTCAATTTTGGAATTTCATTGGGTGCATCATATATTTGATGCATAATGATATATTAGAGAAGTGTAGTCAAATGGTTTTGCAAAAAGAAATGTGTTTTAGCTTTCCCTCTCACCACTTAAAGTTTTCTACTGTAGTAGCTGCCATGAACTAAAATCAAACAAACTGAATAATGAAGGAAAACTTTATTTGACACACCTGAATGAGTTACAACAATACTTCTGAC
>JAAUXU010018712.1_pt1 | contig 10151 bp, 7 predicted proteins | sample 7278151 | NCBI WGS metagenome assembly JAAUXU01 (sample SAMN14350113, study PRJNA611818) | marine sediment metagenome | isolation source: surface marine sediment (1.8m) | place: French Polynesia: Moorea | collected 2018-08 | reverse complement strand
TGAAAGGTTAAGATCCGGTTCGGGTATCGGATTGGATCAACATTTGAGTGTCTGACAAAGGCGAATGGGTGTCCTCGTGCTCTTCCACCGGCAACGTACTGCGATTGGCCGTCCACCATTTCTGGGCCTGTTGGTCTGTCCAAGCGCTAAAGTCTTCACATCGAGCGAGCATTGCGGACAGGGCGCCGGCGCTCTGCGGCCGGTCGGCCGGTTCTTTGGCCAGACACTGCTTCACGATGGCTTCGAGATCGGCGGGAATCGAACGGGTGACGCGCCGGGAGGGCGGCAGCGGCTCATCGTGTAAATGCATTTCGCATATCTCCATGGCACTGGCTCCTTCAAACACATTGTGCCCGGTGAGCAAATAGTAGGCAACGCCGCCCAGCGCATACAGGTCACTTAGCGGGCTGAAAACCGAAGCATCGTTGATCAGCTCAGGCGCCAGGTAAAACGGCGTGCCCACAACCGCGTTGTCCTCGTCCGGTTGCTGCAGTTGATCTTCTTGGATTTCTCTGACCAAGCCGAAATCGAGAACTTTAACCACATCGTACAGTCCACCGCGCTCACACAGCATCATATTGGCCGGTTTAACGTCGCGATGGATCAGTCCCTGGTCGTGGGCTTCGCTCAGAGAAGCGCAGACTTGATGAAGGATATGCAACACTCGCGCCGGGGGTTGAGGGCCTGAAATGCGCACCAGATCCTCTAAGGTGACGCCGTTGAGGTGCTCCATGGCGTAGTAAAGTGTTCCCTCGGGCGTTTGGCCGAAATCATAAATGGCAATTGTGTTGGGATGGGTCAGACGGCTGGTCAACTGCACTTCTCTGATAAAACGTTGTTTGGCGGATTCACTGCTGGCAAATTGCGGCAGCATCACCTTGACTGCCGTGGGTCGTTTGAGCAGGGCATGATTGGCACGATAGACGGTGCCGTTACCGCCATCGCCGATTTTGTAAAGCAATTCAAAAGGCCCCAATTTCTGTCCGATGTGAGCGACCGCTTCCCGGACCTCGTGGCGAATTTTGTGCACGGCACTGACGATTAAAATCAAACCGAGCACAAGGCCAATCCCGGCAATCGCTGCCAGTGAAATGTTGCGCTGCACAGACAAGGCGCCCAGAAAATCGGACTCGGGAACCAGAATGCCGGCCCAAAAACCGGCATGTTGGGGGTGATCTTCGATCCATTCAAAACCGGCCCACCAATAGCGCCCATCAAACTCAAACGAAAATGCCTTGCGGATGCGCCCGTGACGTTCCCACTCGGATACACCAGCCTGAAGCACAGGCATGTCCACTTGCTGATACGGTTTTAGCAGGTTCGTTTCAACGGGGCTTTGATCTTCAAGCCGCGCATCTGCCGGAAGCCCCACTAATCGAAGATCATGGGTCAGCACAAAGACCACGCCGTTGTCGGTGGGTCGCATCGCCTGGGTGATTCGGGTGATATCGGAGAGCAGGATATCAATTGCCAAAATGAATTGGCGGTCCGCTGCCTGTTTGCGCCAGCGTGTTGATAGGGTGATGCCTTGTTTGTCTGTGGTATAAAAGGAATAGGGGTCGGTTGCGACGATCTCATTTTCTGCCGCTTTCAGGGCTTTTGCATACCAGGGGCGGGAACTGATATCAAAATCATCTTTTCGAAACCAGCTTTCCAGCATTTGACCAGCTTTCCAGCGTTCGAGCCGCGCTTTGCCTCGGCCCCACTCCTGGGCGAAATGGGTGCGGACCTGAAATTCAGATTGACCTGGATTTGTATTGAGTATGCCATAATAATCGTTATCGGCGTTGAGTTCTGTCAGGAGAATGCCGCTGGCATTTTGATGCGGATTTATAAAGGGAGATAAAAGGAAAAAAAGATCTTTGATCACCAGATCTCCTTGGAGTTGGGCCATTTTTAGCTGCTCCACGGCGGTCCGCAGGTTGTTGTCTTCGGTTTGAAAAAAGGCTGTCAATTGCGCCACAACAGTCGCTGCAGTGCTGGCGATTAACTCACGCGAAAGATTTTCGACCTGTCTTTTGTCGAAATAGGCGACTGCCGCGGTGGCCAGCGCTACGATCGTCAGCATCAAAAGCCCCAGGTTGCGGAATAGTCGACGATATTGCCCGGTGAGCTTTTTGTCCAGCGAAGTATTTCCACGGAGCGTTTTCATTGATTTGCCTGCTTTTGTAGCGTTTTTGTTGTTTCAAATGATACAATGCACATTTCAAAACCACCTGCTGCTTAAAAATTCGGTTTGCCTAAACGCTTGAATTCAAGCCTCAATAGACAATCAATCCTGCCTCTCAAGATCTTTGACGCTGAGTTCGAGAATATCGTCCCTGTTTTTGGCCGAGTCCAGCGCTCGCAGCAGATCTTGCATGATTTCTTGCGAGGAGCGTACCGATTTCGTTTCAATATGACCGGATTCAATCAGTGGCCATAGCGGTGTCCGCACGTTTTGCGGCAGCTGGTTTTCCAGATATTCCAAAGCTGTACCGCGGATGGTTGCATCTTGCACCTGCAGTGATTCATAGCAAATATCCATTATATCAGTGCCGAAAATAACACCAAAGAGGTTAAACAAGTGACGCAGCGGTTCCACCCCCCGGATTGGCTTGAAATCCGAGCCGCTGAAAAAGGCAATTTCGCGGTAGACGCAGTTCCAAACAGTGTCGGTATCAACGGCCAGCTCAGAGTGACTGCTTTTGATGTGGGCCAGTGCTTCCGCACAGCGGAAGCGGACATCCGGTTCCTTGTCCTGAAGACCTAATGTTAACCCTTGCACCGCGCGTTCGTTGTCGGCCTGTCCCAGCAGAAGAGGGATGCGGCGCCGGATTAGGGGGTGTTGATGGTGATCCAGCAGGGCGTCAACCAATTGTCCGGAGGCCAGAGATGCCAGCGGTTTAATGGCATTCAGGGCTTCCTTCAACACGCCTTGACTACGCAACAGCGGCAGAATATGCGGCAACAGGGCGGGTGTCATTTTCTTATTGACCAGCGCACGCCGGATGCGGTTTTCATCCTGGCTGAGCAAATCCTGTATGGTTTCCAGTTGAGCAGCATCATGGGTACGGGTACCCGACGGCGTGGATTTGTGTGCTGAAATGGTTTTTTGCTGCTGAGCAGGTTGGTCCTCTGACAAATTGTCCCTGCTACGGTAGGGTGATACTTGCTGCATCGAATCAGCCGGCTCGAGTCGCACCCGGCTGTATACCAAATCAGTTTCCGGAGCCTTTTCTTTATGGTTGGCCTCATCGACTTTCAGTTTTCTGTTCAGCAGGTTGTGCGCAAGCTGGGAGATGTATCCTCGGTTGAGCAGATAAATTAACAGCGACATCATACCTGCAAAAACCATGACGGTTAACAAAATATAGGTGCCGGTGGATCCGGGAATCATCAAAAGGCCCATGATCAACAGACCCCCCAGCATGTTGCCCGAGCGGTTGGCGCCGACATCGAGCAGAATCTTGCTGGTGCGTTTGTCAGCGGTTGAAATGGGTGTGAAAAAAAGCTCGTAGCCGGGCCCGAAAAAGGAATTGGTTATCAGATTGGCAGCGCCACGCAGTAGCGTAACCGATGTTAGCGATCGAAAGACGCACGTGATCAACCCGCCCAAAATAATGCTCAGCGGCAGCACCACGATGGTGCCACCGAATCCGAGCCATTGCAGTGCTCTGCGGCTGACGAAGGTTTGAAGCAAAAAAGAGCCGATATCGATGGCGATATAGAAGTAGGCGAAGAAGGTGACCAGTTGTTCCTTGGGCATGGAGGCCTGGAGCGTGGCCTTGAACAGATAGTCCAGCATCGTTATGGTGACGGCCAGCATCAACATGAGCAGCGCCATGCGTTGGATCAGAGAATTCTTTTTCAAAACGGATATCAGACCCTGAGGGGAGGTCCGCTGCTCATTGCTGGGGGTCTGGCCGCGGGTAACCTCAAAAAGGGCCAGCCCTGTAACAACATGCAGGATAGCCAGCATCGCGATTACGGCACGGATGTCAACTGTCTTAGCGACGACAGCGGCGGCGCCGGCGCCGAAAAGACCGCCTAAGGCGGTGAAAATGACCATGCGGCTGATAACATTTTTGGCACTGTACGGGTCGTAGCGTTCGTTGATGATGGACCAGAAACCGCTGATCAGCAGGGCGTCAAACACTGTGATGTGAAAATACAGGGCAACCGTAACAAATTGCGGCCAGAATGACATGGCCACCCACTCTCCAAAAGATATGATACCGCTGAGGATATAAAAGGGAGGCATCAGCCGGGCCGGTCCGTATCTGGCGAGCACCCGGGAAAAACTGACAACGGCAACTGCAGACAAAATCGCAGTCGCAATCATCATCTTGGGTAGGTCGACGACGTCAAAGTAAGAGAGGAACAAAGCGTCCCGAACCGTCTTGCCGCCTTGAAGGTGCCCGATCATCATTAATGCTGCCACGCTGGCAAAAATGATGCTGTACCGCTCTCTCGATTGTGTTATTGCCATCCTGCTAGATTTAATTCTAAACGGACCAGTATCTGGCGTTTATTGTTTGAATTGAATAAACCCATCAAATTTGTTCGACATAAAAGGCCACTAAATCTCACAACATGCATATCTATTTCATATTACATGCAATCAGACGATACAAAATAAGGCAGCCAATGATAACCTGTCAACAACTACAGACCAAATAGTCGTCAATTTTAGAGACGATACTGCCATGTCGACCGGCGCCCCGAAAGCGCAGACCGCAAAACGGCATGGGGTGCGGATCAATAGAGCAGAGTGCTTGCTTTTAATGGCCGGATCGGTGGTCTGTTTTGATGATTTTGAATTTGGATATGGGGTGCTTACAGTCGCTGCGAATTGGTTTTTGATTAATTACAAAAGAAGCAAGTATACGCGTGATGTCTATTGGGTTTTAATATAAGCAAACAGCGACGTGACCTTATTTGAGACATGTTGCGGCTGAATTCCGCCACTTATCTCTTGACTTATAAAAAGAGAACCATTATTAACGGATAATAATTATCTATAATTAAAAACCTTCCGGGTATGGAACAATGAAAAAGAGGGCTGATACAGCTATCACAGATCAACGCTACCATCAGATGCTTGTGAAGCTGAAGGAACACGAATTCCGTCTTACACCCCAGCGGCTGGCCGTCTTGAAGGTGTTGGCAGTTAGCGATGGTCATCCGACTGTTGAACGGATTTATGAAACGGTCAGGGCAGAATTTCCAACAACCAGCATCGCCACCATCTACAAGACGGTCAATCTTCTTAAACAGCTCAACGAGGTGTTGGAACTTGGATTCCCAGATGGGAGCAATCGCTATGACGGCCATAAGCCCTATCCTCACCCCCACGTCATTTGTACAAAGTGTCATAAGGTTATTGATCCGAATTTGGGTAGTCTCAAAGACCTGACCAAAGAAGTCATCAAAGAAACAGGTTTTCAAATTCTAAATCACAGGGTTGATTTTTTCGGCACCTGCCGAGACTGTCAATCGCGCGATGCATAAATCATTTAATCATTGGCTGACAATCGTTCCTAACCAAAAGGAGGTATCATTATGAACGAAGATAACAAGCGCCGGGTAACGGGATCCACTGCCGGTGGTGGTATGTCAAACAGGGACTGGTGGCCAAACCAGTTGAACCTCAAGATTCTTCATCAGAATTCTGACTTGAGCAACCCGATGGGCAAGGCTTTCAACTACGCCGAGGAATTCAAGAAACTTGACCTTAAGGCCTTGAAAAAGGACCTCTATGCGCTGATGACTGACTCGCAGGAATGGTGGCCGGCCGACTACGGCCACTACGGAGGACTGTTTATCCGGATGGCTTGGCACAGCGCTGGTACCTACCGCACCGCCGACGGCCGCGGGGGAGCGGGGTCCGGCACCCAGCGCTTCGCGCCGCTGAACAGCTGGCCGGACAACGCTAACCTCGACAAGGCGCGCCGGCTGCTCTGGCCGATAAAGCAAAAATACGGCAACAGGATCTCCTGGGCCGATCTGATGATCCTGGCCGGTAACTGTGCCCTTGAGTCGATGGGATTCAAGACCTTCGGCTTCGGCGGCGGGCGCGAGGACGTGTGGGAGCCGGAAGAAGACATTTACTGGGGTTCGGAAGCCGAGTGGCTTGGCGACAAGCGTTATTCCGGTGACCGCGAACTGGAAAATCCGTTGGCCGCCGTGCAGATGGGCCTGATCTACGTGAACCCGGAAGGCCCGAACGGCAATCCGGATCCGGTGGCCTCCGGTCGTGACATCCGCGAAACTTTCGGGCGCATGGCCATGGGCGACGAGGAGACCGTTGCGCTCACCGCCGGCGGGCATACCTTCGGTAAATGCCACGGCGCCGGCGATGCCGCGCTTGTCGGTCCCGAGCCCGAGGGCGCCGGCATCGAAGAGCAGGGCCTCGGCTGGAAGAGCAGCTTCGGCAGCGGCAAAGGTAGTGATGCGATCACCAGCGGCCTGGAAGGGGCCTGGACGCCGAACCCTATAAAGTGGGACATGGGCTATTTTGACATGCTGTTCGGTTACGAATGGGAATTGACAAAGAGCCCCGCCGGTGCCCAGCAGTGGAAGCCAAAGGATGTGGCCGACAAAGACCTCGTGCCGGATGCGGAAGATTCCTCCAAGCGGGTTTTGACCATGATGACCACCGCCGACATGGCGATGCGGATGGACCCGATTTACGAGCCGATTTCTCGGCGCTTCCACAAAAACCCGGAAGCGTTCGCTGACGCGTTTGCCCGGGCATGGTTCAAGCTGACCCACCGGGACATGGGACCCCGCGTGCGCTACCTTGGTCCGGAGGTCCCGGTGGAAGAGCTTATTTGGCAGGATCCAATCCCCGCCGTCGATCATGAGCTGATCGACGCCCAGGACATCACCGCCCTAAAGGCCCAGATCCTGGCGGCAGGCCTGACCGTTTCCCAGCTGGTATCGACGGCCTGGGCGTCGGCGTCAACCTTCCGCGGCTCCGACAAGCGCGGCGGGGCCAACGGCGCGCGCATTCGTCTTGCGCCGCAAAAGGATTGGGAAGTCAACCAGCCGGCCCAATTGGCGGAAGTACTCGAAACTCTTGAGGGAATCCAGAAGGACTTCAACAGCGCGCAGTCGGGCGGAAAGAAGGTGTCGCTTGCCGACCTTGTCGTTCTCGGCGGATGCGCCGGTGTTGAGCAGGCAGCGAAGAATGCCGGTCAGGATGTGACCGTTCCCTTCACGCCGGGACGTATGGATGCGTCGCAGGAGCAAACCGATGTTGAGTCCTTTTCCGTTTTGGAGCCGGAAGCAGATGGTTTTCGCAACTACCTCAAAACCAAATACACCGTACCGGCTGAGAATATGCTGATCGATCGGGCGCAACTGCTGACGCTGACCGCTCCTGAGATGACGGTTCTCGTTGGCGGTATGCGCGTCTTAAATACCAACTTCGAACAGGCCCAGCACGGTGTCTTCACCAAGCGACCCGAGACCCTCACCAATGACTTTTTCGTGAACTTACTCAGCATGAGCACGGAGTGGAAGGCAACATCGGAAGACGAAGACCTTTTCGAGGGCCGTGATCGCGCAACAGCTGAAACCAAGTGGACCGGCACCCGTGTTGATCTGATCTTCGGCTCGAATTCCCAGCTCCGGGCCCTGGCGGAAGTGTACGGATGTGAGGACTCCCAGGAGAAATTTCTGCACGACTTTGTGGCGGCGTGGGACAAGGTGATGAACCTTGACCGCTTTGAAATTGCCTGATTGCAGCATAGACCGTTTCATGGGCTTGTGCAGGTACGCTGAACCGCCGATAAATCCAAACAAATTGGCGGACCTGATACCCGACGGAAGCCCTATAAATCTAATGAGGGCGGCGTTTCAAAATAGATAGAAGCGCCGCCTGTTTTCTGTGGCTCGCCCACTTTTTGCCGGGCACCTCAACGCTGCAGCTCGCTGTGGCCCGGGGTTGGCTGACAAACCATCACGGCGGTCCTGCCAATTTGTGAGTTGCAGATTTTAAAAAGCGATTTATATTATTTTTATGTTGATAAAAAAACCGGACTCACTTATAGTTGCCAACTTGAGTGTTTTATCATAGCGAATAGCAGTCCTGGATGCCCTCCACGGAAAATATAAAATATTATCGGTGTAGGGCACAGTGTGGCGTTACGAACCCGAATCGTATCCACATTTCTCTGGTAGTCGGTCAAATTTTCTATGATGAGCGCCAAACTCTAATAACGCCGGATACGTTATCTGTGGAGTCCGGCAAATGTAGGCAAAATACCGTCGCGGAATTATCGGTATCTGCTTAAATTCAAGCTTCCCGGCTTTTTGGGGCTTTCCGTAGAGCCGGTAACGATATATGGCAAATTGCCCCGGGTAGACCGGAGCGCTGCCCTAATCTTAAATTAATAAAAGGAGCGACAAATGAAAGTAGAGCATTACTGCAAAGCGATGCAGGCAGAAGTAACGGCATGGAAAGAGAAGCTGGAGTCAATGAAAAAGACCGCAGACGAATTCGGGTCTGAACAAAAGGAAAAAGTTCTCCCGCTTATCGGGCAGCTCGAGCAAGAGGTCGTAAACGCTCAGTTGCGGGTGGAGCAGCTTGAGAAAGAGTGCCCTTCCGACTGGTCACCAATAAAAAACGAACTCGACGAGCTTTTCGGCACGATCGGCAGCAAACTCGATCGTAAATTTCAGGAAATGTCTTCCCGAGAAACGCTTTGGTAGAATTGGATCGGGGGAAAAGTGTCTTGCTTTTCCCCCGCCCCCCGAATGTGATGGTTTTAATTCAGGAACCTAAACACAATGTGATGACAATTAAAAGACCTTTGAAGAGATTCACCTTTCCGGTGGCTCAAAGGCTGTATCTAAAGCGCCTTCAAAACGACAAGGGTCAAATCGTCTTCAGGATTGGATGCATTTAAAAATCCATTAATCTTGCTGATCATCGTCTCCATGATCTCATGAGCGTTCTTGTCGGAACTATTTCGAATGACATCGTAAACAGCTGCTCGACCAAACATCTGGCCTTTTTCATTCCTGGCCTCCCAAACGCCATCAGTAGCGATGACGACGATACTTCCTCTTGAAAAGTTTTCCTTCTGATTTTTTTCATATTGAAAGCTCTTGTTCACACCTAAAGCCATACCGGAGCCTTGAAGCTCAATAAAATCGTCAGTTACCGGGTCATAAAAGATAGCCGGCTCGTGTCCGGCACGCACCCATTCAAGTGTCTGTTTTGCCGGATCTACGAGCATATAAAACAGGGTGACAAATTGGCCATAATCTGCAAGATCTCCAGCCAATTGGTAGTTTACATCGGTAATAATCTGCGAAATAGACCCGTGCAAAGCAAGTCGTTGGCGGAGCGCAGATCGGACACTTGCCATCAGCAAGGCTGATGAGATGCCGTGTCCGGCAACATCTCCCACTACTACGCCTAATTTTTGACCGTGTTTTTCTTTAAACTTAACGAAATCAAAATAATCGCCCCCCGTCTCATCACAATATATACTTTTGCCGGCGACATCCAATCCTTCGATTTTAGGATTATCTTTTGGCAAAAGTATTTGCTGAATCTCTCGGGCTAATTCCAGCGATTGGCGCAGTCGATCCCGCTCTCGCTCTCTTTTCCGCAATGCTTCTTCAGCCAGTATCAAGGCAGTGATATCTTCATGGCTTACGACGACCCGAATGGGTTGCTTTTCAGCCACTCGAATGCACCTTAAATAATAAAAATGGCGCCCATCCGGTCCATGACAGGGATAATCGTATAAAAATTCTTTTGTTTCTCCTTTGATGACGGACCGAATTCCAGTGGCGACATTATGCGCATCCTTGGCCTCTTTGCCGGTGGTCGCATCGCACAGCTCCAGATAGTTCACACCAATGGAATCATTGGATCCTTTCATTTGATTAACCGTCGCATAATTTTGCCATGCCGCATTGGTTTCAATGATGACGCCGTTTTTATCCAAAATGGCGATATTAGCAGAAAGGGAATTTAAAATCGTTTTTGCTAAGGCCTCTGAGAATTTAAGCGCCTCATTTTTTGAACGGTTATCAGGTTTTTTATTTTTCATATTTTCTCTGCAAAAAATTGCAGCCGCCGAAACGCGGTGCGTCCGGAAGCGCTGATTTGAGGATCTGTAGATCCCGAGCAAACCATTTTAATTTGT
>JAAUXU010088911.1_pt1 | contig 10153 bp, 7 predicted proteins | sample 7278151 | NCBI WGS metagenome assembly JAAUXU01 (sample SAMN14350113, study PRJNA611818) | marine sediment metagenome | isolation source: surface marine sediment (1.8m) | place: French Polynesia: Moorea | collected 2018-08 | reverse complement strand
CGATGAGAAAGTTGCAAATACAATGCAAATTTCTCATCGGGGGGAGGGAGGGGGAGAGAGAGACTTTTGGCTCTAGCACACATTGATCACAGAGGTCCTCATGAAATGAATGAGGTGTGTGAGAAATATGGATGAAGCTCTTTTTCCTACCATATTGACATCCTTCTTCGGCGACGCCAGGAGACTCTTTCTCCGCTTGTTCAGCAGAGCGGACGATCCAAAGGGCTCCAGACCGCCCAGGACTAGGCCAGCCTATGGAAAAAGTCACTTCGTCGTGGGCACTTTAGAGAAGTGTCAAGTCAAGAATTTACCTTCTTCTGCGATGGCTTCTTGGCCGATGAGGCTAGCAGCGGTTTGACGGCCTTAAAGGCCAATCCGTCGGTTGAGACGAGCACCAGGTTCTTTAAGGTCGCGTTTTTGCTTGCGGACAGGAGGAGCTCCAAGAAGTCAATGCCGGGATCGACCTGGGGATGGAATTACAATAAATAAATATGAACACTTGCCGCGTGACTAAGTCCGTACGTCGCATCCCCCTTCCAACCCCAAGCCAGTGAGTGTACTGTAAGACAATAAAGCTCTGCCCCAAACTTACGTCTACAGCAAAGGACTTCCTAATGTGCCTCTCTACGTCTGCCAGTCTGGCCCAGCCGGCATCCGGCGGGAGCATCTTCAGCGGAGTGTCTGGCCCGAGGCCGGCGGCGGCCACGGCAGCCGCTCCAATTTCTTTGAGGGCGCGAACGAACATTTTGGTAAGGTCCATGTCGCTTGTGACGTGAAGGGTCTTCTGCCCGCGTCCTGGTGCAGACTCCGGATCGCGATAAGAAACCATGCCCTTGTTCTCGACCTGGAGAGAGAGCACAGAAATTGTCACAATAGTAAAGATACCCTGACTCTATAGTACAGAACAGAATGCGACAAGGACGTCTTAACTGTGCAGTGACAAAGTCACTGCTATGGATGAGTCTGTGACACGAAGAGGCCAATCGACAAGGATTAAGGCCCCTTTCTATCAGGACTATGCTTTCTCATCGTCCAAGCTTCTGACGTACGAGTAAAGTCTGGGTAAGGCCTATGACTTGAAGGTCAGTCCCACCTTGCTGATGACCCCATTCTCCACGCACTGCTCGAGATGCTCCTGGACGGCCTCGTCCGAGTACTGCGGGTGATGCATCCGTATGCAACTGGAGATCCTGGCCACGTTCGGGCGCTGCTTCTGGTATCGGATCTTGTGGATCGCGTCCAGCAGCCATGAGTGCCACGTCGCGGTCGTCTCCTCCGACGTCATAGTGAAAGGCACTTCCAACGGGCTCTGGTCCTCACTCCGCTCTCCCGCCCTCTTGTTTCTCGTTTACCGCGTACCACCCCAGGCCTCTCTCGGATAGGCCTAGATGCTTCTTAACGAATCCGCTTTTTCTTATCTGATAGAGAAGGAAAATTAATTTTTGACTAAATTCTATATTGAGGTGCCAAAAAACGAAGCACGAGTGTCTCCCTTGATGAGTCATGAGCTCGACACTTCCTGCTAACCAGGTCCAGCAGGGGGACGAAGGAGGGCACGAAATCAAGACGCACTCGACCCTCACGTACTTCGGGCTACCCCCGAACCACGAGGCCGGCTCGGATCTGGCCACCCACCTGACATGACGGCGGCAAACTCAGTCCCTCGGGTGAAGCAGAGGGAAAGTTCGATGGAACCACTTTTTTCCGGTCGCACCGAGCAGAGAAATCATGGTTTCCCTCCAAAAATAGAGCACAAAACAAATCCTTTGTGCGACTCCCGCAAAAATTTGTTGTTCTTTTAAATTTGCCAGCAGCCGTCCAAGTTGGAAGTTGGAAACGCAACCTCAACCTCGCGCCAGAAAACAACCAAGATCGTGGCGGCGGCGGCGGCGGCCAAAATATTCTGGCTCGCTGCGGCTGAAGCGGCCGCGCGGCGGCCGCCTAAGGAAAGCAGGTCCGACAAGGGGATTATTGGCTCTCCACACCTGACACTTGATTATCAGGCCCGCTGGGGCTAGGCCTGAATTTTAAGGTAACCAAAGGTAAAGGCTCTTATTTATACACACACTTCTTTTTCAGCTGCTCGCCGCTCGCCGCCGCCGTTTCTGCCGTCCGCTCGCTTCAGCCGCCGACCGCCGCCATCTTGGATGATCTGGCGCGCGCTCCGGCCTGGAGAATTTCGGCGGCATTTTTACCCCCTTCCCGGGCTCCGGCGGCCGGTCCGCGGTGTCGCCCGGCGGCGCGGCAACCCGGGCCGCTTGGTTCAAGAGCGCGATTGCGTCCGGGACCTCGGAAAGATCCCGAAAATGGTCCCGACATGCGGCGACCGCGGAGGCTCTCGAGATTCGGCCGCCGTCGCCGCCTTCGGTCGGGAGACGTCGGGTCGCTTTTTTCTCACCTTTGGCGTTCCGGCGGCTCCCGGCAGGTATTTTCTGGCGGCGTCTGCAATCTCCTCCGGGTCTCTGAGCGTTACGGAGGCTCCGTCCGGGTTTCTCCGGGTCGCAGCGACTTTTTTTCAGTTCGTCCGTTGTCTGTTCGCAGCTTCGCTGAGTTCGCTCGCTCTCTTCTTTCTTCTCTCTTCTCTCCGCTCGCAGCTCGCGCGAAACGACGAACTGAACTCTGCTGCGCAGTCACGGTGACCACAAAAATTGGCGCAGAAATCACCAAAAGGATACTTTTATGACGCCACATTTTTCACCCAACGGGCACGCAGAGGCCGAGCCGTGGCACTGACGGACTCCGCCATGGACTTCAACGCCGGACGGGGCGAGGTCCGCACTGGCAACTTCCCCGAGGACTGCAGCCAACTTGTAGGCAGGCCATCAGTTGCTCTATCGGCAGGGGTCGATCTACCTACCCCAAAGTCACATATGTTCGACTGTAGTCAACTCTTTTGCCGCCAACCCCGCGATCACAGTCATCGAGACTATCAGGGTCGACCAGCGGTACTATCAGGTACCGTTCTGGATGTGAAGGAGCTAGGAAAAGCGCCACCGACATGTCCGACTGACACCGGTCCCCTCAGGGACATGCCAGAGTTCCTGCAAACATTTCGAACTCTTCACCGCCGAATCCCCCTGTAAACAGCACAAAGAAGCAAAGGCACGTTGACTGGAACTGAATAAATCGCACCCAGCACGAACAGCAGTACTATTCAAGGTCACTTCAAGAACGGCAGCAGCAGCAGACAAAAGCAAATATCTAAGCACGAGAACGTGTAAACACAGAGGAACAGTTCAGCAGTCTGCAGTCTTTAGTACTGTTTTTATGTATGTATAATTTAGGTGCAATTAATATTTTGTTAAATGTTCCAGTTTAAATTTTTCATGAAGATGACGTATGTGGCTGCCGCTAGATGACGAAGCCGACGTAATCGTTCAAGGGAAGGACGCGCCGACTGAACGCGGACGACGTCGACCAACGTCGTGTCGGGTCAGACACTGTCAACAACAGCGGTCGAAGGGCGCCAAATCGGCGCGATTGCGCCCAAAGGAGCTCTTTTCGAGTAGCCGCAGCTGCTGTCTTCTTGCTCCGTTTTGGCTCCCTCGTCCGTTTAGGGGCCAACCACAGAAACCATTTTTTTTTTGGCCACTTCGGCCCGCGCTTGCTGAGTCCCCCCGGCCCAAAGCGCCCAAAAGCTTGCTTAATAACTACTTGTTTTGTGCTACATATGTATGTAGTAATAAACTAGATTTCTGTCTCCTTAACCTCTGTTTTGCGGGCAAAACGGCTCCCTCCTCTCCTCTCTCAGACATTCAGAGGAGTCACGCAACCTCCAAATAAAGGAGAGGGGGCGTGTTGGGCCCCCTCCAAATGCTGATGCGACAAAAGTGGTTGATGGAGAGGGGAGGGGAACCCCGGGGGAGGGGGCGCTACCCCCTCCCCCCCCTGAAGGGAGGCAACCACCTATAGGCTTGACTGCTAAACAGGCTTTTTGGTTGGTCTTTGAGGAAAAGCTATACAGAATGGGTGAGGCCCCAATAGGAGGACTTCATTTTTTGGTACTTTGCTCTCTGGACTGTAAAAGTCATCCTAGGAGGGGGGGACTTTCTACCACTTTTGTTGCTGCCGGCCCTTGGGTAGAGCCTAAAGGGGAAGGGGGAGTCTGTCGGGAGGTATCACGGAGGTAAAGGGGTTAACTTTATTTCGTTCCAAGTTTGCGCAGTATATGTATAAGCTTTTTAATGTATCATGCAACCTTATTAGGGATTAGTCCACGTTTTACACCTGAAATGCCAACTTCTCGTTCCACGGAATGTGTTTGGACTTCTTTTCAGCCGCTTCCGTGTATTCGTCTTTGGCAGCCATCCTGATCTTGTCAGAGGTCATCGGAATATCTAAGTGAAACCACTCGTTGTGACCGTGGTCTGACCTGTAGCTAGCGACCGCCTGCCTGACTGCCAGAGGGACTCCGGCAGCCATCATCATAGGTGGCTCGCCAATGCCCTTAGACGAGTAGCAAGCGCTCGTGGGTCGATCACTCTGATGCTTCAACAAGGTGACGTTGAACCGTTGAGGAACATCAGCCACTGTGGGGATCTTGTAGGTGCTAGGAGTAGTGGTCAGGAATGCTCCGGTCGAAGGGGACTTGAGCAGTTGCTCCATCGTGCAGGAGCCCAGGGCTATCACATAGGCACCCTCAATCTGACCGACGTCGAGTGCAGGGTTGAGGGACTCTCCCACGTCCATGACCAGTTCAGCACCGAGAACAGTGACATCCCCAGTATGGCAGTCGACCTCAACTTCAGACACACCAACACCAAAGGTGAAGTACTTAAAGGATACTCCTTTCTGATTCTCCAAATCAAAATCAATGGGGTCACTGTTGTGATATCCAAATGCGCTCAGGCTGACTTTGCTTGCATATGCTGCCATGACCCAGTCCTCCCAGGTTGCATTTGGCATGGCTTTTTTAAATGGCTCCAACCTGGCCGCCAGCTGTTGGCAGGCATCTATGACTGCCGGACCATTGAGGTCAGCCCCGGTGCTGCCAGCAGTGACTGTGGAGTTAGCTACTGTTTCGGTCGAGGTGTTGTGAGAGTGGATCTTGGAAATGTCCACACCCAGAGCTCGACTGGCGACCTGGAGCATCTTAGTGTGCAGTCCTTGGCCCATCTCCACTCCACCATGAGAGAGGAGAACAGAGCCATCAGTATAGATCCTCACGTAAGCGCCTCCTTGATGCACCATCTTCATTTGGAGAGAAACTGCAAATTTGACTGGAGTTGCAGTGATGCCTCTCTTGAGGACTTTGTTCTCCTTGTTGAATGCTTCAATCTCCTTCTTCTTGTTTTCAAAGTCACTTCTTTTCAGTGCTTCCTTCCAACATTCTTGCAATGAACATCCAGTTACACATGTGTCCCCATAGTGAAGTTTATCTCCCTCCTTAGTCAGATTGGCCTCTTTCACTGTATTTTCTGAGATCCCCAGCTCGTGAGCAATGTGGGAAACAACAGTTTCAACTACAGCCGAGCCCTCTGGCCCTCCAAATCCCCTGAACGCAACTGAGGGGACAGCATTTGTCCTCAAAGGTCGGGCAATACCTTTATAGTTTTTCAAGGTGTAGCCGCCGTCGAGCCTCATGAGGAGACAATGTGTCCAGAACACTGTGACGGCAGTGATAGCTCCACCATTGATGTTGCAATTGTAGTTAATAGCAACAATTCGTCCGGTTTCGTCAGCAGTGGCTTCGTAGTCGATATCAACATTATGTCTAGTGCCAGTTGTTGCCAAATCATCACTCCTGCTGAACACGAGCCTCGCCGGCTTACCGAACTTCTTGGCGGCAACTGCTGCAACGAGAGCACTCTGGTCTCTCTCCTTTCCTCCAAATCCTCCACCAAGTCTCTTGGCCTTCACGATCACCTTGTGGTGGGGAATCTTTAGGGCGCCTGCTACTTCAGTTTGAAGTCCTTGGAGGTTCTGGCTTGCTGCCCAAATAGTGTACTCATCCTTTTCTCCACTAGGAATGACCAAGGCACCATGCGGCTCCAGGTACATGTGGTCAAGTCCTCCAACAGCGACCGTCCCCTTCACCGTCACTGTCTTCCCAGTTGGCTTGACTCCTTGATCTCTCTCATACTTGACGGGTGCACCACCGAAGAGATGCTTCTCGTCGTTGGTGCCTTTGATTTCACGCATGTCCAAGATGGGAGGTTTTTCCTCGTAACTGACTTTGACAAGCTTTCTGGCCTTGTACCCAGCCTTTGCATTCTCGCAAGCTAGAGCAGCAATGAACTGACCAGCGAAGACGACCTCCTCTGACAGCACGGCGTCATCGAGGACGAAGGCACCACAGACGTTGTAAGGGACATCTTTGGGAGTGACGTATCCAACAACTCCAGGCACGGCGAGTGCTTCTGTGAAGTCTATGCTCCTAATGACAGCATGGGGCTTCTCACTACAAACTGGGACAATTGCCAGCTCGCCCTCAATACGTTCAATGTCATCAACGTAAGAGGCCTCTCCTGTGGCTTGTTCTGCTCCCCAGTTATGCACCACTGGCCTCTGCACTTGATCCTCAGGATGTGTAGGCTTTGCCTTCTGGAACAACTGGTGGCTTTTGATCAAGCCTCTCCTCTGTGTGAGAGCAACCTCAGGACCATTTGCGATGTCAGCAAGAAATCGTTCAGCAAATACAGCAACCAAGCAGCGGCGGTAGTTGCTGAACTGGCCCGGCGCCTTCTCTTCAATGAAGATGTCCTCAAGCACTTTATCCGCTAAAGCACTCTTGTTGATGGAAGACAAATCATTGCCAGTCAGATATTCCATTGTTTTCTTAGCGAACGTAGCTGGAGATGCTCTTGCTCCCGGAAAAGCTCCTTCCATGCCTCCGGTCACAATCTTGACCTCTTGGACTTTTCCTTCCTTGTCTGCTGTTCCAAGAAACGCAGCAGTGGCGATGGGAAGGTCAAATTCCTTCCTCCTGGCTCTCCTGTAATGGAGCAAGACCTCTCCAGGCTTAGTGAAGGGTATTTTTAGGCTGACGATCAGTTCTCCCGGCTTGATGACTGTCTTGAAGGCCTCAGGAAAGAATTTTTCGTCAATGTGGATCTTTTGCTGTAGTCCACTAGCATTCAACACGTTTACGGAGCAACCAAGTACCATAAAAATAGGAATGATATCAGAGCAAGGATGAGCCCACTGGATGTGACCACCAATGCTGGCTACATTCTTTACCTGAGGATTCACCCACGTTTTGAGGAGGTTGGCCAATGTCTTGAATGCTTCTTTTTCTTTGATGGATGTAGATTTGGCGAGCTCGGAGCATTTCTCGTGCAGCTCCTTCATGGTCACGGCACTGCCAAAGATAACTCCGTCATCCTCCACAGAAATGCTCCGGAGTTCTTGCAGGTGCGTGATTTGGACGACTGCTTCTGGATTGGTCCATGGAACCTTAAACTTTCCAGAACCTCCAGCGTAGAATTCAACTTTTTTGTATCCTTTGATCGCACGTTTCAGCTCCAGCAGGTTGGCAGGACGGAGCCAATGAAGACCGACTTTCGGGGTGAATGATACAGATCCTTCTTGGTAAGTTCGACTCTTCGCCAGCTCCTCAGGGAACTCAGGATCGCAACTTCGAGTGTAGGGCTTGAACGTTTTGGGATCAAACGTTGCTACTTCCTCATCAGGGTTGTCAGATGGTTTATTAGTGACATCAGAATCTTTGCACAAAGTACGAAAGCCCTCAATGATCGGCCTGTACCCGGTGCAGCGGCAAAGATTTCCCTGCAGGGCCAGTTCCACATCATCAAGCTCGAGATCACCCTTCTTATCCCGGATCATGGAGCTCATGGACATCACCATACCTATGAGAAAAGTCAGAACTACATTTTTCCAATCGCTGCATCCAGTGTTTCATGGACGAACTTCTGTCCGTGGGTCTGCTTTTGTTTCCATCTCAATTTTGGTGTTGCTCATTTCAGAGGAAAGGTAACAGTGCGTACATGTGGACAGTCCTTGACGCAAGTAATTTTCACGAGCATGACTTCACCTCATACGCTGTACTGGAGTGGGTTGCAGTGGAATTTTGATGTTAACATGCACATAAGATTTTGGGTGCACTGAGTACAGAGGTAGTGATTCTTGAGTATCCATGTTGTAGCCGCGCATTATGGTTCTACAGTGCTCAAAAGGAAGCCTGGAGAGGGTGGCACACCGAAGCAGCTTGAAATTAGGCTTTTTGAGGGGGTTAAAGTTGATGAATTTGGCTGAAATTAGTCTGAAGGGGGTGGGGGGTCTCGCCCCCGAGGTTATCCATGGTGTTCTCCTCCGGCGGCCCCTGGCCCCTCGCAAGTGCGCATAACCCATATGTCCGATGTGTGTGTGTGTGCTCAGTTCTTTGAATTTGTCAAAAGCGAGCGCTGGGCTGATACTTTGACATAAACATGGGCCAAAACAAAATCTATCCTGCTGCAGAGGTCGACCATCCGGACGATAATTCCAATCTGGATGGCAACACTCGTGACTGCCAAGAGAGTACCCGTGTCACATTAAAATTCCAGTGTAGCACGCTCCAATATAGCGTATGAGGTGAAGTCATGCCAGTGGAAATAACTTACGACAAGGACTGATTGTCAAGCACCACATGACAGAAATAGCCCCATCAGTCGTAGATTTGGTAGATTTGGATTGACTGATCAGAATGACGTGCGGTAGCCGACCGTTATGTACTCCTTGATCTCTTCACGAAATGAAAGTGCTCAAGATGCTTTACCTGGAGTGCAAAATCCACACTGTGATCCATGTGCTTTGTAAATCCTCTCCTGCACTGGATGCAGACCTTTCTTCACCGACCCCAGACCTTCTACAGTTGTTATTGCAGTCCCATGGAGAGAAACCAACCTGAAACAAGTCTCCTTTCACACTGTGACCCCTTACTGAAGTGCATGATGACGTACAAAGCGCTTCATTTCTTTCTACGCAATAGATGAAAAGTGGGATTCAGGATTGCTGTGCAACTTCGCTTACTTAGTGAGGCAGGCGGTGATGGCGCCATGCGAGATGCCGCCGTCGTCGCCGTTGCAGCGCGACAGGGTGATGGTACAGGAGCCACAGCTACCCTCGCCGCAGCCCAGTTTGGTGCCCGTCAGGCGGAGGTCGTCCCGCAGGTACTCCAACAACGTCTTGTCGGTGCACGGGTCAGAGACCACCTGCTTCTTACCTTAGGGAGAGGGAGGAGCATAGAAACATCAACACGCACATATGACGCGAAATTGCTACTTTACTTCCGATATTTTTGTTGGCCAATTGTTGGGGTCAAGTCAAATAACCATAGTCAAACTGGGAAAATGTTGTGCTACAATACGGACAGGCCATGGACGGACATACATGTATATGTAGCTGACGTTTATGTTTTCAAAATGGCTTCAAACTTTTGCTGTTCCTCTCAACACTTACCGTTGACATAGAAAATGAGAGCGTTGTCAGGTTGCTCGCCCATTTCTCTCTTTTTTCCACTTCGCTCAACCTCAAACTGTGGTAAGTTTGTCGACCGGAGGTCGGATGTTGTACAGCCTCTCAAAAGAAGATAAGACCACTGACGAGCTCGTCAGTGCACAAAGTGGTCACAACAGGGGTCAGTGTAAACGCGCGAGTGTAGTCTGTAGTCCTCAGAAGTGGACAAGATGTAGCGCTGCACTGAACCCCTTAGGCGCGCACGCAAGGTTCCTCTGTACTGACACAGACTTAGTAGTTACACCCAGATGTCCAGCGTGGCAGAGCCATCTGTTGGATCCCTGATGGGCAGCTTGGAGCAGAATGACAGCTTGAGTAGTGATGTAGAGACTTAGTAGTTACACCCAGACCTCCTGTGGTACTGATGAGGAGATTGGCCAAGGCACAGACTTAGTGGTAACACCCAGACCTCCAGCCTGGCAGGGCCATCTATTGTGTAGCATCTTGCCCTGGGACGCTATGGGCGCGCTTCCCTGCGCGCCTCTCTCCGGAGTCGGAACCGGTACGCATGAATGGTACACCGTTACGTCGAGTAGGAGCCATGACTTTATTCTCGATAACACAATACAAGAAAGGTGTGTTCTCCTCGAACTCCCAAGAGTGACTGCCGTTCTCTTCCTTCTCCCTTGGGCTGCTGCCGTACCCGGTCAGCCGCTCTCCTAGTCCGCGGGGAGAAGGGGTGCGCTCCCTATGGTCG
>JAAUXU010071979.1_pt1 | contig 10154 bp, 10 predicted proteins | sample 7278151 | NCBI WGS metagenome assembly JAAUXU01 (sample SAMN14350113, study PRJNA611818) | marine sediment metagenome | isolation source: surface marine sediment (1.8m) | place: French Polynesia: Moorea | collected 2018-08 | reverse complement strand
CGCTGGTCACCAATTGGGGCTTAGTGGCAGCTGATTCAGCTGTGGACTTTGCGTTCCACATTCGAAGGGCGAGCGTATAAAGGAAGCGCGTTCTTCTTCTCTCTTTTCTCTTGTAAATGAGGGCAGAATCGCGAAGAACAATGCACTGCCATGGCAGTGATGGGGCTGGCAGTGCTACCAAACTGCTTTAAGATGAAATGTAAATGAGGGGAATTATGACTTGAGTCTCTCATTAGGCTACATGATTACAATATGCATTCACTTGCTGCGCCATCTGCGACTAAAGCTTAATGAGAATGACTTAAATTATGCGTACATCAGCCGGGGTCTCTGACACCAACTTGCGCTGTCCGTGACGTCTGGCAACGATGTCATTCAGACAAAGGATGAAAACAAACGCGCAAAATTCAAAGAATTATAGAATACTTCTATAGAAGTAAGTCTATAACAAAAATTAACTTACTTTTCACGGGGCAGTCCCTCAAGTTCACCGATGGCATCTCCAGCACAACACTGGGTGCCCGTTACCGCTTTGTTTGGTCGCTGTTGCTGCTCCAGGCTCCTCTGCAGGCCCTGTCAATGACGCAACAGGTGATCCACAGGCCTTCGAGCATCCTCAAGCCTTGGGAACGGTGGCTTCTTGGCAATGAGGGGCAGAGATGTGAAAGGTGGGAGCGTCTTCGTCACGATGCCAATCCGTGACGGAGAAATCTCCTCTTTCGAGCCACTAAACCTTTTTTTTGTTCTTCCTTCTTCTCAGGGAAAGGAGGGGGAAAAGCTGCTGCACCCTGTAGGGGTACACAGGTGTGTCCTCCACCGGACTCGTTTTGTCGTATCTCACTGTCAGCTCGTCATATGACCGTGATAGGCGTCGAGGTAAAGACAACCTAAGGAAGACTAGGAAAAGCTCGGTGGGTAGATGGCGGTAAAAGTGAAAGCCACTGTAAAAGTCAGGTGTTGTCAGTGAACAGCTGCGTGTGTCAACAAAAGAGAAATAAACAGGAGCAGCGTGACGAACGGCAACAAGAAGTGCGACTTCGACCTCAGAGGATGGAGCCTTGCTGGCGAATGGGTTGCTCTTCTCGACGACCATGAAGTCGTTGTTCGACCAGCAGAAGACCCTGGCGACGTCCAAAGCCGACCTCAGTCGCAAGGGCAGTGTCGACGAGGAGATTCGCGGCCTGATCACTGCCCTCAACTGTCATCCGGACCTGTTCACTCTGAGCTCGTGCAGCGGCAGAATTGTACTCTTCAGGGCCGAGGGCTCCAAGAAGAAGGGCTGCCAGTGGATCTGGGTTTCCCATCAGCACTGGGACCCGGAGTCGGCCTGGCGGATCTTAGAAGCAGCCCAAGCAGAGGAAGAGATTCCACAAGAAGACGAAAACTTGGGCATCCTCACACTCAAGTTCGAGCCATTCATTCTGCACCTGCAGTGCCGAACCCTGGAACTGGCCAAAAGGGTGCACACATTGAGGTGAGGCTTATAAGGATGTTTCTCACGAGACTTTTGTAATGAACTCTTTTCATCTATGTTTCTGTCTCATTCAGTCTAGAGAGTGGTTTCAAGAACTCTGGACTGACGCTGGGGAAGTCCGGTAAGGTGGTCTTGGCCGTCAGGAGCTCGCACTGCTTGGAAGTCCCTCTCTCGGACAGGAGAGGAAATCTGTTGGCCACGAAAGAACACTTTTGTCTTGTCGTTTCTCTCGCCAATGACAAGTTGGTCAAGAACTCGGAGCTCAACCGCAGGTTCTCTAAAAACTTTTCCCACTCCCTGGGGATCAAACTACACCAAGATGGGAAAGGAGAAGAAGCAGAAGCACAAGAAGATCTCAGAGTGGAAGACGAAGGACGCCAGGAAGTTGCTCAAGCTTGTCGAGAGGAACAACCTTGATCGACTTGATGAGTTTCTTTCGGACAGGCAAGAACGTGGAGAAAGTCTCATCCTGACGAGAAGTGGCAAGAGCAGCCTCCACATCTGCTGCCAACGGGGTCACCCGGACTGCCTCCAGCTCCTGCTTCGGCATGGTGCAAATCCTGCATCAGTTGACAGAAAAGGTATGATTATTCGTCCAAGGAATTTGAGTAACCTTAAAATACGTTAAAGATGTTTCGGTTTAGTCCAAGTAGAGTGGTAAAGTAGAAAATAGGTATACGAGCGTATGCTATAATTTTTGTCATATTGTAGGACGCTCTTTCCTCAGGCATTCTCATACCATACAATGCAATACATGTAAACATAAGTGAGTCTTAATATGCATTTATGCAATATTGATGTTCATCAAATACCACAATAGGGCGCCAGCCACTCCACTACGCCATCCGCAGGTGTTTGGTGAACTTCTCAGAAGGATTGGTCGAAGGTCTGGTCGACCCTTTGGTGCCGGAGACGGACTTGAACAAGCCCGACCTCAATGGCGTCACTTGTCTAACGCTCTTAAAGTCCTTAAATGCCGAGGCCAAGCTCGAGCCGAGGCTTGAACAGCGTGAAGAAGTCCCAGCGATTGCTCAAGAAGACGAGGAGTGGATGGCCAGACTGGCCGAAGAGCATGATGATGACGTCGCCGATCTCTACGGCAGAGCTGACGCCTTGGAAGATGACAACGATGACGTACTAGAGACAAGGGAGACATACGACCAGTGGGCAGAAAGAATTTATCGTGAGTTTAGGGCTCGTAGGCAAGTGAGACGAGAAGAGCAGTCAGGGCGAGCTGACCAGCCTGAACAAGCAGAGCGATCCAGACCCTCAAAGAGACCTGAGAAGATTCACCAGAAGACTGAGAAGAAGAGCGGTTCTTCGTCAGTAAAGTACTTGAGGCTATTGAGGTTACTAGATGAGGGCAGCACGAAGACCTTGAAGGCAAAGGACTTCCCCTTCAACTTGGACAGTGATGCCAAGTTTATTGTCGACACCATCATGGGTGAGTCGGCGGAGAACGAGGCCAAGAACAGACTGAAGAAGGCACTGTTAATTTGGCACCCGGATAAATTCATGCAGAAGTTTCACTCCCGGGTGATGAGTGGAGAGAAGGACGAGGTCAAAAGATTGGTCACGCACGTGTCTCAGATGTTGCTCACATTGAAAAGAGAGCAACAGTAGCAGAAGTCTTTCAAGAAGACGGGTGCCTGCACGAACGTGGTCTTAGTGCTGTTGCCTGCTCTGCGGACAAGTGTAGGAGTGCAAGAGCAACATGTCTGTGGTGGTCATGATGGTCATGACCTCGGAGAAGTTCAAGTTGGACTTACGTGAGCTTGCCTCCTCTCATTTATTTAACTCCAATGTTCTTTCTCTGTTCACCTCAATAATTCTTTTGTGACATCTTGGACAACAGTAGAGGATTTGCCTAAAAGGAGCCTAAATTGAAAAAATAAAAAAGAATAAAGATTGAAACTGTCTTCTCTTCTGTGTTCACATGCGAAGGATGTAAACTTGTATCACACAAAGGAGGACAGTTTGGTGTTGCCATCCTATTAAGCGTGACAATTACTACAATCGTCACTCATTTATGTAAATCTGTTCATGAAACTCCCGATCAAACTTTAACTCTAGCTACATGAAAATGAGTATGGGCGGAGGTTTGGATTGTTGTGCTTTCCCTTTAAGGCCTCCTTGGGCCCTATGTTGGTTTTTTTTTTCTCCATTAACTTTTTCAGAAGTCGTTTCTGAAAAAAATGGAGGGAGGACAGTTCTCGTTTTAAGTCGTGGAGGTGTTGATGGCATTTGCGGAGGTGGAGATCGCTGCTTACCGCAATATTTCCCCCTTCAACAGTTGCTTCATTGCCCCCTCTGCTCTTACCGCCAACATGTCCATAGTATAAGTCAGCTGACGTTTGAATGGCTTGGCCGTTGAAGCGCCCTGACCAGCCAAAACTGCCTAACTGAGGCATTGTCAATGCTTACGCTTTTTTTCATCAGACCTGCTCTTAGCGTCATCTGGCCGTTGTTGTGCAACGTCTGCATGATCAAATGGGCCCGGATGATGGGCACTTGTTAGAGACGAGGCCTCCTTGCTAGACCAATCAAGCATGCTCTGACTGTTGGCGAGCAGGGTTGGAATTTCATGCGCTTACTGATGATGCAGTCGGACAAGACTTTACTGTATACCTTGACCAGGCAATACCACAGTTGCTGAGTACATCGGGTTTCCTGAGATCAGCCAAGCCGATCATGACGTCTTGGAGTAAAAGAGCTCCGTAAGATCTTTGCCGGCAGTATGGCGACGAGGCTGGCGGCGGTGATGTCGCTGCTGGTCTTTGCGGTCATCCTCGGCGCTTGTTCTGGCGCGAAGTCCGACAAGAATAAAAAGGTCACCGCCGGCTTCAAGGTGGGCAGGATTCCCATCGGTATGTTCGAATACCCCGAGATTCACGGCATCTTTACCCCGGAGGAGGCCAAGAACGTGTGCGAGACAGACCCGCAGTGCTCGGGGTTCACGTACAGGTGAGTGAGAATGTCAGTGCAGCTTAAAAGCACCATGTACCGATACTTTTTTCGATTTGTCAGCATGGATTATTTTGGAGTATGAGCAATCTTCAGTGCGTTAGAAAATGTTGCTGAGGAGGGACAAATTTTCGGTACAATCTATTCTTATAACGGTTTTCCAGGCAAAATAACACAAGCCGCCTTTATACAACTAAAAGTACCAAAGGTACAGAAGTGCTGAAGTGTTGTTTATGGCTTGTGTCACTGTTAGCTTAGACATTGTGAAAAGTTCGTCTTCATACGGCACATGCCATTCAGGACTTATATAACATCACTTTAAAGCTTCGATTTCAGCTGGGATGCGTTCAAGTCTGCTCGAGAGTGCAACTGTCGGTCTTTACTAGTGTGACCTAATCTTCGTCTTGCAGGGGCGTCAAACATTCCGAACAAAGATTCCTTACCTATTTCTTCCGCGTGGTGCCCAAGGATGTCTTTAAGAAGTTGGGAAAGTCCAACTGGCACTGGACTTCCTACAGAGTGGAGAGACCCTTTACTCTTCTGTCAGGCTCATTCAACGGCGCCAGCGTCGTCAAGGAGCACGCCAAGGATCAAGACCTGAAGGACCTGAAAGACCTGATCTCGGACCAGAGCAAGAGTAGACAATGGAGCTTCCTCACCAACCTCGTCCAGATGAATGTGCTCACGGAGGACTCAAAGGACATCAGATTCTTGACAAGAGTTGATCTCGCGCAGAAGAAACCGTCAGATCAAGACCTGATCATCATCAATAACGACAAGATCAGCGAAGCCGAAATCTTGGACTCCACCTTATCCTCGGTGGACGTTGACTGCTGCGCCAGATCCAGCGTCAAGACAAGCGACGAGATCAGGGACTTGGTGGATGCGCTATCCTTGGACGAGGTGATTTCTGTGCCCTGCGACATCGGGAAGAAGAAGTTTGACCACTTCTACGTGAGTGCAGCGCAGCCGGTGGTGCTCAAGGAATGCGCGGCCGTCTGTACGGCCATCAATTGGACCATGGCTGACGTAGTGAATGTCTTCTCGGTGAGTGCACTCAATATGTAATTCAGCCCTGCAATCATTAGTGATCCTCACTGATATGATATCTTGTCTTCTTCAGTACGGATCCTGGACTGCACAATTTCCCTCGGAAGAGTTGATCACGGGCGTTACCAGGGTGGCCAAGATCGCAAGTTCCATCCAAAAGGACCCAGGGGAAGTGGAAGGAATTCGAGGCCACGTTCAAGGCGAGGATTCCGCGGACCTGCTCAAGTTCGTGGCCGATTCAGAAGAGTCCAGCTTTGGCCCAGAAGTGTTGGATCTCATTAAGGAGCTGAAATTGGACCAAGACAAGAAGGGAATTGCGTGGGCCAGGAAGGGGATAGGTATAACTTTTACAGAAGTTTTTTTCCTCAAATCTAACCAATGTGTTTGCAATGACCTCAAAACTTTTTTGCAGTTGGCTCCATGTCGAGTTCCGCCAAGTCCATGGGGTTCGATGCCAAGATCACACTGTTGTCGGGCCAGCTGTTTGTGCTTGTGGTGCCGTCCGATGCTGCAGGCCTAATTGAGTGTTCACCTCCTTGCCCCAAGATCTCCAGCTCTTGGATCAGCCACGTCTTGCCCCAGATCGCGAACGTCACCTTCCTGGGAAACCGCGTTCAGATCTCTAATGTCAGCCCCGGAGACACCCTCTACATCCCTGCCGTCGATTGGTCCTTCGTGTACTTCACTCTCGATCAGGACGCGACCTTTGTCTTCGAGAGGTTAATGCCTTCCAGGGGCCTGGAGGAGGCCGCGACTCAACTGTCGCCAGTGCAGAGCACGACCTTGAACAAGGCGCTGAGGAACCACCAGGAAAGAATCGTCGAACTGAGACGCTTTCAAGGAATCCTCAGTCAAATAAAGACCATGTCTGACAAGATGAGGAAGAAGAAGAAAAAGTTGTGATATTGACCTCATTGGTTCCTCTGTTGTTTTCTGCCAATATAGCAAGTCTTATTTGCTTCAGGCTTCAAATGTCTTGCATATTTTTTTTTATTTCTTCCTAGCATAGGTACCGTAGTACTATAGGTTGATTGCATTTTATCACATACGAGTGTCAACAGATGATCACAACCCTGCAATATTCATCACGGTCAGGAGGCTCTTCTGTCGAGGGTTCAACTTGGCCGTGCTCTTCGTCTGCGGGTTCGCTTCTACGGCAACTTGGCATCGTCCAGGACCTTCTCAACGTCGTGCCAACGACGTCTGTGTCACTACTAGGCAAATTTGGTACACTGGGCACAATTCTGGCACTCTCAGTCCGAACGTCTTGCGCCTGCGGTGAAGAGTTTGGCACTCTCCCGGATTCCCCCAGATTGGGAGCACTGCGTGCACTTCTGGCTTCTACACAAACTGGCACTTGCTCCAGATTTGGCACGCTTCTGGCATTTGGCACTTCCTGTGGCTGCATGCTGATGGCCACTGCATAAGGAGGGGGATCGTCATAGGGAGGAGGGGCATCAACGGGCTTAGGCGGGGCAGACGGAGGCGCGGTCGTGGCGGTCGTGGCAGAACGACCACGGCCCAGGGTAAAGAAGCCTAGGGGAAAATGTCATGAAAAACCTGGCCAATTATTCCCGAACGAGTTTTGCCGACCTGACATGAACCTATGTTGTTGTTGTTGCTGCTGTTGCTGTTGCCGTTGCTGCTGCTGATGTGGTGACCTCACGTCGGCAATTCTGGGCGGGCTGAGAAAGGTCTCGATTCCTCTGTAGATGGTGAGAGAGGCCGCAACAAGGACAGTGAGGCCACAGACGGTCACGACCACGATGAAGTAGATGTCCTAAAAGTATCCTTGAGGTCACACTCGGACGTGCATAACATATGAAGAAGCTCTTACTTCGCAAAAACTGAAGTAAATACTGTTGATTCCTTCAGCATAACAACATACGCACGTGAATTTCTCGGTCAGCTATGCAGCTTATATGGTAGTATAAAGTAGACATAGTACTAAGTGTTGTACTAAGCTATCATTGGTCACAATCATTCCTTTGTCCTCAAGTGCCAAGAATGCCCAAAGCAGCACTTCCTTCTTCACCTCACCTGCTCAAATTCTTCGCTGATATCTTCGTCTTGCATCTTCGTGCAGTTCTGACCGCTTCTGCAGCCGTCCGGTATCGACCAGGAGTCGGTCAAGTTGGTGATCAAGGGATTCCCCAAGAAGCTGTCCTTGAGATCGGCGGGGTCGAATAGGTGGGCCAAGAAGGACGACTGCGTCGTGGTGGTGGTGGAGGACGACGAGGACGCCTCCTCCTCCTGCCCCAGACCAGCCAGTGGCGCCGGCATCTTTTGTAAGGGGTGGCACAAACCGACGTTGTTGTTGCGCTTAGCGGACGAGTTGTGAACACCTGCGCGACCTGAGGGCGACTGAGGGGAGGAAGAGAAGGCAACGAACGCGTTAGAGATGGATCGGACAAAGGCCTCTGTGTTGACGGGCTTTATGGGGAGCTTCAACACCAAGAAGACCAACTTTTACGTTGATTTTTTACATATAACAGCCTTTAAGGGTTGGCGCAATAAATATCGAGGGCTTGACACTATTGTAAGTGGCAGATAAGTTTATGCTACACATTTTCCCCATTCAGTCGTGACTGGAACGCGGCAAGGGTAAAAAAGGTTTTGCAGATGTTTTGCTAACGTGGCAAAAAAAGCTTCTATTTAGTGCCAGAAACAATAGAAGGTATCGTGTGAGGCCAGGAAAAGCCTTTCTTTAAAGCCAAACCCACCAGCGAAGACCTGACGCAACTTCTTTGTGACTCACACGTTGCACTTAAAAAAGTATTGAACCAGCGCAGTTGCGAGGAAGCCGAAACCAAAGCAAAACTGGCCACGACTACCGTGTGACGCAGAAAAAAGATGACATTTCCCCAGTGCGTTGTCCTCCTGCTGGCAGATGGCGAGCAGAAGCGTTATTACGGAGAGAGAAAGAGAGAGAGACAAGGGCCTTTATTTTAGCTGAGGCGCTTCCCTCTGCCCCTTCTTCAGCCGGAGCCGGTTCACCAAATGGGATTTGGTGCAGACCGAGCAAAAAGCTGCTCTCTGAGCGTGCGAGTGTTGTGTGCACTCGGAATTATCCTCGTCGTCCCGCCCATAACTCATTGATTTGGCCACTTTTTTGCCCCAATTTCTGGCTCATAATCCCACAACCATTCAGTCGTGTGAGTTGTGACAGTGGACAAAGGATCGGGAGTCCTAAATTGCTGGCGTTTGGTTCTTCTCTTATGCACGCTCGACTTCTCGGATTTCTGACGCTGAAAAGAGAGAAGCGAATTCGTCGACCGTTGATTTCCCATACGAGGCTTAAAGGGGGGGAGGGGGAGGGAATGGGTGGACCGCATAAATGTAGGACCTTTTTTTTGGCTTCCTTCGCCCTTTACAACGACGACTGCAGCCATTTATCGGAACCCGCGGGCTTCTACTGAGAAGGACCAGGCAGAAGTTGGGCTTAAGAAGTTGTTGGTGCAGCTGCTCCGGGTGAGTGGACGCGGCTGCCTCAGCCGGGCACGCGCGCACCGACAAAAGCTGGGAGGGAGCCTGGGACTTGGCTGGTTCGAGGCCGCAGAGGTCGTGGCCTCGAGGTTTGCTCAGTCATGTTTTTCCTCGGTGTTGACTCAGCTGGACACTTATGCTCACAGTGAACTTAACGACATATGTCATGCACGTCTACTTACGCAACAGTTGATATTTCCTTCGCTGGTTCAACAAACTTGTGTCCAACATTGTGTTAGGGCTGAAATCGTTATTGTTAAGGATGCTGACCCGAACACACGAGTGCACTGGGTGTGCGTAGGGAACAGAAACGATGACTTTAGCGCAGGTCCGGACAGTAATTATCCATAATTTTGGTCAAATTGTATATTTTGCATTCATTTCGTTTGTTCTAAGAAGACCAGAAAAGAACTACTTTTAACACTCCTTAAGCATTACAATTATGGCAAACTTGAGAGTCCGATCGACGTTTGAACAATGTCCTGAGCGAGTTCAAACTTTCCCTCGAAAGAGAAGTTTGGAGCATGTACTCAACCCTGAAAAACGAGAAGGAGTAGCCAAATTGGGAAAATACCAAAGCCACAATGAGAGCAACAACCTCAAGATCGTCAACCCCGACCACGTCCACATCGTGAATGGGAAAGCAGCAGAATCAAGCTAATTTAGGAGCGGCCAGAAACATCAAAATCCTCCTCCACTTCTTGCCCCTGATACCATGGATGACGTTTAGCCTGTTTCAATTCATCGTCTTAAAGTCTATTTCTTAATTTCACCACCACTGTATTTCTCAGCTATGTATTATTGAGCTGTATGCAAAAGAAAAAAACTGAGACCAAGGTATGACAGTGCTGTAATTTGGCCGTATTGACATAATTGAATCCTCCATGTCCATAGTCCTGTTGCCACAGTTGTCGTGGTTCGTCAGAGGTGAATTGGCTTTAGCGGTTTTACCATATACCCCAGCCACGAAGGCGGCCATAGCCAAGACCGCGGCCGTAGACAAGACCGCGGCCATAGCCAAGACCGCGGCCATAGCCAAGACCACCGTAACCGAGGTATCCCAGAGATGGCTCGGGCTCGGCATCAGCAGACCTCTTGTAACGTCTGTAGCCGCCATATCCGTAGCCGCCATATCCGTAGCCACGTCTGATTCCGAGTCCGTATCCCAGTCCCCATCCAT